>Ga0326727_10003404_pt1 | contig 50947 bp, 36 predicted proteins | sample MB2enrmetagenome_FD_207643 | JGI IMG/M metagenome (GOLD analysis project Ga0326727, IMG submission 207643) | Lab enriched peat soil microbial communities from McLean, Ithaca, NY, United States - MB29MY | ecosystem: Environmental > Terrestrial > Soil > Wetlands > Peat | place: USA: New York...
CGCTCGCCAGGAGAGCGACGGGCTGCAAAGATGCAACTCCCCAGCGAGACGGACCCGATCAAAAAGCGCCATGCAATTTCTGACACGCTATGAAATGAGTGAGACGGAACAAAAAAGCCGGCAAGCTTTCCTCGGCCTGACGGACGAAGACTCGGCTCGAGTCCGAGAATTACGCGAAGTGTTCGCCCGTCACGCACGCGACTTCGCTGAGCGTTTCTATCGACATCTGCTCAGCAATCCCCACACAGCAAAGTTTTTGCAAGATCCGGTGCAATTAGAGGATCTCAAGAAGAAACAGGCAGAGTACTTTGCTCGATTACTCGACGGTGCCTTCGACCCTGCTTATTTCGAAGGACGGTTACGCGTCGGCTGGGCCCATCATCGTATCGGGCTTACGCCGGTCTGGTATCTGGGTGCTTACAATCTCTATATCCAGCTCACGTTTCCTTTGTTCGTACGCACATTCGGCAACGACTTGAATGCCGTTCTGCCGCGCTTGCTCTCGCTGGTAAAAGTAATCTTTCTCGATATTGGCCTGGCCCTCGACACGTACTTCCAGGAAGCGACCGAGCAACTCCGCCGCCGCAACGACGAGTTGCAACAGGCGTTGAAGCTCTACTGGAATTCGCGTGAGCGCGAGGAGCGGCTGCAGAAGATGGCCAGCCACGAGATTCGCGGCGGTTTGGCCGCCATCATAACCAGCCTGGAGGATCTGCAGGAATCGGCGCGCGGGCAACTGGCAGCGGCCGATTTCGACCAACTTGAGGCCGTCACGCGGCGCTGCTGGTCGCTGTCGCGCCTGTTGGGCGAGATGCTGACAACCCCGCCGAGTGACGGAGAACCAACGCTCGTCGATACTGCGGCGATCTTCGAAGCCATGGCCGCTCGGTTCGCCTTATATGCGGAGGGGCGGGCCGTTCGCTTGCAATTGCCCGACAATCCGCCGCGAGTCTGGGCCGACGCGGCACAGCTCAAGGAAGTGTTCGCGAATCTGCTTTCCAACGCGGTTTATTACCTGGATAAGGAACCCGGGCGGGTTGAAGTCACCTGCCGGTCCGACGGTGATTTCTACGTCTTCGGCGTCGCGGACAACGGACCGGGCATTCCGGAATCGATTCGACATCGGCTTTTTGAGCCTTTCGTGCGCGGACCAACAGGCGACACCCGCCGTCGGGAAGGCTCAGGTTTGGGTCTGTCATTCGTTCGCTCGGCCATCGAACAGGGCGGCGGCCGCGTGTGGGCCGAATCCACGCCAAGTGTAGGAACGCGGATTTTCTTCAGCGTTCCTACGGGACCTCGTGCTGCAGGCGAAGCCGCGTACCCAGTGCCGACGGGCAATTCGAGTGCGGCGCGTTCGGCGCGCGATTTCGATTCAGGGAGCCCGAGTCGGCCGAGCGGTAATTGAGGTGTAGCATGTCAACTTCGCTCCGACCACCATGCCGGCTACTCGTCGTGGACGACGACGAGCAGATGCGCTCGACCCTGGTCAAACGCTTCGAGCGCCAGGGTATGAGCGTCGGCTCGGCAGCGTCGGGTGAAGACGCGCTGACGTTGCTCGGCGAGCGCTGCTGGGATGTCGCCTTGCTCGATCTGCACCTGCCCGGAATGGGCGGCATCGAACTGCTGGGTAAACTCAAAGAGGCGCAGCCCGAAGCCGAGGCGCTTCTTCTCACCGCTCACAGCAGCGTTGAAACAGCCGTTCTGGCCATGAAGCGCGGCGCTTACGACTACTTGACCAAGCCATTTCACCTACCGGAGCTGGACGTTCATCTACTGAAGGCCTTCGAGAAGGTTCAACTGGCGCGCCGCGAATTGCAGTGGGTGCACCACCTGCGCGCCGAATCGCCCCGTCATCAGCTCGTCGGGTCCAGCTCTTGCATCCGCAAGGTCGCAGCTCTGGTCGAGAAAGTAGCGGCGACCGACGCCACGGTGCTCGTGCGCGGGCCGAGCGGCACCGGCAAGGAAGTGGTCGCGCGTGCCTTGCACACGAATAGTCCGCGCCGCGATCGGCCGATGGTCACCGTAAATTGTGCGGCACTCCAAGAGACATTGCTGGAAAGCGAATTATTCGGACACGAGAAGGGTGCGTTCACCGGCGCCGTGCAATCGAAGCCGGGATTGATTGAGGTAGCGGAAGGCGGAACTCTTTTCATCGACGAAATCGGCGAAATGTCCGCGGGATTGCAGGCCAAGCTGCTGCGCGTGCTCGAGGACGGCCATTTCCGCCGGGTAGGAGCGACACAGGAAGGTCATGCCGACGTCCGCGTCATCGCTGCGACGAACCGCTCGCTGGAAGACGAAATGCAAGCCGGGCAATTCCGCGAGGATTTGTACTACCGTCTCAACGTCATTAGCATCAATCTGCCGCCGCTCCGCGATCGGCGCGACGATATTCCGGAACTCGTTGAGTACTTCCTGACGACCCGGCAAGTCGGCGCGATCCGCTTCCACATTCATCCCGATGCATTGCGTGCCCTGATGCGCTATGACTGGCCCGGTAATGTCCGCGAACTGGCGAACGTGCTCGAACGCTCGCAAATCCTGGCCGAGGGTGGTTGCATCACCACCGACGATCTGCCCGAGAGCCTGTCGGCGGCTCCCAAGCCCGAGGAAGCGCATGACGAAGCGACAGCCGATCTTTATCAGACGCAACGCCGCCACGTCTTATCCGTTTTGCAAGACGTGAACGGCAACAAGGTGCAGGCGGCGAAGGCGCTCGGCATCAGCAGGCGAGCACTCTATCGGCTCCTGGAAAAGTATCATGCCGGAGTCCACCGGGAGCAGACTCCGGAGCACTCCAGCCCCTGATCGTGCACAGGTCGGGACGAGACAACTCAGAACGGATTCGATTCTTCATTTATTCGATAACTTTGACGATCGGCAGGTCGCTCTTGAGCGCCCGCTCCAGCCACTCGTCCGCGGTCCGTTTCAAAAACGCTTGTTGGAGAACTTCTGCTTCGAGCTTCGCCACGCCCAACTCTCTGGCGAGAGCGTTTTGAAAGTGCGGCTCCAACGCGGCAACGGCAATCCATCCTTGGCGAGTCTGATAAATCCCATAACCTGCGAACCCGCCGCCGAGCTGGCCGCCCGGGCTTGTAATTCCGCGCGCGAGCGGCGCGGCGAACCATTTCGCTGATGCCGACAAGCTAACAGCGATACGCCGGCCGGGTGCGCCGGCCTGGCCGGCGATTACCAGCTCCAGCGCAGCGATGACGGCTTCCAGTGCGCCGCCCAGGTCGGCCAGGCACGTTCGCGGCAACTCCGGCGGTTGGACCAGGCCGTGCTCCGCCTGGTACGTCAGATCGTGTCCGGGCAGATCTTCGTTCGGTGCAGGGCTTCCGACAATCGCGACCTGCGCGAGGCGCTCGAAGCGTCGATGCAAGTCGTCCCATCCAAGACCGAGGCGCTCGAGAGATGATGGCCGAGATGAGGTCACCAGGAGGTTCGCTTCGTGAAGATACGTATCGATCCGCGTTCGGCCTGTGAGGTCTTTCAAGTCGAGGCGCTCAACAGTAATCCCTTCGTGCAAGCTGCGATACCATTCGGGATCAGCGCGTTGCAAGAGATCCCCTCCAGGCGGTTCAACCTTTCGAACCGCCGCTCCCAGATCGCGCAAGCGCGCCACTGCCAAGGGGCCCGGAAGGTTCGTCGCCAAGCTAACGACCTTCGTGTTTTTGAGAACTTGCATGCGCGAAAATCCCCGGGCTATCTGTACGGATGAACACTCGCAACGCGTGCGGCGATCGACGCGTCAGCGGCGGACGGGTTTAGTGATTTTGCAGTGCGTAGCTCCACTCACGAGAAATCGCCGTCGAGTTTTCTCCCGCGCTGCAGCCACGGACACCTAATCATTGACAGTCGATTTGTGCTGGAATTCTATGGCCAGCAAAGTCTTCAGGATCGGCCTAATCCCGAAGTCCGCAAAGCGCGAGCCTCAGCTTTGCCGTCTCCTTATCTCGAATCGCTCACCTGTGTGTTAGGCTTTGGCAGAGCGGAGAGCTGGCTATCTCCGGCACAAACTTCGTTCGGTACGCTCTTCGCAATGTCGACCGGAAGAGCGTGGGTATTCGCCGTTACGCTTACCCCGGGACGTTATACGGGAGGAGAAGTTATGAGCCTGAGAATGGATGGCTGGAAAGTCAATCAGGACGTAAATCGACCCAAGATCATCGAGGGGCCGTGTTGGGCGGTGATCACGTTTTTCCGATCGTATGACGGCCGGGAAGTTCCCGATTCCCAAGTGGTGGAGTCATTGCATCGGGATCGGCCAAGTCTCGATCGTGTCATCGAGAAGTACCAGTACCCCGCTCCCGGAAGCGTCAAGCAATACGATTTTGCATACGGTCGGATGGCGTGTGCCGCCCGCTATCGCGAAACTTGGGAGCCCGCCCGAGAGTTTGCGTCGGAAGACGAGGAATTCAGCGATTTCACGTTCACCGACGACGAAGATCAGCCGGGCGTCGAGAAGGTTTATCGCAAGGTCGAAGTCGCTCGCTTGACACCCGCCGACGTCCAAGATCTGTACCTGGATTGGGCACGTTCGCGGGTCTTAAAAGAGGGAGATTCGCCGTCACTCGACTTCGCATTGCACGTTCTGGCAGAACTTGGCGGTGAGGTGTAACGCGCTATCGATTGCCCCACCCATTCAGCCGTGGGACGCCTCATCGGAGGCGTCCCGCATGTTTTTTGCGCGTGCTGGTCCGCTGGTCCGACCCCTCTCGGTTTTAACTTGCTATCTGTGATGAGCGCGAGATAATCGCGGTTGCAGTTCAGCCGGAGTGCGTGCTCCGGCCTAGCCGGCCCGGCGGCCGGCCTGCAGGGACGCGTGTGCAACGCCGGACTCCTATCTCATTCGCCGGGATAAGACATGCCGCCTATCGCGCCACCGTCGATCGACCGCATCGATCCCGCTGAAGCCTGGGCCCCGTGGCAGCCGAGCGCGAACGATCCATGGAATCGGACCAAGGCCGCTCACCTGTATCGGCGGTCCGCCTTCGGTGCCAGCGCTGCCGAGTTGACCGCCGCGGAGAAGAATGGCTACCAGGCGACTCTCGCTCTTCTGTTGAACGGCGCCCCCGGTGCGGACGAACGCGACAAGATGCTGGAGACTCAAGGCCTCAGCATCGCCCGCCGCGAAAATGCATTTGAGCTACGCGGCTGGTGGATTTACACCATGCTGCACTCGCTCCACCCGGTACGCGAGAAGCTGACGCTATTCTGGCACAATCACTTTGCCACGAGCATCGCCAAGGTTCGGCGGACGACGTTGCTCTTCGAGCAAAATCGCCTCCTGCGCGCGAACGCCATCGGCAAGTTCGGGCCATTCTTGCTCGCGATGAGCAAGGATGCGGCCATGCTCGACTGGCTCGATTCGAACAGTAACGTCAAGGCACATCCGAACGAGAACTATGCCCGAGAGGTAATGGAGCTATTCAGTCTCGGCGTCGGCAATTACACCGAGAACGATGTTCGCGAAGCGGCACGAGCGTTCACCGGTTGGCACACCGACGACGACCAGTTCGAATTCGACCCAACCTTCCACGACGACGGCCCCAAACAGGTGTTGGGCCGCGCCGGGACCTGGAACGGCGACGACGTCGTCCGAATTCTGCTGGACCAACCCGCTTGCGGGCGATTCTTGGTGCGCAAGCTGTTTCGAAACTACATCAGCGAAACGCAGGCACCCTCCGATCGCCAGGTCGAATACCTGGCGGAGCGCTTACGCAAGAGCGACTATGACATCGGCTTGCTTGTCCGCACCATGCTTTCCTCGCGCCTCTTCTATTCGCCGGCCGTGTTTCAGCAGCGCGTAAAGAGCCCGGTCGAATTCGTCACGGGCGCAGTTCGGGCTACCACAAGCGGCTCCGTGCCGCAGCAAGCATTGGTGACCAGGCTCGACGCAATGGGCCAAAACCTATTTGAGCCGCCGAATGTCAAAGGCTGGCCGGGCGGATCGTCGTGGCTGAACTCTGCGTCGCTGGTCGCGCGCGGGAATTTCGCGCAAGCCCTGGCGACGGGAACCCTGTGGAAAGACGTCCCGCGCTTCGGCAGGTTTGAGGCCGTTGAACTCACTGAGGTGGACGACGAGAATCCGGAGAAGAAGAAAGAGAAAAAACCGCCGGCTCCCGAAGAAGCGCCTCCTCGTGCGGAATTCGATCCTGCAAGACTCACCCGCGAGGCCAAGGCGACCTCGCCGGAAGATGTAGTGCGCGTGCTCATCGAGACATACCTGCCGGGCGGCGTTCGGGCGTCGGCTCGCCGGAAGCTGGTCGAGTTCGTCGCGCAGGGCAAGCCAACCGGCCCGGCTCTCGATCGTCGGGTTCGCGAAACCGTACACGCGCTTCTGTCGTTGCCCGAGTATCAACTGGCATAAAGCGGTCGAATCACGCAGCGAGCCACATCGTGGAGAATGATCATGCTGAATCGTCGCCGTTTTCTAATGCGGACGTTGCAGGGCAGCTCGCTTCTGGCGCTCAGTCCAGCCGTGCCCGGCTTTCTGGCACAGACTGCTCGGGCCGCCGAGCCGGGAAAAGACAATGTGCTGGTCGTCGTAGAACTGACCGGCGGTAACGACGGCCTGAACACGGTCATTCCGTACGCGGACGATCTCTATCATAAATACCGTCCGAGCCTTCATTTCACGAAGGAACAAGTCGTTCGCGTCGACGACCACATCGGCCTGCACCCGGCTCTTCGTCCCTTGGACAACCTGTTGCAAAAAGGACGCCTGGCGATCGTTCAAGGCGTCGGCTACCCGAATCCGGATCGGTCGCACTTCGAGTCGATGGACGTGTGGCAATCCGCCGATCCGCAGCGCAGGACAACCAACGGTTGGCTGGGCCGCTCTGCGGCAGAATTCTCAGGCGGCGCTGAGCTGCCGATGATTCACGTTGGTAAACAACGCTTGCCGCTGGCAATGCAAGGCGCCAGTGGAGCGGCCATTAGCGTTAACGATAATCTCCCGTATCGACTGGAGTTGGGAGGCGGCACACCAGAGCGGCATAAGGTCCGCCGCAAGCTTCTCGAAGATCTCGCCAAGGAGAGCGAGGCCGGCGAGAATAGCCTGCTAGAATTCGTTCAGCGCCGTCAAATCAAGACACTTACGACGCTTGACCGCCTTCAGTCGGTCGTCTCGAACTACGCGGGCGGCGGCGTTCAGGGAACGGACGGACGCTGGTTCGGACCCGGCTTTGCGGCGAAGTTACAACTCGTGGCGAAACTGATCGAGAAGGGCTTCGGCACACGGATCTTCTACGTCTCGCTCGAGGGGTTCGATACACATTCAGGCCAGGCTCAGGCGCACTCGCAATTGCTCGGCCAATTGGCAGACGGCATCAGCAACTTCTACGGTACGCTGGATAAAATCGGGCAGGCCAAGCGCGTCCGACTGCTCACGTTCTCTGAATTCGGCAGGCGCGTGAAAGAGAACGGGAGTAAAGGGACCGACCACGGCGCCGGCTCGTGCCTGTTTGTCGCAGGACCGGGTCTGAAGGCAGGCGCCGTAGGCGCGCATCCGAGCTTGAGCGATCTGGATAGCGGCGATTTGAAGCATCACACCGATTTCCGCCGCGTATACGCGAGCCTACTGGACGGCTGGCTCGGTTGCGACAGCAAAGCGATTCTCGGCGGCTCGTTTGAGAACCTGAAGGAACTGAAGAGCTGAATTCTCGAACAATAACACTCTCGATCACGCTCCCATCATAAAGCTGATAGCTGACGTCTGATAGCTGTCAGCTTTATGATGAAGACGATTGAGCACTGAATATCAGAGTTCTTATCTTCCCCAATTCAATCCGCTCTCTACCTGTCACTTCTGCATGATCGGCAAGTAGTTGTTCGGCACCTGCAAGATGATGCAGGCCATGGCCGTGGCGTAGTGCGAGCAGATCTGATCCTCCCAGCTTCCGTCCGGACGCTGGGTCGCCACCAATTCGTTTCGAATGGCCGGATACCACTCGGCCCAGTAGGCGCCACCGGCAGTCCACATCGCCTGCACGGCGTAGTAGTGCCCGTAGAAATAGTGCATATCGGGCCGGTGTTCGCGAAACGTGAAGCCGGTCCCCGGCATGCAGCGCGTCTTGAGATAGCGGAGTCCCGCTTCGATTTCCGGACCCTTGTAAAGGCCGGCGCTGAACAGAGCCGCCACGCCGGCCGCCGTTCTTGCGAATGCTTGACCCTGCATGCCGCCCTGGGCCATGTAGCGGAACCAGCCCTCACTGCGATCCTGGCAACGCTTCACATAGTCGATGCAGCGATCAACCTTGGTCTTGGGAACGGCGACGCCGGCATTACGAGCCGCCCGCAATGCCATGATCTGGCAGACTGTCACCGATAGATCGGCGTCGCGTGGATCCGGCGTATATCGCCAGCCGCCCTCGACGTTTTGACTGTTCAAGATCACCTTGACGGCCGCGTGCAGTTTATCGCGAACCGTATCGCGCAAGGCTCGGTCGTGCACCATGCCGTACGCTTCAGCCAAAAAGAGCGTGGCGAATCCGTGCCCGTACATCGGACCGTGCGGCGTCGCCATTGGATTGTGCAGGAAGCCGGGGTGATTGCCGCCGACGTTTTCCTGGCTGAGAACCGCCTTCAATGCATCGACCACCACCCGGCCATACAGGCCCCGACCCGGCTGGTGACCGCCGGCCATGAAAGCCAGAGCACCGAGGCTGGTAATCGCGACGTTTCCTTTGTACGGGTTGGTGCCGAACGATCCGCCCGGATTTCGGCGAGAATTGAGATAGGCCAAGCCTGCTTCGATGGCCCTATCTGTGTCGGGCGTGATCATGCCCTTGGCGGCGGAGCCGTCGGGCAGCATGTCGCCACGACCGAGCGGCTCAGGACTATCGCCGCCGATGGCGAGCACCGAGCCCGCGCCACCAAGAAGTCCCAGCGCACTCTGAGCGAGAAAACGACGGCGGGTGGTAAACATGACGGACCTCCGCGAACCATCGATGAGAACGCTGATCGGTCAACTACCCGGATATCAGGGTTGATCGCCCTTCCGGCGCCCCTCAGTTGCGATTGTACTGTAATACTTCTTGATGAGCGCCTCGTGCTTGGCCATGAATTCCTGTCGGCCGGCATAGGCGTTCATGCTGGCTCGCACCGATTCCGGCAAGTGTCCCCAGACGTCCTGCTTATTCAGATCGGCGATGCGATTGACCTCTGCGCTCGTCTTATCCGTGCCCTCGCCGCCGTTTGGCGTCTTGCCATCCGCCGTTTCGCCCGGGTTTTGATCGTCGCGCTGCTGCGGCATTCCTCGGCCGGGTCCGGAACGCTGGCCGCCGCGTTGCTTGGAGCGAGCTAGGGCGCCGCGCTGACGCTGTTGCTTTTTTCCTGCGCTCTGGCGCTGTCCGCTGCTTTGGTCTTGGCCGGATGACGCCTGCCCCTTTGTCTGTTGCCCGCTCCCCTGACCGCTGCCTGGTTTCTTTGTTTGTTTTCCCTGCTGACCGCCCTGCTCATTCTTCTGGTCAGACGAGTTTTGGTCCTGTTGGTTCTGCTCGCCCTGACTCTTATCCTGTTGGCCAGCGCCGCCGCCGCTCTGCGATGGATTCTCGCTGAGCCGGATGAGTGATTCGATGTCCTTTAGAATGTCGTCCTGCATCTGGCGGGTTGAATCGTTGACTTCGCCTTTCGCAAGGCGGTCGTCGACCGAGCGCATGTTGCGGGCGATGCGCTCGATGACTTCCTTCTCGTCGACCTGCGGCTCTGTCGGCGCCGGCTCTTCAGCCGGAGCAGCCTTTTTTTCCTCGGTTTTTTTCTCTTCCGGCTTGGGCGTCTCCTTCTTCGTCTCCGGGTTTTCCGGTTTCTTGTCCTCGGGCTTTGCCTTCTTCTTCAGACGCAGTGGCGCGTCGCCCGTGTCCGGCGGCGGTTCATCGGCGAGAGCTGCATAACTGCCGAGTGCTACCAGTCCGCAGACGAGTAAAGTAACCAATCGGCGAATCATGGTTTATTTCCTTCCGCCTGTTCAGGCTGTGCGCCGCTACGAAGCTGTTCGAGCAGCTCGGCAACGTCTTTTTGGTCGATTTGTATGCTTTGCAATTCTACCTTCGCCTTGTCGTCGAGATCCTTGCCTCCGGGATGCTCCTCGCCGAAGGTCTTGGTGCGTTGATTCACTTCTTCCTGCATTTTCCGCAGCACCTTGAGTTGAGCGGTTGGCGGCAGACTGTTGTCCGCCCCGCCGTCAGAGCCTCCCGAGCCTCCGCCACTGGACGAGGCCGAGCGGGACAACTTGCCTGCGTTTTCGTCTTTCAGCGACTCGATCACTTGGTCGAGGCGCCGGACCGAGCGAGCCTGTAGCCGGGCGGCTTCGGCATCGGGCAGATCTTCGGAGCGCGGATCGCTGGCCTTCAATCCGTCGAGGCGCTCGCCAGCTTGCTCCATCGACTCCGCCGATCGCTTGACCAATCGAGCGAAGACCGGGACCGCGGTCAGTTCTTTCTTCGCCACATCGGCAACCTCGCTGCCCAGTTCTTTCTGATTTCTGGCGTTGGCGGTTAGACTACTCCAGGCGGGACGCAGCGGTTCATGGTTGTCCTTCGCCCGGCGAATCCGCTGTTGGACGCGAACCGATTCGGCCGTGAGCGCCTCCTCGCGATCCTTCAATCGCTTGAGAGTATCGGCGATGCGGGCGCGTTGTTCGCGCTCCAGCTCGTTCTCGGCTCGATCGGTCGCTTGCTCGGTCTCGGCACGTGCCTCGTCCAAGCGATCGAGAGCTTCATCCATCGCCTCGTCCGCCTGTTCCCCGCGAGCGAGCTGCTTGGTCGCCTGCTCCATCTGCTCGCCGGCTTTGCTGAGCGCCTGTCCCGCTCGGCTCGTACCGCGCTCGCGTGATAGGCGCTGCACCAACTCTTGAGCCGCCTTCTGCAACTCTGCTTGCTGGCGCTGGAGCTTCTTGAGGGTTTCCTCGCGCTGCTTCGGATCGGCGATGCCTTCGGCCTCCTTCATCTTCTTTTTCAGACGTTCCTGATCTTCGAAGAGTTGATTCAGCTCTTTCTCGGTCTCGCGCGATTTCTTGGCCAGCCGGTCGAGCTCAGCCTCCCGACGTTCCTCCAGGTTTTTCAAAAGCTGCTTCAAAGCCGCGACGCTGGCCTTTTGCGTCTCGGTTGCCTTGCCGAGCTGATTTTGCTTGAGCTGCTCGGCGGCATCTTTCATTTGTCCGGTGATGTTCTGATTCAAGGCGCGGTCGCGCGCTTCTTGCAATTCCTTCGCTGTCTCCGGATCTCGGTCCTTGCGATCTTCGGCAACGCGGGCCATTTTTTCGAGCAATTGCGCCGTTCTCTGTTCCTGCTTCTTTTGCGCGTCACTGAGGGTTTCGAGTTCGGCCCGCTGCCGGTCGTTCAATTCCGCCGGGGCGCTGCGCGGGAAGTCCTTTCGATCGCTTAATTCTTCGACATTCTGCTGAAGCCGCTGCTGTTCCTGCAGGAGTCGCCCTGCCTCGGCCTTGATCTCACGCGAATTCGCGAACGGTTCCATCTGCTGCAACAAATCGCTCAGCGTGCGCTCGATTTCCTCCTCGTGGCGGCGCGCTTCCGCTAGGGCCTCCTGCGGGCGCGCGGGCGACAGACGTTCGTTCAAATCGCGCCGCTGCCGCTGTGCTTCTTGAGACAGCTCGCGAGCCTTGTTTTTCTGTTGTTCGGCTTGCTGTCGTGTTTCCTCGACTTGCTTCTGAAGGCGGGACTTCTCCTGCGGATCGGTCGTTTTGGCCGCATCTTCGGCAGCCTTGGCGGCTTGATTTGCCGCATTTCGGGCGGCGTCCTCAGCGGCGCTGGCCTGACGCTCTGCCTCGCGGGCCCGCGCCTCCAGTTGATCGCGATGTTCCGGAGTGTCTTTCTCCTCTTGCAATTCGGCACGGGTGCGCACGCCAGCCAGTTGCGCCTCGGTCTGCTCCAGCTCCTCGTTGGCAAGTCGTTCCAATTCCCGAGTCACATCCGACGCACGCATGCGTTCCGCAGAGTTCTCCAAGCCGTTCTGTCGCAGTGTTTCAACGACCCTCCGAGTTCGCGCTCGTAACCCTTCCTTATCGGTGCCGATTAGCTCGCGTACTTGTAGCTGAGCCTGTTCGGCCTGGACGACCTGGTCCAATTGATCGGGGGTCAGCTTGACGTCTTTCTTCGTCTCTTTCTCAACCGCTGAGACTTTTGCCAACGCCTCGCGCTGTTTTTCGCGAATGCGCAGCAAGTCCTGCTGGATCCGAGTCTGTTCCTGGTTGATCGCGACATCCAGATCTTCTCGGGCTACGACGCGAACCTCGACTTCGTGGCTTCGTCCGGGCTGCTTTTCACAAGTCACGTCGTCGAAGTCGTCGGCGCAGATCGTGAGCAGAATGATATCGCCCTCGCGCGGCGCCGAGCCGTCCGGGTGCGTCAACAAAGCGATCGGCAGATATTGATTGATTTCCAACCGCACCGGGCGCGGGCGCAACTTGGCCGAGATCACGCCCGAGCCGACGGCGGGCGCGATACGGGCGGCAAGCGTCGTCGGGTCGTAGAGCATCCGCTTCCCGATCTCTCCCTGCTTGGCAATGCGGTACTCAAGCCAGACGTTGCGCACGGCGAACATCGGGTCGTCGGCTGCGGCGACCAGCGACAGGGTTGCCTCCGGTAAAACGGTCAACAAGTCACGCGCTGGAGAGGGCCGGTCGAGTTGCACGGTCGGCGCTGGATCCGCTTTCAGGCGCAGCTCGAAAAGACGAGTAGCCGATAAGCCCGACTCATCCTCAATGTGAATGGCGTACATGCCGGCAGAACGGGGCGTAATGTCGACCGCAAAAGTCCGTTGATCTTCTGCGAGCGTTGCCGGCACGGGAGCTCGGGCTGCGTCGCCGCCCAAAATCGCGGTTGCAGCTTCCAGGCTACTGCTCGCGCCGAAGGGCGCGAGCAGTAAACCGAGCTCCGAAGTCTTGTCTTCGGGCATGAATTCGATGGTTGCCAGCCGCAAAGGCCGATCGGCTCGGGCACGCAGGCTCACGACCGTTCCCATCACAGCTTCGACGTTGCCCGACCCGGGAGGCAACGCGGCAGGTGAGGGCAAATCGGTATACGCCGGGTAGAACAAGCGAACATGCGGCGATGGCTCATCGGGACCGAGCGGCACAAGCTGGGGAGGCGGCAGCACCGTGACGAGATACTCGTCGGTAGCCGCGTCATTCGCCACAACTCGAAAACGGAAGCTGCGCTGCACGCGGTCAGGCGGCACATGAATCAACAAACGACCGAGGTTCGGGCCATCCTTCACGACATCCGCGGTGAATTTGACCGGCGCATTGTCGAGCTGAAAATCGGCTGACGCTTGATCGGGAATAACCCCGTGAAGAACTGCTCGAATGTCGTACGCTTCATTCCGGCCGATGCGTTGTCGGAGATTTTCTATCTCGATTTGCGTCAGATGCGGCCATTCGTAACTTCCATATGGCGCCGCAAATCGTACGACTGCAGTTGAAGCCGGGCCGGGAGTGAAGACACAAGGCACGGCGCCCGTCGCGAGCGCAACCAGGGCGGTGAGCACGGCCGTGCGCAAGCCGCGACGATCGACCACGCGTGTAAAGTCGAGTCCCTGAGCCCGGCCCAGAGTGCGCTGGATTGCCTCGTTGCGCAAACTACTCGAATCGCCGGCCGCTGCCGATTTTGAATGCTCGAGAAACTCAACCGTGCTCGCGAGAGAGTCATTGAACCCCGGAAAACGTTCTTCGATACGCAGCGCCAGCGTGAGGTCATCAGTACGATCGGACAGCGGTTGCAAGAGATAGCGCAGCGTCACCAGCCCGGCTGTGACCAGCGTGCCGATCAGGAAAAGTGCGCGCACGAGAGGCGGTAGATGGAAGCGCCAATCGAGAAAACCGGCAACGATTACGGGCAATAAAAGCGCTGCAATCAGCCAGCCAGTTCCCCGCGCCGTTCGCACGAACAGCAGGCGACGACGAACGGCAGCCAGACGCTGGCGCAGCGTTTCGGGACCGGGCGGCTTCCATTTAGTTGCTGTTGCTGGCATCGTCCCGGTGTCCTTGAACCAAGGGCCGGATGGCCGGTGGTGTTTCACCAAATCGGCATCGATCTCACAATCGACGAACGCCGCGAAATCATGCAGCTTTGGTCGCTGCCGACACGGTTACAACAAGTTCTTTTCCTTGCGCAAAAGCCATTCAGACGTCAGGAACAAGAGAGCCAACGTGAACAACAGCACGTGGTTCCAGAGCAAATACGGCGGCCCCGGGGCACGAACTGAGACACGGTTTCCTGCCGGCAATTCATCGGGAATACGGTTGGCATCGGCGAGTGTGTAAAACTTGCCGTGCGTGTCCTCGGCCGCTCGTTCCATCTCCGACTGATTCATCCGCAGACGATCCATCTCACCGGGCGGCGCCAGCACCCGGCACTCGGCACGCGGCTTGGGAGTCGCAGTCGGCTGGCTGAGCCAGAACTTGTATTCTCCTTCGGGCGTACGCGTGAGCACCGATTCGTATGCCGCTCGACTTCCCTCCAACTTGTTTAGTTGCACGGAGCGAACCTCGGTATCGCCATTGCGGCCGGGCACCTTTCGTTCGGCGACAACCTTGACCTCCAGGTCGCCGGGCGGTGGCGGGGAGTCATCCGGGAAACGCACTGTTAGCTTGATCGGTTCGCCGCGCCGGTACGGCGTCTGCCGGTCGACGCGGAGTTCGATTCGGCCGACCCTGCTGCGCGCAAGATACCGAATCGTCTGTACCCAGAACTGATTGAAGCGGAGTTGATCCTCGCGGAAGCCCCAGCGCCACGTTTCGTCGAATCCGAAGTAGAGAACTCGACCCGCACCGACGAAATGCTGCACGACGAGCGGTGTCGTGCGTGTGGCGCGGACCGCGTCGACAGCATCCGCAGCGTCGGCGTCGCCGGCAGCAACGTCGGCGCCGCGAGCAGCCCGCCGCGCCGGATGAACGGCGAGTACTTCGGCTGCCCGCTTCGGAACGACCCCGTCGGCGAACCAGAACATTTCGCGTAAATGTTGATAGATCTCGTCGTTTTCGCGCTCGTCCGGGCTGAAGCGGAAGATCGGGTGCATGCGACCGACCGGCGTCAACTCCGGCCGATAACCATCCATACGAGGAACCTCGTCGGCTTCCTCGGGCTGGTCGGCGACGACATCGATGGGCAGAATGTCGCGGAGCGGGGTATCGCGATACGCCGTCGGTGCAAAACGCTCGCCGGAAACCATCAACAAGCCGCCGCCTCGTTCCGTGACGAACTCGGCAAGGTCTTTCAAGTGTTCGTGTATTCGCGAATCGCCGCGAGGCGTAGGATCGACGTCGCCGAGAATGACCACATCAAACGCGTTCAATTCAGCCTTCGAAGGCCAATCCGAGATCGCGCTGCGATCCTGAGCCGCGAACTCGGGGTCGGAGTCGAGCAGCAGCAGCTTCAGATCGATGCTCTTGTTGCCCTTGGAGCGGTCGCTTTCGCGCTCGAGAAGCGTCTTCACGAAATGGTATTCGTAGCGTCGATAACCCTCGACGTACAGCACTTTGATCAGCTTCGCTTCGCGTACGAAAATCGACCGCTCGACCTGGTTATTTTCCTTGTCGACTTCGTCGGGCTGTACGGGCGTTTTGATAACGAACACCCTCTCGCCCGATTCGGTCGGCTGATACGATAGGCGTACTTTGACCGGTTTGCCGGTCGGATCCGCCTTGACCGTCTGCGAGTCGAGCGGCTTGTCTTCCTTGCCTTTTTCGTAAAGCGTCACGGGGACGGAGAGACTGGTATAGCCCTGTGCAGTAACCTTCAATTCAAACACGACTCGGTCTCGGACATAGACGCTGTCTTCGACGCGCAAATCGTGCAGGTAAACGTCACGCACCTCGCGTGAATCGCCCAGGCCGACGAAGTAAAGTGGTACACCCGACTGAGCTGCATACTTCGAAGCCTTGGCGAGGTCTTCGCCTTCGGTGGTGACTCCGTCCGTGAACATCACGACGGCTGACAGGGACGAACCGCGGAAGTCGTTCAGCACTTGACGAATTGCCGCACCGAGCTGGCTGCTGTCGTTCTCGGGACTGGCAGACAGACCATTGATCGCGTCGACGGCGCTTGCGATGTCATCGCCCGAAGTCACCGTTTGCAAACGATGGGCGCGACTGGAGCAGTGATAGACGTGCAGCCGCACTTGCCTACGCGTCAACAAGGCCGTCAACCAATCGGGATCGGAGCGCGTAATCAGCAATTGGGCCAATTTCAAACGATCGGCTTCGTTCAAGCCGGCCACGTGCATCAATCGGTTCGCGGCTTCCTCGATAGCCGGTTCGCGGTAGCGGTCCGTTGCGCTCATACTTTGCGAGTCATCCAAAAGCAGCACGACGTCCGGCCAACCCTGGCGCTCAAACCACAGCCGAAGCTGCGGCAACAGGATGGCCAGCAGGAGGAGCACCAAGCCGACGCGCAGCGCAACAAAAACGCCACGCAAACCCCGTCCCGTACGACGCAGCTCGCGGCGATACGCCAGCGCTGCCACGAACGCGGCGACGATCGCAATTCCGCCGGCCAACCAGGGATCGGTCGCCGAATCCCAGAGATAGGAAGAGTATTCCAATCTCCAATGCGTTCCTTCGCCTTCGGCAGGTTCCGGAATGCCCAGGCGAGTCTCGAGGCCGCGACGCATGGAATCGGGCAAGAACCCGAGGAAGTCGCCCGTGGCCGCATCGTGCAACAAAACGCAGCCGACTCCCACGGCACAGGCAAACAAGACGAATGGTAGAGCGCGTAGCGCATAGCGCGAGAGGCGGAGGGCGAATCCGTTGGCTGCGGCGCCGCGCGGCGACTGACCTTCAACAGTTTGCGTGAGGCGTTCTGCGTCCGAGTGATGTCCGAAATGGCAGGCGAGAACGATCTCCGCCAGGACGAGCGCCAACACAATGAGCATCAGCCAGTGGGCAATTTCCGGACCTTGCTCGCGTGTGATCGTTTCGGCACCGGCCGTCGCAACGACCTTGCGAGCCACCCGCGACGGATCGCGGACGACTTGGACGTCCCATTCCGGATAGACTTTCGTCAATTCGTCGTGGTCCGTGCGAGCCAGGTTGCTCTCGCTCGCCTGTTGGGCTTCGTTCGTGACGGGAACGTTGACCGCAAAGAGGTATTCGCGCGGGCCGCTGCCGATCGTCGCGCGATAGATGCCGCTCACGTCCGTGTCGGACCAGCGTAGTACCGCGCCGTCCTCGAAGCCCTGCGTTCGCGTCGTTTCCGTTCGACCGTCCGGCGTGAGGACCGTCGCTTCATTGGCGCCCAGATTAGCCAGAAACAGTTCCAGCGGCTCGCCGACTGGCGTTTCACGCTCGCGCAACCGGCCCGCGGATGCGTAGGTCAGCAGTTCCTGAACGAATGCCGGAAAGCTTGGAGAAGCAGGCCAGTTGCCCCAGTCAGAGTTCGCGCTGGCGTTTACCAGCACGACCCGGCCGCGGTACCGTCCAGCGCTCGGTTCTGCGGGATTTCTTTTTGCAGCATCACCCCCGGCTGGCGGGTTCCAAGCCATCACTGCGACGCCTGCGGGAGGCGGAGCCGGCTTATTGTTGCCGTCCTTCGCCTCGCGGCCGGGGATTGCCACCGGCAGATACGAGAGGATCTTGCGCGGCTTGACGCCGGTGGTCGGTTCGCCGAGTTGGAAAAAGCGGCGGAAGCGCGCGGCGACCAGGCTCGCGCGATCGTTCGCTGCTTGAAACGCACGCAACGGCGGCTCGCGCTCTGCTTCGTCTTCGGGAAGGAGTTGGTAATCGAATGCTTCCGATGCGTTCTGCTTGGCGAGCAGCGCGGCTGGCAGCAATCCCTGGCCGCCTCGGTAAAGCAGCCGGTTATATTCTCCCGGTTGCACTTGATCGCCGAGGAAGAAGACTACGCCGCCTCCACGGCGTACGTGACCTTCGAGACGGCGGGTTTCCGACAAACTCAGTCCGGGCAGATCGCAGAGAAAGACGCAGTCGTAGGGGACTAGATCGCCCTGGCCCTCATCGGCAAACGGAGCTGCTCCGATCACTTTGGGACGAGCCACGACGCCAGCCGGCGGATTTTCGCTGTCGAACGGATTCAGCGCGACGCGAAGCCATTCCGTGGCCTGATCGAACGCCTGCCCGGCTGGCTTACCATTGACGAGCAGTACGGGCACGTCCTTCTTCACGGTGACGACGACGCTACGCGTATCGTCGAGGTGCAGCGAATCGCTTTCCGCCTGTACCTGCAAAACGTATTCGCCATCGCTCGGGAACTTATAGGGAAACGCAACCGGAACTTGCTGGCCGCGCTCGGCCCGAACGATCATTTCGTGAACCGGTCGCAACTCGAATGGCGGCTCCGTTGCCTGGACGCGCGCCCGTCCGACCAGCAGCGTGACGCGCACGGCTTCACGCGTCTCGGTGCCGAAATTCTGCAGGGTGGCAACGACCGTCGTCGTTCGTCCGGGCGAGGCGATGTCTTCGTCGAGCGTCAGTCCGGTAACTGCCAGGTTATTGACGCCGTCGCGGCCGACGTCGACGAGGATGGTACGCGCCCTCGATTGGATCTTTTGCAATATGCCGGCCACCCCGGCGGGTTGCCGCGCCACCCAGGTCGACTGTTGCAGGTCGGTGAAGAAGTAGACTTCTTTATCGGCAAACTTGGCCGGAGCGGCCTGCAGGAGGCTGTCGACGGAGCTGAGCGTGCCGGCCAGGTCGGCGTTACCGTGCGGCAATTTGAGTGCGTCGATCTCAGCGGCCACTCTTCGCGAATCTTCCGATGCCTCGGTCACTATCCGGCGCGGCGGTGCACCCATCATTACTACGCTGAAGCCGTCGCCGCCGGGACTCTCATGGACCAGGCGTGCGGCCATGGCCCTGGCCTTTTCGAAGCAAGATTGATCTTCTGCGTCTTCAGGCGCATCGGCTCGCTTGCCCGGACGCTGCGCCATGCTGAACGAGCCGTCAATGACCAGAACTTTGTAACGCCGCGTACCGCTCGAATTGACAACGGTGCCGCCTTCGGGATTGACCTGATGCCAGATCGCTTCCGCCCAGGGCGTGACGCTGGCCATCGCTGTGACGAGCAAGAGCACGGTCAAGCAACGTACCGCCAGGAGCAAGAGTTGCTCCAGTCGCATGCGGCGCGTGTTCTTGCGTTGAGCAGCTAGCAGGAAGCGCATGGCCGCCCAGGCGACCACCTTGAATCGTCGACGGTTGAGCAGATGGATGACGATCGGAACGGCAACCGCACCGCCGGCCAGTGCAGCCGCCAAAAACGGCGACTCGAAGAACAGGGCAAAGGGAAGAACGGTGGACGGCACCTGCAAGCGCTCCTGCTAGTCAGCCGTAACGAAGAAGACTCTGTATACCGATCAAATCCGTTTTACGGCACTCACTCTTGGAAGCCTTTGACGGAACCGGGGCATCTCGAGTTCCCTCCCGGGGTTTTCAGCGCTTCCGCGCCAGCCGGTGGGCCAGGTACGCCGACAGGGCGACACTCAGATCCTTGTCCGTCGGGAGCTGAACGTAATCTATGTTCATCGAGCGACAACCGCGGCGGAGTTCTTCGATGAATTGATTGAGCTGCTCGAGGTAGCCTTCGCGCAACGAGCGCGGATCGGTCAACAGCTCGGGCGATTGCTCCAAACCGCGGAATAAGGTCGCCTCGCGGAACGGGAACTCCAATTCAGCTCGGTCGAGCACGTGAAAGACGACGACTTCGTGGCGCTTGTGGCGCAGGTGCTGCAAGCCGGCCAAGACGTCGGCTGGTTCGTCGAACAGATCGCTGAAGAGCATCAAAATGCCACGACGCGGCACGCGTTCGGCCAGGTCGTGCAACACCGGCGCCAGCGAAGTCCGGCCGCGGCCGGAGCCGCGATTGAGGATATTCACCACCTGCTTCAGGTGCGATGGCTGACCGGACGGCCGCAAGAAGTGCCGTACCGCGCTGTCGAACGTCACCAGGCCGGCCGAATCCTGCTGGTGCAGAACCAAGTACGTCAACGCGGCGGCGGCCATCGATGCGTAGTCGTACTTGCTCAAACGAGGATTTCCGTCCGACGTCGTCGGGCCGGAGCCGTAACGCATCGACTCGCTGGCATCAATCAGCAGCCAGCAGGCGAGGTTCGTTTCCTCTTCGTACTGCTTGAGATAGAACCGGCCGGTGCGACCGTAGACTTTCCAGTCGAGATGCTTGAGGTCGTCGCCCGGAACGTATTCGCGATGTTCGGCAAATTCGACTGAGAAGCCGTGATAGGGGCTCTTGTGTAGACCGGACAAATAGCCTTCGACGATCAGGCGCGCCTGCAGCTCCAAGCTGCGGACCTTGGCCAAGGCCAGCGGATCCAGGTATTTCACTGCGTCGTCGGGCATCTTGTATGGAACCAGCTTTTAGCGAGACGCGGCTTCGAGCTTCTCATTCGGATCGCGCGGGATCAAATCCGCCAGCCGCCGTACGATTTCATCGGGTTTGATGCCTTCGGCTTCAGCATTGAAGTTGGTGATGATGCGATGACGCAGCACGGGTGGGGCAACGGCGCGTACGTCCTCACACGATACGTAATATCGGCCGTGCAGCACTGCGCGGGCTTTGGCGGCCAGGATCAAGAATTGCGATGCCCGCGGACCTGCGCCCCAGGTGACGTAGTCGCGGATGAAGTCGGGGACGTCGCTCGATTTGCGTGAGACTTCCCCGGATGTCGTCCGGCTGCCTTTGCGCGTCAAGCGCGTGAATTTCATCGCATAACGAATGACGTAAGGCGCCACCGGTACCTTGCGGACGATGTCCTGCATCTCCAGGATGTCGGTGGCCGATAGCACGCGCTCCACCTTCGGCGCGTGCGTTGAAGTCGTCATCTCGACGATGCGGAACTCTTCCTCTTCCTCGGGATACTCCACGTTGACGTTGAACATGAAGCGATCTTGCTGAGCTTCGGGAAGAGGATAGGTGCCTTCCTGCTCGATCGGATTCTGAGTCGCAAGCACAAAGAACGGGTCAGGCAAGCGGTGCCGCGTGCCGCCGACAGTTACCTGGCGCTCTTGCATGGCTTCCAGCAACGCCGCCTGTGTCTTCGGAGGCGTGCGGTTGATTTCGTCTGCAAGCACGACGTTTGCAAACAACGGCCCGTGCAGGAACTTGAATAGCCGCTGACCGGTCGACTTGTCCTCTTGCAAGACTTCGGTCCCGGTGATGTCGGACGGCATGAGGTCGGGCGTGAATTGAACACGGCTAAAGCTGAGGCTCAACGAGTCGGCCAACGTGCGGATCATGAGCGTCTTGGCCAGTCCGGGCACGCCGACGAGCAAGCAATGGCCCCGAGCGAAGATGGCGATGAGTAACTCCTCGAGCACCCTTTCCTGGCCGACAATGGCCTTGCCCATTTCACGGCGAATGCGGCGATAGCCATCGTTGAGCCGTTCGATAGCTGACAGATCGCCTTCGATTCGCGGCCAAGGCTCGGCGACGGGCGCGACCTCGGGCTCCGCCACCGGTTCGACCATCGTCACGTCGTCGCCCGACAGCCACGAGCCGCAGCCGCAGAGTCGCCGGCCGCCACTCGGTACTTGCATCGTCAGGCCGCAGTTTTGACAGCGGATGTTCGGCATAAGGATCGGTTCCGTTCGCTGGCTGCAACTCTTACTTCGCCGTAGCCGGCACCAAGCCCCAAGCACGAGGACCGACGACGACTACGATTCCGCGGGACGACGCCTGAACGGGCTGGCACGACGGATCGATCCCGCGCCACATTCCCGCCGACGGAGCAATATCAAACCCGAGCGACGTGCTGTTATCGCGACGAAGGAATGTGCCTCGGGACACAAGATCGAACCGTTGTAGGATCCGTCCGCCAAGGTCGCAGCACACCACCGGGTAGCCATTGCCGATAGCTTCGCCGGCATCAGGTACCACGTTCCATTGTAACTGGCTGTTAAGCCAGCGGAATGAAAATTGACGTGCCGTGATCGCGCTCGGGTAAACGATCAGTCCGTTTGCAAGGCGCTGCACGCGCCACTGACGCGAGGAGCTTCCCAGCGGTATTCCCCAAAGTATCTTTCCGTTCTGTAGTGAACGTGCGATCAGAACCCCGCGTTCGACTAAATAGACGGTTCCCTCGTCGGCGGCCCAGCCGGCAGGGTCGCTAACCGGCTCCTCCAGGAGCACCGGCATCGGCCAGCCTGGCCTGCCGTCCTGAGAACGAAGTCTTTGCAACTGGAAACCGATATTCGCCTCGATCAGCAGCAAAACTGCATCGCCGGCGACCGCTACACGCGACGGCCGGCCGCTGAGCGTGGTTATTCCGGTTAGCGAGTACGTCCAGGCAGGCCTTGAGCGGCTGTCTCCTGAGAAGACCACCTGTCGCGCCCCGGCGACCGAGACCGATGCCTCGCCTTGGCCGACGGCGACGGGATCCGCTGACCACTCCCCGCGCGTGATCGGAGATTGTTCAAGCCCGCCCGCGGATGTCTGGAAGAGATGACAAACTCCATCGATTGTTTGTGCGAGTAAATGTCCGTTTCCGGCGAAGTAGAACGGAAGCAACGTTTTGTAGGGTGAGCGCGGCCCCGGATTGGCGTCGGCCGTCGTGAATCGGCGCGCAGCGCCCGTTTCCACGTCGATGGCAAGCAGTGCTTGATCGCCGTGGCGACAACTGAGTCGCGACCCCACCAGGCGGAAATCTCTCATGGCCTGGTTGCGTTGCCCGACAGGGCTGACGCATTTCCAGACGTTACCACCGTCATCGCGCCGTAACGCCTGCACCCCTTCCGCACCCGCGACGATCAGCAAATCGGCATAGCAGAAAGACTGTTTCGGCGTGAATGGCACGCTGGCTCGCCAGCGCTCGCGCCCGCTGGCGATGTCTCTAACACAGATTTCACTTGAACCAACTCGCCGTGTCGTAACGAACAGGTCGCTGCCCGGCGCGGACACGGGGGTCTCGTCCTTATCGAGTATCAGGTCCCACGCCTGGCGCAGTGGAAGTGATGCTTGCGATGGCTCGGAGGGTAGCGAACGTAATCGTTCGGCGACAAAGTCAGTGACTCGACGATTGGAGGTGATTTCGGAGATGGTTTCCTCGCCATAGGCCCGGTCGAGTGCCAGCCAGGCGCTGCGCGCCGCGTCCGAACAGCCTTCGCGTTCATAGCAGCGTGCCAGGCTTACGAAGGCTGAAGCAGGCGCGTCGTGCGCGGCGATTCGTCGGCGCCAGGCATCGGCGGCCGCCCCGAAGCGTCCGGCATCCTCGCGCTGGCGCGCAACTCGTTCCAGAGCGACCTGAGCGGCAGCTGTTGCCGGAAAGCGCAGCGCGACGCTGTCCAGCTCCTCCGAAGATTTCGCCACTGCGAGCGCGGCTTCTGACGCTGATCGCATCCGTTGACACGACGCCGGACAATTGAAGCGGACGCCGATGCGGTCTCCGACTCGCGCAAAGTCGGAGAGACGAGCTTCACGAAGTTCTTCATCGCCAGATAGCTCGAACAGCACTTGATCGCGTTGATCGCCGAGCCCGCGCTCATCGAGCTCCTCGGCCGCTTCCAGAAGTACTGCTGCTCGCTTCTCGGGCGCGAACTCCTTGGAAGCTGCACTGCGAAACGCAGAAAGAGCGCTCTCCAGCCGGCTCGCGGCCAGCAAGCGGCGTCCGGCTTCGAGCCACATCTGCTGGCGCTCTTCTTTTGCCAGAGCATCGATGCGTGATCCCGGGTGCGTAAGCCGATGCAAGCGCCGGTAATTAAGATCCGCCCGGGCGTATAACGAGGCATCAGCCTCCGACCGAGCCAACGCAAGGACGCTACGCGGATTCTCCGGATTTGCATTGGCGCCACGCACTCGCTCGCTCAATTGCCATGCAGGCGGCGTGAACACCGTCAATTCGTTCGGACCCGCCACTGCCAGACAGTCTTCGGCATATAAGATGTTGCCCGCGGGGATGCGGTGTAGCAGCGTCGGATTGTCGTCAGGCTCGCCGGTGTCTTGCCGCAGGGCGTGTACGGCTGCGTTTCCTTCCGGATCGATGACTGGCCAGAAAACATAAGCGCCTGCCAGAAATCCGCGTCCGGCAGGTGTCCAGCCCGTGCGAGCACCGTCTCTGCCATACTCGGTGCGAGCCTCTCGCGACCAGCCGTCCGTATCGCTGCCGTTTTCGGCACCCAGGGCGCGCATGCCGGTCGGCGTCGTGACGATCAATCTCCCTGAGGCGACACCCAGCAAATGAACGACGTCGATCGCTTCCCGTTGCCAGACGGGTCTTCCCGACTCGGCATCGACGCAGACCAGGCCAGCCCCCTCCGTGGGGACCGCATAAATCTTCCCTGCTGCGTACACGCACGGAATTAGGTCGGTCAACACCGGCCGCTCATCGAATTCCTGAAAACGACCCTTGCCGTGAGCCGCCCATGCCCGCAAGCCGGTGACGGCATCTACCGCCACGGTGACACCGGCGCGTGTGCAGCATACGACCAGCGGGCCGGCCAGAGTGAGCAAGTGATGTCGTACGCGCGGCGGTCCGGAATCGCGCAATTCGCAAATGTCGGTGTGCCAGAGCAGACGGGGCTCCGGAGCTTGTTCGCCAACAGTACGAGCTGCCGGTTCGGCCGCGTAACAAAGGATCGATGTGATCGCTTTTCCGCCTTCGAATCGCGTCGCAGCGACGTAGACGCGTCCGTCTCGGACAACCGGCGCGCCCTCGAATATCACGCGTCCACGGAGTTTCGTGTTCTTTCCTGACAGACCGAGTTCCACCCAACGGATCGGGCTTTCGCCCGAGCGCGCGTCCAAGCTCAGGCAGACGATGCGGTTCTCGACGCCCTTGGATTCCCGGGTAATCGTGCTCGTCGCCGCCTTCTCGTCGACGCGCGGATTCCCCAAGCGGGCGTAGACACAGCCGTCAGCGACCGTCAGAGTACAACGCACGTCGAGCCGCGGTTTCACGGGCGAAAAGCCGAGCGAGTAAAGCTCCACGCCCGGAGCGCCGGGATGGTGCAGATCGAACGCCAGCACCCGGCCGGTGTCTGCAATCAAGAGCTTGCCGTCGACAATCAACGGGTGAAATGACAGCGAACGCGATAAATCGGACCGCTGACGGAGACGACCTGCATCGACGGTCGCGTCGAGGTCGAACGAGGGCTCATGAGATATTGCGAATGAGGGCAGGCCGATTCGCATACTCGGCCCGGCACGGCAAACTACGCTCAGGCGATCGAGTAACCGCGACGGGGCCGGTTGCACCTTGCCGCGCGATGCATCTCCCGCGAAAGTGACGCTGGCTGGCTCGAGCACCAGTGACGGTACTGGCCGAGCGCAGAGGTCAGTGAGAAAGGCCGAATACTTGCCGCGCCGACCACCGAGCACTCCTTCCGCATCGCCAAACCGCTCTGTATAAGCCTTGAGCAGTGGATCCTTCCCATCGAGTTCGCCTTGAAAGTAGAGCGCCATGAGCTGCTTGGCCCGTACACGAGCAGCGTCGCGCAGCGGGCCGGGATAGACGAGCTCGTCCGAACGGTTGGCGCCCTCATGCCGTGGCAGCAATAGGTGCCACCAGGAAGCTGCCTCGACAAACTGACCGCGTTCAAATGCCAGATCGCCGAGTATCTCGAGCGCCCGTTCGGCCGGGCGGCTGCAGAACGCCTCATCGACCAACTTGCGCAACATGTTCGCATCGTGCGCGGCTGTTCCCTGTTCGAGCCAGCGACGGGCCTGAATCTCGACGCGATCGCGGTAGCGTTGTAACTCGGCTGCGGGCAGAGCAGCAATGCGCGCGTGGACCAGCCAGCGAGCCCGCACGCTGTGAGAGGCGTCGACCGGCGCCAGGTCGTCGCCGGCGTTGTCGAGAACGGCCTTCAACTCGTCGAGACCTTCTGCCAAGCGCTTGCCGGACAATCGGCGATCCGCCTCAGCCAGGCGGCTTGCGGTTGATCGGGACTCACCAAAGACTGCGGCAGAGGGCTGATCATCAGCTGAATGAGTATCGGGAACTAGTAAAAGGATAAAAAGGATAGAGAGTGAGGTGATTAGCGGAGTCGTTGCGCGCTTTACGATGTGAAGCATGCGCGGCTGCAGACCATTCGCAATCGCCGGGCGCACTGGCCGCATACCATCGCTCGGCAGAAGTTGTGCGTCCCGGTCCGGGAAGGCGCCGCTATCATCGTGTGCCAGCGGACCGGAGAGCTGTTCACCGCGATCGGGCATGCACGCGATCTCCGCCGACGGAGTTTTGACCGGGTCAATTATAACAGGAACGGATGAGCCCCAAGCGCGTCGAGCCTACAGAGTCGGAACTTTAATCAAGGCGCGACATCAGAAGTCTATCGATCGCGAACCTGAGCGTTCGACTCACTTCGGTCTACCTGCTTGTTGGACTGCATAGCCGATGGCGAACACAGCAACGCCGATACCTGAAACGGTCAGCGACGTCTTTAAATCGAGCGGCCCGCCCGGTGCGACCTCGCCCGCGATTGCCACCGGGAGCATGAGCATTCCCACGATCTGCAAGGCTCGGCCGATCTTGTACAGCACCATTGGCGAAGATCTCGCTTCTCGCTTTCGAGAATTCTCTCGGCGATTGTTCTCATTCTTGCGACAGTTCGGTTGCCGGTGGCAGGCCCATTTTAGAGAAAGCTGCAGCTAAGGCGTCTTCCCGCTTGTCCTCGGCTGCCGGCATATGAATTGCTTCGCCGCGACATTGTCTCCACGCTAACCTGTCGCATCTTCGAATATCCTTGACACACGACAGGGGACAACTACAACACGGTTATTCTGTTGCCATCCCGGCCGGGCACGTGCTCTTTCTACGGCAATTTGCTCTGAGGTGCGCTGTCCCATCGCCGATTGGAAGGTCAGGAGGCTCTCCGCGTGATGTTTGGCTTGTCTCTCCCGAGCACAGTCCGCCGCCTCGCCACTGCAAATCTCGCCTGCACGTTTGTGGTGCTTCTGGCCGGCTGTAATACCCATGGGACCGGAAGCTATCCGCCCGAGCTAACGTATCCGGCTCGTACCGATCCGTTGGTCCTCGAAAAACCGGCTGGCGAGCGCGTCTACGCCGATCAGCCCGGCACGATGGACCAACTCATTCAAACAATCGGCATCGAAGAAAAAGACGGCGGCCCGGGCGGCCAATTGCTCCGCGTGACCGACGCACCAGCCGACGAACGCGACAAACTGAACAGCGCGCTTCAAAAGATCTTCGGCACGCCCTTCGAGCCGACTGTCAAGCTCGAGGAAGCGATCGCGACGAAGATCGTCGCCGAGATGAATGACGACGCTACCAAGACAAAGCTCGGCATCACCGACTATAAGAAAACGCCGATCGAAGACCTCACGCTCGATAATGCGACACTTGCTGCGGGCAGTCAGCTCTATCGTCGCCACTGTTTGACGTGCCATGGTTTGACGGGTGACGGCCGCGGACCTACGGCCGCCTGGATTCATCCTCATCCGCGCGATTACCGCCAGGGCGTTTTCAAGTTCGTCTCGACGAGCGCGGACAAGCTTGACGACGTGGCGCGCAAGCCTCATCGTTCCGATCTCATCCGCACGCTGACGTCCGGCGTTGACGGTACGACGATGCCATCGTTTGCGCTACTCCCGGCAGACCAGCTCGAACAATTGGTGAGCTATGTGATTCACTTGAGCATTCGCGGCGAAGTGGAGTTTGCCGTCCTGCGATCGTACGCGCCCGGCAAACCGATGGAAGATAACAGCGGCAATACCCTGACGGATTTGGATGCGAAGTTGCGTTTTGCGTTCCAACGCGCTGTTACCAACTGGGTAAAGTCCAACCTCGAAGAAACGGTGGCCAAGCCGCCGGCTTATCATGCCGACCTGCCCGAAGGCAACCCGGGGCGCTATGGTCCAGTGTCCGAGAAGGAACGGCTCGAGTCGGTTCGCGCCGGCTATATCTTGTTCACGAACTCGACGCCCGATCAGAATCCGAAGTACTTCAACGGCCTCGGTGCGTGTTTGCGCTGCCACCAGGATTTCGGCCGTCAGGCCAACTTCCTGTTCGATCAGTGGGGTACACTGGTCCGTCCCGCAAATCTGACTCTGGGCGTTTATCGCGGCGGGCGCCGGCCGATCGATCTTTACTGGCGCATCTTCTCGGGTATCGGCACGCACATGCCAGCCAGCAAGATAGCCATCAAGGACGCTGACGGTGACCCGACCGATGAACTCGATGGTAAGAAGTACTGGGATCTGATCAGCTTCGTTCAGGCTCTTCCGTACCCGGAAATGCTGCCGAGCGACGTTCGCGCCAAGATCTATCCGTCGTCGCAGCCGATGGCCGGCGAACAGCAGCACGCCTCGCGCTGAAACCGCACACACCTCGTCTTTCAGGAGTGGTCCCCGTGCTGAAAGTCTGGAGCATTCTGTTTGCGGTTGTGCTGGGCGCGGAATTCGCCCTCTGGGCCGCGGCACCGTTCTTCGGCTGGTGGCTGCCCCCGCAGGTTTCGAGCTTCGGTGGTGAAGTCGACAACCTGTACAACGTCATCCTCGGCTTCACGGGCTTCTTCTTCGTGCTGACTGAGGTCATCCTCGTCATCGCGATGTGGAAATTCGCCTACAATCCGGCGCGAAAAGTGACGTACATCGAAGGCAACTTTCAATTGGAAATGGCGTGGACGGCCGTTCCCGCTGCGATTCTCGTCTACATCGGTCTCGCCCAGATGAGCACCTGGGCCAAAATCAAGTACCAGGCGCAGATGCCTGGCCAGAGCGCAGAGAAACCGGTGGACGTGGTCATGCAGGTGACGGCACGCCAATGGGAGTGGCGCGTTCGCTACGCTGGCGACATTACGCTGCCGTATGGCAACGCAAGCCCCGAGGCTGTACGCCGCGGCTGGGCCGAAGCGCCGTGGGCCGACGATTTGGTTTTGCCGAACGAGATTCACACCTGGAAGGGCGCCAACGTCAAACTGTACCTGAAGACGAACGACGTATTGCACAGCTTCTTCTTGCCGAACCTGCGGCTCAAACAGGATGCCTTGCCCGGCAAAACGATCCCCGTTTGGTTCAACGCGATCGAATCCAACGTGAATTTCACGAAGGATTTTGACCGCAAGGCCGGCCGCTGGAAGGAACCGGCGCCGGAAAAGGACTGGGAGCTGGCTTGTGCGGAACTGTGTGGCGGTGGCCACTACCGCATGCGCGGCCGGCTCTACGTGCACGAAGACAAAGCAGATTTCGAAAAGTGGCTTGAGTACATCAAGAAGAAGCAGAACGAACGCACGGTCGAATCTTCGACGACACTCGCTGCGAACCAATAGGGAACTGTTCCGAGGTGAGCTTGGCGGACGATCAGTCTCCTCCGCGTCATAACCGAGCTTGCCCCCTAAGACCGATCGGCCTCCGAACGAGGATTCAGGAATGAGCGTCAGTCACTCTCCCGGAACTGAGGCGCATGCTCATCCGGAGCTCGGCTTTCTTCGCAAATACATCTTCTCCGAAGACCACAAGATCATCGGCATTCAGTTCCTGTTTACCGGCCTGATCTTCCTGTTCATCGGCGGCACACTGGCGTTGCTGGTGCGCATCCAGCTCGGCTGGCCTACCGGAACGATCCCGTACATCGGCCGCTGGTTCCCCGTCAGTTGGGGCCAGCGCATGTCGCCCGAGTTTTACACCATGCTGTTCAGCATGCACGCGACGATCATGATTTTCTTCGTGATCATCCCGTGGCTGACGGGCGCGTTCGGGAACTACCTGATCCCGCTGATGATCGGGGCCCGCGACATGGCGTTCCCGAAGCTGAACATGATGTCGTACTGGTTCATGTGGCCGGCCGCGTTTTTCATCCTCGCCAGCTTCTTCGTTGAGGGTGGCGCGGCGGGTTCCGGCTGGACTTCGTATCCGACCATCGCCAGCGCCGGCATGCCGACCGGTCAGGGTTTCAACGCTCCCGCCTCGCCGCACTCCGGCGTGGGACAGATCTTCTGGCTCAGCTCATTGCTCTGCGTCGGTATCTCGTCGATGATGGGCTCGGTGAATTACATCACGACGATCATCAACCTACGTGCGCCCGGCATGACGCTTTTCCGCATGCCGCTGACCATTTGGGCAATGTTCATCACCGCGATTTTGCAGGCGATGGCGTTGCCCGTACTGACCGTGGCGCTCATCCTGCAGCTTCTCGACAAGACGATCGGCACAACCTTCTTTCTGCCGCCGGGCGGTCTGACGTTCGGCAACTGGCAGACAGGTCCGGGCGGCGGCCAGCCGCTGCTGTGGCAGCACCTGTTCTGGTTCTACTCGCACCCGGCCGTCTACATCATGATCTTGCCCGCCATGGGCATGGTCAGCGATATCATCACGACCTTCGCACGCAAGCCGCTGTTCGGCTATCGGCCGATGGTTTACGCCATCGCCGGTATCGCCGGCCTCGGGTTCATCGTCTGGGGACATCACATGTTCCAAAGCGGCATGGACCCTCGTCTCGGCACGGGCTTCATGCTGGCCACGATCATGATTGCCTTGCCGTCCGCAGTGAAGACGTTCAACTGGCTGGCAACCACGTGGGGTTCGAACATTCATTACTCGACGGCGATGCTCAACGCGCTGGCGTTCGTATCGATGTTCGTGATCGGCGGTCTCAGCGGCATTTTCATGGCGGCGACGCCGGTCGACGTGTTCTTCCACGACACCTACTTCATCGTGGCGCATCTGCACTACGTGCTGTTCATGAGCAGCATCTTCGGCATCTTCGGCGCGATCTACTTTTGGTACCCGAAGATGTTCGGCCGCATGCTGAACGAAAGCTGGGGCAAGGTGCATTTCGCATTGACCTTCGTCTTCTCCAACTGCACGTTCTTCCCGATGCACATCATCGGCTTGGGTGGTCACCCGCGACGCTACTACGATCCGTCGCTCTACCGTTTCCTGGATAACTTCCAGGTTTGGAACGTGTTCATGAGCATCAGCGCCATCTTGCTCGGTTTGGCGCAACTGATCTTCCTGGTGAATTTCTTCTTCTCGCTCGTCTGGGGCAAGAAGGCCGACCGGAATCCATGGCACAGCAACACGCTGGAATGGACGGCGCCCTCGCCGCCGCCGCACGGCAACTTCGAAGAGTTGCCGATTGTGCGCCGCGGACCGTACGAGTACAGCTCGCCGGAATCGTCGGCGGATTACCTGCCGCAAACGGACATTCATCCGCCGGTCGGACAACCGGCGCCGGCGCATTGAGTTGTGAAGGCGCGACGCGCGAGCTAACAGGATTGTTTTCCGCAGTAGAGCATCATGAACCAACCCCGCCACTCGTCGGTCCCTCGCTGGCTGCACGGGTGGGCCATTCTCACTGTCGCGGCGGCGCTGCCTCTGCTCATCCTGGGAGCAGAGGTGACGACCAAGCAAGTCGGCATGGCCGATACGACTTCGCTGCGCGAGCCGTGGTACCTGTTCACGCTCTCCAAGGATACGCTTTGGGCGCAGGGCATCGGGCTGGTCATCGAACATAGCCACCGCACAGCCGGTTGGCTCGTCGGCATCTGCAGTATCGTTCTGGCGATCGGCATGTGGTTCGGGGCGAAAGGATCGCGCGTACGGGGTGTGGGGTTGCTCGCGTTGCTGCTCGTTGTTGCTCAGGGATTGCTGGGGATCTTTCGCGTCAAGCTGAACGCTTGGGTTGGACCGGAAATGGCGATGTTTCATGGTCTGTTCGCACAGATCGTGTTCGCCACTCTCTTGAGTGTCGCGATCGTTACATCGCGCAATTGGTTGGATGACACGACCGAACCGAAGAGCGGCTTGCGGGCGTTGGCCGGCATTCTGATGGCCGTTACGCTCGGGCAGATCGTCTTTGGCGCACTGGTTCGCCATCAACTGAGCCCGTTCGCGCAGCGCGTGCACGTTTTGTTCGCCTTCGCAGTCGTTGCCGCGATTGCCTGGCTGGTGCGGGCGTCGCGCGAAGAGCCGGTCGATCGCGCGGTCCGACGCGTCGCCTTGATTTTGGCCGGGCTGGTCTGCTTCCAGGTGGCCTTGGGCGTCGAATCCTGGCTTCGCCGCTTCGGCGCCGGCGTGCCGGTCGAGACCGTGAAGGCAACGACTGCATCCGACCTGGTGCGTACTGCTCATTTCTTTGTCGGGGCCTTGCTGTTTTCAGGGACCGTTGCTGTCAATCTCTTGCTTTACCGTCCGAACTCGGCGACCGTGCCGTCTGCAGACGCCGCGTCGACCGCTGCCTTGAACGTCGGCAATCGAATCACCGCACCAGTCGGGGGTACGCTGTGAAGGCTGCGCTGCTTGCCCCTGAATCGACTGTGTCCGGTGCCGTCAGTCGCATCGCTGACTACGTCGCTCTCACGAAGCCGCGCATTGCCGTACTGGTGCTGTTCACCGTGGCGGCGGGGGCTCTTTTCGCTGCGGGTCGTGCCGTTGACCCGCTGGTTGTCTTTCACGCTGTTCTCGGTACTGCACTCGTCGCCGGCGGCGCGAGTGCACTGAACCAATTGATCGAGAAAGACAGCGATGCCCGCATGCGGCGCACGGCTGGCCGGCCGTTGCCAGCGGGACGCCTGCAGCCGCTCGAGGTTTTGCTGTTCGGCGGCGCACTCGCGGCCACGGGATTGACGTACCTGGTATTCACTCTCGACAAGCCGGCCGCTGCGTTGGTTGCTGCTTTCACATTTGCCTGTTACGTGGGCGTCTATACGCCGCTGAAAGCACGAACGCCGCTGAACACTCTCGTTGGTGCCGTCCCGGGAGCGTTGCCGCCGGTCATCGGCTGGGCAGCCGTGCGCGGTACGGTCGATCGCGAGGCGATGGCGCTCTTCCTCATCCTGTTTCTGTGGCAGGTGCCGCATTTTCTTGCCATCGCCTGGATTTATCGCGACGAGTATGCTCGCGCGGGACTGTGCATGCTCCCCTCGGTCGATCCGGACGGACGCGATACGAGCCGGCACATGATCACTTGGTGCTTGACGCTCATACCGGCCAGTTTGGGCCCCGTCATGCTGCACGCGGCCGGTCCGGTTTACCTCGCCGGAGCCACCGCGCTCGGCCTCGGCTTCCTGGTGACGGCCATCGCCTTTCAGCGGGCTCGCTCGCACACTCGGGCGCGACGCGTGCTGCGTGCTTCGTTGGTTTATCTGCCCGGTCTGTTTGCCCTGCTACTTCTGGACGCCGCGTTGCCCTGGCTGACGCGGTGATGGAAATCGAGAACCTCGGCCCCGGTACCTTGCCATGAGCCATCCTGTTCAAGATGACCCGAAAGCACACATGGGTCTGCCGCTTCCCCACGGGAAGCTGGCGATCTGGCTGTTTCTGGTCACCGAGATCATGTTCTTTACAGCGCTGATCGGCACCTACCTTATCTTGCGCAACGGTACGCCGACCGCATCGCCGTTCAAATGGCCCGCGCCGCATCAGGTGCACCTGGTGGAGTGGATCGGCGCCTTCAATACGTTCGTGCTGATTCTCAGCTCGCTGACAGTGGTCTTGGCCCACTACGCAGCCAGTAAGCGAAATTTCAAGCACGCGACGCAATACATCGCTGCGACCCTGGCGCTGGGTGCGCTGTTCCTGGTTGTGAAGGCGTACGAATACAAATCGAAATTCGATCACGACATCCTGCCCGGGCACATCGGCGAGAGCGTCGCGTCCGAAGGCCTCACCATCGAACGCGCCAAGCTCTACCATCCGACAGGCATGCTGTACGTCCAGCGCGTTACCGAACAGTTGAAAGCAGTGTTGGATCGAAGCGATGTGCCGAAAGGAACCAAGGACGAATGTCTCGAGCTGTTGACGTCGATCAACGAGCGGGGGCTGGTGGTTGTCAAAGAGGAGAATCCCAAGACGAAGCAACTCGAAGACGTTCAAATCTACACGCGGCCTTTGTCCCCCGCGGACGTTGGAACGCGCGTGAATGAGATTCTCGAGCATCACGAGAAAGAGAATTTGCATCTTTCACCAGCCATTCCGTTCGGCAACCTTTGGGCGTCTTGTTACTTCGCCATGACCGGGTTCCATGCGTTACACGTGTTCGGCGGGATAGTCGTGTTCGCCATAATCCTGTGGATGGGGATGATGGGCCGGCTCGGGCCGCAGCACGAGAGCATGTTGGAACTGACGGGCCTTTACTGGCACTTTGTTGATATAGTGTGGATCTTCCTGTTCCCGTTGCTTTACCTGATCTAGGAGGTCAGCCGCCATGACGGAAGAACATGGGCACGGCGGCCATGCCGGCCCTTCATATCTGGCCTACATGATCGTGGCAGCCGCGTTGGCGGTCTTCACGCTCATTTCGTTCGTCGTCAACTTCTTCGTGACCGCGGGCAACATCGCCAGCGAAGCGGGTTTCACCATCATCCTGGCCGTTGCCATCTGTAAGGCACTCCTGGTCGGCGCGGTGTTCATGCACCTGCGCTGGGAATGGGGCAAGCTTTACTACATGATCATTCCCTCCTTCGTACTCGGCACCATGATGATGATGGTACTGCTACCCGACACCGTCATTGGCTGGCACCGCGATCATGACGATTCACCCGCGATTGAGGCAGCTGAGGCACACCACCACGCGGGAGATTGAAGGTCTGCATGCGCCGGCTCGTACTTCTCCTGTGCATTGCCGCGGCGGGTTGCCGGCCGGTCGAAATCGAAGATGACGGCCCGGTCGGCACCTTTCGGCTCACCGAACGCAGCGGCCGACCGGTGACTCAGGAAGACCTGAGCGGCAAAACCTGGATCGCTTCCTTCGTTTTCACGCGTTGTACGGGCCCTTGCCCTCAAATCACCGCGACCGTCGCCCGGCTGCAAAGCGAGCTGGCCGACCAGAAAGACCTCCGCTTCGTCACATTCACCGTCGATCCCGAACACGACGATCCGCACGAACTCTCTCGCTACGCCGAGCACTTCGGCGCCGATCCCGAGCGCTGGTTGTTCCTCACCGGCAAGGAAAAAGAGATTTACGCGCTCCTGCGTGAGGGCTTTCACGTCCACGCCGAGCAAAACAAAGGGTCGGAACGCAAGGCCGGGGCCGAGGTGATGCACGATACGCATCTCGTCCTGGTCGACGGCAAAGGACACATCCGCGGTTATTTCTCCGTTGCGACCAACCCGCTCGACCCCGATTCGGAAGGGTCGATCGAGACCAATCTTCGGCTGCTCCGCGCCAGGGTGCGCGCGTTGTCGAACGAGACAGCGGGCGTCGACTTCCCCGCGCTCAACGCGGGCCTCAATGCGGCCGCGGGTGTATTGATCTTGCTCGGCTATGCCTGCATTCGCCAGAGGAAGGTCTACGCTCATGCGGTTTGCATGCTGACAGCTATCGCCGTCTCGGCCACGTTTTTGGCGTCGTACCTCTACTATCACATCGCTATCCGCCACGGGATTGCGACGAAGTTTCATTCGCAATGGCCGGACGCTCCCAGTTGGGTGATGCATGCGTATTACGCGCTGCTCACCAGCCACACGTTGCTCGCGGTCGCTGTCGCACCGCTGGCGCCGTATACGGCGTGGCAAGCGCTGCGCGGGCGCATTCAACAGCACGTGCGCCTGGCTCGTTGGACTCTGCCGATGTGGCTGTATGTTTCATTGACGGGTGTCCTGGTGTACTGGATGCTCTATCGCCTCTATGCGCCGGCCTAGGCCGCGACTAAGATAGCTGCTTGAAGGGAGCCTCCGATGCGTCGCATAGCATTCTGGCTGTTGCTGGCAACCTCGCTGCTCGTCGCAACCCCGCGCACTTTGGTGGCTTGCCCGATGTGCTCGGAAGCTGTTCCGAACACCGAAGGAGGCGATGAGGACGACGCGACCCGCGAGAGCCGCGCTTACAACAACAGCATCTATCTGATGATCGCGACGCCGTACCTGGCTTTCACCGGCGTCAGCTTCTGGGTCTATCGCGGCCTGCGCCGCAAGGCCGTTCTCGAACAGCAACTCACGGAAGAGCCACGTCCTTGAACGCGAAAGTGAACGGCACCTCGACCAGAGAGGCCGGCGTCCGAAAGCGCACTTTCCAGTTCCCCGCCGGTCCGCGTGCTCCCTTATCCGTGTCCAGGAAGTGATAACTGATGATGGACCTGCGCTCGCTTTCCGACTCGATGACATAGCCCACCTCGCTCAATCGCTTCGAGCCGTCCTTGCTTTCTAGAATCATTTCATTCTTGCCCACTCGCGATTGATGGCTTTCCAGCGTCAGGCCCCGAGCCGGATAGTCGACCGTCACCTGAATGGTCCATCTGTCCGGCACCAACTTGATCTTGGTCAAGCGGCACGACACACCATCTTGCTCGCTGCGCCGCAACGGAGAATCGGCGGAGACCTCAGCCAGGCGGTCCAGGCCGTCGAATGCGAAGTTGAGCATCTTGCTGGGTGCGATGGCTGTCATCTTTCCCTGAAGCTGCGAATATCGCATCGTCGATCGCGGCACGGCCGGTAGGGGGAGATCGATCGCCAGGGCGAGCCGGCCATCGACCGGCACCATCACACTGCCTTCAGCCTGCGTCGGCAGTAGAGCACCGCGATCATCGCGAACTACCACGCCGTGCGGGCTGGACTCCAGCAGAAGCGGCTCCAAGCTCGGCTCCCAGGCGACCTCGAGCCGAGCGGAACAGCTCGTCGCGTTCGTTTCCAGATCGCGTGACGTCGTGATGCGCGTCAGCGACGTTCGGAACAAGCCGCTGTAACTGATTGGCGGCTCGACATAACCAGCCGATTGCCGAACCAAGGCAAGCCGGCCATCCCGTGGATAAAGCTCCACTCTGCTATGCTTTTTGCGAGCGATGGCATCGAGCGCCGGCCAAAAGGTCGTCGATGGAAGCTCCAGGGAGAATTGCGCGGACGGGCTCTCGACGCCGTTGACCACGTAATTACCGCTCTGCCGCGTCAATTCGGCGAGCGCTTGGGCCGCGGTCGCCTTATCAAACTTCAAGGAGACCGGCCGCGGGGCCGGAATTGCGATCGGGTGCGGCTCGCCGGCAAGAAGTAGCGCGGATGTCAGTGCTAACGCGCTGACAAGTGCTATCGATCGGGAAGTCATGAGACAGGTCTCGTTGCTAGTGCACGCCGGAATCTTCGATCTCAGCCAAAAGTGATGATACGATCTGCGCACGCAGCATCGCAACTAGCGCATTTAGCTGACGGCTGATCGCTAAGAGCTGTCAGCTAAATTACAAAAACGAGCCTTCCAACTCGCTCAATTCATTTCCGCCACCCGAGCGCTCGACGCACCGAACCATCAAAACGGTTCCGGCCGAATGTCCGGCTCGATCTGCAGCGAATCGGCGAGTGTATTCATCTGGTTATAGAGTCCGATGACGGCGAGGATTTCACCATACCCCTCCGCGCTCAATCCGAGCTTCTGCACGGCGGCCGTGTGCGAATTGACGCAATAAGTGCACCCGTTCGTCGCCGACACGGCCAGTGCAACAATCTCCTTGGTCAACGCATCGACCTTCCCCGGCGCCATGATGGCTTTCAGGCGCGTCCAACAGAGCTCGAGATGCTCCGGATGCCTGGCCAACGCACGCCAGATGTTGGGAATGCGTTCGATCTTCTTGGTGGCTTTGATGTCGGCGAAAACGCGTTGAACGATCGGATTCGAATCACTCTCATCCACCAACTTTACCGTCGGCATGGTCGCGCTCCTCTTTCGAATAGCTCGCCTGAGGCGGTGAAAAAGATCGACGTAGGTGGTCAGTTCTCGCAACGCTTGCAGAGATTCGCCTCCGATTGCGCTCCCGGCTCAAAACTTCGGAAGCGCTGAAAAAACGCCAAGTCATCTGCCGGCTTCAAGCTTTCTACCAGACGTGCGACGAGATATGGACTCGAATTCCCGAATTGGCCCTGGCCCGATCCCGCGGCAAATGGTGAAGTACTTGCGGCGAGCCCGGAGTTCTTCCTCGTCGATTGTGCCCGTTTTTTCGATCGCCGTAATCAAGTTCTTCTAACCGACGGCTCCAATCGGTTGAATCGGTGGGTGTTGGTGCATTCGTCCATCCGCTTTTGCGTCGCTTTATCAAGGGTCGTTGCTGACGACGCACAGCGTCGGCAAGCAACGATCAACACAGCGTTATATCAACAACACACGCCGCGGCGACAGAGTTGGCTTCGACGTCGCATGATTGCTGAGACCGGCATCCGTTGCCCGGCCGGCGGTGGTGGCGCGCTCTGAGGTACTCCGAAGGGCGTGTCGAAGACGCAATCGCATTATCGCATCTGCAACTCTGCTAACACGCTTTCGTCCATCTCCAACTTCACCGACGGCGCGACACGGGTGGCACCGGTGCCACCCGTGCCATCCGCGCCACCTCAGGAGACCTTGCCGTAAAGCGCGTCCTGCCCATCCTCGGGGAGACCTTGCCAGCGAACGTCGTTCGGCTGGGTGCGCTATCTGATTTTCAGCAGCCTGAAGATGACCGAGATCAGTTCATACACAATCAGGAAACCGGCGGCTGACAGCCAGATGAAGAGCGCGATTCGCCAGCCGAATGGGAGTGGCTGATCGGTTTTCGGCGCGGGATCCACCTTGGCTGATTCCGCTTCCGCGGGGTCGGGTAAGTCTTTTCTCACATGACCGGGCTTGGCCGCGGGGCTGTCCATATTTCCTCTCAGATGGGCGAATTCGGGAGCTTTCCATGCTTCCCTTCTGCTGCTTACCTACCCGGAAATAAGCGTTGGAACCACCGGAATAGTCCAAACCGGCCAGCATCTTGATACGTGATGAAAATCATCAGTGAAATCAGAAAGACAATGCCGATGATCGTCGCGACCGTCTGCACGGTTTCGGAGGGTCGACGACCGCGAAGCCACTCGTAGATCAGGAAAACCATATGCCCGCCGTCCAGCACTGGAATCGGCAGAGCGTTGATCACGGCGAGGTTCACGCTGATCAGGCCCAGGAAGAGAATGAGCGTGAAGGGATCTTCCGCGGCCGAGAACGCTGTGCCGGCGATCTGCAACGGGCCGCCGAAGGACTTCATCGAGACGCGGCCGCTGAGCACGGCGCGCAAATTCAGCAGGATCTGTTCGATGAATTCGCCCGTCCGGTCGACGCCGTATTCCAGCGCCGTCAGCGTGCTGTCCGTCTTTTGCAGCCACACGTCGCCGACGAACAGAAGGCCGCGATCTGCGGCGGGCCAGGTTGGATCTTCTACCGGCACAATCGCCTCGTCCGGTGCGGATTCCGTACGCCCCGGCAGGTAGACGATCTTATCGTCGGCGCCCTTGACCTTGAACTGCAAACCAGTGTTATCGCTCTCCTGAAGGGCTTGTTCGATATACGCCCACTGTTCGGCTGCATCACCCGGGTCGAAGCGGGCCTTTGTCTGCAAGTCGATCCAATCGCCCCAAGCCGGCTGCGCACCGTCCTTGCCGGGCTTCGCGCGCTCCCGCGAGCGGATCTTGACCACGGTATCGCCGACTTTCGCGCCTGCGAGTTGTGCGGGGGAGTGGTCCGCCACGGACGCCACCGTGGATTGCACGAGGTAAGCGAGACCCAGTTGAGGGATGGATAACGGCGATCGCGGCGAGACGGGCTGATCCTGGAAATAGCCCCATTTGTCCTCCCACTTGACCTCGTCGAGCTGCTTTTCTTCGACCCGCTTGTCGGGATGGATGACCGTCAGGGTCACGGTCACTCGGTCGGGATCTCCACCCTTTGCAACCGCGTCGGCCAGGAGTCTCGGCAGCCGTTCGGGATCTATGTCCACGATCTTGTATTCCGATTTCCCTTCTGGCGTTTTCAGCACGACTTTGGTCAGCTGGTCGCCTTCCTGCACACCGGCCTGCTCGGCTGGCGATCCGCTGCGGATGGCCGAGACCTTGCCGATCGTCATGCGTAGACCGAGCGTATGGTGATAAGCCGGGGGCAGCAACAGCGTGGCCTCGCGCGTTTCTTTGCCGGCTTCCGGCTTGTGGCGGACGCGGATGAGTACGAGCTTGCCGGCCAATCGCTTCATTCGATCCTGAAACTCGAAGATGTCGCGACGATCTTTGCTGTCGCTGGTGGCGACGCTCGACGGAAGATTTGCGGCCGGGTCGGGGAACGGATCGGGCGGCAACTCCTTCACCACGAACGGATCAGTCGATGCCGGATCGCTCGTGGCGATAATCTGATCCTCGTACTGGAAGGAAGCAGGCGGAACTTCGATTGTTTCCTCTTTCTCCGAGCCTTTGTGCTTCACACGCAGTTTCAATGTCTGATCCGCGAGCTTCGGATCACGCATCCGTCGGGCCAAGTCGGCCAGCGGGTTGTCCTTGGCCAGGTTGGTGACTTCGAAGTCTTTATTCGGATCGCTGGCAGCTACGACTACGTCACCCGGTTTCAAGTCGACGATGCGTGCAGCGGCCGCGGCGCTATCAAGGTGATAGGGCGGGTGCGGATCGTCCGGCGGCAGGTGTGCCGGAAGCATCAAGCGACGCGGTGTGCTGACGCCAATGACAGGCTTCTCGTCGGTCGGATCGAGGCGCGGTACCAGGTCCATGGCCACTGTAGAGTGGTCGGTCTCCTCAAAGACAAACGGGATCGCTTTGCCAGCCGGAGCCGACATGACCGTGATCATCAGGTTTTCGAAGTAGGGATTCTTGTGACGGCCGACTTGAGCTACGCGTTCACCGCTGTGGACGCCGGACTTCCAGGCCGGGCTGCCGGGATCGACCAGCCCCACGATGGCGGGCTGGCGCTGAACGCCGGGAAAGCGATAAACGAGGATGAAACAGACGCAGCCGAGCAACACGTTCATGATGACGCCGGCCGAGATGATCAGCATACGCTGCAAAACCGGCTTGTTTTTGAACGAACGCGGATAGCTTTCATCTTCGTCAGCCTCGGGTCCTTCGCCGACCATATTCACATAGCCGCCCAGCGGTAGGAGGGCGACTTTGTAAAGGGTTTCTCCCCAACGGAAGCTGAGGCCGGGTATGGCCGGTCCGAAGCCGATGCTGAACGTCGTGACGTGAACGTCGCACAGCTTGGCCATGACGAAATGGCCAAGCTCGTGGACGAAGATGATGAAGCCGACGCCGACGACGACGAGAAAGCCTTTCCACAGTCCCATCGGCCCGGTGCGGACATAGAGCCAGACGATGCCGGCCAAGACTATCGCCAGCATCGGACCGTTGACTTTCAACCACTCGAGCGGGCCCAGAGCGGGGGCATCGGCCTGTGGAGGCGCAGATTCGGCGGGAGAGGGAGCGGGCCGGTCGGCCGCACCGTTGCTCGCTTGCGAGTCGTCGCCGTGCCCCGGGGTGGCGGCGGGGACGCCGGGTTCGTGGCCTATGGCGTCCGGGCGGCTCGGGTTCTGGGGCTGGTCCAACGGGCTACCTCCTGTCGGGCCCGGCGATCGCTGGCGTTCAGTTCCGCCAAAGTCGGCGCCGGGCTGTAGTTATGATGGTCGAGGGCCGCACGGCAGGCGCGGGGAATATCGAGAAATGGCAACTCGCCGGCCAAAAAGCGCTCGACGGCTGCCTCGTTGGCGGCATTGAGAACCGCACCGCAGGTGCCGCCGCGCCGCGCCACCTCATACCCCAATTGTAGCGAGGGGAAAGTCTCGTGATCGGGTTGCTCGAAGTGGAAGGCCGTCAGCTGGCGCCAATTCAAGCGCCGGGCCGGGCCGGGCACTCGTTCTGGATAGGTCAGTGCGTATTGAATGGGCAAGCGCATGTCGGGCGGTGAGAGCTGGGCCAGCACCGATCCGTCACAGAACTCGACAAACGAATGAATCACCGATTCCGGATGAATGATGACGTCAATTTGCTCGGGAGCCAGATCGAATAACCAGCGGGCCTCGATTACTTCCAGCGCCTTGTTCATGAGCGTGGCGGAATCGACGGTAATCTTCCGACCCATGCGCCAGGTCGGATGATTGAGGGCTGCTTCGACGCTAACATCCTCGAGATCGGCGCGGGTATGACCGCGGAAAGGACCGCCGCTACCTGTCAGGACGATACGCTCGACCGCTCCCGGCGGACTGCCCTGCAACGCCTGGAAAATCGCGCTGTGCTCGCTATCGACGGGCAACAGCCGCCCGCCGCGGCGTGCTGCCAGTTCGGTGACGAGCGATCCGGCCAGGACTAGCGTTTCCTTATTCGCAACGGCCACGGTTTTGCCGGCTTCGAGCGCTGCCCAGGTACCGGCAAGGCCGGCTGCACCGACGATGGCGCTGACGACTATATCGACATCCGGACTCGCTGCCATTTCAGCGACGCCGTCAGGCCCGGTCAGCAGTTCGCAACCTGGCGGCAGGCGTGAGACGTCGACGCGACGAACGGCTTCCGGATCGGTGAGAACGACCCGGGACGGACGGAAGCGCTGCGCTTGTTCACACAGCAAATCCCAGCTGGCATGGGCGCTCAGGCCGATAACCTCGATGCGGTCCGGGAGCGCTGCCGCAACGTCGAGCGTGTTCGTGCCGATAGAGCCCGTGGAACCGAGAACGACGATCCGGCGACGAGAGGATGGTTGACCCACAATGCACCAGGTGAGCGGACGGGGATAAAGCCGGGAATCCTTCCCCGGAGCGCCCGGGGTCCGCGAGTGAAATCCACTATAGAGCGGATTCTAGCCCGTGTCGGACAACGGCCGCAAGACCGGACCCGAGCAAGATGGGCGCCGTACGATCGCGCAGACCCCGGAACCTCAAAATGAGTCTGCACTCGCAGGGCCGGGCGCTTTACGGTTTGGCGAACGCAGCCTCGTCCGGTCGGCCGATGAGCTTGTACGTCGTCGAGGTTCGTTCGCTCAGCTTCTTGCCTTCGACGAGTTGAGTTTCGCGGCAGGGAAGTTTGACTCCATCCACATCCTTGTAGTCGCTGAAGAGATATGATTTTTCCACGTCTAATCCGATCTCGCGGGCGCGGCGCTCGATTTTGACGAGCATGTCGGACCGCTTGTCGAAGTAGAGCCTGGCGTCTTTGTGGCCCTTGGCGCTCACTTTCACTCCCGCAGCTGGTGCGCCGTTGACCATGACGTCCGCAACGGGCGTGAGCTTGAACGGCTCCTTGAGCAAAGGAGTCAGCGTCGCGATCCACATAACATAAATTTCTTCACGGATATCCTCGAGCCGCTCCTTGGGCAATTCTTGGACAGCTCCGTTTACGAGCTGCCAACCCTTGTCGTCGTTGACGACCATGAGAAGTCGTTGGCTTTTGTTCAGCTCGATGGCAAGGCGCAGGCGGTCGGGCAACGCCATGACGGTTTCCTCGGTGAACGAGACGTTGCCCGTCAGGCTCCACACCCCTTCGCCGGTGCGCGAGAGGGAACGAGAGCGGTTCAGGGCGTCTTCACCGCCGTGAGCTTTGATCGCTTTCTCGACCAGTTCCACAGCCTTATCGCGGTCGTCAGCTCGAACGGGACCGGTGGTTGCACAAACCGCCAAGGCCGCTATCGCCACGATCCATGTCATCCGCATCGCATTCTCCCGGAAGTACCGGCCGGTCGGTCGAGAGCGGTTCCTCGCGCTCCAGTCGATTACACCGAGCCTCACCCTCTTCTTACTGCGGCACGCGGCTAGCTGTCCATGTACGGTCGGCAACGGTAGGATGCCTCCTAGGTTCGTGGTCCACCCCAGCCGCATGGCCGGCCTCATTCGCAGGATTGGAGGCTCGGCTGATGCAGCGGAGACTCCCATGCAGAAATTCACCCGCGCACTTACCCGGGAAATCGAGATCGGCAGCGAGCGGCTGGCGGTAACACTCGATGCCGAAGGTCTGACAGTCCGTCCGGTCGGCTCGCGCCGACCGCCGCACAAGCTGAGCTGGGCCGCTTGCATGTGCGCTGTTGCAGGGGAATTTGCGTCGGAAGATCCCCCGCCGCCCGAAGAGATGGCCGCAGCTATCAAAGCGATCAAGGCTGGCGCCCCCAAGGATGAGCCGGCGAAAGACGAACAGCCGGCCTCGGCGGCAGCACCGCCTCATCCGGAGGCGCCTGTTCCGCCGGCTGAGGCCCATTCGCCGGTTAGTTCCGCGTCTCCGTCACCGGCGCACGCTGACAGCTCCGTGCCATCGCTTCTGGCCCGCGTCGATCGCTGGTTAGCCGTGCATCGCGAGCGATTTCACCGCGGGCTTTTACCCGGGGCGAGTGATGCTGAGCTGGCGGAATTGAAGGAATCGCTCGGCGGGTCGCTCCCGGACGAACTACAAGACCTGCTGCGTTGGCATAGCGGTCAGAGCGCCGACGTCCCGGGCGCGCTGGAGCAGAACTGGAGCCTGATGAGCGCCCGGAAAATCGCGTCATCGAAGAAGGAGCTGGATCAACAGCCTCCGCCCGGCTGGCGGGCCGGATTGCTGCCGATTCTCGAAGATGGAGCGGGCAGTTTCCTCGTGCTTGCGGTAACCGAGCCTGGCCACCCGGTGCTTGCCTTTTGGAAAGGCACCCCTGAAGTCAACAGAGTGGCGCCGTCGCTGACTGCCTGGCTGCAAGAATTTGCGACCGCGCTGGAAGCTGGTAGATACCACGAAGATCCCGAACGTGGCACACTGCATCGGACGCACTGAGTTGATCCGCTTCGCTGTTCATCGTTTTCGAAGAGAGCCCGCGTAGGTCGCCAACCGGAATCCGCAGCGCCAGTGCCATAACAGACTGGAGTCGTTGCCGAGCAAGAAAGTACTTGCCAACTGGCGATAGCCGAGGATCAGCAATTCACGGACCGCAGCGTTCAAGAGTGCTGTGGCAATTCCGCGTCCGGACTCAAGCGGACTGACAAAAATCCAGGTCAAGTGTGGTCTGCCGATCGCTCGCTCCAGGCAGTCGGCGGGAGGCGGTTCCTTCCAGTGAAATGCACTCCAGTCGCTCGGATCTTCATCGGGTAAGAGCGTTACGAGAATAGCACCTATCGGTCGGGTGCTGTCCCAATCTTCCGCGACAAAGCTGGCTCGGTCGATGCGCGGTCCGTCGCCGCCATCGTGAGTGAACAGCAGGCTCTTGCGGGCAGCTTCCTGGCGCGGGCCATCTTCCAGACATCCGAACGGAACTACGCCGCGAAATGCGGCGCTGAACAGCGACGTGAGACCCTCCCAGTCTGCGTGCCGAATCGGTCGCAGTACTGTCGAGGCCGCAGCCGGCAACGGGCGATCCGCCAACGGCGCCAGGTCCAAGAGCGCGTGAAAGAACTTCGGCCGGGCGCTGAGATAGGCGTTACCGTTCAAGAACTCATACTTATAGGCGGCATTGCGCGGCAGACGATGAAACTGTTCGATCGTCAGCGGCAGTTGCAGGCCGTCCATCCATTCGTCACACATGAGGATAGCCGAGTGCGAAGACTCGAAGTCGGAAGCGACGCCGGGCCGCCGGCCGCGAGGCGATTAGCCGGTTGCTTGGTATCATTCTAGAGTGCGGGAGTAGCAGGCCGGGCCTGAACCGGCCTTTTCTGATTTTTGGTCCTTGATATCTGGTTTTCCCATGAAGGTCGGCATCGCCGGATTCGCCGGGTCGGGCAAGAGCACCGTCTTCCAGTGGCTGACGGGCGCCAAACCCGACGCTGCCAAGGCGCAGATGGGCCAAACGGGCAATTCCAAGCTGCCCGACCCGCGTCTCGACTGGCTCTCCGCCAAATTCAATCCGAAGAAGACGACTCAGGCCAGCATGGACTTTCTCGACACTCCCGGGCTAATGCCGACCGAACGGCGTGACAACCCGCGCCGCCTGGGTATTCTTCGCGAATCGGGCGGCTTGCTAGTAGTCCTGAACGGATTTAACGAGCAGGACCCGGCCGGGCAACTTCGCCGCTTCCGTGAAGAGTTGATGTTCGCCGACCTGGAAATCGTCAGCAACCGCAGCGAACGCCTTCAAGACCAGTTGAAGAAGCCCCGCCCGGCCAAGCAAAAGGAAGCCGACGAGCAAGAACTGGCACTGCTTCGGCGCATCCAGACAGCGATTGAAGCAGGCCAATCACCCGCCGCACTCGGCCTGAAGTCGGACGAAGAGAAATCAATTCGCAGCTTTCAGCTTCTGACACTGAAGCCGGATCAGGTGTTGCTGAACATTGGCGACGACTCGCTCAATAAACCGTTGCCCGCCGAATTGCTTGCCCTGGCGCCCGATGCAGTGGCGGCGCCCGCCAAGCTCGAACAAGAACTGCACGATCTGAGCGAGGACGACCGCAAGCTGTTCATGCAGGATCTCGGCCTGAAAGAATTCGTCCGAGACGAGATCTTGAGGAAGATTTTCCGAGCGACCGGTCAACAAGTTTTTTTTACTGTCGGGGAAGACGAATGCCGCGCCTGGCCGATGCCGGCCGGAGCGGACGCAGTGATCGGAGCCGGCCAAATCCACACCGACCTTGCCCGAGGCTTCGTGCGCGCAGAAGTCGTCGGCTACGAAGAATTCCACCGCGTCGGATCAATGAAGGAGGCGAAGAGTCAGGGAGTGTACCGGCTCGAGGGAAAGACATACATCGTCAAGGACGGGGACATTATGCATATCTTGGCTAGTACATAATCCGTCCCTGTGGGGAGTCCTGCGCTCTTTGCGAGTTTTCTTGTGTAAAGCTGTTGCCGCCGGCATCATGGATAAACGAGGCGATCGACCTGACGGTCGTACAGCAAAAGGCGGAAGCGGTGAACAGGGCTGGATTGCAACGTCTCGCAGCAATCCGAGTCAAGGACGCCGAAGTCTTGCTTAGTGCGGGACAGTGGCCCGGCGCCTATTACGTTGCGGGATACGCTTTGGAGTGCGCTCTGAAATCGTGCATTCTCCATCACCTGGAAAAGACCGGAATCATCTTTCGCGACCGGAAGTATCTCAACAAACTCGGTGACTCGTGGACGCACGAGCTTGATACGCTACTCGATCTGGCCGACCTAACCAGCGAATTCGGCGCTGCCCGCAAGGCGAATTCCGTACTCGACGGCTACTGGAGTACTGCGAAGAATTGGAAAGAAACGAGCCGCTACGAAGAAAAGAGCGAGGCCGAGGCCCGTGGCCTCCTCGAAGCCATCACCAACGACCCGAATGGGATGCTCAGATGGATACAGATGCATTGGTAGGCCTTCGATTTGAAGAAGGCGAGAGATTTGTCAAGCGCCTCATCACCAGCGGTTTCGACGTGACGGCTGCATTTTGGGCCCGAGAAAGCGACGTGGAGCGTTGGTACCTGTACATCGTTTCCAAGGCCGTCGCTGAGTCTGGCGAGTTTCGAGCATATCGCGAAGCAAACACCGTGCTTCGGTCGATGAGCGAACAGAATTTCACTACTTCAGACCTCAAGCTCGTGGCCGCGGCCAGTCCCATTGCGCAAGAAGTCTTGGAGATATTGCGACAATCACCGATTGGAACTCCAATCCGTGTCCGCAAACATTTTCTGGGAGATGTAGCGATTCAGGACGCTTGGATTTATCCAACGTTCAAGCCGGCGGAGATATTGGCGAAGGGAAAAGAGGAAGTGTTGCGATATCTGGAGGAGGATGCTGTCGCTCGAGCCGGAACATCCGGTGAGTATGTAGTTGTTCGCGATTCGGCCGGCAAGCTGGCTGTTTCCATCGCCGGGCATTTGTTCGTCGGGGATGGCGCTGTCGACCTCGGCGACAAAAAGGTTCAGGTTTCGCACGGCATCGTCGTTGACATCAAATGAACTGTTACCCCTGCCCTAGCTGCCAGTTCGATAGAATGAAATCCCATCTTCCCTGGCTGACGTTTTTTTTGCCCGAGCCATCGAACGCGGAGATACACACACAGGTCCCCACGATCATGCGTTACCTTCAAATTGCTGTCGTCTTCGTTAGCCTGCTATTGTTGACCGGCTGTCCTTCCAGCGGGCCGAATGGTTCGAGCCAAAATGTGCAACCGGCTGCAACCGAGGCTTACGTTCACGAACCGTCGGGATTTGAATTTCCGCCGAACATCGCCGCCATCGCTCGTATTGAGGTTAAGAAGCGAGACGCGGAGGGCCGAGCGGTCTCCGTCACCTATGGATTCTTGCAGACCGCGTACATCACCGTTGCTATTTCGCCGGCCAATGACGCATCGGGTGAGGACGCGCTCGCAAGCCACTTGCAGAAGTGCGCAGCCGAGATACTCGGAGAACAAGACAAGTTGAAGAAAGTGTCCGACGATCCCGCGCAAATCATGGCGAGCGGGAAGGAACGCAAGGCGCGGCACGCTGTATTTACCTACCGAGGTTTTTTTATCAACCGCCAAGAAGCATTGCGGTGCGACGTCTACGATGTTCCGAGCGGCAACTGGTACATCACCTACTTTGTTACTTATCCGCAATCCGAGCGGGAAAGCGGCGAGCGAGTCTGCAAAGACTTCATCGACACGTTCGCTTGGCCGGCGGAGAAGGAAAAAGAGAAGGCGAAGGATAAGTAAGACGTCTTCGTAGCGGTGGTCTCTTTACAGAAACGAAGCGATAAGACGCGGGCAAGCATCGATCAGAGACTGTTCGGCCAGTGACTCACGCCGATCAATTCTGCACCCGGGCGCGTCGCAGATCTAGCGACGATATTTATCATCGATTCTGCGCCCGAATGCGGACTCTTCGATTAGCGTTTCCAGGCGGCGAAGTCGAGTTGCTTCGGTCTTTGCACTCACGACCCACCAGCAGGCGGTCTTCCGATACGACGGCGGCCGGGTCTGAAAGAACTCCCACGCCGCCTCATTCTTTTTGACAGTTTCTCGAACTCACCCTCGAATTGCACCGGCCGCTGTTCGTAGGAATAGATCCCGACTTTGTTCTCACGGCGGGCTTCGAACGCCGTCAGACCGTTCGGCAGCACCAAGCCTTGCTCGATGAGTACTTGGATGCGCCGGACGTTGACCGCGCTCCAGATGCTGCTCCGTTTGCGTGGCGTAAAGCGAATCGTGTAGCTCAACTCGTCCAAGCTTTTGCGAATTCCATCGATCCAGCCGAAGCAGAGTGCCTGATCGACCGATTCCGGCCAGGTAATGCTCTGTCTTCCACAGTCTCTCTTGTAGTAGCCGACGAGCAGTTCCACGGCGGAAAGATGGTGCTTCTCGAACCATTTCCGCATCTCGAGCGGGGAGCGAAAAAACGTGGCTTGCATCCGTGGACACTCCGTGGAAGGGTATCTTCTATAAAACAGAAACGGCAATTGCAGCCTATAGGTTGTGCAAGCCGTATCGGCGTGTGAGAAGAGACCTTCGCATGGCAACTCACGACCAAGGTCAGCCGGCCGATGCCCGCGGCCCGAGGCCGAACCCCACCGAGTCCGTATCAGCCGAAGTGCGTGCCGGCGCCCCGCCGGCGTCCGCGGGTGCAACCGACCACCCTGGACCATCAACCGGCGCGGCGCCTCCCGGCCATCCACCGGCAGCACCCATGCACCCGGTGCGAACATGGTTCGTCAGGGGCGCGATCGTGCTCGGAATGGTGGTTGGTATTTACTACCTGGTTCCCTTGATCGTCCTCGCACTCACTACCATTTCCACCGACGACGCCTACGTCAATAGCCACGTGACCTTCATCGCCCCACGAGTCGCGGGGCAAGTCATCGACGTCAAGGTCGACGATAATAATCGAGTGAAACGGGGTCAAATCCTGGTCCAGCTCGACAAAGAACCGTATCGCGTTCAGGTCGAGATCAAAAAAGCCGCGGTCAAAGTCGCCGAGACGAATCTGGTCGCGGCGCGTGCCCAAGTTGAAGGCCAGGTTGCACGGACGCGGGCTGCCCGCTTTGCCCTGGAGCACGCCATTGAAGACGTCAACAACCAGATCGCGAACTTGCGAGCCGCGGTGGCCACCGTCAACAGTAAGAAGGCCACATTAGATCTGGCTCGGTCGAACCTCAAGCGCGGCGAAGAATTGGCGCCGACCGGCGGCATCAGCAAGGAAGACCTGGACGTGCGCCGCCAGACTGTCAAGGTCGACGAAGCCACCGTCGAGCAAGCCTTGCAAGCGGTCTACGCGATTCGCGTCGGCCTCGGCCTACCGGAGAAGGCTCCGCCCGGCCACGAGCTAACCGAAGTTCCGCCCGACCTCGATCAGAATTTTTCAACAGTCCGCCAGGCTTTGGCTGAATTGCTGCAAAGCGCGGCCCAGTTCGGCTATTACACGAATACCTGGAACTTGACGCCCAAGGAAGCTGTGGCGGTATTCTACAAGCAGAGCGCGAGCGAGAACCTCGACGAAATCTACGCCAAGCTCATTCCGCGAGCGCCGGCGATCAAGCAAGCCGAGGCCTTGAAGCTGCAAGCAGAGCAAGACCTGGCTCAGGCCGAGCTCAATCTGCTCTATACCGACATCGTCGCTGATATCGACGGCGTCGTCACGCGCCGCAACGTTAACAAGGGTAACAATGTCCAGGTCGGTCAAGCGTTGATGGCGGTCCGGTCGCTCACGGAAATCTGGGTCGACGCCAACTTCAAGGAAACACAGCTGGCCGACCTACGCATAGGCCACCACGTGCGCTGCGAAGTGGATATGTACGGCAGTCGGCACACGTTCGACGGTCGCATCACGGGCTTCACGATGGGCACCGGTGAAACTCTCGCGCTCTTGCCTCCGCAAAACGCGACGGGCAACTTCGTCAAAATCGTGCAACGGCTGCCCGTCCGCATCGAATTCGAGAATTACAACGCCGACGAAATCCCCTTGTTCGTGGGTACTTCCGTAGTGCCGTACGTCTACTACCGGGAGAAAGTGAACGGTCCGCACCTCGGCGAGTTCCTGCAACCACCGATGGACCTGCCAACTGCCCCGGTCAACCCGACCGTCCACACGGCGCCGGACGACGGGTCGCGATCGCCCACACCCGACAGCAAGCGAGATGCTTCCAAGCCGTAGCGGGCCTCTTGCATTCGCATCGCGGAGCGCGGCCGATGAGTAGCGTGGCGGTTTCAGTACAAACACAAGTCCCGGCACGTGCGGCGGTCAATCCCTGGGTGATTGCCGCGGTCGTCGTCGTGCCCACCTTCATGGAGGTGCTCGACACAACCATCGCCAATGTCGCGCTACGTTATATCGCCGGCGGCCTGTCGGCCGCCGTTGTCGATAGCGAATGGGTGCTCACCAGTTACCTGGCCGCCAATGCAACCATCTTGCCGATCTCCGGTTGGCTGTCGGCGCACTTCGGCCGACGTAATTACTTCCTTATGTCGATCGCTGTGTTCACCA
>Ga0326727_10003405_pt1 | contig 50944 bp, 51 predicted proteins | sample MB2enrmetagenome_FD_207643 | JGI IMG/M metagenome (GOLD analysis project Ga0326727, IMG submission 207643) | Lab enriched peat soil microbial communities from McLean, Ithaca, NY, United States - MB29MY | ecosystem: Environmental > Terrestrial > Soil > Wetlands > Peat | place: USA: New York...
TTGCCCTTGAACCGGTTGTAGGCCAATGCTCCCAGCAGCAGGTGCAACGGCGGGTTCGGCGAATCCACCACGTCCATCATCGCGTGGACCGCCTTCAGCGGATCGCCCGGCTGCTTGCCCGGCATGTTGTCGTAATACTCGCGCGTCTTGCCCACGCTCTCCGCATAGTCCGGGATCACACGCTCAATCAGCGCCGCCGACCGTCCCAGGAAGTCAGTGCGGAACGGACCTGGCTCCACGATCGTCACCTTCACGCCCAAGGGTGCCATCTCCGCCGCCAGCGCCTCGGAGAATCCCTCCACCGCAAACTTGCTGGCGTTGTAGTAGCCCCAACCCGCCTGCCCCACCAGCCCCGCAATTGACGAAAGATTAATAATGTGGCCGGACCGCTGCTTGCGGAACTGCGGCAGAAACGCCCGCGTCACCCGAATTAACCCCAGCACATTGGTCTCCAACACCGGTAGAAATTCGGCCTCGGTCGCCTCTTCAATTCCGCCGGCGATCCCGTAGCCGGCGTTGTTGACGAGGACATCAACTCGCCCAAACGCCGCAATCGCATCCTTTGCGACCGCCTCAATCTGCTCCGGCCTGGTCACATCCAGCGCAAACACCCGCGCTGTGTCGGGATACTCACCGGCGAGATCGGCGATCTGCTCGACCTTGCGCGCCGTGGCAGCCACGCGCCCGCCGGCCTTCAGAGCCTCTTCCGCCAGCAGGCGCCCAAACCCGGTTGAGGTCCCGGTAATAAACCAGACCTTGCCCGCATGCAATGAATTCGTCGAATCAGCCATATCCATCTGACGCCCCAAAACCATCGTGCGATGCAAACGTGGCGCTATGGACGGTATTCGGTCACGCCATCCTCGCCCGCCACCAGGGCCAGCGTCGCCATGCCCAGAAACAGTCCGTGCTCCACCACCCCAATGATGCTGCGAATCTCCGCGGCCGTGCTCTCAGGCTCCGCGATCCCGCCGCTCCAGCAGTCCAGAATATAGTTGCCTTCATCGGTGATAAACGGCTCACTCACCTCTGACGCATCTTCGTCTTTTGCTTCCGGATAGGGCAAGGCTTCAGCCTTGGCATTCCGCAATCTCTCTAAAGTCAGGGGTTTTAACCCCTGAGATGCGCCCCTTATCATCCGCAGCTTCGGCGTAAATCCCAGCGCGGCCAGCTTCGGCTGGACCAACGGCAGCGCCATCTGAATGATCTCCACCGGCAGCGGAAACTTACCGAGCACCTGCACCACCTTGGTCGAATCCGCCACCACAATGAAGCTCTTCGCCGCGCTGGCCACTATCTTCTCTCGCAGCAGCGCGCCCCCGCCGCCCTTGATCAGATCCAGCCCGGCGCCGGCGGCCACGCACACCTCGTCCGCCCCGTCGATATACACATCCAGCTCGGGCAGCTCCACCAGCGTCTCCACATGCATGCCCAGCGACACCGCCAAGTCGTGGCTCGCATCCGACGAAGCCACGCAGCGGATGTTCAGCTTGCGCTCGGCCAGGTCGCGGATGAACAACGTCGCCGTCGTTCCCGTGCCCAGGCCGACGACCATGCCATCGCTCACAAACTCCACCGCCCGCTGCGCAACCAGCCGCTTCGCTTCATCCTGCGTCATGCTGTATCTCCGAAAGAAGCCACGACCGCGCTATTCCAGGTCGTCGTACTCCCACGCAATGTCGGGCTCTACGCTGTCCTCGTAGGTTGCCTGCCGCGCAGAATCGAAAGGCTTGCGTTCGCCCAGCTTCGCTTCTTCATCCTTCTCCCGCAGAATCTCCCGCTCTGTCTCAACCATCGCCGGTATCCCCGCAAATCCCCGTAATCTAATGCTCGGTCTTCCTTGCCTTTCACGCGCGCCAGCGCGTCGAGGACCGCACGAAGCGCTACTTCTTGACCAGCTTCTTCGCGTGCTCCACCACATTCGCCACATTGATCCCCAGCTTGTCCAGCACAATCTTGCCCGGTGCCGACGCGCCAAACCGGTCAATCCCGATGACTGCGCCGTTGTGCCCGACATACTTCCACCAGCCCATGGTCGCGCCCGCCTCGACCGACACCTTGGGAGTTCCCTCCGGCAGCAGCGCAACCTTATACTCCGCCGGCTGCTCGTCATAGATCTTGAAGCTCGGCATCGACACCACCTTCGCCACAATCCCGCCGGCCTTCAACTCCTCGGCAGCCTTCAGGCACACCATCACCTCAGACCCCGTCCCAATCAGAATCACGTCCGCTTTGGTCACGTCCGGCGTCATCGAATACGCACCCTTCACCGGCCCGGCAAACGTCAACGCCGCGTCGTACACTGGCAGGTCCTGCCGGCTCAGCGCCATAAAGCACGGCCCCTTGCGTTCCAGCGCCAGCTTCCAACAAGCAGCCGTCTCATTCGCGTCCGCCGGTCGGAAGTCGGTCAGTTGCGGCACCGCGCGCAGCGCCATCAGGTGCTCAATCGGCTGGTGGGTCGGGCCATCCTCGCCCAGGCCAACCGAATCGTGCGTAAAAATGTACAGCGAGTGCACCCCCATCAGCGCACCCAGCCGCAGCGCAGGCTTGCAGTAGTCCGAGAAGACAAAGAAGGTCGACCCGAACGGAATGATGCCGCCATGCGCGGCCATCCCATTCACCATCGCCATCATGCCGAACTCGCGCACGCCAAAGAACACGTTGCGCCCGGTCGGATCGACGTGGAAGCTGGGCGAATCCTTGAAGATCGTCTTGGTCGACGCAGTCAGATCGGCCGCGCCGCCGAACAGCTCCGGCACCACCTTCTCAATCGCGTTCATCACCATCTGCCCGGCGTTGCGGGTCGCCACCGGCTTGGCATCCGGGCCGGCAGGGAACGTCGGAATCTGTTTCTCCCAACCCGCCGCAAGCTCCCCTTTGACAATCCGCTCAAACTCCGCCGCCGGCTCCGGATACGCCTTCTTGTACTCGGCAAACTGCGCGTCCCACTCCGCGTGCAGCCTCTTGCCCTTCGGCTTGATCGTCCCCCAATTCGCCGCCGCCGCCTCCGGCACGTAGAACGTCTTGTCCTCGGGCCAGCCCAGGTTGCGCTTGGTGGCCTTCACGTTGTCCTCGCCCATCGCCTCGCCGTGGACCTTGTTGGTCCCCGCCTTCGGGCTTCCATACCCAATCACCGTCCGCACCCGGATCAGCGTCGGCCGCGTCGTATCCGCCTTCGCCGTGTTGATCGCGTCTTCAATCGCCACCAGATCGTTCCCGTCGGGCACACTCAGCACCTGCCAGTGGTAGGCCTCGAAGCGCTCAGTCACATCCTCGGTGTAGCTCAACTCGGTTGGCCCATCCAGCGAGATCAGATTGTCGTCGTACAGCACGATCAGCTTGCCCAGCCCCAGTGTGCCCGCCAGCGATGCGGTCTCATGCGAGATGCCTTCCATCAGATCGCCATCGCCGCACAGCACAAAGGTGTGATGGTCCACGACCTGGTGCTGATCGCGGTTGTACACCGCCCCCAGATGCTTCTCCGCCGCCGCCATCCCCACCGCCATGCCGAAGCCCTGACCCAGCGGTCCGGTCGTCACCTCCACCCCCGGCGTCTCGCCATACTCCGGGTGCCCCGGCGTGTGCGATCCCCACTGCCGGAACTGCTCCAACTGCTCCAGCGGCAGGTCATATCCGGACAAATACAGCGACCCGTACAGCAGCATCGACGCGTGGCCATTCGACAGCACAAAGCGGTCGCGGTTGGTCCACTTGGGGTCCGCAGGATCGTGCTTCATCAGCTTGTGGTACAGCAGATAGGCAATCGGGGCGCAGCCCAGCGGCGCACCCGGATGGCCCGAGTTGGCCTTCTGCACCCCGTCCACCGCCAGAAAACGCAAGGTGTTGATGGAAAGCTGGTCCAGCTCCCGCTGCTTGTCGATGACGCTGTTATCGCTCATTCCAATTCTTCTCCTGAACTTTTTTCGCCACCCCAGTGTACTAGCTCAGCCCGCTTTGCTGAGGATCACCGCAGGCCTCAGATTCCTGACAACTGACAACCGCCTTAAACCACGTCCACCTCAAAGTTCCTGCCCAGCCACCGGTCCTGCCCCGGCCAGTAGAACGTGAACACGATCTTTCCGCTCTGCCCCGCAGTGGTGGCAATGTCCGCATAAGATCCCGCGTATCCAACCGGATGCGATTCGAGCGTCGCGCTCGTCGCCCAGTTATCCGTCGAATACAGCATTCTGAAGCGCACCGTATCCACCACCCGCAACGTCTTTCCTGCGGCCATCGTTGCGATGGGCCGGCTGGTCTGGAAGATTTCGATGTTGCTCTTGAACGTCCGCGTCCCCGACTCCACCCCATAGCGCTCCTTCACCACGGAGATGCAATCGAAGACCTTCCCATCCACCGTGGACCGCAGCAGCTTCAGGTACTCCGAGTGCGCCCACACCAGAGGCTGCGCAGACCCGGCCGACCGCCCTTTGTACATCCCCTCGGGAGGATAATCCTCGTAATCCCACACCTGCTCCGGCAGCATACCGCCCTTTGAGCTGAACCGCTCCATCGCGGTGATGAACGGCTTCGGATCGCGTCCCGCTGCCAGCTCGTAGTGCCCGCGCTCACCGCTCAGCAGCGGCCAAGCTCGCCCCTGCCCCCATCCCAGATACGGCCCGCCGTCTTTGCGCTGCCCATAGCCATCGTGGTTGTAGCGCCGCCAGCAGCTCCCGTACGGCGTCTCGTACTTCAGCACATGGTCCACCACCTTCAGCGAGTCCACGATCAACGGATCGTCCGCTCGCCGGATCCCATAGCGCACCAGCTCCAGGAAACCCGCGTCGATGATCTCCCGGGCCTCAAAGTCCGCCTTCTCTCCCGGCTCGCGATTGGTCAAGACGATGTGACCCAGCGGAATATTCGGATTGTGAAACGGCTCGCCCGCGCACGATGGCCTGATCCTCATGTAGTGGCGCTTTACCCCCAGCAGCAGAATTCCATCGTCGGTGGTGGTCCACTCGTCCAGGTGTGCCTCAATCCAGTCCGCATATTCCTCGAGGAACCCCGCCAGCTCCGGCGCCTGATTTCCCCGCGCCAGGTCTGCCGCGCATACCAACGCCGAGATGACCGCGGCCAGCGTTGATGGCGAGTAGCCCGCAACCTCCTCCCACCGCTCCTGCTGCGTGATCGGCGCATAGCGCACCAGGAACCCCGCCGCATTTTCCACGAACGGAAGCACGTGGAATCCCTGCAGCGCGTTCTGTTTCCACAGCCGCCACGCCAGCATGATGGGAAAGGCAACCTCGTCCAGCTGGATCCCCGTCCAGTACGGGGTCCCGTCAATCCAGAAGTTCTGCGCGAAGCTGCCATCCGGGTGCTGTGTGCACGCTAGATAAACCAGCGCCCGCAGCGCCGTATCGCTGCGTCCGGTCGCCAGCAGCGCCGTCGCCGACTGCACCATGTCCCGCGTCCACACCAGGTGATAGCCGCCCAGGTCGTCGTCACCCTTCGCCATCCCCCACGGAATCGACGCCGACGCAATAAACGCACCCGAATAGATCTTGTCCTCGTGGGTCAGAATCACGTTGTCGCTGATCCGCGAAAGCCTCCCCCCATCGGTCGAAGCCGCCGCCAGCGTGGCTGGCGTCTTCACCCGCATCCACTGTTCGATGAACCGGTCGCGTTGCACCGGATATCCCGCGATCACCGCCTGCATCCCATTCGACAGCGCCGCATGGTGTCCATCCCCCAGCGCAATCGCCACCGTAAACTCACGGTGGCGCGCCGCGTCGATCTCCCCCATCACTGCGATATTCCCCTCCAGCGCCTGACCAAAGCACCAGCTCATCGTCATATCGCTCATCAAGTCCTGGTAACCGTCGCTCGCGCCCACATACCCACAGGAGCTCCGGGTAAACCCGCAGTCGCACCCCATCGCCAGCGAGGTGCCGCCCTTCCACGCCAGCAGCACCCGCCGTCCCGCCACCCGCACGCTCCGCGCTGAGTTCCCCGCGCCTCCGCCGTTCAGATGCGGCGCCAGCAGGGCGTAGCACTTCATCCGCGCCAGCACGCTCTCTTCGCCGGTCAGCTTCACATTCATCAACACCACCGAGTGGTGCGGGTCGGCGATAAACTCCTTGGTCACCGTATACCGCCCCTGCGGATCGCTACCCACCACCCGCACCGCCGGAGCATCCGCGTCAATGTAGTGGAAGTCATACTTCAGGTCGCGTTTTTCCTCGTGGAAAAACGTCTCGCCGTCGGTAAACAGCAGCTCCATGTCGCGGGTCTGCGGCCGGTCGATGGTGGGGTAATAAATCTCGTTCAGCGTCCCATGCGACACCGTGAACCACACCCGGCTGGAGGCCGAATATGCCGTCGAAACCGCGTCCTTCTTGCTCGAAGTCCAGCGCGGCTCCACCCCCGGCGCTCCGAACGCCGGCCCATCGTCATCCAGCCAGTGGTACCCCGACTCTGCGCCCATAACCCTCCATTAGTACCCCAAAAATCGTCAATGCGGGAACAGCCACCCGGTTAAGCCACTGTGAATAAGCCGCTTGCGCTATGATGCGAAGATTGCAGGGAGCGCCCGTCCGGCATCGCAACGGCCCCAGCCTGCATCGAATCTGTCTGTAAGCGCAATCGCGCGCGGCCCCTTGAAATCAATTCCATCTGAAACTCGAAGAGAAGAACGACAGGAGAAACCCCATGGCTTTTGAACTTCCCCCGCTTCCCTATGACTACGCCGCCCTCGAACCCTACATCGACGAAGCGACCATGAAGCTCCATCACGACAAGCACCACCAGACCTACGTCACCAACCTGAACGGTGCCATCGACAAGCACCCCCAGCTGGCCTCCAAGTCCGCAGAGGACCTGATCAAGGACCTCGGCGCCATCCCCGAGGACATCCGCAAGGTCGTCCAGAACAACGGCGGCGGCCACGTCAACCACACCATGTTCTGGCAGATCATGAAGCCCGCCAGCGGAGGCGACCCCACCGGCGCCATCGCCCAGCAGATCAAGGCCGACTTCGGCGACTTCGAGAGCTTCAAGAAGCTCTTCAACGAAACCACCGCCAAGCAGTTCGGCTCTGGCTGGGGCTGGCTCGTCTTCGAGGGCGGCAAGCTCAAAATCGTCACCACCGCCAACCAGGACAACCCGCTCTCCAGCGGCCACTACCCCATCCTCGGCAACGACGTCTGGGAGCACGCCTACTACCTCAAATACCAGAACAAGCGCCCCGACTACCTCGCCGCCTGGTGGAACGTCGTCAACTGGGACGAGATCAACAAGCGCTTCGACCACGCCAAGTCCCACAAATAACCCGCCACAAAGCGGCCCCATATCAGACGCGAGCCTCACCGCGACTGACGTGGGGTTTCTCGTCCACCCCAAACTTCACCGCACGCCCCGTCCGCGCCGCCTCCACAATCGCCGCATCCAGCCGCATCTCCGCCAGCCCATCTTCGCCGGTCACCGGCGCCGGTTTACCCGCCAGCACAGCCTCCACAAATCCCCCGACCGACAGCGCAAACGACTCCTCATACGAACACGCCTTCAACGCCCGAATCCGCTCGGCCAGCTTTCCCAAACTCGGCGCGCCATTCAAATTCGCCCGCGTTGCCCGATCCACCACCAGCGCGTCCTCACTCCCGTACAGCGCGAACGACCAGAAGTTCTGCTCCAGCGGCGCCAGCGCCGAGCCCGACATCGTCGCCACAAAACCCGCATAGCGGAACGTCGCCGCCACCGCAATCGACGGGTGATACAGCAACTCGCCCTGCGCACTCCCACCATACTCCCACGCCCGCCCCCGAGGCCCACCCGACACCGGCGGCCGCAGCGTCTGATCGTCCACCATCGCCGCCGTCACCTCCACCGGATCGCCAAAGAAGTAGCGCATCAGGTCCAGCAGGTGCGGCCATAGATACGCATGCATGTGCGCCGAGAACAGCCCCACCCGGCCAAACCCTCCCCGCTCCAGCTCTTGCTCGATCAGCCGATGCGACGGCACGCTCCGATAGTTGAAGTTCACGCCCAGCGTCCGTCCCGCACGACGCGCCGCAGCCACCATCCGCTCACCCGCCGCCAACTCATGCGCCATCGGCTTCTCGCACAGCACATGGGCTCCAGCCTCGAGCGCCGCCAGCACCGGAGCCTCGTGGTCCCACTCCAGCGTCGCCACTGAGACCACCTCCGGCCGCTCCTTTTCGAGCATCTCCTCAACCGACCTATACCCCCGCCCCCCGAACTCCGCAGCCAAACCGTCCGCCCGCGCCTGGTCTCCACTAACCACTCCCACCAGCTTCGTTTGCCCGCCGCCTGCGTACGCCGCCGCATGGAGCCGCGCCGCCCCTCCCGTCCCCACCACCGCCGCCTTCAGTTCCTTCATCCAAACCCCCCACTAATGCGCTGGCGCCGTCTCCACCACCTCGCTGCTCGTCGCAGATTCGTTCCCCGCGTCACTTACCGCCGTCACTCGGTACGCATACCTGTGCCCCGCGACTACGCTAAGATCGCGATACGCCGCCGAAGGCACCAGCTCCGTGCCCAGCCGCACCCACGTATCCGGAGCATCTCCGTCCAAGTCCCGCCGATAGACGCGATACCCGGCCATGCGCGGCTCCATATTCGGCTCCCACGACAGATCAATCGCTGGGTGCCCCACATCTCGATTTTGAGATTTGGGATTCACGACCCCCTCACCCGCTCCCGCCGGCGCCGCGACCAGCCCCGCCGGCGCCTCCGGCGGAAACACATCCCGCACCACGACCGTCACCGGCGCCGACGAAACGCTGCGTAGCTCCAGCGTCTGCCCGCCCGCTACCACGGTACGAACGCGCTGCACCGTATAGCGGTAAGTGTGACCGATCTGCGTACTGCGGTCGACCGTTCCCCCGCTGTCTACGCCCTCCGCCATCTCCACGCGAAACTTCGCCTCAGCAGGCTGCTTCGGCGCACCCAGTGAACCTGCGCTGCGCCCGGAGCCTGAAGTTGCGCTCTCTCCCGCCACCGGCTCCAGCGTGGTGCGCTCGACCTCGACCCCCTCCACGCCGTTGGTCCCGCCTTCCCTGTCCGCTGACTCCAGCTTCTTCCACTCCAAAACTGCCCCGGCCTTGGTCGCCTTGACCCGCAGGTCCTCAACCGGCTGCGGCGCTGCCCCGGAGGCCGCGAACACCGGCAGCGACGCGCCCGCCGTGTGCCCCGCTGCGTTGCTCAGTTGCACCCGGTAGGCCAGAATCTGAACCGGCCCCAACCCGAGCGCAGGAGGCAACGTGTCAACCGCCTCCGACGATGCTCCCGGACTGACACCCACCCGCACAACTACCGGCGAGCACGGCGCCGTCACCGTTGCCGCCGCCAGCTTCGTGCCCACGGCAGCGAGCCCCCCCGCAACCGGCTCCCGGCAGATCTCCGCCGTGGTCGGACCCACGATCAGCAGCTTGTCGGTAGTCCGCGATGGCGTCGTCCAGTGCAGCCTCACCTGGTCGCCCACCCGCGTCGCGGTCAGCGTGCTGGCCTGCACCACCTCGGGCAGCTTCAGCGAGGGAGGCAGCGGCGGCCCCGGACTCGCACATCCCATCAAGCTGGCGCACCCGGCCAGAAGTCCCGGCAGAAGCCCGCCTCGGGCCGCGCCAGTCACAATTTGCGCCACACGTGATCCACGCCGGCCCGCTTCAGGCCGCCTATTGTGCCAAGAATCCATCCAACCAGAGGCTATAGCATTTTGCGGATTGCTGTTGTGAGGCAGCGGTGCAATCCAAAATCTTTTGCGAACCGTACATCGTTTGACAGGAGCGAAACATCTATTTGTGGGACAAACAATGGCCACCTCAATCGTCATCCCGGAAAACCCTCCCCGACGCCCCACCCGTCGCCCGGCGATTCACGCAGTTCCTGCCGCGCCGGCTGCGCATTTGGACGGCGAGGCTGCCGAATCTTTCATCGCGGAAAAGCGCATCGGCGAGCGCATCCGCCATCTGCGCCTCAAGAAGTCGATGGGCCTGGTAGAACTGGGCCGCCACACCGGCCTCTCCGCCAGCTTCCTCTCCCAGCTGGAAACCGGCCGCGTCGTCCCTACCCTGCGCAATTTGGCGCGGATCGCCATGGTCTTCTCCAAAGACCTCAACTACTTCTTCGAGCCGGAGCCGCAGACCCTCTTCCGCGTGCATCGCGGCAAGGACCGCCTGCGCCTCCCCCAGACCGGCGTCCCCGAGCCATCCTACTTCTTCGAGAGCCTGGGCTACCTGGTGCCCGACCGGCAGCTCGACCCCTACTTCGCCGAGTTCCTGCCCGCCAAGCCGGGCCACGAGCCGCGCTCCCACCAGCACTTTGGCTGCGAGTTCCTCTACCTGCTCTCAGGATCGCTCACCATTCGCCACGGTGCGGCTTCCTACCAGGTCGAGCAGGGCGATGCGATCTACTTCGACGCCAACACCACCCATAGCTATGAGTGCTCCGGCCCCAACCCGGCCACCGCGCTCATCGTGACCCTGCAGCAGCCCGCCCCGGCCGCCAATGGCACCCGTCCCAACCAGCCTGCCGCCCAGCCCCTCAGAAATCCCCACGCCCCGGCGCCCACCCCGCTTCTGCCGCAATCCGCAAAGCCAGCCTCCGTCGGCCGCGCCGGATAGACCCAACAGCAGCGATACCGTGGGGAATACGTATCATGTCCCCCGATTGGCGGGTGGCCCATCCTTGCCCCAGCCTGGGAAGTGGGTGCCCCATCCTTCGCTTTTTTGGCGAAGGGTGGGAGAACACAAACCCAGCCCCACCTCGCCGTGCCCAACAACGCCTGCCGACGGTAACAACGGAACGCGATGAAGTGAAAGCAACCGTATTGCTGGCAAAGAACAAGCCCCTTCGCCATGACAGGAAAAGTCTACCCGATTCATCCGGTCAACGACCGTGGCCTCCCACCCTTCGCTACAAGGAAGCGAAGGATGGGGCACCCACTGGTGATCGCCGAACCCAAGGTTTGCCGCTCCCATGATGCCGGAGTAGATTCGCTGTGCAGTACACGCAGATTTATTTGGGGCACTCATTTCGGCTTCTGAAGAATAATCACTTCCACGATCAGCATCACGACAAACAGAAACTTAAGCGCAACGACCGCTCTAAATTTTGTGAGAGTCTCTCTTGGCAAGTCTGCTAGCACACGCTCGCGATTCATCCTCTCTGAAAGATCGTTTATCACGCCGAATTCGCTTGGACGAGTGTTCGGCGTTGCTGCACTGTCTGTCAACTGGCGTTTCAACCGGAGTTCCCAAAACGCGAAGAACATCGCGAGGGCAGCTGTCAAAGCATAGATGAAGAGTTTGAGCATGGAGATCACCTAGTGGCCTGCCGCTTCGCAAGCTTGATTGGCTAAGTACACAAGAGCACTCGCAGACAATCGGGGGACATGATACCTATTCACAGTAGTCTGGGTTGATTCTGCATATCAAGTTCATTTGAAGCTTTGCTCCCGAGGGCGCGGCGTTCGATCGCGCTCCCAGCACCTTCTCCAGACCGCGAGCAAAGTCGGCAGCCCCGAGGGGCCGGACGGCGGCTTCGGCGCGCCACAGCTCAGCGAAGTCCTCCCCCGCGTTCGGGGCAATCGCGGTATTGTGGAAGCGGCCCGCTTTCGCCATCGCGACGGGCCTGAGGTTGCGATGAAACTCCCTTGGGCAGGTCTTCTTCTTGTGTCGGCACTCACCCTTCAATCCGCAGGCGCGCAGGCGCAGGCACCGGCCCCCGCCCAGGTGGCCGCCACGCCGCCCATGGGCTGGAACAGTTGGGACTCCTACGGCCTCACCATCACCGAGGACCAGTTCCGCGCCAACGTCAAAGTGCTCTCCAGCGACCTGAAGAAGTTCGGCTGGACCTACGCCGTGATCGACGAGGGTTGGTTCTTCGTCAACCCCCAGGATCGCCCCAAGCCGGACACGCTGGTCTACGCCATCGACGCCAACGGCCGCTACGTTCCCGTGCCCGCGCGCTTTCCGTCCGCCGGCAAAGAGATGCCGGCCCAGATCCAACCCAGTGATGCATCCTACAAGCTGCTGACCGCCACGGAGTCCACCACCTTCAAGCCGCTCGGCGACTACGTCCATTCGCAGGGCCTCAAGTTCGGCATCCACATCGTGCGCGGCATTCCGCGCGCGTCCGTTGAGCGCAACCTTCCCATCGCCGACTCCGCCTTCCACGCCGCCGACGCCGCCGACACCACCGACGCCTGCCCCTGGGACCCCACCAACTGGGGCGTCCAGAACAACGCCGCCGGGCAGGCCTGGTATGACTCGCTGCTGACCCAATATGCAGACTGGGGCGTGGACCTCATCAAGGTGGACTGCATCGCCGACCACCCCTACAAGATCGACGAGATCCGCATGATCCGCCGCGCCATCGACAAGGCCGGTCGGCCCATGGTGCTCTCGCTCTCGCCCGGCCCTACCTCGCTCGACCACGCCGCCGAAGTCGCCGCCGAAGCCCAGATGTGGCGCATCTCGGACGATTTCTGGGACGTATGGAATAACACCAGCGGCCGCGCATTCCCGCAGAGCCTCTACGGCCAGTTCACCAAGACCGCCGCCTGGGCGCCCTACACCAAACCCGGCAACTGGCCCGACGCCGACATGCTCCCCATCGGCCACATCGGCCCCGTCCCCGGCTGGGAGAAGGAGCGCGATACCCGCTTTACCCCCACCGAGCAGCAGACCCTGCTCACTCTGTGGTCCATGGCCCGCTCGCCGCTCATCCTGGGCGCAAACCTCACCCTGCTCGACGACGCCACCCTCAAACTGCTCACCAACCCCGACGTCATCCGCATCGACCAGACCGCGACCCGCAGCGGCCAGGTGATGCACGACGGCGACATCATCGTCTGGACCGCCGACCTGCCGCCCGACTCGCCCGACGGCTCCATCGCGCTCGCCCTGTTCAACGTGGGCGAGTCCCAGGTCGTCGTCAACAGCAGCTTCGTCGTCTATGGCCTCGACGACGCCACCTACCGCGTCAAGGACGCCTGGATCGGCAAGAACCTCGGCAAACTCAAGTCCGTTACCGGCCTCACCCTCGAGCCCCACGCCGCCGTCCTCTGGCTGCTGAAGAAATAACACATGTCCGGTAGTGGGGGACATTTGAAATGATTGAATGAGCGTCAAGTTCAAGTAAGCTTCAAAGCATGAACCGTGAAGGCCGCGAACACGCACTGAGCGAGATCCGCGAAAACATCGCGCGCAGCGGTTACCACCTCTATGTCGTCGCTGGAGGCATGGAACCGCGCTTTGCCTACACCATAGGGCTTAGCCCGAATATCGGGAAGGAGCTAATCCTCGCCGGTGCAATGATCTACCTCTACGAGGACGTTGCTCAGATCATCGAGCAAGCCGCCGAGATGCTGATAAGCTACCCGATGTCTGAACGATCAGAACAGCGGATCGATCCCTACGGCTCATTCACGTTTCGTCACGCTCACCCCAGTTGGGCCATAGCCCTGGTCCTAGGTGCTCTGGACTATTACCAGAAGCCGGAGATAGCCGCTCTCCAAATTGTGCCTGACAAGGAACACTGGACAGTTGACGTGCCCAATATGTCGACCGCGTGGAGTCCAGACGTGTCTCCCGTCTGGAGATGGCTGAAAGAACCTTGGTCGTACCGCGTCCCCGCCTCATCATACGCGGTCACGGACCTCGACGCGCTTCGTGGAGCAGCTGTAACAGAGGCTTGCCGATGGGAGGAGGACTATTGGGAGCTGTTTGCAGGTGCGGGTCCAGAAGTACCGGCCGAACAAAGACGAGTTGTGCCTCTGGGAACCCTCCTTGGCGCGGACCCCTCCCTGCTGCCGGTACTGGACCTCCCAGTGGGAGAAGGGATCTGGCGGAAACAACATTCTGAATGGCACATGTGGCAAACCGCCCAGCAGAGGAGCGGATCATCGGATTGACGTTTGAAGAGCAACGATGTGGCAGGGATTTCGATTGCCCTTGACTTCAGACTGACCACAGCAATTTCCGAGCAGCTATGGATATGAAGAAACCTATGAAACAAAATCGACCTATCGAGACGGCGGGGGCCACCGAGACTTCCGCTAACGAAGAGCGCGACCGCGAAGGGTATTTGCGGCAGCCGCAGTCGCTCGATGAAGTGCGCCTTTGGGAAGCCGAGGCAGTGTGGCCGGCAGAACCTGCCCCTGTGGCCGAAATCCCAATTGACACGGATAGCGCAAGATGACCATCTACAGCATCGGCTTCACCCAACGCTCCGCCGAGGACTTCTTCTCTACGTTGCAATCCGCAGGCATTCGCCGCCTCGTCGACGTTCGCCTGAACAACACCTCGCAACTCGCCGCGTTCGCCAAGAAGGACGATCTCGCTTACTTCCTCAAGACCATCTGCGACGCCGAATACACGCATGAGCCGCTGCTCGCTCCGACCCAGGAGATGCTCGACGCCTACAAGAAGCGCAAAGGCGACTGGGCCGCGTATGAACGCGAATTCCTCAGCCTGATGCGCGAGCGCGAGATCGAAACCAAACTCGACCGCGCCGGTTTCGCCACGCCCACCGTGCTGTTGTGCAGCGAACTCACCGCCGAACATTGCCACCGCCGTCTCGTGCTCGAATACCTCCAGAAAGAATGGGGAAACATCACCATCCATCATCTATAGCGACAGTTCGCTGTGGGACCCCAAGCGGTTCAATTCCAGCATCTGCGGCTCGAACTTCCGATAGATGAGAACCAGATCGGGACGTATGTGGCAATCGCGAAACCCGACCCATTCACCCTTCAGCGGGTGATCTCGATTCTTTACGGGCAGAGTCTCGTCTGCCGCAAGCATGTCGATGACCGGCTGCAATTCCGCTTGCAGGGAAGCAAGGCTCTTCAATTCGCGTCTGTAGTCTTTGTGAAATCGAGAAGTGAATCTAATCGTTCGCATTCAAGGCCCGGAACAGCTCCTCAGAATTAGCGACCGTCGTCACCTCGCCGCGCAGACCTGCCTCCAATGCCGCCGCCGTCTCCGCGTTGGGGACGATCAGATCGAACGGGACCGCCTTCTCCTTTGCGATGCGAGTCATCATCAGGCGAAATGCAGCCGATGGTGTCAGACCAACAGACTTCAGCACGATCGTCGCCTTCTTCTTCGTTTTTTCATCGATTCGTGCGCGCACCACAGCATTGGCAGGCATTCGACACCTCTGAGCTACATTGTAGCCCACCTACGGAAACCTCTATTGCTGGACTCCAATCTTGCTTCACCGCTCGTTTCGCCGTACCATCGCCCTGAGTGGATTCCCCTAAGAAAAAGCCGAACCTGAACCACACCGCCGAGTCCGACCGCCTGGTCGCGGCCACGCGCATCGACGACGACTCCGCCTTTGAACTGAAGCTCCGGCCCACCCGCCTCAGCGAATTCATCGGCCAGGAGAAAGCGAAGGAGCAGCTCGCCATCGCCCTCGAAGCCGCCAAGTCCCGCGGCGAGGCGCTCGACCACGTGCTGCTCTTCGGCCCGCCCGGACTGGGCAAAACCACCCTCGCCACCATCATCGCAAACGAACTTGCCGTCGGCTTCCAGCAGACGTCTGGGCCAGCCTTGCAGATTCAGGGCGACCTCACCGCCATCCTCACCAACCTGCGCGAGAAGCAGGTCCTCTTCCTCGACGAGGTCCACCGCCTCCAGCCCGTGCTCGAGGAAAAACTCTATACCGCGCTCGAGGACTACAAGCTCGACATCATCATCGGCCAGGGCCCCGCCGCGCGCACTCACGTCATGGAGATCAAGCCCTTCACCTTCGTCGCCGCCACCACCCGCCCCGGCCTGCTCTCGTCCCCACTGCGCTCGCGCTTCGGCATCCTGCTCCGCCTCGAGTTCTACACCGATGACGAACTCCGCTTCGTGGTCCAGCGCTCCGCCGAGGTGCTCAACGTCCCCATCGACCAGGATGGCGCCGCCGAGATTGCCATGCGCTCACGCGGCACTCCGCGTATCGCCAACCGACTCCTCCGCCGCGTCCGCGACTACGCCCAGGTCCGCGCCCACGGCAACATCGACCGCGCCACTGCTCAGGCCGCGCTTGCCCTGCTCGAGGTCGACGCCCACGGCTTCGACGAACTCGACCGCCGCCTGCTGCGCACCATCATCGAGAAATATGACGGTGGCCCGGTCGGCCTCAACACCCTCGCCGCCGCGCTCGCCGAAGAGCAGGACGCCCTCGAAGAGGTCTACGAGCCCTTCCTCATCCAGATCGGCTTCCTCGACCGCACCCCCCGCGGCCGCGTCGCCACCCGCCTCGCCTACGAACACCTCGGCATCGAAATGCCCCGCAAATACGGCCTCTTCTAGGTATGCTTTAACTACCTAGTCCAATGGGCTTGGCCCGCCGTATCCGCGTTCATCCGTGCAAACCCGTGGTCGCTTTACGCTCTACTCGCTCGCAAAGCAAATGTTCCCTCGCGACCATCGGGAGCACCACGCGAAGCGATAGAAAGGCGTGTGAACGCCCTACGTGCTCAGCATCGGCTTCTGCCAGCTTGTGATCTGGTCCCACGTCTTGGGAAGTTGATAGGTCTTCGCGTACTGCTTGACCGGCGGCCCGACGATCTGGATCTTCGCCAGGTCGCCCTGCCCGCGATTGCCTGCCTTGGCGCAGAAGCTCAGGTAGCCAATCTTCTCGAAGTCCACGCCCATCAACTCCACGCCAACCCGGTCGGCGGCCAGCCAGTCCATGCTGGCGATGCACACCTTCTGGCTGATCGGCGTGCCGTTGACCGGCCCGGTGCCTTCCATGCCCTCGTAGCCGTCGATCACCGCCAGGTTCGGGTGCAGCACTGGCGACAGCGCGAAGATGTTGTAGTTGATCCCATGCGTGCCTCCGCCGTGGATCAGGCGCTTGTCCGACCTGCCGCCGCCCGGCCCCGAAGTCCCCAGGCTGGCGCCCGAGTCCTTGATCCCCGCGCCGACCACCACATTCTTCAGCGACAGCGTCACGCCCACCAGGTCATGCGTCTTCAGCTTGGCGGCCGAGATCACAAAGTTGTTCGCAGGGTCCATCAGCATCTTTGCCATGCGCACCGGGTGCGGCTGGAAGTCCTTCTCGTCGACGCACTGCACCATCTCGTAGCCCTGGGTGTCCAGATCGACCAGCTTAATGTGGTACTTGGTGGCCAGCCGGGGGTAGCCGTAGTTGGCAAAGCCGTCCATCACCGATCCGCCCGCCGGCGACTCCGCGATCACGATGTTGGTCTTGCCGATCGAATGCAAAAACTCCAGAATGCCTTCCAGGTTGTCCGCGTGGCTCGCGCACAGCGGCTTGTTGGTAATCACGTTATTCGGCTTCAGCACCACGCGCTTGTTGCCGATGGCCGCCGCGATCTCCGTCTTGAACGGTTCCAGCGACTTGAACGCAATGTTGGCGCGATCGTCGCCCGCCGCCAGCGACACCCGGCTGACGCGATTGTTCGCCACTGCCGGCGCCGTCACGGCCGCCTGGGCCGCAGGCAGCTTTGCCGCCGCAATCGCGGCCGCGCCGCCCATCAACGATGTCTTAATGAAATTTCTGCGTGAATTCGGACAATCGGTCATCATCGGGTTTCACCTTTCCGTACAAACCATTCAGGTGAACTTTAGTCCCGCGGAATTGCCATGCGATGTGATCCAGATCACGGTAATCAACCGCGACTCGACCGATCACCGATCACCGAGAACTGAGAACTGAGAACTGAGAACTGAGAACAGCTTCTACGCCCCCACCGTGGCCGGCAGTATCTCTTCCACGTCCACCCAGGCCGTCGGATAGTCTCCCGTATAGCAGGCTGTGCAGTAGCTCGCCGGCGACATCCCGCCAATCGGCTCACCCGTGGTGCAGGAGTGGGTCAGCCCCACCAGGCTCAGGTACGCCAGCGAGTCCGCTTCGATAAACTCGCAGATCTCCTCAATCGAGCGGTTTGCCGCAATCAGGTCCTTCTTGCTCGGCGTGTCGACTCCGTAGAAACACGGGCTGATCGTCGGCGGACACGAGATGCGCATATGCACCTCGGTCGCGCCCGCCATCCGGCACATCCGCACAATCTTCCGGCTGGTCGTCCCGCGGATGATCGAGTCGTCGATCAGCACAATCCGCTTGCCTTCCAGCAGGCTGCGCACCGGGTTCAGCTTCATGCGCACGCCAAAGTCGCGCGTCCGTTGCTCCGGCTCAATAAACGTCCGTCCCACATAGTGGTTGCGGATCAGCCCGAAGTTGAACGGGATCCCGCTCTCCGCCGCATACCCAATCGCCGCGGTCACGCCCGAGTCCGGCACCGGGACCACCAGGTCCGCGTCCACCGGGCTCTCGCGCGCCAACTGCCGCCCCATCTCCTCGCGCGACTGCTGCACCCAGCGCCCGAAGATCTTCGAGTCCGGCCGCGCAAAGTAAACATGCTCAAAGATACAGCTCGCCGGCGGCACACTCTCGCGTGCAAACTGGCGGCTGGTCACGCCGTCCTCGCTCACCATCACCAGCTCGCCCGGCTCCACATCGCGCTCATACTTGGCATGCAGAAGGTCAAACGCGCAGGTCTCCGACGCGAACACAAACGTATCCGGCGCGCCACCCACCCCGTAAATTCGTCCCATCGACAGCGGCCTGAACCCATGCGGGTCCCGCGCCGCAAAGATGCGGTTACGGGTCATCATCACAATGGAGAACGCACCCTCCACCTGCGCCAGCGACTCCGCAATGCAATCCACCAGCGTGTTCTGCCGCGAGTGCGCAATCAGCTGCACGATAATCTCCGAGTCCGACGTCGTCTGGAAGACCGCGCCATCGCGCTCCAGCCGGGCTTTTGAATTGCCTAAATTTACCAGGTTGCCGTTATGCGCAATCGCAATCAGCCCCCGGGTCGACTCCACCGAGATCGGCTGCGCGTTCAACAACGCTGAATCGCCGGTCGTCGAATAGCGCGTATGCCCAATCGCGAGATGCCCAGGCAGCTTGGCCAGCACATCGTCGGTAAAGATCTCACTCACCAGGCCCATGCCCTTAATGTCATTCACCTCGCGCCCATCCGCCGAGGCAATCCCACCCGACTCCTGCCCGCGATGCTGCAGCGCATAAAGCCCCCAGTAGGTCATCCGCGCGGCATCGGGATGGCCATAGACGGCCATCACCCCGCACTCCTCGCGCAGCTTGTCGAAAGGCGTGCCGTCCTCATCTTGGTTGTCATTCCGCAGCGCAGCGGAGGAATCTGCTGCCACCCCAACGGCCGTCATTCTGGACCGATTCTGGTCCAGAATCTCCGTATTTGTCTTACCAGAAGCCGCACCCATTCCAACCGTCTCGCTTAAGGGCACGGCTTCAGCCGTGCCGTACAAGCCTCCCGAGGAATGGGGCTTTAGCCCCTGAGGTCTGCCTTCCTTCATTGATCCCATTTCGCTCATGCGGTGACGACCTCCGCCGCAAGCTGCGCCTCCAGCGTTGAAGAATAGCTCAGCCTCAGTTCAGCAATTGAGATGTCGATAGGAAGAGGTTTACCCTCAATCGCGATATTCGGGGAGAGCTCGATGCGAAGCCGATCTCGTGCCGTCTTTCCAATGACGAACACATTCAGACTTTCGTACCCAAATGCCAGCTCGCCGACTCGTTCCACAACTTCATTTGGACAAGTGACCATCGCGATGCCTGCCGATTCGCCGAAAAGAGCGAATGCAGCAGGGGCATCGGCAATGGGAATAATCTCAACCTCCGCGCCGATTGATTCCGCAAATGTCGCGCGAGCTAAGGCAACCGCGACGCCACCGTCTGATAGATCTGAGGCCGAGGTAATAAGCCCTTCCCTCGATAGCTGCGCCAAGCAAAGGTGGAGCTGACGCTCACCCTCAAGCGTGTGAGGTGCGAAGTAAGGCGGCTCCCCCCACATCACACCAAATTCGGTCTTGGCAAATTCCGAAGAACCGAACTCCTTTGTCGCAGTCGCCTCGGCCGTCGCCCCGAGCCCTTCGCCGATGAGAATAATTGCTTCGCCAACCCGCTGAAACCCACTCGGCACAGCCTTGCTCACATCCTCCAGCAACCCCACAATCCCAATCACCGGAGTCGGATAAATCCCCTCGCCCTTGGTCTCGTTATAGAGGCTCACGTTGCCGCCCGTCACCGGAGTTCCCAGCGCCGTACACGCCTCGGCGATCCCATCGATCGCCGCCGATAACTGCGCCATAATCTCCGGCTTCTCCGGATTCCCGAAGTTCAGACAATTCGTCGCCGCCACCGGAGTAGCGCCAGTACACGCCACCTTGCGCGCCGCCTCCGCCACCGCATGCATCGCGCCCAGCTTGGGATCGAGCCAACACCAGCGCCCGTTCCCGGCCAGCGCCATCGCAATCCCGCGCTGCGGCTTCGCCGGTTCGAGGTTCGAGGTTCGAGGTTCGAGGTGGGCACTGGCATCGTCTTCCCTCGAACCTTGACCCTGGGAACTCGAACCTGCCTTGATGCGCATCACGCCCGCTTCCCCGCCAGGCCCCTGCACCGTATTCGTCTGCACCATGCTGTCGTACTGCTCGAACACCCAGCGCTTGTCGCAGATATTCGCGCTGGCCAGCAGCTTCTTCAAGTCCGCCGTATAGTCCCGCGGCTTCTTCAACTGCTCCAGCACCCACGCCGGGGGGTCCAGCGGCACCGGCGCCTTCCACTCGCCCACCGGCCGGTGATAGACCGGCGCATCATCGGTCAGCGCCTTGTTCGGAATCTCCGCGACCAGCTCCCCATGATGGGTCACGCGCATCGTATCGTCGGCGGTTACAATCCCCACAATCGACGCGTCCAACCCCCACTTCGCGAACACCGCCAGCACTTCTCCCTCGCGGCCTTTCTCGGCCACCAGCAGCATCCGCTCCTGGCTCTCGCTCAGCATGATCTCGTAGCTGGTCATGCCGGTCTCGCGTTGCGGCACCCGGTCCAGCTCAATGGTGAGCCCCAACTCGCCGCGCGCGCCCATCTCGCAGGTCGAGCAGGTCAGCCCCGCCGCGCCCATATCCTGAATCCCCAGCACCGCGCCGGTCGCCATCGCCTCCAGGCAAGCCTCCAGCAGCAGCTTCTCCATAAACGGGTCGCCCATCTGCACATTCGGCCGCTTCTGCTCGCTGCCCTCGGTAAACTCTTCCGAAGCCATCGTGGCCCCGTGAATCCCGTCGCGCCCCGTCTTCGCGCCCACGTAGATCACTGGGTTGCCCACACCGGTCGCCTTCGCATAAAAAATCTCGTCCGTCCGCACCAGCCCCAGCGCAAACGCATTCACCAGCGGGTTGCCGCTATAGCACGCCTCGAACCGCGTCTCGCCGCCCAGGTTGGGCACGCCAAAGCAATTGCCGTATCCCGCAATCCCCGCCACCACGCCGTTCACGATGCCGTGGTTCTTCCGCCGCAGGGCCTCGTCCGGCTCGGCCTCATCCAGAGGCCCGAACCGCAGCGAATCCATCACCGCCAGCGGCCGCGCGTTCATGGTAAAAATGTCGCGCAGAATGCCACCCACGCCGGTCGCCGCGCCTTGGTACGGCTCAATGTAGCTGGGATGGTTGTGGCTCTCAATCTTGAACGCGCACGCCCATCCATCACCCACGTCGATGATGCCGGCGTTCTCGCCCGGCCCCTGCACCACGCTGCCCGGCCCACTGGTCCGCGTACCCCGCGTCGGCAACCGCTTCAGATGCACGCGGCTGGACTTATACGAGCAGTGCTCCGACCACATCACGCTGAAGATGCCCAGCTCGGTCAGGCTCGGCGTCCGCCCCATCAGCCGCTCGATGCGCGCATACTCCTCCGCCGTGATGCTATGCGTCTTCAGCAGCGCCGGAGTGATCTGCGCAGGCGTGGGTATCTGGATTGGGTCGGCAGCTTGCGCCGGAGTTTCGGGGCTTAACTCAGCTCGCGTGGGCATAGCTCGTTAATACGATTGTCGCATGTCCCACCCAGCCGTTGCGCACACAACTCGGGTGGCCCATCCTTTCCAGCCTCATCGGAAAGGGTGGGTTGTGTTCGCCCGCCCCCACCCCAACGCTCGTCATCCGGGACCGCTCGCAGTCCAGCATCCCCGTGTTTTGCCTGCGTATCACCCGCACGGCGCACTCGCCACCGGCCGTTCCAGCGCCTTGCGATCCCACTTCGCCGCATCCGCGCACGCCGCATAGGTCGTATCTAGAAACCCCATTACCGCATCCTCTGGCGATGCACTCGCCCGCGCCTCGTCGTACTTCAGCAGGAACTCGCCCAGCGCTGTATCCCACGCCCCCGGATGCACCGGCTTACCCGCCAATCCCTCCGGCACCGGGGCCGCGTAGCAATAGAACGCCGCCGCGCCATAGCCTCCGTTCCCGGGCCACCACCCCGCCGAGATCACCTCATGCGAGTACGCCTCCCGCTGCACCGGATCAGTCCGCGGAGGCCCGCTTGCCACCCGCCCGCTGAACCGCGTCACCGCCAGGTCGAAGCTGCCCCAGAAGAAGTGCACCGGGCTGATCTTCCCCTGGAACCCGGTCGCAAACCGCTTCAGCACCGTGTCCACCCGCATCAACACGTCGTGGAACCGCGTCGCCGCCTCCGGATCGTACGACTTGTGCTCCGTATCCCGGTCGAACCGGATCGGATTCGCCACCTCCACCGGCATCGGCCAGATCTTCGCCGGTACCCCCAAGGCCTTCAGCGCATCCCTATACTCCGCATAGAAGTCCGCCACCGCCTGCGCCTCCAGCGGCATCCGCACCGTCTCGCCGCTGCATCGCCGCAGCTCCAGCACATGCTCATGGAAGTCGAACTCAATCTCCACCACATCGCCGCGCCACGGCATGGCCGACGTGGTCAGCCCGCGCGCGCTCACATACAGCGGCACATTCCACCAGTGGTTCTGCAGCGGCGTCAGCCACAGCCGCGTCTTGCCCACCATCTGCGTCCACATATGCAGCGTGTCGCAGGTGTCTTTCCACTCCACCCACTCCAGCTCCGGCCAACCCGCATTCGCATCCGCCATCGCTCCACCCTCCCGCAGAAAGTACACACCTTAACACCGATGAACGCCGACTGAAAGCGATCAAGAGATGCAGAGAATAAAGGCACGCCAACCATTGGTCTTGGTCTTCATAGAACAGCATTCTATTGACAGAGGTTCTAGATCGGTGCTTCTATCCGCCTTGATCGGTGTTAAGCCTTCTATTTGCGCGCTACACTCCCGTCGACCCAAATCCACCCGCGCCTCGTGCCGCCTCGCCCAGCTCCGCAACCTCCTCAAACGCCGCCTCGATCCGCTGCACGATCCGCAGTTGCGCAATCCGGTCGCCGGCCTTGATCTCCACCGGCGCCGCGCCCAGGTTGGTCATCACCACCCGGATCTCTCCGCGATATCCGGGATCGATCACCCCAGCGAGCGTAGTCACGCCGCGCACCGCCAGCCCCGACCGGTCCTCTACCAGCGCCCCGTGGGTTGCTGGAAACTCCAGCGCAATCCCGGTCGGCACCGCCAGCGTCGACCCCGCCTGGCCCGCTGCCGCCAACGTAACCCCAGCCGACGCGTAAAGGTCCGCTGCTAAATCGCCAAACTCGCCCGCGTGCGCATACCGCGGAAGCTGTGCCGCCGCATCCAGCCGCTTCACCTTGATCGCAACCTGCATCCCCGCAGTCTATCGCCTAGCCCCTTCGATAGAGTAGAAGGGAACCTGCAATAGCCGCTGCTGCTAGTGCCCCCATCCTTCCGGGTTTTCGTGAAGGGTGGGGCGTAGACCGCTCGTCAGCCTGCTCCGGCAACGTCCGACCTCATGCGCCGTCCCCTCTCCATCCCGAGCACCGCCCTCGCCACGCTGCTTGCCGCGCTCGCCCTGCTGCCGTTGCTCGGCCACAAGCCGCTCACCGACTGGGACGAAGCCATCTACGCCGAGGTCTCCCGCGAGATGCTCCGCGGTTCCTGGCTCGTCCCCCACTGGAACTACCAGCTCTGGCTGGAGAAGCCGCTGCTGATGCTTTGGATCACCGCCGCCTTTTTCAAGCTCTTCGGCGTCACCGAGTTCTGGTCGCGCGCCGCTTCCGCGCTCTCCGGCGTCGCCATCGTCGGCCTGCTGCACCGCAGGCTCGTTCGCAGCCGAGACACCCTCGCCGCCTGGCTCAGCACGGTCATCCTGCTCGCCACCTTCGGATTCATCCACGCCTGCCACACCGGAGAGATGGACGTCCTGCTCTCACTTGGCTGCGTGATCGCCCTCATCGGCCTGGCTCAGATCGATGAAGCCGGCCCAGACGGCTGGTGGCTGTTCTGGATCGGCTTCGCCGCCGCCGCCATGACCAAAGGCGCCGCCGCCGTCGTCCTGCCCGTCACCGCGATCGTCTTTGCCGCCATCCAGCGCTGGCGCTCAGACCGTCTCCGCGCGCCCTTCTACCTCGGTCTGGCACTCTTCCTCGCGCTGGTGCTCCCCTGGCACCTCGCTATGTTCCACCTCTTCGACGGCCAGTTCCTCAACCAGTACTTCGGCTTCCATGTCCTCGCCCGCGCCACCCACCAGATCGAAGGCCATACCACCCCATGGTGGTTCTACTGCAAAGTGCTGCTGGTCTCCGCGCCGCCGTTTTCCATCCTCTACCCCTTCGCTCTAGTCGAAGGCCTTCGTCACCCCAAACTCCGCGCATGGGCCGCTTTTTCCCTCGTCGTGATCTCCTTCTACACCGCCGTCCAGACCCGCTTGCCCCAATATGTTGTTCCCGCTTACCCCGCGCTCAGCGTACTCAGCGCAGCGTGGCTGGCGGACCGCCTACGCGCTATGCTCGCCGCGCGCCGTCCCGCCAGCTACTGGTTCAAGCTCGGCCTCGCCGTCTCTGCTGTCGCCTTCGTCTCCGTCTGGTTCACCACTCCTGCGCGCAAATCGCTGCACAGCGCCACCCTTGCCGACGGAACCGCCCTGCCGGACAACAAGGACTCCATCGCCCTGCTACGCAATGCGTCGCGCCGTCCCCTCCCACTCGTTACCGGCCCGCTGCTGCTCTGGCGTTCTGGCCGCATCTCCTCCATCGCCACGGATGTCTTCTACTCCCGCCGCCAGGTCCAGCAAGTCGAGCTCACGCTCCCACCTCCCGGCACACCCACCGATCCCTATACCTTCAACCCGCAGCTTCTCAGTGAAGCCGTCACCACCCAGCCGCGCCTGATCCTGCTCGACCGCCGCCTCCTCCCATCCCTCCCCACCGGCTTCACCTACACTCCCATCGAGTCCTACGGGACCATGGAACTCGGCACCATCACCCACCGAAGCCCGTAGCTCCAAACACTGTGCCGCGGCCCTCGCACTACAATCATGCAGATGCCCGCGCCCGCAAGTCGCTTCTTCAATCCGCAGGATGAAAGCAAGCTCCGCCCGCGCATCTTCTGGGTCGCCTTCGCTGTCCGGGTGCTCTACCTCACCCTCGCCCACACCTACCGCGTCCGCCCGGCCGACGACCACTTCCAGTTCGCCTGGGAGGCCGGGCGCATCGCCCACGCGCTCGTCACCGGCCACGGCTTCTCCGACCCCTTCGCCAACGCCGCCTTTCCCCACACCGGCCCCACCGCATGGCTTCCCCCGCTCTACCCGCTGCTGGTCGCCGCCGTCTTCCGCATCTTCGGCATCTACACCACCGCCTCCGCGTGGGTGCTGCTCACCATCAACAGCATCTTCTCCGCGGCCACTGCCATCGCAATCTACGGAATCGCCGCCCGCTGCTTCAGTCTCCGCGTCGCCCTCTGGTCCGCCTGGATCTGGGCCCTCTATCCCGCCGCCATGCAGTACGCCGTCCACTGGCTCTGGGAGACCGCCCTCACCACCGCACTCTTCGCCTGGGTGCTGGTGCTCACCCTGCGCATGCGGGATATCGGCGAACCTCGAACCTCGAACCTTGAACCTCGAACCCGGCTATGGCTTCTCTTCGGCCTGCTCTGGGGACTGATCGCGCTCCTCAACCCAACCCTGATCCTCTTTCTTCCCATCTGCGGCCTTTGGATGCTGCTGCCCCAGCAACGCGGCCCGGGTGCCCCATCCATGCCGTCCCATCGCAGGGGTGGGATCGCTGGAACGCTCACCGGCCCAGCCCTCGCTGCCCTCATCTTCCTCGCCTGCCTCGCACCGTGGACCATCCGCAATTGGGAGGTCTTCCATGCCTTCATCCCGATGCGCGGCAACCTCGGCGCCGAACTTTACATGGGCAACGGCCCCGGCTCCACCGGCCTGCTGATGGAGTACGACCATCCCTTCCAGTCGCCCGAACAGCTCCGCCTCTACGCCTCCATGGGAGAGGTCCGCTACGTCGCCATGCGCGGCGCCGCTGCCAGGGCCTTCATCGCCGCACACCCCGCACACTTCTGCGCCGACATCGCCCGCCGCTTCTACCTTTTCTGGATCGGAGTGCCTCAACCTGCTGGCCCGCCCTGGTTCGTCGAAGCCGGCCGCACCCTCAACTTCGCCTTCGCCTCGCTTGCCGGTCTGATGGGCCTCGCCCTCGCCCTGCGCCGCCGTATCCCCGCCGCCGGCCTGTTTGCCTGGGCCTACGTGCTGCTGCCGCTGCCCTACTACCTCATCACCGTGCACGCCCGCTTTCGCCACCCGCTGGAACCGCTCATCTGCATCCTCGGCGTCTACCTCTTCCAATCCGCCACGCGCGGAGGCATCTTCACCACATCGGCCCCACCGGCGCCTGCTTCATCACCGGCTGCCCCCCGCCCGACAGCCTGAGCGTCGCCAGGTAGGGCTGCACCGCAGGATCGTACGTCACCGTAATCGCTCCTCCGCTGCCATCGAACCCGTCCCGCCCCGCGCTGCCGTCCGAGCCGGACATCCCGCTCGAGCCATTCGGCGTGCCGATTCCACCCGAGCCTCCAGCGCCGCCCTTCCCGCCAGAACCACCTTTCCCGCCCGACCCACCCGCCGACGTTACCGTCAGCGACCCTCCCTGCGGATCAACCAAGAAGTACTGCTCCTGGCCGCCCGACGGCGTCACCCCCACCTGCAGCAGCGGATGCGCGCCCGCCTGCACCGCCACCACCACCTGCACGTCCGGCCCATTCCCGCCATCGCCGCCGTTCCCGCCATCGCCGCCGTTCGTTCCGTTGCCGCCATCCCCGCCCGGTGAAGGATTGTTCGGATCGATCGAGCCCGGGCTGCCCATGGTGCCGTCGATCCCATTCGTGCCGTCCGTTCCACTGATGCCATCCATCCCCGAGTAGCTCGCCCGGAACGGGTAGTTGTAGCGCAACGGAATATCCATCTCCGCCTTTAGGTCCGGATGGCTCGGCACCGTAATGACCACATGCCCGATCTTGCCATCGCTCACCCGCGGGTCGGCCGGAAGCGACAACACCCCGCTCTTATTGACAGTCACCACCGTCGCCACAACCGAGATGTCCTTCCACTGGACCTTCCCCTTGCCTTTACCCGACGTCACCAGCACCTTGCCGTCCGGCTGCGTGAACGTCACAATCAGCGATTTCTTCTCGCCCGGCCCCACCCCTGGGGTCTTGTACTGGCTCGCAAGCATCGTCGTCACCGGCAGCTTCGCGATCTCCACCCGCATTCCCAGCTTCACCTGGATCGTGCTGCATCCACCCAACAGTCCCGCCGTCGCCAACCCCACCGCCACCACCGCTGCACGCCCAACCCGTCCCAACCTGACCCTTCCCATCGTCGGCCCCGCTTCGTCCGTCACCCTATCGACGCGCTGCGTCCCGAAAAGTCAGTCGCGCCTGAGTTTTCTCGTCCTCGGTACCTCACAACTGTCTCTACGCCCGTCCGGCAAACTCCCCCGTCTCCGTTGCCACCTTCACCTTCTCGCCTTGCTTGACGAACAGCGGCACCCGTATCTCCAGCCCGGTCTCCAGCTTGGCCACCTTGGTCACGCTGCCGCTGGACGAGTCGCCCTTCACCCCGGGCTCGGTCTCCGCCACATCCAATTCCACGAAGATGGGCAGTTGCAACCCAATCGGGTTCCCGTTGTACTTGTGCAGTTGCAGCAGCGCGCCCTCCACCAGAAAATCCAGCGCCGTCCCCACCATCTGCTCGGTCAGCGTCAGCGTCTCGAAGCTCGCCTGGTCCAGAAAGTGCGACCCGTCCCCATCGCTATACAAGTACGACGCTGGAACCAGCTCCAGGTCAGGCTCCTTGAACTTGTCACTCGCCTTGAACGTCTTCTCGAAGACCGCATTCGTCAGCAGATTGCGCATCTTCAGCCGCACCAGCGTCTGCCCGCCCCGCGCTGTCGGCGTGTTCACCTCGGCATCCAGGCAGGCGTAAGGCGTGTTCTCGAACTCAAACAAACTCTTGCGCTTAACCTCAATTGCATCGATCAATGCGGCCATCAGTCTCCCCAAACCCGGGTTCGCGGCCAAAACACCCACGAACCTGCTCCAAATTCCTCTCAAGTATAAGGGTGACTGCCCATTCCCGCCCGCCCGCCGGTCACCGAATCCGCGTGCTTCGGTCACAGAAATCCCTTGCACACAAGCAATTGTGAGTTATTCTGGTGTCTGCCCCATTGGGTCGATTTGGAGGTGTATCTGCCTTGGCAGAGATTCGAGTGCAGGAAGGCGAGCCTCTCGAAAACGCGTTGCGCCGCTTCAAGCGCAAGGTTCAGACGGAAGACATCATCAAGGAAGTCAAGCGTCACTCCTTCTATCTGAAGCCCGGCGAGAAGAAGCGTGTGAAGGAAGCGCTTGCCCGTAAGCGCAATCGCAAGAAGATTCGTAAGGAACAGGACTGACGCTGTTCCCTAAACCTGGGATGGCCGCCGCTCTCAGCCGAGTTGACGGCGGCTTCCAAATTACCGCCCGTCCGACCCCCACCTCCCCAGGTCAGTCGGCTCCGGCAGACGCTCGATTCCGGGCATCTGTCCAGCGATTAATGTCGTCTCCCCACGACATGGGCCCCTGTATTGCAGGACTAAAGCTTGACTGATCGCTGGCCGCGCAAGCTGCGCCTCCGCGAGAGGTCGTCTTTCCGTACCGACGGGAGAAACAGTATGGAATTTGTGGACCGGCTCTTAACTTGCGCAGATTGCGGCGGTGAGTTCATCTTCACCGCCGGTGAACAACTTTTCTTCCTCGATAAGCAGTTCAAGAACGACCCCAAGCGCTGCAAACCGTGCAAGTCCAGGCGTAGCGCGCAGGGTGCCGGCGCGGCCCCCGGCAGCGGCCCGGCGGCGGCCGGTATCTCGCGCACCGAGACCCGCACCGAGTGTTCGGAGTGCGGCATTGTCACCACCGTTCCCTTCAAGCCCACCCAGGGCCGCCCCGTGCTCTGCCGTCAATGCTTCAAGAACAAGCGCGCCCCCAACGTCGCTACCCAGGAGACCGTGAACGCAACCGCACAACTGGTTGCCGCTGCGTCCAACGTGCCCCCGGTAGAGCACAGCCAGGGGGCCGGCGACATCGGCTCCGGAGCACAATCTTCCCAGGCCTAGACCAAATCCCTGTGGGTGTACAGAGGTGGCTTCGCGCTCATGTCCGTTTTCTACCGAGGAAAACGGTACTGCACAGAATCTCCGGCTTCGCAGCAACAGGGAATTTGCTCTAATTCGCCTGTCCGTGGACTGCCCGTGAGTGCGGCATTTATCCTGCGTCCAGACTAATGCCTCACCCCAGCCCTGTTGATACAGCCCTCGTCCGCGCCCGCGCGCCCCTTGGCGACTTCGAACTTACCGTCTGCACCGACGGCACCTACCTGCTCGATGGCGGGGCCATGTTTGGCGTCGTGCCAAAAACCCTGTGGCAGAAGCGCATCCACGCCGACGCGCAGAACCGCATACTGCTTGGCCTCAACTCCGTCGTTGTGCGCACAGGACAGCATACCGTGGTGATCGAAACCGGAATCGGCAATAAACAATCCCCCAAAATGCAGGAGATCTTTCAGAACCAGGCCCTGCTGCCGGCGTCGCTCGCCGCCGCCGGCGTCGATCCCGCCAAGGTGGATATCGTCATCAATACTCACCTGCACTTCGACCACTGCGGCTGGAACACCACGCTCCACCCTGACGGCAGCGTCACTCCCACCTTTCCAAACGCGCGCTACTTCGCCCACGCCGGCGAAGTCGCCCATGGCCATCTCCAGCTTGACCGTGACCGTGTCAGCTATCTCTCGCCCAATTACGATCCGCTCATCGAATCTGGCCAGATGACGCTGCTCGACGATGCCGCCGTTTTGGCGGGCGGCGCCATCTGCCCCGGCATCTCGGTCGAGCTCTTTCCCGGCCACACCGCGCACATGATGGCCATCCACATCGAGTCCGCGGGACAGCATGCCTGCTACGCCGGCGATCTGATTCCCACCGCCCACCACCTCGACCCCACCTGGGTCATGGGTTACGACCTCGACCCGCTGCGCTGCATTGAGGAGCGCAAGCGCTTTTACGCCCGCGCAATTCCGGAGCAGTGGCTGGTCCTCTTCACCCACGACCACGACACCTCCATGGCCCGCATTGCGCTGAACGACAAAGGCAAGCCCGTGGTGGCAATGACGGAGTGATTCGAGTAAGCGTCCGAGTTGGTCGAGCAATCGGCTTACATCGGCGAGCAGTATGGGCAAGCTCTTCTGGATGGCCTCCCAAACTGTTTCATCGCGGATGGTCTCATAGCCGTGGACAAGGCGATTGCGAAACGCGACAATCATTTGCGCCGAACCGACTCTCTCCATAATCTCCGGAAAGTTCAGCCTCGCACGCGCGATGGCCTCGCCAATAGGAGAACTCGCGCTCGACCGCCATGCGCATCATTTTGTTCGTCGCGTAATCTTCAAGTGTCGCGCCATCTGTGAAATCGACGATGTCTCGCCCGGCCTGTTCGATGTCGCTCAGATAGGCGCGCACGTCACGCTGCATACAGGGCCCGCTGGTCGCGCTCGACCGCGCGCTGAATGTACGGGTTCTTCACCGAGCCGGCCTCGATCAGATCGACTTTTCGCTGCAGGACGCGTTCCAGCGCCTCCTGTAGTCGGAAGTGCAATTCGAAGCGATTTTGGCCTGAGATCGGCTCAAACTCCACCAGCAGGTCGACATCGCTGCGCGCAGGATCGAAGTCGTCGCGCACCGCGGACCCGAAGACCGCCAACCGGCGCACATGATGGAGGCGGCAAAGTTCCGCAATCTGCTCCCGGCTTGTGTTGAGGAACTGCTGCATAGCGCTCTCCCTGGATCGAGTTTACCCCACACGCAAAAAACCCCGCGCGCGCGGGGCTTGCTGAATCCAATCGCGAGAAAGTCTGGCTTACGCCGATACACCCGTCACTTCAGCGGGATCGATGGCCACGAACCGCCCGTGCTGCCCGCGGTCCTGAAACCGAACCACGCCGGAGACCTTGGCGAACAGAGTGTCATCCTTGCCGCGGCCCACATTCGCGCCCGCCTTCAGCGGTGTCCCGCGCTGGCGCACGATGATGGTGCCGCCGAGCACAGCCTGGCCGCCAAACCGCTTCACGCCCAGCCGCTGCGCATTTGAGTCGCGGCCGTTTTTCGATGATCCCAATCCCTTTTTATGTGCCATTGCATCGCCTCTTTCGCGCCGCCCTCAGGCCGCAGCGTCCAAATAATTACTTCGCGGCCTCGTCAGCCTTGTACGACTTGCCGTTGACCACAATCTCGTTGATCTTGACCTCGACAAAGTTCTGCCGGTGTCCCTGCATCTTCTTGTACTGCTTCTTGCGCTTCAGCTTGAACACCAGGATCTTGTCGCCGCGGCCCTCGCCCAGCACCGTGCCGGTCACCTTGGCGCCCTCCAGCGAAGACTCGAACTTGCCCTCTTCCGCGCTCACCGCGATCACGTCCGAAAACTCGATCGTCCCCTCCTCATGCGCGGTACGCTCAATCTTCAACCGCTCACCCGGAGAGACCAGGTACTGCTTGCCGCCGGTGCGAATCACTGCATACATAGCCAAACCCTCATTGCGCAAAAGAAAGACACCGTCCCTTAGCGCGTTCTGCATAGATTGTGTTGCCTGGGGCGCATACAGATCGACTGCATCGTGCCCGCCGTCTCCATCGCGGCCTGAAAGTACGCCGCCGCCAAGAGCCAGCCGGCCCTGCAGCCGGAAAGATAGCTGCATCGCCAAACTTAAAGAGTCTATCGTGCTTCAGGCCGCCGGGTCAACCGGAATTACCAGGAGTTGGGAGTTCGCTTCATAAACGGAGTTGTCATCCTGAGCGGAGTTTGGCGCGTTTCTTGCGCCCAAACACAGTCGAAGGACCTGCGGTCTGATCCGGCGCGTAAAATAGTCTCGTGATCCGGCCTTATCAGGGGACCCTCCCCACCATCCCCGCGTCCTGCTACGTCGATCTCTCCGCCCAGGTCATCGGCGATGTCGTCCTCGGCGAGCACTCCAGCATCTGGATGAACGCCGTCGTCCGCGGCGACGTCAACTCTATCCGTATCGGCGCCAATAGCAATGTGCAGGACTGCGCCGTCCTCCACGGCATGCGCCACGTCTACCCCGTCATCATCGGCGACTGGGTCACCATCGGCCACAACGCCACCGTCCACGGTTGCGTGCTGGAGGACGCCTGCCTGATCGGCATCGGCTCCACCATCCTCAACGACTGCCGCATCGGCGAAGGTTCCATCCTCGCCGCCGGCGCCGTCCTGCCCGAGCACACCGTCATCCCGCCCAACTCGCTGGTCGCGGGCGTGCCCGGCAAGGTCCGCCGCACCCTGGGCGACGCCGACCGCGAGCTGATCCTGAAGTACGCCAAGAACTACCTCGACTACACCGCCATTTACCTCAAAGAATCCGCGGTTAAATAGCCCTCAAGCAACTCCGCGCCCGCCAGAAAACGCTCTTGCGCGGAACTGGGTCTATTGCTGTATCTTAAGGATCAATCTCGACCAAAATCAGTTCAGCCCTGGCCAGCCCTACCATCCGCTGTTCGGCATCCAACTTGGATATTGGGCAACTAGCGCGGCACAAGCTGAAACCCAATGGGAGTGTTTTCCCATGCAGTGCCGTCCATCGTCTCGATTGCGCGTCTTGTCTCTTTCCGCCCTCTGCTGCGGACTGGCCTGCGCTCGTGGCATGGCCCAGACAGCCAATCCGGTCTCCCCTTCTGCGCCGCCGGCAGCTCCAAGCCTGGCCAGCCCCTCGCAACCCACGCCCGCGCAACCCATCCCCGAATCCCCCACTCCGGCCCTGCACCAGCGCCACGCGCAAACCCCCGACGAGATCGAAGCGGCGCGCATCGCCGCGCTGGGCAAGGTCAATGGCGTGATCTACGACCAGCCCTCCGTCAAAGACCAGTTCCTCGACTACCTCCGCGACTCCTACGGCGAGCCTGCGTTCGTCCGCTCCACCGTCCGCGCACTCTACAACCAGGCCCAGGACGGCCCCTACGGCTGGGGCCAGGACCTTCCCGGCTTCATGCAGCGCTTCGGCTCCAACGTCGCCATTACCGCGATCAATGGCAATGTGCGTTTCGGCATGGAGCTGCTCTTCCACGAGGACCTGCGCTACATTCCCTGCCACGGCTGCTCGAAAAAACGCAAGCTTGAAAACGCCCTGCTCTCCGAGGTCACGGCGCGCCACGATGTGGACGGCCACCGCTTCTTCACCCTCACCCCCGCCATCGCCGACTTCTCCGGCCCCATCATCGCCCACTCCGTGTGGTACCCCGAGTTCAACCCTTTCGGAGGCGTCGTCGCCACCCGAACCGTCGCCGCTACCCGCGTCGGCCAGCACCTCTTCACCGAATTCGTGTGGGAACGCCGCCACAGAGACCGCAAGATCGAAGACACCGAGCCCCTGCGCACCCCCCCCCATCCCCCGCCCGTGCAGAACCCGCCTGTGCAGAACCAGCCTGTACAGAAGTAGACTCGTGCGCGCCCTTGCGCCTCTTCGCTACACTGGAAGTTCATGCCTGCACCAACCTCACCCCTGAAAGCCGTCCGCGGGACCCGCGATCTTCTTCCCCCCGAGACCGCACTCTGGAACCACGTCGAGTCGGTCGCCCGCCAGGTCTTCGCCCGCTACGGCTTCGGCGAGATCCGCACACCGCTGTTCGAGGACACTCAGCTCTTCGCCCGCGGCGTCGGCGAAGAAACCGACATCGTCTCCAAAGAGATGTACACCTGGGAAGACCGAGGCCGCTTTGACAAGGATGAACTGCGAGAAGCTGCCCTGGACAGCTTGCGCCAGCGCAGGTTTGAGCAGATCCAATCACCGGATAAAATCGATCTCACGCTGAGATACCTTGATGGCACCGTTCAGCTAATTCTCCTCGCTGAGCGAACCCGCGCTGAGCAGTACACAATACTTGATACGGCAATCGAAAAGTATAAGAGTGAACACCAGCTTACGGCAGAGAGTCCCGTAATTGGGACAGTAATTGTAGCGTTTGATCCAAGCGAGATTCGGAGTGCCCCAAGAATCCCAAGTCATCTTTCGGGGGGGCGGATTGACGTATATCGCGTGCACTTAGCGAGCGGCCTACTCACCCTCCGCCCGGAGAACACCGCCGGCGTCGTCCGCGCCTACATCGAGCACAAGCTCGGCGACTCCGGCCAACTCCAGAAGCTCTTCTACATCGGCCCGCAGTTCCGCCGCGAGCGTCCTCAAAGGGGTCGGTACCGCCAGTTCTGGCAGATCGGCGCAGAGGTCCTCGGCCCGCCTACTTCCGGCTCCGAAAGCCCCATCCGCGACGCCGAGGTCCTCGAAATGCTGGCCACGCTGCTGGACGAGTTGGGCATCCAAAACTGGCAGCTCCAGCTCAACTCCGTCGGCTCCGCCGACGACCGCAAGCGCTACAACGCCGCCCTGCGTGAAGCCCTCGCGCCCATCAAGCACCAGCTGTGCGAAGACAACCAGCGCCGCGCTGAAACCAACCCGCTGCGTGTACTGGATTCGAAGGAGCCGGCCGACCAAGCCCTCATCGACGCACTCCCCAAAATCGCCGACTACCTCGACGATGACTCGCGCGCCCACTTCGCCGCCGTCCTTTCTGCGTTAGACGCCTGCGGTGTGCCCTACACCCTCAATCCCCGCCTGGTCCGTGGCCTCGACTACTACACCCGCACCACCTTCGAGTTCACCGTCCCCTCCTCCGCCGATCCGGCCAGCGGCCTCGGCACCCAGAACGCGCTGCTCGGCGGCGGCCGCTACGACGGCCTCAGCGAGATGCTCGGCGGCCCCAAGGCTCCCGGCATCGGCTTCGCCATCGGCGAGGACCGCCTCATCCTCACCCTCCAGGCCCAGGCCGCCGCGCACTCCCTTGAACCTCGAACCTTGAACCTTGAACCTCCCAAGCTCGACGCCTACATCGCCCCCATGGGAATGGAAAGAAACCCCGCCGCCCTCGCCCTGGCCCGCGAACTCCGCCGCGCCGGCCTCGCGGTCGAAGTAGGCGACGGGACGTTTCGTCTGAAGAAATCCTTCGAAGCCGCCGACCGCGTCGCCCGCCACATCGTCATCCTCGGCGAAGACGAACTCGCCACCAACACCGCCACCGTCAAAACCTTCGCCACCGGCGAACAGAAGAAGGTGGAGCGATCCGCGCTGGCGTCCATGCTGCGCTCCTAAGCCGGGAACCAACTTCCTTGCCGCGGTGTCTATAAGCAGCAGGGGATCTTCATGCTGCGCAGAACATTCCTCGGCGGCGCGTTCGCGGCGATGGCTCTGGTCGGCCAAACGCGGGTGCGTGACTCCGGCACGAAGCTGGCTGAGGCGGCGAAGAAGCAGCTGGGCGTGACCACCACCTACGATCCGAACTACACCAAAATCGCCTATCCCAATGGCGACGTGCCCCGCTCTACCGGCGTCTGCGCGGACGTCGTTGTGCGCGCGGCGCGGGATGGGCTGGGGCTCGATCTGCAGCAGTTGGTGCATGAGGACATGACACGGACGTTCGCGGATTATCCAAAAGCGTGGGGTGCGCACGGGCCAGATGCCAACATCGACCACCGGCGCGTGCTTAACCTCGAGACTTACTGGCAGCGGGCGGGAGCTTGCCTGTGGAGCGCGCGCGTGAATGCTGCCGGCGACGCGTTTCCGCTGCAGGTTGAAGCTGGCGACCTGCTGACCTGGTTGCTGGATGGCAAACTGCCACATGTCGGCGTCGTAGTCGCAGTGGACTCGCTAGGGCAGGAAATTATACCCAATATCGGCGCGGGCGTGCAGATGAACGAGCTTGCCGCGTTCCGGCTACAGACCGCAAAGGGGCATTACCGCTGGCCGGTGGCCTAGAGCTTGCAAGATAATGACCGTAAGATGGACACGGCGAGGCGACGTCGGAGCGTGCTATGCTATACGCGTATAGCGGAAAAGCAAATGCTTGCAATCAGGCTGCCGGAAGATATCGAGAAGCGTCTTGACCGTCTGGCGAAGCGCACCGGGCGGACCAAGACCTTCTACGCCCGCGAGGCGGTGCTCGCTCACATCGAAGAGCTCGAGGACACCTACCTGGCCGAAGCCGCGCTGGAGGACATTCGCGCTGGCCGCAGCAAGACCCTTCCCCTGGAAAGCCTAATCAAGAAACATAGCCGGACACCGGAAGAAGTGCAGGCGGCCATCCAGCGGGCGCAGGAGTTGATGCGCCCCTACCGTCAACCCGGTCGCTCACTCGTCGACGAGTTGCTCGCCGAGCGGCGTGCCGAGGCGGCGCGTGAGTAAATATGTTCTCGATGCATCCGCCGTATTGGCGCTTCTCGACGCCGAGACCGGAGCAGACCAAGTCGCCGCGGTTCTGATGGATTCCGCAATTGGCACGGTTAACCTTGCGGAAGTTCACACCAAGCTGGCGGAAAGAGGACAGTCCGGGAGGCAGGCTCTGGCCGAAATCCTTTCTGTCGCTGAAGAGGTCCTCCCGTTCACTGAAGATCTCGCCATCATTACGGGGGACCTGCGAACTTCGACCATGCACCTTGGCCTCTCGCTGGGAGACCGGGCGTGTCTTGCCCTAGGCATCGCGCTCGGCGTCCCGGTCTACACCGCGGACAGTGACTGGGCCAAGCTGCAACTGCCATGCGCTGTTCGACTCATTCGCTAGAAACGTAGAACTTCGTACAATAGAAGGATCGTGACTTTAGACTTTTTGGGCAGTTTGCAGCGGACGCAGATGTGTGGCGAGCTTCGCGCGGAAGACGCGGGGCAGAACGTGGTGCTGATGGGCTGGGTGAACCGGCGGCGCGACCACGGCGGCCTCATCTTCCTCGACCTGCGCGACCGCACCGGAATCACGCAAGTCGTCGTCGACGAGAAGGTTGGCGCGGCCCACGACAAGGCCGACGCAGCGCGCCCCGAGTACGTTGTCGCCGTCAAAGGGCACGTCCGCCGCCGCGGCGAGGGCCTCGAAAATCCCAACATGTCCACCGGCGAGATCGAGGTCGTCGCCGATGAGCTGCTGCTGCTCAACGAAGCCAAAACCCCGCCTTTCTCGCCCGCCGAAGACGCCATCGCCAACGAAGAGGTGCGCCTGAAGTATCGCTACCTCGACCTCCGCCGCGTCGAGATGCAGCACAACTTCGCGCTGCGCAGCCGGGTCGCCATGGCCATCCGCAACTACCTGGTCGGCGAGGGCTTCCTCGAGATCGAAACCCCCTTCATGACCCGCTCCACGCCGGAGGGCGCGCGCGACTACCTGGTCCCCAGCCGCGTCCACCCTGGCGAGTTCTACGCGCTGCCCCAGTCGCCGCAAATCTTCAAGCAAATCCTGATGATCTCCGGCTTCGACCGCTACTTCCAGATCGCCCGCTGCTTCCGCGACGAGGATCTGCGCGCCGACCGCCAGCCCGAGTTCACCCAGGTCGACCTGGAGATCAGCTTCCCCACCCAGGAGACCGTCTTCCGCGTCACCGAGGGCTTCCTCACCGCCGCATTCGCGGCCGCCGGCATCCAGCTCGCTCCTCCCTTCGTCCGCATGACCTACGACGAAGCCATCCGCAACTACGGCATCGACAAGCCCGACATGCGCCTCCCGCCCATGGTCACGCTCACCGAGGTGCTGACGCCAGAGCTCCGCGAGAAGTTGAAGATTGAGCAGGCGTTGCCCGTCCTCGGCTTCGTCATCCCCCAGGCCGGCGACCTCTCCGGCACCGCGCGCAAGGCCCTGCTCAGCGAAGTCCGCGCCGGCTTTGGCGACTGCGGCCTCGACCTGCTCGACGTCGCCCGGCTGAAGACCAGCCCCGATTTTGCCCCGCTCGCCGCGGAGATCGAAGCGAAGCTTGCCGTCCAACCGGCAGACCTGCTCACCGTCGTCACCCCGAAACTCGGCACGCCCGCGTCGTGGAACTATGATCCCCAGTGGATATGGAAGCGTGTCGGCCAACTCCGGCTTCAGCTTGGCGCCAAGTTCGCCGACAAACATAAGCTCTTTGCCCAGACCCACACCGCCGCCGACTTCAAATTCTGCTGGGTCACCGACTTCCCCATGTACGAGTGGAACGAGGAGACCAAGACCTGGGATGCAGCCCACCATCCCTTCACCTCGCCGCATGAGGACGACATCAAGGCCGGCCGGCTGACTTCAGACAAGGGCGCTGTCCGCGCGCTGGCCTACGACGTCGTGCTCAACGGCACCGAGCTCGGCTCGGGATCGATTCGTATCCATCGCCAGGACGTGCAGCAGCAGATCTTTCGCTCCCTCGGCATGACCGACGAAGAGGCCAAGGCCCGCTTCGGCTTCTTCCTCGACGCACTCGAGTACGGCACGCCCCCGCACGGCGGCATCGCCCTCGGCCTCGACCGCATCGTCATGATCCTGGCCGGCGCCACCAGCCTGCGCGAGGTCATCGCCTTCCCCAAGACCGCCAAGGCCATCGACCTGATGGTCGACGCACCCACCCACCCCACCGACCAGCAGCTCCGCGAGCTCCACCTCCGCACCGTCACCCGCAGCTAGAGACGCAACGCATCCTGGCGTATGCTGTTCGGCATGAAGAGCAGTGTGTTGGTCGTGTGTCTTGTGTTTGGCGGCGCGGCGTCGTCCATCGCGCAGGAGGCTTGCTCCAAGCCGATCGAGGGCAAAAGCGCTGCGACTGTAGCCTCGCTCCGCAAGCAACTGCGCGCCATCACGCTAAACAAAGATGACGTTGGCACCGATGTTCCTGAGCTCGCGCAGCGTCTAATCTCCCAACTGAAGTCTGCGCTGGCTCAGACTGCTCAAGCGGTGGTCGCGTGCCATGATGGCGCGGCCGACACGAAGACGGTTGAGCGTGAGATGGCAACGCTGTTGCACGCGAACCCGCCGCAGCCGCCACCGAACGCGACCGTTTATAAGGGAGACCCGCGTTATCCAGAGTGGCTCTCGGATGAGTACGGCAGCAATCTGTTGGTTACAGTGGACCAGCCACGGCCGCAACTCCTTAGCCTTGAATTCCAGTTCCACATCGAATGCGGAGACGACACAGTGTGGATGCTTTTTGAGCAGCAAGGTTCGCACTGGCGCGAGAGACTGATCTGGCAGGCACCCCCATACAAGGAGATCAGCGGGGCCTTCGGCGATTTCTTCGTGACGGCGATCTTGCCGGAGAGTTCAAGCGACGGATGGCGAGTAGTCGCAGCGCACGGCAGGCCTTGGTGTACTTCGCGCTTTAGCGGATTCAATATAGATGTGCTGGCGCCTACGGATGATCCCGAACACCCGCGAGTCGTCTGGCACACGGAGCGCGACTATTCGCGGGGCGATTACAACACTCGACTTAGTTCCTCCGGCGATACCTTTGAGCTGCGGTTGCACGATGATGAAATGCACTTTGATATGGATGCTTTTGAACGCCTCGTCGTCTACCGCTATCGCGTCTCCGGCGACAAAGTCATCCGCCTTGAGCCAATCGCGGCCAACGCCCGCGGCTTCGTCGAAGAGTGGCTCTCCATGCCGTGGGAAGAAGCTCTCGCCCAATCCGACACCGCGCAAGCGGACAAACTGAGGGCGGTCCATAAGGAATATGAGATTAGCTTCAAGGGCACGGGCGAATATACCAGTTGGCATTCAGGACCAGTCCAGGCCTGTACTACCCATGACCATTTTCAAGTCACGATGACCACCGAGCGAGAACGAATCGTACCAGGCAAACCTGGCGGCGAATCTACCCCCGGCTCCACCTATCTCTTCCAGTTACAGCAGGACAACGGCTACCGTCTGCTCAAGATCACCACGACACCCGACCCCTCCTGCGCTGGCCCGGACCTCATGAAGAAGCCCTAGCCATTAATTCATCCAGCACTTGTCATTCGGGTCCTTGCCCTCACCCGGATCGATGCACGCCATCCATTGCTACGCACGCAGCCAATTCTCGATCTTCAGTCCCTTGACGCGCTTGAACTCGCGGACGTTGTCGGTCACGAGAATGGCGCCCAGAGCAAGCGCATGGGCAGCGATCAGCATGTCGTTAGGGCCGATGAGTTGGCCTCTGCGCTCAAGATCGGCGCGTAGGACTGCGTAAGTGGCGTCCGCGCCCGCAGAAAAAGGAACTATCTCAACCGCAGCAAGAGACTGTTCCACGCGCTCCGACAGAGTCCTAGATCCCTTTCTGACCACGCCGTAGCGAATTTCGCAAGCCGTGATGATGCTGGCGAGCAGCCGATTCTCCGGGTCAACTGCCTTGCTTTCAAAGTGTATTGAAACACTGCCGCCAGGGTTGCGAATCAGCTCAGAAAGAGCGTTCGAGTCAAGCATGTAGGCACGCATTAGAGATCGAACGGCTCAACCGTGAGCTTGTCAATCGGAGGCATGGCATCTTCGTCCGAGAGCGGCTCCCACGTGTGTAACAACTTCACCAGGTCCATTGGGTTCGGCTTCCTCGCGGCCTCCACAATCAGCCTGCCCTTGCGGTCGCGCGAGATCGTGGCCTCATTACCAGGCAGGGCGAACTCACGCGGAATGCGGATCGCCTGGCTCCTCCCATTGCGAAAGAGCCGGACTGAACGGGTTTGTGTCGCGCTTCCCATCGCAAGCAGCCTCTACGTTCAGTATAGGCCTCGGCATATGCCAACGCAATCGCTCTTAATTCATCCAGCGCCTGTCGTTGGGGTCCTTCTTCTCATCCGGATCGACATATCGCCCGTCCGCGTCGAAGCGCACCTTGCGCCCCTGCTTGCCCATGTACACCTCGAACTTCTTCGCCGCACGCCGTCGCTTCGCCCGGTAGTACGCATTGCGCATCCCGTAGTACTGCTCGCTGAAGCTGAAGGCCAGCCCTTTGCGCGGGGCGAAGCGGAGAAATAAATATCCGCAGAACGCGCCCGAAAGCTGCAGCAGTGCGCCAAACGCCCCCTGGTCCCTCAGCACAATCGCCAACGCAACCAGAATGTTGATCGCCACCATGTACTTGGCGCGAATGCGAAAGGGCAGCGGGAACAGCAGGAACTCGGTGTCGCCCATGCGCACCGCAATGCCGATCAGCACGCCGAACAGCCCGGCCCACGCGCCGCTGCCCACCGAAAAGGGGCTGAGGTGCAAAATCTGCGTAAACGAAATGGCCGAGGCAAGCACCGCGCCGCCGATCGCGGAGGTGAAGTAAAGCTCCCTCAGCCAGCGGCTGCCATAGGCGCCCTCCAGCAGCGAGCCGCAGAACCACAGCGTCAGCATGGTGAAGAGAATGTCTAGGATGCCGAAGTGGAGAAAGCAGTAGGTAACCAGCTGCCATATCTCGCCGTGGGCCACCGAGGCGGGCTGCAGCAGCAGATGGCTTAGCAGTGCGCCGGCCAACCCGCGCGCGACGATCTGCAGCAGCTGGATGGCAAAGAATACCGCGACATTCGCCAGCACCAGTTGGCGAACGGTCCCGGAGAACGGCGGAAAGGACATCGACATGGAGGAGCGCGGCATAGTCCTCCTCCATTTCACCACATCCGTAGTGTCTACCCCGCCCGCGCCCTCCAACGCCCTCGGTGGACCGTAATCGCCACCCACGCCATCCCCCAAGGCGGGGTCCAAGACGGGCAAGAACCGGAAGCCTGTGGGAAATTGACTGCTTGACGTACCCCCCGACGCCTACTAATACTATCGATGGCGGGTGTGCCGGATCGCGCTCTTTCCAGATCGATCTTGGGTCTGCTGGGCGGCGATCGAGTGACCCACAGGCATCCTGTGGGCCGGATCAATCTTCTAAAGGGTGCTGCGGAGGCTTCCATCATGGCTGTTGTTTGTCCCGAATGCGATAACCCCATCTCAGTCGACACCGACGAGGTCGAAGAGGGCGAAACCGTGCAGTGCGACGAGTGTGGGACCGAGTTGGAAGTGGTCTCCGTCGATCCGCTGGAGCTCGCTCCCGTGGACGACATCGGTTACGACGATGAGGAAGATGCGCCGGCAGTCGAAGAGGACGAAGAGTAGCGCGCCCCGCGAACTGGAAGCAGCGGTACCCCCCGGGCCACGTATAGTTAAACCTATGCCCAGTCTTGCGCATCCCCTCAGCCCGATTGCCCGTGGCGTGACGCTTGCGTGCTGTTTGGGATTGCTGGCGCCGCTCGCCCTCGCCCCCTCCCCGCTGCTGGCGCAGCAGCCGGCGCAGCGCGTCGTGCAGGGCAAAGTGGTCGATAAGTCGGACGCCGGTTTGAAGGGCGCCACCGTCTATCTGAAGGACGGTCACACGCTCTCCGTCAAGAGCTACATCTCCGCTGACGACGGCTCTTACCGCTTCGGCCAGCTCGCCCAGAACACCGACTACCAGCTTTGGGCAGAGAGCAATGGCAAGAAAAGCGCCGTCAAGAACATTAGCTCCTTCGACACCCGCAACCAGTTCAACATCACCCTGAAGATCGACACCGGGAAGTGATCCCACGTATAGCTAGCCAAAGGAAGATCCCCATGGACCTCACTGACCTCAAAGTCGCCCGCTCCATCGCCGCCAAGCCCGAAGCTATCTTCGACGTGTGGATGGACCCCAACAGTCCCGGAAGCATCTGGTATGGCGCTGAGGGCGCGATCGTCAATGCCTCGGTCGGCGGCTTGTTCTACTGGCTCGTCCGCCACGAAGGCAAGCGCTGGCCTCACTATGGCCGCTTCGTGCGTATCGAGCGACCTAGGGATGGCGGCGCTGGCGTGGTCGAGATGACCTGGATGTCGCAGGCAACCCGGGGCGAAGAGACCGTCGTCACCACCACCTTCCAGCCCCTGGGCGAGGAAACCGAGGTGACGCTGGTCCACTCCGGCGTCCCCGACGACGAGATGGGCCGCCGCCACGAGGCGGGTTGGACCTGGATGCTCAACGCGCTCGCCGAGCGCTTCAGCGTCCACCAAGAAACGTAGGGCTACTCCACCGCCTGCCCCTTCTTCGGCCGCCGGTTCGCCTGCAGAATACGCTTGCGCAGGCGCAGCGACTTCGGCGTCACCTCCACCAGCTCATCGTCGGCGATGAATTCGATCGACTGCTCCAGCGTCAGGTTCCTGTAAGGAACCAGTCGCAGGGCCTCGTCCGCACCGGAGGCCCGCATGTTGGACATCTTCTTTTCACGCACGCAGTTCACGTCCAGATCGTTATCGCGCGAGTGCTCGCCGATGACCATGCCCTCGTAGACCTCCACCCCATCGGGGACAAAGAGAACTCCTCGGTCCTGCAACCCGTCCAGCGCGTAGGTCGTCGTCGTCCCTTGGCGATCGGAGATCAGTGCGCCCGACACCCTCTGCGGAATCTCGCCCTGATACGCGATATAGCCATCCAGAATCGCGTTCATCACAATCGTGCCGCGCGTCTCCGTCAGCATCTCAGACCGCAGCCCAATCAAGCCGCGGCTCGGTATCCGAAACTCCATGCGCACCCGCCCCGACCCGTGGTTGGTCATCTTGGTCATCTCGCCCTTGCGCGGGCCCAGCTTCTCTATCACGGTGCCCACAAAGCTCTCCGGGATGTCGATCATCAGTTGCTCGACCGGCTCCATCAGCGCGCCGTCGATGCGCTTGGTCACGATCTCCGGCCGGCTCACCATCATCTCGAAGCCTTCGCGCCGCATCATCTCGATCAAGATCGCCAGTTGCAGTTCGCCGCGCCCCAGCACCTTGAAAGAATCGGGCGAGCCCGTCTCCTGCATCTTCAGCGATACGTTGGTCAGCAGCTCCTTCTCCAGCCGGTCGCGCAGGTTGCGCGAGGTCACCCACTTGCCCTCGCGTCCCGCAAACGGCGAGTTGTTCACGTTGAACTGGATCGCAATGGTCGGCTCATCGATGATGATCGGCGGCAGCGGACGCGGATTCTCCACATCGCAAAAGCTCTCCCCGATGGTGATCCCCGGAATCCCGGCAATCGCCACAATATCGCCAATCTGCGTCTCGTCGATATCAATCCGCTTCAAGCCGGAGAAACTGAACAGCTTGGTAATCTTGTGCTTGGTAAACGTGCCGTCGATCTTGGCCACGTTGTACTCGGAGCCCGTCTTCATGGTGCCGTTGAAGACCCGTCCAATCGCCAGCCGGCCCAGGTAATCCGAGTAGTCGAGGTTCGTCACCAGTATCTGCACCGGCCCATCAGGATCGCCCTTGGCCACCGGAATCGTCTGGATGATCTGCTCGAACAGCGGCTGCAGGTCGGTCCCCGGATTCGCCAGGTCCAGCGTCGCCGTGCCCACCTTGCCATTGGTGTAGAGCACCGGAAAATCGAGCATATCCTCCTCCGCATCCAGGTCGATGAACAGGTCGTACACCTCGTTCAACACCTCCTGCGGGCGCGCGTCCGGCCGGTCGATCTTATTGATCACCACCATCGGCGTCAGCTTGGCCTCCAGCGCCTTCGACAGCACATAGCGCGTCTGCGGCAGCGGCCCCTCCGACGCATCCACCAGCAGCACAATCCCGTCCACCATCTTCAGCGCGCGCTCCACCTCGCCGCCAAAGTCCGCGTGCCCCGGCGTATCCACGATGTTGATCTTGTTGTCGTGGTAATAGAGCGCCGTGTTCTTCGCCAGAATGGTAATGCCGCGCTCGCGCTCCAGGTCGTTCGAGTCCATCACCCGCTCCGCCACCGCCTCATTGGCGCGGAACGTCCCGCTCTGCCGCAGCATCGCATCCACCAGAGTGGTCTTGCCGTGGTCAACGTGGGCCACGATGGCAATGTTGTAGATCGGCTTCTGCGCCAGCCGGGCTGCGGCCTTCGCAACAGCTTGGGGAGTCTCAACAGCCGCCGGAGTCGTGCTCTCGGCTGCCTCTGGGGTCGGAATGGCTTGGCTGCTCACTGCGTCTGGTTGTCCTGTCTGGGCGCGTTCAAAGAATGGGAAAACGCAAAAATGCGCTCCATCCCTAGTCTACCGCACCACATACGCCGCGTGGTCGCGGAGACGTGAATCCTGGGGCGCCGCCGCCATGGGCCAGCAGAGCGAATCAGCCCATCAGTTGTCACATTGCGCCGCCCTTAACGTCGAACGCGGCACACCTTATTTGGCGGCCGCGTCCGATGCTTACCTGTCCTGTCTTACTGGTTCAGCACATCTACTGCATATTGCAACATCGACTGCATCTTGCATTCATCAGCTTGCTGCTACTGCATCGTGCATTCATCAGTACGTCGACCTGCTTGCTGCATTCATCAGTACACTTGCACTCCGTGTGAAGATTGCTGCGCGCTCGGGGAAGAGCCTCAGAACCTTCTCCGTCGGGAGCGGAGTGGCTGGCGGGCATTGGCCCTGCCTCGCCAACCATCTGGAGATAGAATGCCTGTCTCCCCAGAGCTGCGCAGTGATCGTCATCACATCGCATTCACACTCTTTGGCGGCCAGCCGCGAACGCCGGTAAGGGAGTTTACTGCGCCCCAGCCGCCACCGGCACCGGCTTCACCTGGATGGTCACCCCGTTCATCTCGCCCTTCACGATCAACGCCTGCGAAGCGTCGGCATAGGTGCGGATCGGCTTGGAGTCAGAAGTCTGTCCCGTTCCAGACACCACGTCGGCAGCATTTCTTACGTCCAGGGTGTACTCCCCTTCGGCCACGTACGGGAAGTGGAACTGGCCGTTGGCGCCGATATAGGTACTGGTGCAAATTGAATCGTCATCCGCGTTGTGGAGGTAGACGTCACCGCGGTTGACCGGAGCGCCGGTTTCAACATTCAGGATCGTGCCGGAGATGGAGTGGAGCTTGGCCAGCGGTATCTCGATGTTGTTGCCATCGGATTCCTCGCCGTCTTTCAGCGTGATCGTCTTCGCATCGCGCGGCCGCAGGCCCTCGCCAAGATAGATATCCCACCGGTAGTTCCGATCGAGAGTCGGGTCTGCCCCAGGGGAATTTACGGCGCCGCCCTCCAACTCGAGCGTCGTCCGGAGAAGGTAGTCGCCCGCGGGCAGGCCGGTCAGCCGGAAATTGCCCTGATCATCAGTGTGGGCCCCGTTGGTAAGGCCCTCCAGAGTATCGAACTTCACCCACTGGCCGGCTTTATCCTTACGCAGCAAAGAAACCGTAGCTCCGGAGTAAGGCCCGCCATCGTCGAAGCGAACATTGCCGGAGAGGGTCGCGCCCCTGTTCAGGACAATGTCGGCCGTCGACGCATGGTTGGCGGTGACCACAACGGCCGTCAGCGTTGCCCTCAAGGATCTCTTCACCTCATCGGGGGCCCGATCGAAATCGTCGGGGTCGGTACCCGCCAGCGGTGAAGCATAGCCAAGCTTCGCGGCAATCACGTAGTAGCTGCCGGGCAGGACATTGGAGATGACGTATGCACCGTCCAGCCCGGCCTGGGCTGTCGCGGTGCTGGCAGCCTGCTTCTTGTCGCCTGCATCCGCTGTGCCCGGCAGGAGCATCACGTAGGCCATCCGCCCGGGAAGATGCGAATCGCCGAGATAGACGCGTCCAGTCACGCTTCCAGTGGCGGGCGGCTGCGCAGGTACCGGCTGTTTCGATTGCAGCGCCGGATCTTCGAGCGTTGCGGATGATTGCGCGTCAGGCGCGGGTGGCTCGGGCGATTGAGCTTCGAATATGCACGATGCGAAGAGGAGCACGACGAGGAAGCGAAGCAGTTTCACGGAAATCCCTCAGCCCGTAGATGCGACAAGGAGATTGTAGGGGAAAGTCCCTCCGAGGCCTATAATCGCCGCAGGAGAGAACCCATGGGCGTGGTCGAGGACGTACGCAAAGCGCTTCAGGATGTCATCGCGCCCGACCTCAAAGCTCTCCAGGTCGAGGTGAGGGAAGGCTTCGCCGCGGTGGATAAGCAGTTCGCCTCAGTGGAGAAGGTCGCCGCGATCCGGCACGAGCTGGTGCTGGCGGAGTTGCGCGCCTCTCTCGCGATCACTGAGGCGCGACATGAGGCCATCCTGAAAGCGCTGGACATCGACCGGCGCCTGGATAGGATCGAAGCGCGCAAGTCACGCAGCAAGACCCGGCCTAACTGAGCCGTTAGCGCCTTTCCCGGCTGCCTTGCAACTCACAATTGACAACCTGCAACTGACAACTTCTACCACCGCCCCCACGCCCGGCTGATGTAGTCCAGCAGCGTCATCGTCACCAGCACCAGGAACGTGAAGAAGCCCGCGCCCACCGTCATCTTGATCAGGTTCGACTGATACTTCACGTGCATGAAGAACAGGATCACGATCACTCCCTTGAAGCAGGCGATCGCCAGCGCGATGATCGGATTGAACACTCCCAGATCGACCCCAGCCGCAAACACGGTCAGCGCCGTACAAATCAGCAGCGTCACGTAGACCAACCCATACTGTGCCGGCGTGACGATGTGATGCTCCGCGTGCTCCGGATTGGTGACGTTCGCGGGATCGTGATAGTGCTGCTCGTGTTCCTGTTCGGCCATGCGATTTAACTCCTGGGGTGTGAAGCCGGAGGGCTCAACGGCCCTCCGCATTCACTCACAACTGACAACTCAGAACTCAGAACTCACAAATGCTTTAATGCGCCAGCGGGTGACGGTTGATCAGGTAGAGCAGCGGAAACAGGAATATCCACACAATATCGACGAAGTGCCAGTACAGCCCGAAGTTTTCAATGGGCGCGACGTAGCCCGCGCTGAAGTCACCCCGCTGCGCCCTCGCAATCAGCCAGAAAAGCAGCCCAATGCCAATCACCATATGCAGCGCGTGCATGCCGGTCATGGCAAAGTAGAGGAAGAAGAAGATCTGCGTCTTCTGCGCCACATCGGGCGGCAGGGGATTCTCGGTTGTCTTGCCAGTCTTCGCATCGACTGGCGGATTGATGAACTGCGACACATCGAAGCTCGCGCCGGGAACATGGTGCAGCTCGAACTTCTCCTTGTACTCAAAATATTTGACGCCAAGGAAGGCGCATCCAAAAATGGTGGTGAAGATTAGCATCCACACCAGCAGGTTGCGCTTGCGCACTTCCGCCGCCCATACGCCCAGTGCCATAAAGAAACCGGAAGTAATCAGGATCGCCGTATTGGCCGCGCCCATGCCGATGTTCAGGGTGTTCGACGCGGCCACAAACGCGTCGTAGTACCAGTTGCGGTACAGCAGGTAGGCGAAGAACATCCCGCCGAAGAACATGATCTCCGTCAGCAGGAACAGCCACATGCCGAAGCTGCCCGCCTCGCGCTGCTGCTCCTCGGTCTCGAAGTGGTGACGGTGCTGCGGCAGGGAGACGTGCTCGTGCTCGCCCGCCTCGTGCACCGGAGCTTCGCCCTGCGTGGTTGCGGTCGCGCTATCCAACGGTGGTCACCTCTTGTGCTGTCTTGTGTTCCAGCCACTCATAGTCGTACGCTTCGTGGTCCATGATCGGGATCTCGGTAAAGTTTTCAGTCAGCGGCGGAGACTGGATCTGCCACTCCAGGCCGGTCGCCTGCCATGGGTTGTTGCCCGCGACCTCACCATACTTCAGCGACCAGGCCAGATAAATAATCGGCAGCAGGTAGCCAATGCCCAGCACCGTCGCCCCTGCGGTCGAGAGCACATTCAGCACTTGATACTCGGGCGGATACGCATGATAGCGCCGCGGCATGCCCAGATAGCCAAGGATAAACTGCGGCAGGAACGTCAGGTTGAAGCCGATAAACGTCACCACCGCCGCCATCTTTGAAAGCGACTCCGGATACATCCGCCCCGTCATCTTGGGCCACCAGAAGTGCACACCCGCCAGAAACGCCATCAGCATCCCGCCCACCATCACAAAATGGAAGTGCGCGACGATAAAGTAAGTCTCGGTAAGCTGGATATCCATCCCCAGCGAGCCCAGAAAGACGCCCGTCAACCCGCCGATGGTGAACAGCCCCATAAAGCCGAACGCATACAGCATCGGCGTTTCAAACGTGATCGACCCCTTTTGCAGTGTGAACGACCAGTTGAAGATTTTGATCGCCGACGGCACCGCGACCAGCATCGTCAGCAGGCTGAACACCAGCGCCGAGTAGTTCGACACTCCCATGATGAACATGTGGTGTTCCCACACAAAGAACCCGAACAACGCAATCGCCACCGAGCTGAACGCCACCGCCGTGTAGCCGAAGACGCGCTTGCGGCTGAACGTGCTCACCACCTCGGAGATCACGCCCATCCCTGGCAAAATCATGATGTACACGGCCGGATGCGAGTAGAACCAGAACAGATGCTGGAACAGCAGCGGATCGCCGCCCTTGGTCGGGTCGAAGACACCGATGCCCACCAGTCGCTCCAGCGCCACCAGAACGATCGCAATCGCCAGCACCGGCGTGCCCAGCACCATCAGGATCGACGCCGCGTAGTGCGACCACACAAACAGCGGCATGCGGAACCATGTCATGCCCGGGCAGCGCATGCGATGAATCGTCACGATGAAGTTCAACCCGGTAAAGATGGAACTGAAGCCCGCGACGAAGACCGCGGTCGCCGTGGAGATGACATGCGTATTCAGATAGTGGGTCGAGAGCGGAGTGGTGAAGGTCCAACCCGTATCCACCCCCCCCAGCACCATCGTGCTCAACACCAGCGTTCCACCGATGATGTATAGGTACCAGCTCAGCAGATTGATCTTGGGGAAGGCCAGGTCGCGCGCGCCTAGCATGATCGGGATCAGGAAGTTGCCCAGCGTCGCCGGCACCGACGGCACCAGGAACAGGAACACCATGATGACGCCGTGCATGGTGAAGAACTTGTTGTACGTGTCCGACGCAACCAGGTCCGGCTGCGGCGTCAACAGTTCCAGCCGGATCAGCCCCGCGAACGCCCCACCGATGAAGAAGAAGAACGTGATCGAGATCAGGTACAGCATCGCGATCCGCTTATGGTCGCCGGTCAGCAGCCAGCTCATCAGCCCATGCTCCGCGGTAATGAAGTTCTTCTTCGGCACCCGCGCGGTGCTCTGGTCGGGCAATCGCAGAATGGAGTCGTTGGATTCGCTCATGGTTTCACCCCTGACGCCGGAGGCGCCGCCTGGTCGGACTCGGACGTGTTCAGCGTCTGCTGCACACGGTAGTTGGTGTTCAGGTTCTTAAGATATTCGACCAGATCGATCAGGCCGTCTTCGCTGAGCTGCCCCTGATAGGTCGGCATAATGGGCGAGTAGCCCGCCGTCACGTGCTGCGACGGATTCAGGATTGCATCCCGCAGATACGCGTCGTTCACCAGCACCTGCGAGCCGTTGGTCAATTGCAGCTTCGACCCATAAACCCCCGCCAGGTTCGGCCCACGCGCCGCCGCGTTACCGGAGTGGCACGCGTTGCAGCCCATACTGGCAAAGATCCGTTCCCCGTTCTGCGCCAGCGACATTCCGCTGGTCGACTCCTCGGTCCACTTCTTGTAGTCCGCAGGCGACAGCACCGTAATCGTGCCAATCATCGCCGAATGGTTGGTCCCGCAGTACTGCGTGCAGAACAGGTGATACTCGCCCGGCGTTGTCGCCTCGAACCACACCGTGCTGTAACGCCCCGGAATCACCTCGCGCTTGATGCGGAACTCCGGAATCGAGAAGCTGTGAAACACATCCTGCGAGATCATCGTCAACTGGATCGGCTGCCCGGTGGGCACATGCAGCGCATTGATCTCGTGCTGCCCGCCGGGATGTTCCGCCTTCCACATCCATTGCTTGCCGACGATATAGATGTTCATGGAGTTGACCGGCGGACTGTAGATCCGGAAATACAGCAGTGCGCCCCAAACGAACGTGATCAGGAAGATGCCCAGCGGAATGATCGTCCAGGTCGCCTCCAGCAGGGTCGAGCCT
>Ga0326727_10003406_pt1 | contig 50937 bp, 36 predicted proteins | sample MB2enrmetagenome_FD_207643 | JGI IMG/M metagenome (GOLD analysis project Ga0326727, IMG submission 207643) | Lab enriched peat soil microbial communities from McLean, Ithaca, NY, United States - MB29MY | ecosystem: Environmental > Terrestrial > Soil > Wetlands > Peat | place: USA: New York...
CGCGTATGCAAATCACAGCCTATAATGATCATGTCTCGGCTCCTCCTCGCTGAGAGTTCCTGGTTTGCTCACAACGCCAGTTTACTCTCCCCGTCCAGGAGCCGACGACCTTATGCCATCATACGTCGCGACGCCTTTTGTCGCGATGTATGCGCCCGTTGTCGGGAGAAAGAGGGGGAGAAGCTGCTTCCCTCCAGGTAAACAAGTTGATGTTAGATGCTAGCAATGCTACCATTGCTTGCATGGCGAGCTTGCATATCCGGAACGTACCCGAATGGACCCGCCGGGGCTTGCGTCTGCGCGCTGCGCGCAAAGGCCGGAGTATGGAGGCGGAAGCACGGGCCATTCTGACCAAGGCCGTTCAGGGAGAAACCGGAACGCCTTTCGATGCCGAGGTGTTGCAGGATTTTGTCGTCCGGCTCTTCAAGGGCAAACCGCCCCGCCTTACGGATGAACTGATTCGTGGACGACGTCGCGAAGCGCGCCAGGAAAGGCAGTTATGATCGCGCTGGATGCTTCCGCGCTGCTTGCCTTCCTGTTGCGCGAACGTGGGCACCAGAAAGTTCGGGAGGTGCTCGGGGAATCCTGCATGTCGACGGTTAACTTTTCCGAGGTGCTCGCCTGTTTCGGCCGCGCCGGCCAGGATGTGCCCCTGATTGCGAAAAACCTTCTGGCCATGCCGGTGGAACTGGTTGAGTTCACGACCGAACAAGCGACGATTGCGGCGGGGTTGGCTCAAATGACCCGGGCGGCGGGGCTATCGCTCGGTGACCGCGCCTGTCTGGCACTGGCACGCGAGCGTCGCATCACCGCGATGACCGCCGATCGGGCTTGGAGCCGCCTCCAACTCGGCATTGAGATCCAGACCATTCGCTAACGTCGCCTTTCATTTCGATCAATCGCGCTCCTTGGGGGGAAGCAACTCGCTTGCCGCGGATTGGGAACGAGCGTGATCTTGCAGCATGAACACTCTGGATGCCAAAGAGGCAGGGAAGAAGCTTGACCGAATTCTGGACGAGGCGGGCGAAACGCATCAACCGGTCCTGATCACCAGTATGCGCGCGAGTGCCGTGCTGGTGCCTGAAGAAGATTGGAACGCCATTCAGGAGACCCTTTACCTCCTCTCGGTGCCGGGTATGCGTGAATCCATTCGGATGGGACTGGAAACCCCTATTGAGGAATGTGAGAAAGAGCCCGGCTGGTGAACGATCCGCACCTCAAGACATCAATCCATAGTCTGGCGAATTCTGACCCTTCCCGGTTCTGCGAGCTCTATGGATAGAGGTTCAATTCGTTCGTTGGCTGTAACCCGGCGCGCATACAAAAGGCAGGCCTGTATGTCTTGTCGCTCTAGCCACGGGCAGGCTTTCAATATCGTCTCCGGTGTATCACCCGAAGCCAACATCGCCAGCACATGCTCCACCGCAAGCCTCCGACCACGAATGATGGGCTTGCCGCCGTAAATCTGTGGGTTCACTGTAATTCGCTCGAGTAATTTACTCTCGTCGATCACCCATTTCCTCCCGTTTAGGGCTTCGGCACATAAATCTGCGCCGCGTCGGCCACCCACATAAACATTACTACGAGGACACAAGCGGTACAATCCGTCGTGATTGTGGACCGGTGTGGACCGACTTCTGGCTATCCCACATGGGTGGAACGACCGGGCGCGACAGCCGGCCATGCTCCGTTTCAAAGAAAACGACGCCGGAGCATCGGCACGGGCATATAATACGGCCCGGTGACGAAGAGGGCTAGGGAACAGACGCGGACCGCAAAACCTGCGGTCCGCGCTACCTGCTCAATCCCATTCCCTATGGGTGAAAGGAGACCATGAACCAAGCCATTATTGAGAATGTTCGTCGAGTCAATCAGGAGAAGCCTACTGAGCAACTGGCTGAACTCTTGAATAAGCGCTCGCCGGATTACTCCGAAGAATTCTTCGAGGCGCTGCGACAGATCTTGGTGGAACGCCGAGTATCCGATGCATCGCTTGACCTGTCGCCGTCGTCAGCCCCAGTAGTCGATGACATGCGGCCAGCAGCGCCGAGAAAGACCTACGCTGAAACGATTTGGCCAGAGGTTACGCCCCCGCCCTGTTTAGGGTGTCGATGTGCGGTCACGTCGGATATGCACAAATCGGACGCAAACTTTTACAGGGATTGGCCCTGCTATTGCCCGTCCTGCTCGGCGTGGTATCACACCCGCTGTGGAAAGAGCAAGCCGTCCGCAGGGGACCCAACGCGGCAGGCGTGTCCTGTCTGCTCACGCTCCCTGAAGCGTCCATTGTTTTATTGCGAGGCGTGTTCTAAACACGTCTCTGTGTCTGCAGGAGGCTCGTGGCCTCGGCTGTGCGCCAAATGCAAAGCCCCAGTCTCTCTTGCAATTCTTCACTTTGCGGCGAAGAGCGAAGTTGCCCTCTTGGTTGCAGTAGGAGCAGGGTCACTGATAGCTTTCTTTGTGGCTTTGGCACAAGGCGGTCCTCGTGTCAATCTGATACTAGCTGGCTCGCTCTCCGTTGTGTTCGCCTCGCCATGGGTTCTCACCTTTGCGGGGTCCCTTGTGGCATCACTAATGCCGATGGGGATGAACCTCGAAGATTACCTCGGCGGATATGCTGGGAAGATCGAGGATATAACAACAGCGGAACTCAAGGCATTCCGAGCCAATAGCTTTCCGTACCGAATATGGTGTGCATACCTCTGGGCTGTCGTCAATTCTCTTCCTGCGGTTATCGTGGTAATAGTCGGCCTTGCAGTGATATACGCCTTTGCCCGGATGAAGTAGCAATGGAAATCGAGCCAGCAGGTAGCGCGGACCACCGACTTTGCGGTCCGCGTCTCTTGTCTGGTACGCCGAGGCAGCGAGCGCCCAGGAGGTAAACAAGACCGTTGCGGGTTTCGTGCGGTAAATTGTGGCATACCCCCGGCGGCCGGGTAGCCGTAGTCCCGGTTGAACGCCCTTACCTTGCCGTGCTAATCTTACTTTCGCTGCGGTAACGGCGAGAGGCGCGTATGAGCTTGAACACGGTCCGGGAGATTGAGCACACAATTCGGGCGCTTACGCCGTCCGAACTGGAAGAGTTGTACGTATGGTTGGACCAGCACTGCCCGCAGCCCATCGACGCGCAGCTCGAGGCCGATCTTGAAGCGGGGCGCATCGATAACCGCATCAATCAGGCCCTGGCCGACCACAAAGCCGGAAACACGCAACCGCTTTAACGACCCCGTCATGAACCACCGCGCGAACGCGGACTTCTGGAACGATTATCACGCCCTGCCCGCCGACATCCGCGCCCGCGCCGATAAGCAATTCGCGTTGCTGAAGAAGGACCCGCATCATCCTTCCCTGGACAATACCCGCAGCAGAAAAGTGAGGAGCGAACCATGGACACCATAGGACGATTTGTGGCAGATGCAGTTCTCGGGACGGACACGCTTTGGGGTGGCGATGTGATGTGTGCCTCGGGCACGGGGCGATTCATTGCGGACTCGTGGTTTTCGGATGAGCCGTTGCCGGCGGCCTACAACGCTCCGGCGGCAGCGCGCGTGAGAACGAGCGGCGGGGTGGCGGGTAAGACGGTGGATCGACAGGCGGTGGAGGAGTATCTCCGCGAGGTGGACATCCCACAAGCCATCGCAGGGGTTCGAGATGAGGCAGCCCAGATGGGCGGCCTGCGCGGCCAGTATCTGCTGGGCCTGGCGCTATGTCTCGAGACCATGTGGGATCTTGCCATGGAAGTGCTGGGGAAAGGCGAACCGGTTCCTTACGTCCGGTGTGTTGAGGCCTCAACCGGGCGTCCGCCGGAAGCCTCGAACCCCGAAGCCAAGCGGGAGCGTGTGGCGGAATTGCTGGGCCGGGCGGGATACGCGACCTCGGGGTCAGCCGGCCTGCTGGGGGCGGTCGATGCGTGGCGGCGGGACCGGATGGTGCCGATGGCTTCCGTCCGCGCCCTGGGCGCTGCCATGATTGCCCACTTTGACCGCCTGAGCGCGGTCAACTTGCTTCCTTATCTTCCGCCGGATCTCGCGCCGGTACCTAGGGCCAATATTGAATTCCTGCCCATCAAGGACGCCTGGTTTTCGGGCTCGATGAACTACCTGGGGCGAGCGCGGGAGGCGGATGGCAGCCCGCAGTACGAAGCCACCTATGAGATTAACGCTTCACTGCAGATGTCTGTGCCGGAGTTCGAGCAACTGGTGAGTCATGAAGTCGTGCCCGGGCACGTGACCACGTTTGCCTACTTGCAGAATCTCTATGTGCGCGGGAAGGCCGGCTTCGAAGTCACGATACCGACCATGAACTCCCGCTCCGGCACCCTGTACGAGGGAATCGCCAACAATGCGATTCTCATCGCCCATGGCGTAACTGAACTCGAGCAACTGCCCGACGAGGATCTGCAGATCGGCGTGTTGCTGGCGCTACTCCAGGACGATGCCAAGAATCAATCTTCATACCTGACGTGGGCAGAAGGAGTGCCGCGCGAGAAAGTGGCTGCCGAGCTTCGAAGGGATTTCCTGGTCACCGAAGAGCGCGCGAATAAGCTCTCCGGCGCCTGGGGTCAACATCCGTTACTAGGCCGGATGTACCTTCCGGCTTATCGGGTGGGAACGGAGAGAGTTGCACAATTGCGGCGCATTCACCCGGCGGATCAGATTCTACCGGCAATCTATGGCTGTTCCGGGCTGGCCGATATCGTGACCATCGACGAGGTGTTGAAGCGAGAGTAGGCAGCGCAGATCTCATGCTCTCCGAGGTCCGCGTCTTATCGGCCTCTCGGGTGGCAGACGTGCCGTCGTTTGGTATGTCTGCGCCCCTGACCATCCACCGGAATGCCTGCATGCCGACAAAAGACGTCGACACGTAGGCGCCACCCGCGAAGCCGGAGATCTCGATGCATCGTATCTCGACGACGAGCGAGTGTCCCACTGCTCTGCGTTAGAAGGAGAAGTCACTATGAATCCGGTTGTTGGGCCGCCCGTTCCATCCGATAAGGTGACATCACGAACTACCCTACTCAAGGTCTCGCTGTTTCGCCTGTACACGTTGCGGGTCGCGTATCTTGTGATGGCGGCTGGGCTCGGCGTGACTATCTGGCCCGCCGTCATCCACCACTCCAACGAGTTCGCGGCAAGGCATGGGGTCCAAGTCGCTTTGCTGGCCGGCCTCGGCGCGACCGCCGCATTGGGACTTCGATACCCCGTGCAAATGTTGCCGGTATTGCTGTTCGAGCTGACCTGGAAGGCGATCTATCTCGCCGCCTTTGCCTTGCCGCTATGGTCCGCCCACGCGATCGATGCCGCGACGGCAGAAGATATCAAAGCGGTCCTGATGGTGGTTATTTTTATCCCCCTTATCCCCTGGCGCTATGTGTTCGCGCAGTACGTCCTGAAGCGGGGCGACCGGTGGAAATAAGCCGTGGCGAGAAGCGTGGTCCCCTGCTAGCCCGCCAAGCATGAAGCCACACATCGGTTCAGAGCTTCTTGCCGCACTCTCCGACCTTCGGTTCATCTCTAACTGCCTCAGCTACCCTTTTTCGGGCCAGCCATCCAGCCGCGATCGAGCCACTGGGTCCATGGAGAAAAGTACCATTGACACGTTGCCTCAGAGTTGTAGAGTACGATAGGCAATTGTGTCGCCGTCTGGCGCGAGTTTTACCGGCTGGATTTTGGGGCGGCTCTGCCGCGCCGTGCGGGAATCACAGCCGCTCCGAAGCTCGGGATTTCTTACGACGCAGATCTGGAGGAATCCGTGGAAGCCTTGTTTGCAGTCCTTCTAGTGATCATTCTTGTGGCGATTGTAAGAACTTTGCAAGAACTAGCTGCTACCTTTAAGAGAAAACAGGCGGCAGAAAGAGCCGCCCTTGAAAAGCGTGAAGCGGAACGAAGGCAAGCAGCGGAGCGTCAGAAGGATTATGCGGACAGTCTGGTGCGTAACTGCAAAGAGTCGCTCGACGAGTTCGAACTGCTGCCGGGACATCTTATGGCTGCAGAGGAATCTTTGAATCAGGCTGAGGCCAGTTTCCGCGAGGGAGCTTTCGCCCCGTTCTGGGATTCTATCGAGGAGGCAGTTCAGGAGTTGGGTAGTTTCGATACGCGCGTCCAGTCGATCACGAGCCGCCTCACCACCTACGACACGCTGGTGAAACAATATGAAGGGCAGCCCCCACAGTCTCCCATCGACGGTGACGGCGTTGCCAACCTGGCCGTCAGCGCCAGAACGGCGGAGCGACTGAGGTCCATAGTTTACAAGGCTCAGTGCAACTTCGAATTCGCAACAATCTATGAGCACCGAAAAAACAATCAGGTTTCCATTGCCGGCTTCGCGACCCTCGCCAACGCCTTGGCGTTGATGTCATCACAGTTACAGTCCTCGATTGGCCAATTAGCGAGTTCCGTTAGACAAATGAGGCTGCAGGTGGAGGACTCCCTACCTGCGATCCCTATTAACGGGGCAAATCCGGCGTCACCAAGCGCCCAGCACCACAACGAAGCAATGCTGGAATTGAAAACTGCCACGACTCAACGAATGGCGTTAGCGCTGGGCTTACTTGCGGACTGGGTACAAAACGTGCGAAGACACTTCTCGTAGTCCGGCGGCCGTTTTAGAAGTTTGTTTGGAGCCTGACGAAGGCACTGCGAGGCGGCCCAATCGCATTTCCTGAGAAAAGGCCGGCAAAATCGATCACATTTAAACGATTATTGATGTTCTGCACGTCCGCTTGCAAATGCACGTCCAGCCGATCGCTGTGATACAAGCTTATGCCGGCGGAAGCATCGAGCGAAAAATTGGGCCGAACGCGGCCATGCGCCAAATCGACGCGATCCACAACCTCCGAACCATACTCAGCCAGCGCCTCTTGAATCGTGCCTTCAAATTCAACCGGCAGCCCGCTTCCGTACTCGGCCCCCACGCCCACCCAGGCGCGCCTGGTCAATTGATAACGATAGCGCGTGCGCAGTGTGTTGCGCTGATCCTGTGAATCCCAAAAGCGTCCGGCTCCCTGCGTGTCTGAATTGATATCCTGTACTCCCAGGAAAAGTCCGCCGGTGACGGGAAGATATGCTGACCCCACCTGGTACGAGTAGCTCACATAACCGGAGAGCCGTCCCCAGTTCGGCAAATCCAGCTTCGTCTCGGCCCCGTAAATTTCGGCCTTCCGAAACGCGACCGGAAAGCTGACCGAGGTATTCAACAGAAGGTCGTCGTCCGCATAATTGTTGAAATAGCGCCGGTAATAATTCCCTTCAAACCGGAATTTGTTACGCAACGCCGAAGCGAACCCGCCCTCGTAGTAGTTGCCATGAGAGGGTGGCACGGGGAGCCGGAGTACGTTGGGATTCAGGCTTATGACCTCAGGCGAGCTCGACAGGAGGATGTTCTCGAACGCCGGCGTCTGAAAGATCCGGTCAAACGAAATGTGAAAGACGGTGTTGGCTCTCTTCCAATATCGCGCCAGTCCGAGCCGCGGACTGAGGGCCTGCTGGTTGAGCAACAACTGATAATGATCCCATCGCACGCCGGCGCTCACACTCCAATTACCCAGGTGGAGATCGTCTTGGCAAAAGGCGGCCTGCTCGTAGTCGTGGCCCCGTCCGAAAAAGCTGAAGCTGGCAGGGGTGCCGGGAACGACCTGGGAAAGGTCCGTAATGGTGTCGCTGAAGGCCTCGTGAAGCGGTGTAAAGTCTGCCTCCACTCCGGCCTTCCATTCCTGGCGGCCGTGGTGAACGGCCGCAGTGGCTTTCACGTATCCCTCCTTAAACCCACGATTTTGAAAAGCCACGACGGGCGTGGAGAGAGAGTTGGACCAGAAGCCATCGGAATCCTGCCGCAACATGGCATGGAAATCACCCAGAATTTCGGAGGAAAAAATGTGCTGAAAAGAGAATACCGCCAGGCTCTCCTTATTGTTCCGATTTTGCCGCTGGCCCGCTTGCTGCTGGACTTTTTCGTTCGGCACGTCAAACTCCGTCTGTTCGTGGCGGATGATCAGCCCGACCCTGTCACGGTCCGTCAAGTCACGTTCGTAGTGAGCGGAAAAATCGGAGGTTGTGCCGGTGTTGGAGTAGTTTTGCGGAACCGCCGGATTTTCATACCAGCTTGTGGCTGCGCCATCGCCGGTGAAGCTGAGCACATTCTTCCCCCACCCGTATTGCGCCTGGCCGTATCCATCGGCTGTCCCAAAGCTACCGCCCGTGGCGACCAGCTTTCCCTGCCATCCCCGGCGATTGTCCCGAGCCGTGTCCACCTCCACCACGCCCCCCATCTTGCGCCCATATTCAGCCGGGAAATTTGCAGTATAGATGCTCAGGGACTGAACATCGTCGGCTTCAATATCAGGGCCGAAACTCGGCGAGCGATTATCGGTAAGTGGAACGCCATCCACTACAAACTGCACTTGGTATTCTGAGCCGCGTGGATGCAGCACGGCATTGCCTTCGTACAGCCAACCGGGTTGCGTATTGACCAGGTCAACGACTGAACGGCCTGGTATTGAGGACTGACGATTTTCGATTGCCTGCGAGCCGATTCGATCGATGCTGCCGACTCGGTAAGGATCGATCAGTGTGGGCTGGCCAATGACGACCACCGACGTGGTCGCGACCGCTACGCTCAGCCCGACGTGGTAGGTAACCGGAAACACCGAGCGAATCTCCAACGAACCGGAAAAGGTCGCGAATCCCTCGCGGTGAACACGCACCTGATACACGCCGAAAGGCAGCCGGTCCACCTGCAACTTTCCCTTGCCGTCCGTGGCATACGAGTCGCTGAACTGATTCACTTCACTGATCAGTTCGACAGTGCTCTCAACTCCAAGCCCTGCCGGATCGGTGACTCGAAGGCGCAACTGACCCACGTTTGCCTGACCAAAGCCCGGAAGGGCACAAAGGAGGACGGTAGCCAAGAGCTTTATTGTCAACTCGCAGCGGTGGTCTGCTCCCATGGAATCTACCTAAACTTCGGCGCCGGTGTCACTTTCAACGGGATTCTTCCTTTTATCGTCCTTCGGTTCGATGCGTCTTTGCCCACTATCATTATAACCGCTGAGCGGTCAGGCGTTCGACCCGACGAGGGGCGCTCGCGACGGATGGAAACTCCCCCCGGATGACTTTGAGAGTGACACACTTTCCAAGTTCGTGCTACCATCGCCAACGGGTGGCACGTTTTGCGAAAACGTAACACCAGAAGGAATCCCTGATAGTCTTAAAAAAGAAAGTCAAAGGGATGAAGATGAAATGGACTCAAGGAAACAATAGTTCCCGATACGCTGTTCTCATATTGTTATCGATTTTTCCGCGTGACGTCGATGCTGGTTTCCTACTGCGCCGAATTTGCCTTCCTCGGTTCGAAGGGAGCCTTCCGGATCAGCTTTTGATTTCCGGTTGCGCTTTGCGTCTGCAGGAGGGTGTTGCCGCAATGAAATGGAAATGTGTGATGTTCTTTTTGCTTTTTGTTCCCAGCCTTCTATTTGCCCAAGGAATCACTCAGCTATCAGGAACTGTCGTTGACACGTCTGGCGCGATGATTGCCGGGGCTACCGTGCAGGTTCGAAGCGCGAACGGTACTGTACAAAAAACGATACAGTCGGACACGAACGGCTCCTTCATTATTTCTGGACTCTCTCCAGGTGATTATCAACTCGTCGTATCCAATCCCGGTTTTGCGACCAAAGAAACGCCCGTGACCCCAGGGACCACCGAGGCGCCGGCTCCGCTTCGCATCTCTCTGAGTGTGAGCCCCGTGAGCAGCACCATAACCGTGAATGGCCGGGAGGATAGCCTCATCGGAGTTGCCGTTTCCGCCACCCAGGGAACCGTGGGCGCAACGGAAATCCAAGATCGTCCGATTCTTCGTTCGGGAGAAGTTATGGAGACGATACCCGGTCTCATCATCACTCAACACGCCGGCGGCGGCAAGGCCAATCAATATTTTTTGCGCGGCTTCAATCTCGACCACGGCACAGATTTCGCCACTTTCCTTGACGGTATGCCGCTAAACCTGCCGTCGCACGCGCACGGCGAGGGGTACTCGGACATGAACACCGTCATCGACGGGCTTGTGGAGCGGGTGAATTTCCAGAAAGGTCCTTATGACGCTGATGTCGGCAACTATGGCTCGGCGGGAAATGCCGATCTGGTGTTTTTCAAGACGCTGCCCCAGACCTTTTTCGATTTTGAAGGCGGCATGCTTGGCTATACGCGGGGCGTATTCGGCGCATCGCAAAAGCTGGGCTTGGGCAACTTGCTGGTCGGTGGAGAAGCCTATTACGATGACGGCCCATGGACGCATCCGGATGGTTATGCCAAATTCAACGAACTTGCAACCTACAGCCGGGGCGGAGACGCTAATGGTTTCAGCATCACGGCCCGCGGTTACCATGGAAAATGGAACTCGAGCGATCAAATCCCCGATAACGCCATGCCTCTCGTGGGTTTCTTCGGTGCCCTGAACCCGGCTGACGGTGGCAATTCAGGGCGTTATAGTTCGCAGGGTGAATGGCATCACGCCGGCGCAAATTCCGAGACGAGCCTGATGGCCTATGGGTTTTATTACGATCTCGATTTATTTTCCGATTTCACTTACTACCTGTATGACCCCGTCAAGGGCGACCAGTTTGAACAGCACGACACGCGCTGGGTGGGCGGGCTGGACGCACGCCACACGGTTTTCAGCCAATGGTGGGGCCGTAGGGTGGAAACCGCGTTCGGTTTTCAGCTCCGCAACGATTGGATCAACAACGGCCTTTACCGGGCGGAAAATCGCGTGCGCGTGGACAAAGAAGACGTTCTCGCTCCCTATCCCGGCGAGCCCAACGGTTATTTGCCCGCGGACACGGATGTGAATAAATTTACGGACGCGTTAGGAAGTTTCTATGTGGAAAATAAAATCCAGTGGGCGAACAAATTCCGCTCGGTCGTGGCCCTGCGCGGCGACGAGGACAAAGGTGTCATCACCAGCTTTTCTGACCCTCGCAATTCCGGCTCGGTCACCAAGTTCCTGCCCAGCCCAAAATTAAGTTTGATTCTCGGCCCGTGGTCCCAAACTGAGCTCTACGTACAGGGCGGAGCCAGTTTCCACAGCAACGACGTGCGTGGCGCAACGCAAAACTATGAACCGGTTTCGCCGGACTATCCTTACCCCAATACGCCCTGCGCAAAAATTCCCCTTCTGATCCAAACCAAAGGCGCGGAAACCGGCCTGCGCACTGTGGCCGTCCCCCATCTGCAAAGCACCCTTTCGCTCTGGTATCTCCACAGTAATTCCGAACTGGAGCAGGATGGCGACACCGGAGGCACGGTTCCCTCGGAACAGTCGAGCAACCGCTATGGCGGCGAATGGGCGAACTTCTACACGCCACGGGGGCATTTGGCTTTTGATTTTGACATGGCGGACTCCCGCGCCCGTTTTACCGCATTAGACCCCGCAGATGCAACGTTCATCACCGCGGGTGGCCAGCTCTGCGCAGCAAACTCGGATTGCTATGGGCTGGTGCCGATCGGAGGCGGCAGTTTTGAACAAGGTCCGGGTGGTAAATGGGTGCCCGAAGCGGTTGGGCTGGTGATTTCATCGGGCGCCACACTGCACGATCTCAAAGGCTTTTCGGCGAGTTTGCGCCTGCGCGACTTTGGCCCGCGCTATTTGACGTCCGACGCAATTTATCGCTCAAAGACAACGGCGTTGATCAACGCGGAGGTCGGTCGTAGAATTAACGACACATGGCGCGTTTCGGTCGAATTTTTGAATCTGCTTAACCGTCGCGATCACGACATCGACTACGCTTATGTCTCCCAAATAACGCCAACAGCGACGCCGGCATTCACAGACGTTTTCCACCCCGTCGAACCGTTTCAGGTGCGAGTAAAGATAGAAGTAACCCCACATTTCCGTCGTTGATTCCACCTACAAATCGTCGGATGCTCGTCCGCAGGCCGATGCGCGCCTGACGAACACCTTCCCAACGACCGGGCTCCCGGGAAAGGTCGCCTCCATGATTTCGGAAGCGCCGCGGAAGATCGGAGATGTCTCAGGGACCTATTGATAAGCTGCCCTTATTGGTTCCTGCCAACCCGGTCAATGAGGTGGTGGGAGTGCGGATTCCGTCCTACGCGAGCCTGAACCTTACTTATAGGTTTGGCCGCTAAATCTCCGCTGCGAACTCCTGGCGCTTCTCCTTGGGTGTTTCGTGGACGATCTTCCCGCCGGCGTCATATGCGCCTCGGGTGTCAGCTCAGACGGAGATTCTTCAAATAATTGAAGCTGGCTGTAATCGCTTCGAACGGACTGCTGTCGCAGCGGTCCTGCTCGACAAAGATGTGCTCGGTACCGGCTTGGCGCGCATGAGCAAAGATCTTCACCCAATCGATGCGACCCTTGCCGACAGGAGCGAACGGGTTGGGCCCGTTGTCATAGGGAAAGCTGGTGGTACTCGTTGGGAAGCCCGGCTTGAAGTCCTTGACGTGGAGCAATGGAAAGCGGGCCGGGTACTTTTGGAAGTAGTCGAGCGGGTTCTGGCCGGCGTAGGTGGCCCAGAAAACGTCCATCTCCATCCTCAGCAGTTTCGGATCGCAGCGCGCTAGCATGATGTCGTAGCCGCAAGTGTCGCCTAGACGCGCAAACTCGTGGAAGTGAGCGTGGTAGCAAAACTGCATTCCGGCTTGCTGCGCCAGCCTTCCACATTCGTTGAACAATTCAGCCCGCCGTTTCCATGCCTCGGCGTCGATCTGGGGATTATCGCCCACCACGATATAGCGAAAGCCGTAGGGATGCACGTGGTCCAACGTCTTCTTCCAGCTTTCAAGGTCCTTGGGCAATTCATCGTAGGTGCTAGGCGCCGTCAGGTTGGCAGCGCTCAGGTAGGTCTTAAGCGTTGCGGCGGGGATCTCAGTCGAAATCTCCATTTCGCGATAGCCGGTGGCGCCCACTTTCTTTAGTGTGCCGGCCGGGTCCTTCGCGAACTCCTCACGTACGGTGTAGATTTCCAGGCCGATCGGCTTGGACCAGGCCAGTTGACCCGCGCCCCAAGTCTCCGACGCCGTGATTGCCACACCAGCAGAAACACCCTGGACTGTTTTCTCAAGAAGTTGTCGACGAGTCAGCATAGTTTGCCCCCCAACAAGGCAGCAGCCATTTAAACCTAACACTCGATCCTGGGTCAAGCAGCAACCTCGAAGACTACGGCCATTTACCGGTAGTTCTCCATGAGCTTCCAGCCCGCCTCGACAAACTGGCCGAGCGTCCGTTGCGTCGCGCCGAAACCGAGGAATTCCGCAGGCGACATCCCGTAAGGTTCATAGGCGCGCACGAATTCCGGCATCTGGCAGAGCCGCTCGATGACGTCGGCGGGTATCGGCTTGTCGATGCGCACCTCACGAGGCAGGTCCTTGGTAACGAAATTCTCCTGAAACGCCGGCGCGATGGACATCACGAGGTCAGCCCCGGCCAGTTCGGTAAGGTGGTAATCGCCGCGCAATGCCGCGACGAGCAGCACGGCTTGGTAGCCCCGCGCCTTATAGATTTCATAGGCGCGTTTGGTAACGGCCAGGCCGGCTTGGCGAATATCCGACTCGCTCGCCGCGGCCTGCGTGTCGTGGGCAACCTCCCTCAGGAAATCGTCCAGACGGCCGATCATGATCACGGCGAAGCACTTTCCTGGCTCGATCCCTTTGGCTTGGGCGCGCTGGATGCCGGCCATGTGCCGCTCTCCGATGGCAATGGTCTGCGGCACCGTGAAGCTGACGGTCATGGTAATGGTGGTTCCCTCCGCGACGCAGTCCTCCATCACATCCAGACCCGCGCCAGTGGCCGGCAGCTTGACGGCGATATTGGGCGCCCAGGCGTGATACCGCTGGGCCATGGGCAGCATGCAATCCCGGTCGCCGGCGCGCCGCGGGTTGACCTGCCCGCAGACAAAGCCCGATTGGCCTTGACTGGCTTCGTATTCCGGCATCAGTTTCTCGGCCGTCCTGGTCACCGCGATCTGCATCAGCGCTTCGGCTTTCTGCTCCGGCGGCAGGTTGTGGGCCAGCACCGCCTCGATGGCCGGGGCCCAAAGTTGGCGGTCTTTCACCAGAGCCAGGTTCGCCAGATATGGATTTGTGGTGACGCCGATGGCCCCGCGTTCCAGGCCAAGCGCTAACTCGGCCGCCTCGGCCGAGTCGTGCCACCACTGCGTGCCGGTATTGCGAATCATCCAATCCAGGTAGGTTTGGTGCGGCATGATTTTCCTCGGCTATACTATAACGCCGTCGGCTAGTGCCGCGCTGACGAAAACCCACGTCATATTGCAGAGCGTCTGGAAGGGCGGGGCTTCAGCCCCGCCGTGGACAGCCGCTCATCATTGGGGGCTTTAGCCCCTGAAGCAAATTGGCTTCAGGGCCTAAAGGCCCAAGTCGTTGGGCTCCCGGAGGCGGCGGGGCTGAAGCCTCGCCCTTCCAAAGTACCCACTCATGACGGCGATTTCCGTCATTGAGTACTAGCGCCGCAGCCTAAATGTGGCTCCGCGGAGCAAATGGCGAATTTCTGTTGTTGAGTTTCTGATTGACGCGCAGGATGAGCCGTGAAAAACTCAGCCAGGTAAGCCTTGACCGGCATAATGACTTACCTCTAAGGGGGAGCAGCAAATGCTGAATAAACTGGAAACGGTCCAGGCCACCCGGCGAGAGTTCCTGGGTGCGGCCGCCTTGACGGCGGCACAGTACAAGCGGGTTGTCGGCGCGAATGACCGTATCGGCATCGGGTTCATCGGGTTCGGGTTGATCGGCAAACAGCACGTGAGCGATTTCAAAAAGTTCGGCGATGTCGATCTAGTGGGCCTCTGCGATGTCTACAAGCCGCGCCTGGAGGAAGGTCTCCAGTACATCGGAAATCCCCGTGCCAAAGGGTATAGCGATTTCCGCAGGATGTATGAGAACAAAGACATTCAAGGGGTTGTTGTGGCCACGCCGGACCACTGGCACGCTCTGCTCACCATCATGGCCTGCGCGGCGGGCAAGGACGTGTATGTCGAAAAGCCGATGACTCTGTTCATCGACGAAGGCAGGTGGATGATCCAGGCAGCGCGCAAATACAACCGCATCGTGGTTGTGGGTACGCAGCGGCGCCATGGCAAAGGTGTTGCCGAGGCCAAGAAAGTCATCGAAAGCGGCCAGCTTGGGAAGATCCACTCCATCCGGATCGCCTCTTACCGCAATATTTACCCGGGATTCGGCAAGACTCCCATCGAAGATCCACCGCCCGAGATCGACTACGATATGTGGCTCGGTCCTGCCCCCAAGAAGCCGTACCAGAAGCACCGCGCCCTGTACCATTTCCGCTGGTTCTGGGATTATTCCGGCGGCCAAATGACCAACCTGGGGGCTCATCTGATAGACCAGGTGCTGTGGTGCATGAACGTGAAGGGTCCGACGCTGGTGATGTCCACCGGCGGCCGGTTCGCGCTCGAAGACGACGGCGAGACGCCGGATACCCAGGATGCCATATGGCAGTTCCCGGGCGGTTTCACCGTGGGTCTCTCCATCCGCGAAGCCAACGCATTGCGCGGCGATCCCGCCACCCGAGGGCAGGTCTATCTGGGGACCAAGGGCAGCCTGGTGCTTGCCGGCGGCTACGAGGTCATCCCTGAGAACAAAATCGATCCGGTCAACGACATCCCGCCTTTCATGGGACAACCCATCGGCGGTCCGGTCTATAGCGATGTGAAGGCAACGCCGTGGATTCAGGGTTCCAAGGGGGGAGTGGAATCCGACGCTCGTTACGGCACCGGCGGGGAAGACACCATGGCCATGAACGAACGCGACTGGCTGAGCAGCATGCGGACTCGCAGGCGCCCCCTCTGCGAAGTGGAAGACGGCCACAAGGTGGCAGTGGCATGCAACTTGGCTAACATGTCTCTGCGGCTCGGGCGCGCCATCCAATGGGACCCGGATAAGGAGCAGGTGATCGGCGATAAAGAAGCCGCCGCGATGTGCTCCAAACCTTATCGCGCCCCCTGGGACGGCGTTCTCAAGAGCCTGCGGTTGTAGGGGTACGGCTTGCCGTACCCTCTTTGTTCGGCGGCGCGATAAAGATGAACAGGGTACGGCAAGCCGTACCCCTACAACCAGGGCGCAGAGACGCTGGCGAATGGTCTTAAGGGCCGGCGCTACGTTGGGAGGGATCATGACACGGAGAGAGATCTTGGCGCTCGCCAGCTCAGCACCCGCTTGGCTCCGCGCGATTTCAACTTCCGCGCTTGCGCCGGACAATCCGCCGCGCATGGGAGGAACTCCAAGCGCGTTCATGCTGCGCATCCGGGCGAGCCGTGCCGGCGGGCAGCCGTTCGATATGGTCGAGCACTGCCATAACCTCGGTCTGGCGGGCGTGCAGACCAACCCTCCGTCCATGGATCCGGATGCGATCAAGAAGTTCCGGGCGCGGCTCGAAGCGTACAGCATGTTCCTCGTCTGCGATCCGCGGTTGCCACATCAGAAGAGCGATCTGGATGAGTTCGAGACTGAGGTGAAGGCCTACAAGGAAGCGGGAGCGGTCGCGTTCCACGCCGCGCTGACCGGACGCCGGTACGAAGACTTTGACAGCTTCGGACCCTGGAAGAGGATGTTTGATAGCAATAAGGCTTCGGTCGAACTGGCGGAGCCGGTCCTGGCGAAGTACCAGATGCGCCTGGGGATCGAGAATCATAAAGGATACCGGGCCGCCGAGCAGGCCGCCTGGCTGAAGCGCCTGGGTAGCGAGTACGTTGGGGTGTGCTTTGATTTCGGCAACAATATCTCGCTCTGCGAAGACCCCATGGACACCCTGCGGACGCTTCTGCCCTATGCCTTCTTCACCCACATCAAGGACATGGCGGTGGAAGAGTATGAGGACGGCTTTCTGCTCTCCGAGGTCCCGATGGGCGATGGAATACTCGACCTCAAGGAGATGGTGCGGCTCCTACGTCAAAAGGACCCGGATATGATCTTCGAGCTGGAGATGATCACGCGCGACCCGCTGAAAATCCCAGTATTTACGACCAAGTACTGGGCCACCTTTGACGATTCCTACAGCCCGCTGCCTGGACGAGATCTGGCTAAGACGCTGGCGCTCGTGCGCAAGGACAAACCGAAGGCGCCTCTGCCGCGCATCGCCGGCCTGAGCCCCGAAGCGCAGATCAAACTCGAAGATGAGTGCAACCAGAAGTGCCTCGCCTGGGCGCGTACGAATCTCGCTTTCTGCTCCTGGGGTCCGATGCCGAGGCTAGAAGGCTAGTATACTGGGCCACACGCAAGAAGACAAGTCGCGATATAGTCCTGCCCCGTCGGCAGGCTTACGCCATGCGGATCCAGCGGAGCATGGTCCGAAAATCGGGCGGTTTGCCGTGGAGTAGTAGGCCGACGCGGAAAATCTTGGCAGAGCCCCAAACCGCAGCATAAGCACCACCCAAGCCGAGAACAATGGAAATCCAGACTTGCCAGAGCGGGGGCGGTGTATTGGAAGCCATCCGGATCAGCATCACGAAGGAATTCACCGGCGGGATCATGCTCAGCGCCAGCGCCATTGTGGAACCCGGATCGCGGCTGACAGGCATCCAGAGAAACATAGGCACCATCAGCGTAAGCATGACGGGCATGATCAGGCTTTGCGCCTCGCGGATTTCGTTGACGCAAGCCCCCACCGCCGCCATCAGCGCGGCATACGTGAAAAAAGATGCCAGGTAGAAAATAAATAGATAGAAGATCATCCACCCGTCGATGAGCCCCAGCATCGCGAAGCTCATCAGAGCCATGAGGCCCAACCCGAGATAGACCAGCAGCACCATCAGCCCCACCACGAATTGGCCGAGGATCTTGCCGGCCATCAATTCCATGGGCGACACCGCGGAAAGCAGCACCTCCGCAATTCGCGAGGACTTCTCCTCGATGGTGGTGGTCATCAGGTATTGGCTGGAGGTCATCACGGAGATGAAAATCAGAAACATGAAGGCGAACGGTATAAGGGCGGCAACCGCCTCATTCTGGTTCTTCTGCTCCCCCTGCTGGGTCACGCGCGTCGATCGAACCCAGGGGACGTCGGTGAGATACTCCATCTGCTTCGGATCCATTCCAGAGGCTTTGGCGCGGGCGGCAACAATGGATTCACTAACCGCCGTCTTAATATCTCCCTCCACCTGACTGTCGAGTTTCTCGCGGACGTAGAGATCGTAAGCGCCGAATTCCAACTTGCCGGCGGCATGCCGCACCGCATCCGGATGGATGACCACCAGCGCAAGCCGGCGCGAGGGACCTTCCTGTTTGGCCAGCAGAGCCTGCTTTTCCTCTTTCAGATCGGCGGTTTCCGCCAGTTTCCGAATATGAAGCTCCGGGACTTCGCCTAACAATCTCTTGGCCGCATCGGGCAGCGTCTGGGCTCCGCTCTGCAAAGCCAGGGTTCGAACGGATGGAGGGAGGTTCTTCTCCACCAATTCCATGTCCTGCGCTCGGCGCAGGGCAAAAGCCGCGGGGGAGAGGAATTTTGCGGCGCCCTCCACTACCTCTGAGGTGGGATCCAGAATGGCCACCTCCCCCACGACACGGGGCGTGGTTTCCAGATGAGCTTTCGAGAGAATCAGCACCGAGGCGATGATGATTACCGGCGTGATCAGCACCCCAATGATAAACCCCTTGGTCGTGATGGTAGCCAGAATTTCGCGCGAAGCTACTTGAAGTGTCTTCTTCATGATCGCGCCCCCTTGGCGCTGGCCGCTTGGCCGCGCATTTCCGACTCGTCCGCACCCTCTCGAGAGCCGGCAGTCACGATCTGAACGAAGATGTCCTCGAGCGAAGGGCGCTCGACCTGGAGCATGGCCGGGGCGACTGTGGCGGCGATGTCTCGCATCGCTGCCGCCAAGTTGGCTCCCTCGTGCAACCTCAGTTGGTAGGCATCGTTATGGCGTTCGATCCGGCTGATGCTCGGCAGGGCTTGGAACCGCGCCATATCGGCAGATGGGTCCAAGGGCTCAAACAGCACCGAGCGCGGGTCATACTGAGCTCGGATGCCGGCGATGGATTGATCGAGTACTTTGCGGCCCTGGTGGATCATCACTACGCGGTCGCAGAGCAACTCTGCTTCCGCCATCATGTGAGTGGAGAAGAGGATTGTGGTTCCCCGCTGCTGCTCCTCCTCGAGCAGCGCGCGCAACGAACGGGTGCTGACCGGATCGAGGCCGGTAAAGGGTTCGTCCAGAATCAGGAGCTCCGGTTCACTTAAGAGGGTGGCGATCAACTGGACTTTCTGCTGCATCCCTTTGGAGAGATCGTCGCATCTCTTCCCCTCCACTCCTTCCAGGTCCAACCGGGCAAGCCAGTTCGGAATCCGGGATTTGAGGCGGGCGGAGTCGACTCCCTTGAGACGGCCAAGGTATCGCAGGAAGGCGCCAACTTTCATTTTCCGATATAGCCCCCGCTCTTCCGGCAAGTAGCCAATGCGGTCTTTGGCTTCTAAAGCGGAGGCATGATCGAGCACAGTTATCTCACCTTGGTCCGGCAAGAGAATCGACATGATCATTCGAATCGTCGTCGTTTTCCCCGCTCCGTTGGGTCCGATGAACCCGCAAAGAGAACCTTGGGGAATCTCCAAGTCGAGACCCTCGACGGCGTGCTTGTCTCCGAACGTCTTGGTGACCCCCTTGAGCACAACAGCATTCTGCATAAGCTTCCTGGCGTCCTTTCGACTGTGGGCTTGCAACTTCCAAAAGCATACCTGAACTCATCGATTGAATCCTTAATATTCGGCGACCCGCGCCGGAGTGCAGGACGCACCGGGAGGTCAAATTCGGACGCAAGCCGAAACTATTCCCGGAGCAGATCGAGCACGCCCGGGGAGCAGCGGGCACTCCTTCGCTGCGCTCAGGACTGGCTCTGCCCGCGTGTTGTGGCACGGCCATCTAGGCCGTGAATCGGCACGGGCAAAATGCCCGTGCCACGGCGGGCGTCTCGCCCGCAGCACGCCTCATGCGCGCACCCCCTCTGCCGCCCGTCCTTTGTTTTCAATGACTCCCTGGCTTTGTTCCGGCGATTTTGGTGTTTCTGGGGCGTTTTCCTCTTCCGGACTTTCTGTCCGAGCGTCCAGCCCCACGACCTTACTCAATTCCTCGGCCGCGCGGTCGTCCGCCTCACGCGTAGCGGCGGTTCGCGAACCGCCCCCACCCCGGCGTGCATGTTCCTGGCGCATGGTCAGGATAATCCTCACCTTGCGGTCAATCGAGCGGTCGAGCGCCGCCTCCTGCCGCAGCAGCATCTCCCAAGTCTCCCCCGCCGGAGCCAGGCAGGCGTCCCGATCAATCGCGTCCATCTCCTCCTGCGTCGCGACCTCCTCCTCGAACGCCGCTTTCACGGCCGCGATCTCCTCCTCCAGTAGGCGCAGCAGTTCCCGCCACAGCACCTCCACGTTGGCCTCGCCGCCCATTTCGTTCACGCGTTGCTTTAACCGTTCCTTGTCGTTATCCGCCAGGCAACAGGCCCGATTGCTGAACATCAACATCAGTTGGCTAATCCGTGCCGGCCGTTGGCCCAGGGCTGGCCCCAGGAAATTTTGGATCGTGTAATGCTGCCTCGACGTGACCACCCCCTGTCTGAGCTGCTCGTGGATCGCCGTCAACCGCGAGAGCTGCTGGCGCAGGCGCGTGCAGGGCTCGGCGGGCACGGCCAGCTTGGGGTCGGTGGCGAGAGAACTCGTGGCATCGAAGGTGGCGGCGGCGATCTGGTCGCGGCGCGCGCGTTTCCGCTCTTCGACCGCCAGGAGAGCGCGGCGCATCAGGCCCGTCTCCATGCGCTCGATGCGGTTGCGCCGCCAGTAGAGCTTGCCCAGGTCGGCCACCTGCTGGTTCAAGAGGGCGTCGCCGGGGCCGTAGGCGGTGGCGAGTTCCCGCTGCAAGGCGGCATATCGTTCGGGATCTTCGCCCAGGGCGCGCATGACGGCGGCTTCGTTTTCGGGCGCGGCATCACAGCCGTGCTTCAGGGCGTTCATTTTCATGCGCTCTTTTCCGGCCTCGCTGCGAGGCCCGGTGGAGCGCTGCGAGTTGCGCCGAGCGGCGTCGAGCCGCTGGGGAGTAAGACAAGTAGATTTGAGTAGAGACATAGTGACTCCATGAATTGGAAGATTGGAAGCAGGGGCGGCAGGCGAGCCGTCCCCACCGAAGGTGAGACGGACGTTCACAACCCTTACAGCCTACCAGAATATGGAAGATTTGTCAAGTATCAATGGAGTTAATTACCTCGTAGGCATAAGTTGGCAGGGCAACCCCTACCCCTACAAGGTGTGGGGGGACGGCTTGCCGTCCTCCTGATCGCCCGACTTGCCGGGCTTTGGTAGGGGCGGTTCGCGAACCGCCCCTACCGGCGAAACGCCGTCAGGATTCGCAACTACCCCGTGACGACGGGTGCGAGGGCGAGGCACCGCCTCGCCCCTACGGGCGAAACACCGCGTTGCGTGGAGCCGGAATGAATAGAGACCGCAGAGCTGCGCTCTGCAGGAGCCCCGGTTTCGATCTTTAGCCCTGTCAGGAGTAGTAAAACTGGCCCCTTTCGTGGGCGCCGGAGGCTCTGGACGCTGGAAACCCGATAGGCCATTGCTTAGCCAAGCGGGGAGGCGTATATTGCCGGTTGACCGGGAAGTTAAAACGGAAATTCCGGTCAAGAACGGTCAGGTCTGTGTTGTCGGTGGGCCGGAGTCTGCAATGTGGGTTCCGGTCAGAGACGTAACCTGCCGAAATTTTTCAGAGGTGTAGATGCCCTCACGTGTCTACTACTTCCGCCCTCTCGCTCAGCCGGCGATACTGCGGCGGTTAGCGATCGCTTATTCGCTCATTCCAGTAGACCGAAGTGGCAAACGCGCTCTGGCGTGGAAGCCGCCGGCGGTCTTCATTGCGGACGCAAGCCGGAATGATATGGCTCTCCTTGACTCAGTTGCGCCAGACTCCGACTCCTGGTACGTGATTTGTTTGTTGGACGGCGACGCACCACCAAAATGCAAGCTAAACCATAAAATCTTCGCCCCACTTCCGCGCCGGGTGTCAGCCGCCGCACTGGAAAAGGCAGTCGAGAAGGCGTTCGAGAATCTGCGATCACTGGAAGAGAGCCGCAAAACGCGGCAGGAACTGCGCCGTGTGGCCTCCGATCTTGGCACGCTGAACAAGATCGGCGTGGCGCTGTCTGCGGAGCGAAACACCGATGCTTTGCTGGACCTCATCCTCGCTACGAGCCGAGATATTACCTGCTGCGACGCGGGTTCACTCTACACGGTGGAGGAGAATGCCGAGGGCGGCAAACAGCTTGTCTTCAGGCTCACGCAAAGTGACAGCCATGCCGTGCCCTTCCGCCAGTTCATCCTGCCCATCGACACGCGCAGCGTGGCAGGATACGCGGCGGCGACCGGACAGATCCTGAACATTAAGGATGCCTACCGGATACGAAATGCCTACTTCCGCCACAATCGGGACTTTGACCGGAAATACCGCTACCACACAAAGTCCATGCTGGTCGTCCCCATGAAAAACCATAAAGGGGAGGCGATCGGCGTCCTTCAGCTCATCAACGCCAAAAAGCACCGTGCTGCGAAGCTGACCTCCCTGCAAGCGGTGCAGGATGAAGTGATTCCTTTCTCCAAACGCAGCCAGGATCTCGGCGCCTCTTTAGCGAGCCAGGCAGGGGTGGCGCTTGAGAACAACTTGCTCTACCGCGACATCCAGAACCTTTTCGAGGGTTTCGTGAAGGCCTCGGCGACCGCGATTGAGTTGCGCGATCCGACGACGTTAGGCCATTCGCGGCGTGTGGCGAAACTGACGGTTGGTCTGGCGGAAGAGGTGGACCGCACCGACCGAGGTCCTTACAAGGACGTCCATTTCACGCCCCAGGATATTCAAGAGCTACTCTACGCCTCAATCCTTCACGATTTCGGCAAGATAGCGGTGCGGGAAGAAGTCCTCGTCAAACCCAAGAAGCTCCACGCAAAGCAAATGGAGCTCATCCAGAAGCGCTTTCTGTATGTCAAGAAAGCGCTCGAACTCGAGGGAACGCACAAGAAACTCCAATTTGCCCTTCGTCACGGCACCCAGGATTACGAGGCGTTCGCTTCCCAGGTGGACGAGGAGTACCGCGAGGAACTCAAGAACCTGGAGTCGTTCCTAGAGAATATCCACCAGGCTAACGAGCCCGGGCTCTGTGCTGAAAAAACCCCAGAGAAGCTGGTTGAAATCGCCGACGGGAATTTTCCGGGTTTCTCGGGCCCCAGCGAGCCGTTACTCTCTGCTGATGAGTTGGGCCTCCTCTCCACTTCCGAAGGCACTCTGGATGAACAGGAACGCAAAGAAATCGAGGCCCACGTCGAGCATGGCTTCCGGTTTTTGAGCCAGATTCCCTGGACCAAGGAGTTGAGGAAAATTCCCAAAATCGTGCGTGCTCACCATGAGAGACTGGACGGCAGCGGTTATCCTTACCACATCAAGGGCGAAGCTATTCCCTTGCAGTCCAAGATAATGGCCATCGCGGATATGTACGACGCGCTCACCGCTCGTGACCGGCCTTACCGGCCAGCCGTTGCCCCCGAACGCGCGTTGGAGATTATCGGGCAAGGGGTGAAGTCGAAGCTTTTTGATCCTTTCCTCTTCAAGCTTTTCGTCGATGCCAGAATTTATCAGCTTACCTCCGGCGACTAGAATCGAACCATTAGAACAGCCATTTCGGAACATGATCGAGAGTTGACCTATATCCATCCTCAATGAGAGCGGGTCCTGGAACAGAGGGAAGCACTTAACCAGATAAATAACCTATCCTTTTCCGGTGGCACGGGCATTCCTTCGCTGCGCTCAGGACCGGCTCTGCCCGTGCACGGTCACGGCCAAGAGGGCCGTGCCACATCAAAGTGAATCACTACTCAGCGGCATCGGAAGAAGAAACAGGTTTTCATCAAAGGAATGTTCATTTCCCTTCGCCGGCCCACCAAAGCCTCATGCCGATGTCAGGGTCCATCCTGAGAGGATAGCCATCGGGAAGCGGCGGATGATGAAACGGGTCTATGTAAACATTGCGCGCAAGCTCCCCGCCGTCGGGCGCTCGCAACCACAGCGCGACGCGATAAACCGTGGCCTTTTGGACTTGGAAAGAAAGGCTTCCCACTCGGGCGTGCGAATCCGGCCCCAGGCGGACCTGAGCTTTTCCCTTGGTGACTGCGGCGCCGCTTTCGGTTGTCACCACCCACTCGGCCAGGCAGTTCCCGAGGTCCGCCAGTGAGTCGTTGACCGCGTGCAGGGCTACGGGCGCGTCTTTATACTCCATGAAGATTCCGACGGGCTTGTTGCTTTCCTCGAGCGCTCGCAGCCCCCCGCCTAATCCTTCCACTTTCGGGCGGCCCCAATAGTCATACACACCGTAGAAACTCTGCGGGCAAAAGTCGATCCACATGAAAAGGAAATATCCGGCATTCGGATCGTATTTCTGCATGCGGTAATGCTCGATATAGTATTTGACGAGCCGGTACTGGTAATCATGGAGTTCGGCTACTCGCGGCAGCACGTCCTTCAGGCGCTCGGCGATGAGGGGGACCTGCCGGGCGCTTTCCGGCGCGGGCGGCGCGTCCACACCGAACTCTGTGACCAGCTTGTCCGTTGAGCCGAAAATATCGGTGTAATGGCCCCGCCCCAACGACCCGCGGTAGTCGTGGGTGTCACCGCTTTCAAGATCATCTTTGTAATCTGAGTTCCGAATGGTCGGCCGGGTGGGATCGAGCCGATGCACCTCCGCCACAACCTGTGGCCCGGGACTCGTCATGGCCTCGTTGCGCCGTTGAGCCTCGTTGATGCAAATCCAGCAGATGATCGAGGGGTGGTTGCGGAGCTTTTTGACCATCCCGCCCACCACGGCCACCGCGCGCCGGGTGAATTCTTCATCGGTGGGGAACATCCAGTTAAGATCGGAATCCTGGATTAACACAATGCCCAGGCGGTCGCAAACGTCATAGAACTCGCTGTTCTCAACGTGCACGTGGATGCGAAGCGCATTGACGCCCGCCCGCACTGCGGCGGCCAAGTCGCGCTCATAGCGGCCACGGTCGACGTTCGAGAGATAGAGGTCCGGCCAATACGTCGCGCCGCGCAGATAGATGGGCTTGCCGTTGAGCAGGAAGCGGGTTTCGGTTGAGGTGCGGTGCAGTTCAACGGTCCGAATCCCAAAGGTGGTGCGCGAAGTGAGCGCGGTCTCGCCGGCGGCGCGGACTTCGAGGTCGGCCCGGTACAGGGCCGGGCCGCCTCGATCCCAGGTGCTCCAAAGTTTGGGCGAGTCCACGTCGAGGTCGGCCGCGAGTTCGGTGGTTCCTGCGGCAAGCCGCACCGTCTTCGAGGTTCGAGCCACCTCCAGGCCGCCGGGCTCGGTGCGAATGCTGGCGTCGAACTCCACTACTCTTTCGCCCTCATCGAGCGCCACAGGCCATCTAATCGCCACGCGCGCGCGGTCGGCATTCGTTGAAACGCTCGATACGATCGTGGGGTCGCCCGCCCGACGCAACGCGCCGTGCAAAACCAGCCGGACGGGCCGCCATATTCCAATCGGATTCACATCGCGCTGAATAAAGGTGTCGGCGTGCTCGTAGGTCCCCTTGATCATGTGACGAATGACATCCCACAACCTTCTTTGCTCGTTCCCGCCAGCCACCTGGTCATCCCAGGGCGAGGAAACTTTCACCACCAGGAGATTGGGAGCGTCTTCGTTGAGAAGGGAGCCCACTTCGAATTCGAACGGCTCGGAGTAGCCCTCATGCTCGCCCAGCAGTTTTTCGTTCAGCCACACCTTGGCGCAGTAATCGATGCCTTCGAACCGCAGGGTGGCTCTGGGTGCGCCGGGCGGCGTTGCGAAGTCCAGCCGGTACCACCAGGGGGCCTGGTTGAAATAGCGAAGGTCGCGCCCGAAATAGGGTTGCCGCGCGAAGAGGAGTTGAAGGTGGGCCAGGCGCGAGATGGGCTGCCAGTCCGAGACCGATGGCCCCACCCCAAGCGAATTCCAACCCCGCCGATAGAGCCCCACTTTCTCGCCCACGTCATTAACGTCTTGAAGAACACCCCAGCCCTGGTTCAGATCGACGACGCGAGCCGCAGACGTTGCGAGCTCGGGGTTTTCAATTGCGAATGTTGAATAAAGAGGCGTGAAGGCAAACAGCGTGCCTGTTGCGATTAGTGCAAAAGTAAATGAGAGCAGCCTGCGGTCTTTCATTTCAACTCCTATGGGCCTGCGAGCAGAAGGTTGTAGCAGTTACATGACACTAGCCCGGGTCATTCATGAATACGATGAGCGGAGTGCAGACTTAAGAACGTTTCACACAGAGCTCACGGAGTGTTTTATCTTTGGACTTACCGAACCCCTTGATCACAGAGGGCACGGAGAACATTCCGGAACCTCTCCGTGGTCTCTGTGCCATACCTCCGTGACCTCTGTGCGAAACTCCTTTCCTCCCGCAAGTACTCCAGGAATTTCATGAATAATCCGGACTAGAACGGCGGTTTGGCTCGGAATTGCAGGTGGAACGGTGGAACCTCGAATGGGAACGTGCTGAGATCAAGCCCAACGTGCGCCGTGCCCGTGCTTCCAAACTGGTGGGCGCCCACGTCGTACTTCTCGACCTTCGACAGGTGCGGGCGGGCGCCGTTCCAGAAATCCACCTGGTTCTCATAGAGCAGCATGCCCTGGCCTCTGGCGGCGGAGTCGTTTTGAAGTTTGTACCCTTCCGGGCTGTGCGCGTCCGGGTTAACGAACCGCGGGTCTCCTGTCTTGGCCTGCGCGTCGCCCGCGTATGATTTATCCCAGAGGTTATTCAGAAAGTGAAGCTGGTTAATGTCCAGGCCGGCGTCGACGCCCACTGCGCCCGAATTTTGCCAGAATATGTTATTTCGAAACCAGATATTGCTGTACTCATTCTGTGGAGGCCGGTTCTCGAGGCTGACCACACGCCGACAATTGTTATACGCCACCGTGTTATTGTCAAAATACACGTCGCGGGTATTGGAGGTTACGAGTAGAGTGGACTTGCCATAGACGGAGCGGTCCGTACCCGTCGGGTCGAAAAGAGTCCAGTCGTTGTGGACGATGATGTTGTTTCGGATGGAGATGAAATCGTCCCTGAACCTGTTGCTGCTCTCTTCACCGGAGAGCCACACGGCCACGTTGTTCGCCTCGAGGTAATTGTTGTCGAAAATGCTCATGCTGGCGTTGTCAATCCAGATGGCGGCAATGCCGGCGCCCCGTATGACGTTATATCGAGCTGTGGAGTGGACCGTCCAGTCCTCGTAGAGAATCCCGTCGCCTGAATTGTTGTCAATCTGGCAATTCTCGATGACCAAATCTTCCATGGCCCCGTTAGCCGTGATTCCGTAGCCTTCGGTGCCCTCCACATTCCATCCGGCATCATGAAGATAGCAGTTTCGCACCTCAACATTACGGTTCTCGTCGGTGGGATCCCAATGCCCCGGGACGTCCTGGCCCGAACCGTCGAAGTGAACTCCATAGGCGCCAGAATAGGCCATTTCGCAATTGGTGATGCTCAGGTAGCGCGAACTCACCACCTCCACTCCCACCTGGCAGGCGAAGAAACGGCAGTTGCGAATGATAATGTGCTGCTTTCGTTCGACAAGAATCCCAGAGCCTTTCGGGTGGCCGGAAGTCATATGAAACTCAAGGCCGTCTACCGTGTCGTAAGATCCCAAGACCAGAATGTTCTTGCTGCCGTCATTGGTGAAGATGACTTTTCCCGTGCCATCCGAGCGAACGATAATGGGCAGGTCCTGCGCGCCATCGGGGATCTTCACTTGGGAGCAGGCGTAGGTTCCTGGCGCAAAGACCACCGTGTCTCCCGGCTTCGCCAGAGATACCGCTTTCGCGACAGTCCTCACCGGCCGATTCTCCGTCCCAGGATTGGAATCAGAGGCAGCGCCCGTGTTCGCAGCATGCCACGTCGTCGCGTTGGCCACCGATGAGGCAAGGAAGGCGAAAACGCCCAGTCCAATAAGCACTTCTCGTAGGTTGAATCTCATAGAATGATGGTATCAAGCCGGCCTCAATATCCCGGGCTCAACGATTCTAGTGGGGGGAGCGTGTCGCCTTGATGGAATCCTGCGGCGAAGTCGTGCAAGCGCCTCGTGAGTTTCCACCAATACTGGAACTCAGCGTTCCATTTACCCATGATAGCGCCAAGGCGATAGGGAGTGTAGGTGTCCAGCCAAGCGGCGCGGTATGTTTGCTCGAGATCGCCACTATAGTCCATGAGGTCCTGAATCCGGCTGTGATCGTGGGAGTTGAACTCCCCCACCCAAAAGTGGACCCGGCGGGGGTCTGGATGCTCGCCCAGATCGCGCCAAACGCTCGCCATTTCCGCGGCGTAAACATTCTTCATCCCGGCGTAGTCAAGCAGGCGGGCTTCCAGCAGAGTGTCGTACAGCGTGGAGGAATCTGCGCCCAATCGCAGGGCTTGGGAGAGATGTTCGATGGCGTCTTCGGCCTTAAGCCGCGACTGATGGAAATGCTCTTTCTGTGCCGTGGATCGCGCCAGGTGGGCCGAAGTGAGCGGGTCGTCCCAGAAGGAAGGTGACGTCTCTTCCCATTCAGGGCGACCTCCGCCCACGGCTAGGGCCAGTTCGTTTTCGGAGCGGTCCACGGCCGCGATGCCCGCTGCTGCTTCCGCTGCTGGAGCCTCGCCGTACATGATGCGAGCGTACTCGGAGAAGAAATTGCGGCGGTTCATGGGGCCTGTCTGCCAGGCTGCCGCAGCTCCATAAGCCATCCCCGGATAAGCGGGCCTGAACAGCACCGCGACGTCATCCGTCCAGAGAGTGTTGATGAGCCCGCTGATTCCGTGTTCGCGGCCCCTTGAGAGAAACGCGTCAATGTTATCGAACGACCGGTCGAAGTTGGGGGCGACCTGGTCCCAAATGCTTACGCCCGTCGCCACAAATCTGGGCAGGGGGCTATTCTCGAACGGCTTCCAATACGGTTCATAAACCGTCCGGTCGTATCCCCAGGGGACGATGATCGTGCCCTCGGGAATGAGCGGAATCAGGTTCGGGTACTGGGCGAACATATCGCTCCAAACCAGCAACGTCCTGCCGTGCTCCCGGACCAGGCCGGACACCAGCCGAAACTGCTCCTCATACAGTGTGGCGGGCAAATCTTTATCGGGGGCCACAGCCACCCGCGCTTCCCGCGTTTCGTCGAATCCGATATGGAAGAACCGGCTTGGAAACAAAGCGGTAAGCTGCTCCACCCAGCTTTTCATCAGCGGGGCTACTTGCGGATTGCGGGGGTCGAACTCGCTGCCGTGCGGGAGAATCGCCAGGTCGGCATAACGCTCCACGCGGAACAGGTCGTGCAAATGGCCATACAGTTCCACGCAAGGGACCACGTCGATGTGCCGCTCCCGTCCATAAGCAACAATGCGGCGTATCTCGTCATGGCTGAATTGCGCCTCGGGACTGAGGATTGGATATCCCTCCAGCTCGATACTCGCCTCCGAATACAGGTAATATTGATTGTTCTTCCAACGTGCCAGAAAATCCATCTGGCGCTTCACTTCGGCCTCCGTCGGCAGGCCTCCGTGGCTGGTGTCCACCATGACACCTCGGTAGGGAAGCGAGGGCCAGTCGTGAATCTCGACCTCCGGAAGCCGGGCGTCGGCGCCCGTGCCTTCCACCAGTTGAATGAGCGTCTGCACACCGTAGTAGACGGCTGCGGATGAGCGGCCCTGGACTTCTACGCCCTCGGGGGTCACTTTGATCGAATACGATTCGCGCGAATCAGGCCCGGCCTTTTCACCCGGCGTGGGCAGCGGGTCGAGCGCGCCGCTCCGCCGCAAGGTTATGGCCTTGCTTGGCGAGCCGCCTTCCGAGGCGAAAATCGCACTTCCTAGGATTCTCGAAAGAGATAAAGAAAGTTCCTCAGCAGCAAAACGGTCTTCAGAGGCTGCATCCGACAGAAGGCTTATTTCGAGGCCACGCACCGCGAGCGTGCCAGAAGCGTAATTAATCTGCTGCGGTCGTGGCAATAGAGGATTGTGCTCCGCGGACGCCCCCAAAGGCACGAGCAGGAGCAAGAGGAGGGCAGTATAGAGTTGTACTTGTTTCATAGGCGGCGGTTCGTTAGAAGATGAGTCTGAGCCCGAGTTGGATCAAGCGTGGCGCATAGCCTCCGGCGCCCCCAGTGATCTTGCCGGAGTAGACGTCGACCTGACCGCCATCGCGGGTGTCGAAAATACCGGTGTCAGGATCCCCGAGGTTATAGTGGTTAGGCATGTTAAAGAAATCGGCTTTGAATTCCAGTTTGGTAGCCTCACCCACGGGGACGCGGAAACTCTTCATGGCGCTAAGGTCCCAATCACCGAACCCGGGGCCGAACATGGAGTAAGGCGAAGCGTTGCCGTACTGCCAAGGTTGTGGAGGGGAGAATGCCCCAATGTTGAACCAGGTAACGCCGTTCACGGTGTCGTGCCCTGATTGCCGCCCGGCGTAAAGCGGTGCACCCGCCACGCGGTCCGGTCGGGAGGCGGTCCATCCGACCATGGTGCCGGGATTCTCAAAGGTGGGCGTCAGCGCGTCGCCACTGTGATAGATGGTGACTCCGGAAACTCGCCACCCGCCCAGCACGCCATCCACGACCTTGTTCGAGTTCGCGAGCCACTTCTTGCCTCGGCCCACCGGCAGTTCGTAAACGTAGTAGACCAAAAACTTGTGACGGTACTGGAACTGTTCGTTACTGTATTCCGCGCGCAGATTCCAGGGGTTCTGTGGTGGCGACCCGCCCAACTCGGCATCGGCATCGATGTTGGTGAGGTTGCGCGACCAGTCGTATTCCGCCCGCAGCATCAGCCCGCTCGCAAAGCGCTTCTGGGCTTCCAGTTGGAGTTGATTGAACGAACTGGTGCCCGGGTAATTGAACCAATAGACGGCGCTCCACGGTTGGAAAGGAAGCTGGTCCTGGGTGGGCACGTTGGGTTGTTGAACGTTCGGACGGTCGATATTGTCGAATTGAGAAAGCAGGTGATGGCCCTGGTCGCCGAGGTAACTGGCGCGCAATGACCAGTTATCTCCTAGCTGTCGTTCGAGTGTCAGGTTCCACTGCTGCGATACAGGATTCACTTCATTCCGATCCATGACTGAGATGGAGGGATTCGAAGCCTCCCCCTGAAGCAGGGTGGTGGGATAGGGATTGGCAAAAGTGATGTCCGGAAGATAGGCGGTGCTCGGTGTACCGGGCAGTTGAGTGTTGAAGGCAGCCGTCCGTTCCCAGGGCAGGTTGCTCTGACTTTGTAACGGCCCGGACCATCCGGCGTTGAAGGCATAGTAAATCCCCCAGCCGCCTCGAATCACGGTCTTGTTGTTGCTGCCGGGGCGATATGCGAAGCCGATGCGCGGTCCCCAGTTGTGGTAGTCGTTATTGAAGTAGTTTATGGGTGCGCCAATCTGCTTGGTGGTTACAAAGGGATAGGCGGCAAAGGCGCCGGGATCCGCATTGGGCGGAATTGTAACCGTGTCCGAGTTCTCTGCAATGATCACCTTGTTGATGGCAGGATCCCAGAAGGTCGCGTTATGGTCGCGGAATGTCCACGGCCTTTGATACATGTATCGCAGCCCATAGCTCACGGTGAGGCGAGGGGAAGCTTTGAACGTGTCCTGCGCGTAAAAGTCCCACTCGCGGTCGTACATGTTTTGGCTGACCGGGGCTGCGTAGCTCGAGTAATCCGCAATCCCCAGCACGAAATCGGCGTAGCCGTTTCCGAGCGACTGGCCGTAATTGCTTCCCGGAATGTTCCATCCGCGGTTGCCTGTCCACTGTCCTGAGGAGCTGAAACTCCCCAAGGGAGCGTTGCAGTTGAAGAAGCAGAAGTCATTCTCCTTGTAGCCGCTCTCCTCGAAACCGACCTTTATGGTGTGCCGCCCTCGCACCATGGTGAGGTTATCCACCCAATCGGCCGTGCCCTGCAAGCCGTGGGCATTGCCCACGTCACCGATTGTGCCCCCGAGGTTCGTCCCTCCATAACCACCAATGGTCATGGCCGGCAGGCCGCGATCGGAATTCGACGGCATTTGCGGGAAAAGGCTCCACGGCTCAAAACCCAGGTCTTGCCCGAAGGAGCGAATTGCCGTGCCCACCCATCCGAGCCGAAACTCGTTGACAGTGCCAGGGCCGAAGGTGTGCGTTTCGGTTCCACTGCCGTTGTACCAGTTGTATCCGTGGTCGGACCAACTCCCGTACGTCGCACAGCAGGCGTAGCCGTAGAACCACGGCGCGCCTTTGGACGCTGTGGCGAAAAGCACGATCGAGTCCCTGCTCCCGATCTGTCCATCCAGGCGCATCTGGGCGTTGTTGGTTCCGAAGCGAAGCGGCAGAGCACCGTCCCAATCGTAAAGTGCAAAGGGGGATCCGGGCAGAACGTTGGCCCCCGGAGCCGGGGTGAGGTTTACGTTGGGCGCGGGCATGTAAGGGGAGAGTGCGGTGGCTTGCGAGGCAAACATCGACTGAGGAATCTGGTTGTTCAGAAACGGCTGTCCGGTGAAGGGGTTGTACAACTGCTGTCCGTTGGTCGGGTCGGTGCAGAGGCCCTGGGCCCAGGTGTCGCACAGGTTCGAGAAGTCCCCTTGGCGCATGGCCAGGGTGGGGAAATTGTATTGCAACGGCTCCGGGTGGATTTCTCGAATCCCATCGTAGTTGACGAAGAAGAACAGTTTGTCCTTAAGAATCGGTCCCCCCACATTCGCGCCAAACTGGTTGCGGTTGAAGGGATTTGCATTCTGATTGTACTTGTTCAGATCGAAGCTGTTGGCACTGGTCGTTTTGTTTTCGTTGTATTCGAAGACGTTGCCGTGAAAGCGATTGGTGCCCTGCTTGGTCACCATGGTAATCGCGGTCTGGGAGCGATACTCCGCGCCGTTCATGGAGCTGTCAACTTTGAACTCCTGCAAGGTGCCGATGGCGGGCAGATTGGCCTGGGCAATCATTTCGGAAGTGCCAATGTAGGTGACATTTCCCCCGCCGCCCTGGCCGGGGTTATTGGTGCTGATTCCGTTCACAGTCCAATTGCTCATCCCGACGTAGGCCGCTCCGCCGATGTCCGGATTCGAGTTGCCATTTGTGATCCCTTGTGACATGCCGGGGACCAGGTTCATTAATCCGTCCGTCGACGTAGTCTGAAAGGGAAGGTCCGCCAGTTCGCGGGTTTGAAGCGTGCCCCCCACGGTGGGCGAATCGGTCTGCACAAGCTGAGCGCGCCCATTGACCTCTACCGTCTGAACCACCGCGCCGACCTGCAACACCACGTCCTGACGGGCCGTCTGCGACGAGAGGAGCTGAACGCCTGTGGCTTGGGAGGTTCTGAACCCCTCTTTGACGGCGGTCACGGTGTAGGTTCCCGCCAGAAGGTCAGGAACTGTATATGTTCCGGAAGTATCCGTTGTGGTAGTGTATGCTATCTCGGTACCCTCGTTCTTGACTGTGATCCGAGTGCCGGGAACCGCCGCACCGGAGGAATCCGTAACATTTCCCACGATCAAACCCCTGATCTCCTGAGCGGGCAGTGGCACCGCTATGGCCAGGCAGATAAACGCCAGCATCGAAAACCAGAGCTTTTTGATTCTCATACTCAACCTCCACAGTACCTTCGATCGCCAGTATGAACGCAAGATAAACGTGGCCAATTGGAGCAGTCAAGGCAGATAGGTGAGGTTTCGCCTGCAAAGTCCAACAGGCTGGAAGAAAAGCAACAGGCAGTTGGAGAGCGCCCTGTTTATCGCTCCAGCTTCAGAGTTTCGGCTTCGGTTCAGATGAGGGCGCCGGGGTTGTCCCCGCTTCAATCCCTGACTTCGGCTTTTGGACATCGAGCTGCTGCTCGAGCGATTTGGCGTGAGCCTGCGCGGCTTGAGCTCTCCCGGGGTCGTGAGCCTGCTGATAGAGGCGTGCCAACAGGTTGTAAGCTTGAGCCGAGCGCGGGTTAAGTTGCGTCCCGGTTTCGACTTCTTTGATGCTCTCCGCGAGGCGGTCCTGTTGGGCCAACACTTCGCCGAGTCCACAATGGGCCTGCCAATCCATGGAATTGAGGCGGATTGCCGTAGTATATTCTTCCCCGGCTTCCTTCAATTTGCCTGCCTGGAAGAGGGCCTTCGCTAAATTGCGGTGCATGTCCGAAGAATCGGGGCTGAGCTCGATGGCGGCTCGAAAATAACCGATCCCGGCGTTCACATCCCCTTGCTCGATCATCCGGATGCCGGTGTCGTTGTAAAGTTGAACCGTTCTAAGAGTGTCGCGGTCTTTTCGCAGCGCGACGAATCTTTGCATCGCTTGATGCGACGCTTCTGTTTTTCCCTGCAGCCCCAGGATCTGCGCGAGATTGAGCAGGGAAGGGCCATCACTCGGACTCAGGTCAATGGCCTGGCGAAATTCCGTTGCCGCAGCCTCCAAGTCGCCCTTTTGCCTCAACAGTAGCCCCAGTTCGTAGTGGGCTTCGGGAGCCTTTGGGGCGAGCTCGAGAGACTTACTGAATTCATCGAGGGCCTTCCGGGGGTCACCTTGATTTTTGTAATAGAGACCCCATACATAGTGGATGCCAGGATCGTTGGGCTGGAGTCGGGCAGCCGCTTGGAGCGCGGCGACCGCCGCGTCGAAATTCCGTTGCTCCACCAAAACGCGAGCCAACTGGACTTCTGCCGCCAGGTAGTCGGGTTGCAAACGGATCGCCTCGCGGAACTCCGAAACGCCCCAATCACCTGCGTTTGTAAGTTCGCGGACCATTCCCACGCCATAGTGCGCCGGGGCAAAGTTCGGGTCGACTCGCGAAGTCGCCTGGAACTCCGCCAAGGCCTCATCAAAATGTTCGAGTCCCACCTGAGTCCAGGCGATTTCGTAGCGGACCTGAAGGTTCCGAGGTTCGAGCGCCGAGGCGGATTGGAACTCCGTCATTGCGCCCCAACGGTCTCCAGTCTCCCGTAGCTGGAGGCCGAGTTCGAAATGGGCGACGGCATCTTGCGGCTGAATTGATATCAGGCTGCGAAAGTCCTGGATCGCGGCCTTGCGCTCCCCCGACTTCGACTCGGCCATGGCCAGATTGTAAAGCGCATCAGGAAAGCCGGGATGTAAAAGAAGAACTTTGCGGAGCGCAGCGACCGCGGCCTGGAAGTTTCCCAGGACGATGTAGGTTTGCGCCAACAGGTAACGGTGTTCCCACGCTTGCGGCTCGAGCGTCACGGCATTTTGGAATTCTCGCACTGCTTCGCCGGGTCTCCCATTTTCCCGCAGGGCGATGCCGAGTCCGGAGTGGGCCGAGGCTGAGCTCGGCTCGAGCTTCACTGCTAATCGAAACTGGCGCTCCGCAACGGCATAGTTCTTTTCTCCGAGGGCCATCGTCCCCGCTCGTTCGTATTCGCGAGCTTTGTTTTGGGGCTCTTGGCTGGGCGCAGTGGGGACTGGCCAGATCAGCATGCCAGCAGAAAGCAGGAGAAAAGTAACGGCAGACCCACCGCCACGCAACCGCTGCGAGAGATGCATCACGTTCTTTGTTTCCTCTTATTGGCTCAGCGAGTCTCTGGGTACTTCCGTCACTTCATGCGCGGGGGGTTGGACACTCGATTCTCTCCCCATGCTGCCCAAGTGCGAAGAAAGTTGCGCCGCGGTGCGCTGGACTAAGGCCGCCAAGTCCTGGATACGCTCGTCGGGGATTTGAGCCAGACTGCCTGCCACGCTGATCGCGGCGACGATCGAGGAGTTGGAATCAAATACCGGCGCCCCAACGCAACGGTCCCCGATTTCGTCCTCCTCATCGTCTACCGAATAACCCAGTGATCTTACTTGGGCGAGTTCCCGCTTCAAGGCGGCGAGGGAGGTAATGGTATTGTCGTTGCGCCTCGGGAAGCCTTTGAATCTTGCGATCATCTCGAGTTCTTCGTCGCTTATGTAGGCCACCAAGGACTTGCCCACAGCCGTACTGTGAACGTCCAGCCGGCGTCCAACAAAAGAGGTCTGCCGGCCTGTTCCGGGCGCCTCAACCTTTTCGATGATCATCGCCTCGGCGCCATCGAGGACGGCCATATGGGCAATCAGTTGGGTCTGCTGCGCGAGAGAACGTAAGAAGGGTGTGGCCGCGTCCCGCAGATCAAGGTTCTCGATGGCATGACGGCTTAGCGTGATGAGTTTCAAACCAAAGGAGTATCTGCCATTCTGGCGATTCCTTTGCAGGAATCCCCGCCGTTCAAGGGTTTCTACGATCAAATAGGTTGAACTCTTGGGAAGTCCAAGCTTGCGGCTTATTTCTGAAGTTGAGAAGCCAGACTTCGACTTCGCGAGAAACTCGAGCACCGAGAGCGCACGCTCAATGGCTGGAACTGGACAGCTCTTAGCATCCGACATCGGATTCTTCACTTGTTTCAGAGACTCAAAAAGCCCTCAAACACGCTTCAATACTAGCACAAATCTCCGCTAAAAGGGGCTGAGAGGAATCTTCCAGCCTGCTGGAAAACCATCGCCAACTCCCATGCAATTGAGTTGACAGAGTTCTTGCCTACGGTAAACTTTCCACATGATAACACCACGAAAGATCAAGATAGACGGCATCGTTCCGATTATCCCGACAATCTTTGACGAAAAGGAACGGATTGACTGGAGTGCTTTTGAGGCGTTGCTGGATTTCGCCTGTGGGATCGATGTCTGCGCCATTTGCCTCCCAGCCTACGCAAGCGAATTCTACAAGCTCTCCGATGACGAACGCCGCGCGATCATCGCCAAGGCGGTCGAGCAATCCGGCCGCCGGGTGCCCGTGATTGCGCAGGCGAATGCGGGCTCCGCGCTTTACACGGTGGAACTGGCGCGATTCGCGCAAGAGGCGGGAGCGGCCGCGGTGTCCGTCGCCGCCCCCCGTATGTTTGCTATATCGGAGAACGACCTGCTGCGGCATTTCGACAGGATCTTATCGGCCATCGATATTCCGCTGGTGTTGCAGGACTTCAATCCGGGCGGGCCAACGGTCAGCACGAGCTTTATCGCCAAACTTCATCGCCAGCACCCGCATTTTCGTTGGGTCAAATTGGAAGAACCCCTGATGGCCGCGCGAATTGCGTCAATTCTGGATGCGACTTCCGGCAAAGTCGGAGTGCTCGAGGGTTGGGGCGGCATGTATCTGCTCGAGTTGGTAGCCGCCGGGATTTGTGGTGTCATGCCCTCGCTCTCGCTGGCGGATTTACTGGCGCGCATTTTTCGGCTGGCTGAGGGCGGACAGCGGCAGGAAGCCTACGAGGTGTTTACGGGCGTGCTGCCACAGATCGTCTTTAGCTTGCAGAATATGGAACTCTATCATCATGCCGAGAAGCGGTTGCTCGCCGCGCGCGGCATCGTTAACGAAACATTTGTGCGTGACCCGCGGCTTGAATTAAGCCCCCTCGATGCCGCGCATATCGATTTCCTGAATGCAAACATACTGGCGTTGCTCGATCGCTTGAAAATGCCGCGTTTCCCTCGTGCGGTTAAAGCGCTGGAAATCTCGTGACACCATTGCGGAACGAAAGGACAAGATGCGACAGTAGTGGAAGGCGCCGGCTCATCCTGAACGTGGACAATGGGCGGCGGACGCCCGCGCGTACCTCCGTCAGCGAGGAATCATAAGATGCCAAAAACTGAGATTCTGCATCCGGATAAGAAAGTCTCTACGGGAGCGTACTCGGCAGGTGTTTTGATCGACGGTTGGCTCTATATCAGCGGGCAGGGGCCGCTCAACCTTGCCACCGGTGAGGTCAAGCGCGGAACCATCGAGGAAGAAACCCAGCTAACTCTGGAACACATCGGGAAAGTCCTGGCAGCGGCGGGGATGGCTTTCGACGATGTGGTCAAGTGCACCTGCCACCTTTCCGACATCAAGGACTTCGCTCGTTTTAACACGGTCTATCGCAGTTTTTTCCGAGGCATTCTGCCGGCGCGGACAACTGTGCAGAGCGGGCTTGGGGACGGCATCAAAGTGGAGATCGATGCGGTTGCGCGAAAGGGGTAGCGCAGAGGTGGGCGCATTCTGCCCTCCTCTGCGGCACTTCATCTGAAGGACCGCGACGGGAAGGGCCGCAGAGGAATCCGTCGGCTGACGGATACCTCTGCGCTACACCTGCTGCGCGCCGCTTTACGGACTTTTCAATATGCAAAAAATTGCCAGAAGGACATTCTTGATGAGCGCGGGGGCCGCTCCTTTGGCCTTTGCATGGAGCGGGCGGGCAGACGCCAACGATCGGATTCGCGCTGCCATTATTGGTATGGGCGACCGTGGCCGGGATCACATGGAACTGCTGTCGCGAATGGAGGGAGTGGAGGTCGCCACGTTCTGCGATCCCGACGAACACCGAATGGAGGAGAAGGCCTCCGAATTCCAATCGCGGGGCGGGAAAAAACCTAAGCTCGAGCCCGACGTTCGACGTGTCCTCGATGACCGAGAGATTGACGTCATCACCATCGCCGCGCCGAATCACTGGCATGCTCTGGCCACGATTTGGGCCTGCCAGGCGGGAAAGCACGTTTACGTCGAGAAGCCCATCGCCCACGACATGGTCGAGGGGCGAATGATGGTGGAAGCCGCGAGGAAGCACCAACGGGTGGTCCAGGGCGGTACCCAACGCCGCTCCAATGGACGCATTCGCAAAGCGATCCAGGCCCTGCATGACGGAGTCATCGGCGACATTTACATGGCTCGGTGCATTCATTTCCAACTTCGAGACTCTCTCGGATTCAAGCCACCCGAAGCCCCGCCGCCCGATCTTCATTGGGACTTGTGGCTTGGGCCGGGGCCCGAACAACCCTTCCACCGCAACCTTGTTCCTTACAACTGGCACTGGTTCTGGGATTTCGGCAACGGAGAACTCGGAAACAACGGGGTCCATTTTATGGATGTGGCGCGCTGGGGACTACAGCGTGGACTGCCCGACCGCATTCATTCCGTGGGTGGCCGTTACGGTTACAAAGACCAGGGGCAGACTCCCAATACCCAGGTTGTGACCTACGAGTTCAGGGACGGCCCGCAGTTGGTCATGGAAATCCGTGGCCGCTTCAGCAACGACGAAGCGGGTGTGTCGGCCGGTGTGTTTTTCTACGGGTCAAAAGGGTACATGGCAGTCAGTCCTGACCAGCAGGGAAAGTGTACGGTTTTCCTGGGAGACAGCAAGCAGCCCCAGCCCGATTTGGGAAGTGATGAAGAAGGCCCTCATCGGGACATGCAGGTGGCCCACTTTCAGAACTTCTTCGACGCCGTCCGCGCCGGAAAGCAGGAAATCTTGCATGCCGACGTGAATGAGATTTATCTCTCGACCGCGTTTGCCTTGCTGGGTAACATTTCGTACCGGCTGGGCAGGGAGCTGACTTTCGATTCTGCATCGCAACAGTTTATCAATGACAAAGCGGCCGACGAGATGTTGAAGGGCGCACACCGAAGCCCGTATAGCCTGCCTGCGAAGGTGTAGCAAAAAGAGGCCGGTTAGTGAACGATCGTTCTCCGTGTTCTCTGTGCTGATAAACCCTCAACACAGAGGACGCGGAGTCTCAGTGACCTTTGTGTTTAGTCTTTTATGCCGCAGAGAACGCGGAGAAACATCTTGGCCGAACGCATGGCCGCTTGAATTCAGCGTCACCGAGGAATGCCAATGAACCGTAGACAATGGATGATACTTTCCGGGGCAGCGGCCGTAAACCCGCGGGAACTGGCGCGCGCACAACAGGCGCCGGCGCCTGGGGATGACTCCCAGACCTTGCCGGACAAGCTCCTGTTGAAAGACTACCGCCCCCGCTCTCTTTATAAGATTCCCCAAACTGAGATCACAAAGGCTAAGTATCCGGTAGTCGATGCTCATTATCATGCCGAATGGGTCAAGTCACCGGAGGACCTGGATGAGATGGTCAAACTGATGGACGAGGCCGGAGTCGAGAAGACTGTCACTTTCGTCAGGACGGGCTCTCCGGATAAATACTCGGAGTTGAGCAAACGGTTTTCCAAGTACCCGGAACGTTTTGACCTGTGGTGTGGGTTCGACCTTAAAGGCTGCGATGAGCCGGGATTTGGGCCGGCCGCCGTGAAATCGCTCCAGGAGTGTCATCGCCTGGGCGCCGTTGGAGTAGGTGAGATCGGCGACAAGGGCACCGGCATCTGGGGCGCTCCCAAAGGCTCGGGCCTGCACCCGGACGATGCCCGTTTGGATCCTCTTTACGACCAATGCGCGCGCTTGGGAATGCCCATCAACATGCACGTCTCGGATCCAATCTGGGCTTATGAGCCCATGGACAATACCAATGACGGGCTCATGAATTGCTACAGGTGGCGAATCACCGTGGGCCCGGGCGTCCTGGGCCACAACGAATTGATTGAATGTCTCGAGCGCGCCGTAGCGAAGCACCCCCGGACGACCTTCATTGCGTGCCACATCGCCAACCTCGAGTATGACCTGACACGGCTGGGTCAGATGCTGGATCGAAATCCCAACCTCTATGTGGACGTGGCCGCCCGCTTTGGGGAAATGTCTCCCATTGCGCGATTCGCGGGCCGGTTCATCCAGCGCTACCCCGACCGCGTGCTCTACGGGACGGATATGGCCTACACTCGCCCAATGTTCCGCATAACCTTCCGGATCCTCGAGAGTCAGGATGAGCACTTTTACGGATGGGAGATGGGACTCGACGGGGCCTCCGGAGGTTTCTCGTACCATTGGCCGCTTTATGGATTGGGCCTGCCGGACGAAATCCTCAAGAAAGTGTACGGAGATAACGCCCGGAAGGTTTTCAAGATGGCGCGAGCCAACGCCTCCTGAGGGCATGTGGCGCGCGAAGAATCTGCTTTTGGCTGTGGCTTTGCCGCCCCGCGGTTTCTGTGTTCAAGTCTTGGAGGCACAGAGGACACGGAGAATGTCCATCGGGTCGCGGCGACAAGCCCGCGCTGCGACACTTTACAGAATTCGGCTTTCATTAGAGAAAACGTGACTTCTAAGGATAAGGTCTTCATGACAACAATCCGCAACTTTGTAATGGTCGCGCTGTTCTTGGCCACCCAGGCCATCCCATGTCCGGCTTCGCCTGAGGGCGTTGCCTCGTTGATCTTTCCAACGCCTCGAGAAATCACGGCGGCAGGGAGCGGGTTTACCCTGGACGATAACGTTACGGTTGCCGTTCCGTCCACGGCGTCGCAAGAGGACATGCTTCTGGCGCATTTTCTGAGGGATGAACTTGCAGACCGATTTGGGGTGTTTCTCAAAACCGATCGGCTGGCTCGAATCGACGCGGGGAGGCGGATGATCGTCATGGGCTCCGTCGCCAACCCATTAGTGAGGGAATATTGTGCGCAGAACCACATTGAAGTGAGCGCTCACAATCCTGGCGCCGAAGGGTACGTCCTGCAGGTCTCCCCCAGCCTGGTCTTGATTGGGGGGAGCGATGATCGGGGGGCCTTCTATGGATTACAGTCCCTGCGCCAGTTAATCGCGAGGGACAACGGGCAACTGCAAATTCCGGGCGTGCGCATTCGCGATTGGCCCGACAAGCCCTTTCGCGGCCTCAAGCTTTATCTTCCCGGACGCGACCACATCCCCTTTTTCAAACGGTTCATTCGCGACTTCATGGCCCTCTACAAATACAACACGCTGATCATGGAGATGAACGCCAGCATGCGGCTCGACAGCCATCCCGAGCTAAACTCCGCCTGGCTGGAATTCGCCCGCGATGCCAATTATGGGCGCCGTAACTACCCCGCCGGCACGCTCCACAATCGGACACCCAATTCATCCCATCAAGACACGGCGGATGGAGGGTTTCTCGAAAAAGACGAAGTGGCTGACCTGGCGCGGTGGGTAAGGCAGAACCACATCGAATTGGTTCCTGAGCTGCCTTCCTTCACCCACAGCTACTACCTGCTGACCATGCACAAGGAGCTTGCGGAGGTACCCGGCGAGAAGTGGCCGGACACGTACTGTCCTTCCAATCCGAAGAGTTACGAACTGCTTTTCGAAGTTTATGATGAGTACATCGATCTCTTAAAGCCCAAGATGATTCACGCCGGGCACGACGAATTGTTCTGTCCGATTGGCCTCTGTCCACTGTGCGGAAACAAGGACATTGGCGAGCGTTACGGGGAGGACGTCAGGAAGATTCACGATCATCTGGCGGCCAAGGGAATTCAGCTCGCTATATGGGGCGACATGCTGCTGCAAAGCGTTCGCGGCGTGGGCTTGCAGCCGGACCATACGGAGGACGGCTGGAAATTCAACGCGGCCGGAGGCATGACGCGTGAGCAAGTCGAGCGGCTGGTTCCAAAAGACATTCTGATCTTCAACTGGTTCTGGGACGAACGCAAGGCGCTCGAAAGCGAAGCCCAACTCGACCAGATGGGATTTAAGCAGATTTATGGAAACTTCACTCCCGGCATTCGGGATTACGAACAGCGGAGCAAACGCGAAACGATTATCGGCGGGGCGCCGTCCGCGTGGTTCGCCACCAACGAAATCGGCTTCGGCAAGGAGCTGATGGCCGATTTCCTTGGCTGCAGCAACATCCTATGGAACGGAAAGGTCGTTGACGGCAAGCAACTCTCGGGCGTCATTCAATCGATGGTTCCTGACATTCGCACCAGGCTCGAGGGACAGTTGCCGCCCAGCCGCACCGAAACGTCCTTTGCGCCGGTTGACATTCAAGCGAGCTTCAACATGGGAACCACGGAGCCGAAGCTGAGTGTAGACCTGAGCGGCATGAAGACAGGATCGATCTCGCTGGGCAAGGTGCCCTTTGATCTCAGTGATTCAGGAGAGAAGAAAGCGATTCTGGCGGCTGCCGACGGCAAGGCGAGCAGCGGACTGCCGAAAGAAGCGGACATCAAAATCGGGCAGGATGTTACCGGCCTGATTTTTCTGCACGCCGCCGCAAAACCTGCAACCAACAAGGAGTCGTTCCGGTTGATCTACGACCCGGAGGACACCGCCGATATGCTCGGCTGGTACGAAATCGTGTACGAAGACGGCTTCGTCACCGTCATTCCCATCCGGTACGGTGTGAACATCGCCGAGTGGAGTTGGGAGAAGCGCGATTCTTCGCACGACTATGCCTACGGCGCGGATGCCGTGTCTCTGGGCGCGCCGGAAAGCAATTCCATTACGTTTTTTGCGTTCGAATGGACCAATCCCCGGCTGGGCAAAGTGATCAAAGAGGTCCGGCTGAGAGGCACGACCGGTTTCCGCGGCGGCGATCCGGGCTGGATCAATGATTTCGGCCCAACAATTCCGGACAATGGCGTTATTCTTAAAGCCATCAGCGTGGTCAAAAAACGCCCATAAGTATCGAAAATGGAGGCGATGAACATGGCTTCAGCGAAAGCGAAACGGACAGCTTCCCGGGACAGCATCCGACTCGAGAAAGCGGCGGATATGCCTGTCGGGGTGGTGGGTCTGGGGTTGATGGGCAACAGTATCATCGCCTGCTTGTTGGCTGCCGGGCATCCGGTGGTGGGCGTGACTCGCAGCCTTGCGAAGCGGCGCAATACCCGCCGCCACTTGCAATCCATTCTCCGCCAGATGAAACGGGAGAAGTTACTTTCCTATGATCCGGCAGAGGTGCTCAAGAAGTTGCGCATCACGGAAGACTTCGCGGACCTTCGCGAGTGCCAGGTGGTGATTGAAACGGTGCTGGAAGACCTCCAGGTGAAATATGAGGTGTTTCGGAAAATTGAGGCCATAGTATCGCCGGAGACGATCATCGGCAGCAACACTTCAGCGCTTCCCGTGACTTTGCTTCAAAAGGGCGCCAGCCATCCTGAGAGATTCATGGGAATCCACTGGGGTGAACCCGCGCACGTCTTGCGGTTCATGGAGATTATCTGCGGCGACCAGACTGACCTGCGCTTTGTGGAGCGCGCCAGGGCGCTGGCGGAGCGCTGGGGGAAGGAGCCTTCGGTTGTGCGGCGTGACGTTCGCGGGTTCCTGACCAACCGTTGTATGTACGCCATGTTGCGCGAGGCTTTTTACCTGGTCGAATCGGGCTACGCGACGATCGAGGACGTGGATCGTTCCTTGCGCAATGACTATGGCTACTGGATCACGCTGGCCGGGCCGTTCCGCTTTATGGATCTTACCGGCGTGCCCGCCTACATGCGGGTGATGGAGCATCTGCTGCCGGATTTATGCTGCTCCACCGAGGTGCCGAAGTTGATGCGCGAAGTGGTGGACTCCGGCGCCCTCGGAGTCGCCAACGCTAAAGGTTTTTACAAGTATACTCCGCAAGAGGCGCGGCGCTGGGAGAAGCGCTTTCTAAGATTCACTTACGACATTCGCGCCCTGGCGCAGAAGTATTCGAAAGGTTGAAAAGGCAAACCGCGCATGCGTTCCTGGCTGCTGCTCTTCAGTTGCAATTTGATGTGGGCTCTGCAATTCACCTGCGTCAAGTTGGTGCAAGCTCAGGTAGGTCCTTGGATGACGGTCTGGGGACCTATGACCCTGGCCACCCTCATGCTTTATCCGCTTATTCGCGCGGAGAATCGCGACGCCTACAAAGGGAAGGCGCGATCGCGAAAAGACATCCTTCTGTTTTTCCTTCTGGCGCTCGTGGGTGTTTTTCCCGGCCAGGTCTTGATCACCTGGGGTACACGCATGTCGCTGGCCAGCAACGCGGCGCTCCTGATGTTGACGCTGCCGGTTTCCACCGCTATCCTGGCCATCATTTTTCTCCACGAGCGCATGACCTGGGTGCGATGGGCGAGCTTTCTGCTGGCCATCGCGGGTGTGCTGATGTGCTCGGGCGTTGACCTGCGAGGCCTCAATTTCGGAACAAGTTTCTTCTACGGGAACATCCTGATTCTTCTCGGCACGCTGGGGAGCGCTTTTTACAACTCGTACGGGAAAAAAGTGCTGGAGCGATACTCGCCCATGCAGATGCTTTTCTATACTTACGTCGCCATGTTCGTCTTGATGACTCCACTCGTCCTGACGCAGGAACGCGGCGTTTTCAGCCATATCGCGCAATTTACCTCGCGCACCTGGATCGGCCTCATCTTGCTGACCTTCTTCCACAATTTTCTTTCCATGGTACTTTTCCTGAAGGCGCTGAAGGCGCTGGACGCCATTCAGGCGGCCCTTTCGAACTATCTCATCACATTCTTCGGGGTTCCCATCGCCGCGATTTGGCTGGGGGAAAGACTTACCCTCATGGCCATCGTGGGTGGCCTGCTGGTGCTGGGGAGCACTTTACTGATTACGCTATGGACTGGATCCAGGCCGGAGCAAGCTGCTGCGACGGGATAAAGTCCGCCTTGCCTCCGCCGCTTGCTCGCCCTACCGCATATCGTCCAGGGCCCTTTGCGCCGCGAGGAACTTGGGATCGACTTCCAGTGCCTTCTTGAACTCGCGAGCGGCTTCATCTCTCTTGTGCATCTTGCTCAGCGTCAAGCCGAGATCGTAGTAGGCCTGCGCAAACTTGGGATCCAATCTGATGGCCTCGCCGAACTCAACGCTGGCTTGGGCAAAATCCCCTTGCTCGAGATAAATCGTCCCCAGCGCATTATGCGCCCGGGCATTGTTCGGCTCAATTTCCAGTGCGGCGCGAAGCTGCCGTGTTGCTTCTTCCCAATTTTTCTCTTCGGCGGCTATCCATCCCAGGTTGTAATGTGCTGCAAAATCTCGTGGGAACACCGTCAACAGATGGTTATATTGACTGCGGGCTCGCACCACGTCCCGTTTCTCGAGCCAGATTTTTCCCAGCATCTCCTCGGAGGGTTGGGTGAGTTGCTCGACGGCCGCCCCTCGCGGTGAGCCGATCGCGAGGGTCGCCTGGAGCTCGCGCGCCGCGTCATCGAGCCGATGGAGCTCGAAATATTGGACTCCCAGGTTGTAATGGGCCATGAGGTCGGTGGGATCGCGCTCCAACACCTTCCGGAAGTCTTCGGCAGCGTCTTCGCGGCGGCCCAGCTTCTGCTCGAAAAGCGCCAACAGATTGCGCGTGTCGATAAGATTGGGGTCCTTGGATAGAACCCCTTTCAGCAATTCCACGGATTGCGGCAATCGCCCTGCAAACGACAGCGTTACCGCCTCCTCCGTCTTCAGATAAACATCCACCCGCGCTTTGGGATCAGGCCCCGAGTCAACTTCGGCCGCATGGCTGCCGGAGGAGGCCACGTAACCAATCGAGCTCAGGGCGCGAGCGACTTCCGGGCTCACCGCGCTGGGTTGCGCGCTTCTGCCGGCGGAAGCAAAGCTCGAGCGTAGCTTTTGCAGGCGCTCGCGGTAAGCGAGATCCACTGAGTGCATGCGTGCGTACAGGTTGGCCTGTTCAGCGGGATCGGCGGCGAGATCGTACAACTCCGGCTCGGGCGCGCTGATGTATTTGTAGTCGCCCACGCGCAGGCTTCGCAATGCCGCGCAGCCGTAGTGGTAATGCGCATACAGACTTTCGCTGTAGACCTCGCGAGGCGCCGGCTGGGTCCTCCCCTCCATTAGGTCCAAGAGACTCCGCCCCTGGAATTGAGGCGGCTCGGGAACGCCCAGGAACTGCAGGATGGTGGGCGCAACATCGATCAGGCCTGTGGGAGAGTCGACACCAGAAGGAAAATGGCCGGCCCCGCGGGGCCAATGAATGATCAGCGGCACTCGAAGGGTGCTTTCGTAGATGAAGTAGCCGTGGGTTCGCTCGCCGTGCTCGCCCAGACTCTCGCCATGGTCCGAGAGGAAGATGATCAAACTCCTATCGACCAGACCCTTGGCCTGGAGAAACTGCCAGAAGTCTCCCAAGGTCGCATCGACGTAGCTGAGCACGCCATCGTATTCCCGGTCGCGGAATCGAGTTCGCATCTCTGGGGCGAGGCTGTAAGGTTTGTGGAGGTCGTAGAGGTGCAGGAAAAGGAAAAACGGATGATCCGAATTGTCCTGCAACCATTGGCGGGCAGCCTGCGTTACTTCCCCTGAGGGACGCTTGAGGTCAAGCTGCTCGAGGTTCGGCTGGCTCGTCAAGTTGAACGGGCTATCGTAGAAGTCGAAACCTTGGTCCAGCCCAAATCTGCGGTCTAGAGGAAATCCGCCAATGAACCCTGCGGTCCGATACCCTTGAGATTTCAAAAGGCTCGCAAGCGTTACCGCTCCATGCGCCAGGACAGCCCCATTGTCTTCCACGCCGTTCGAGAAAGAGTAAGTGGAAGTGAAAAGAGAAACGTGCGACGGTAAAGTCAGCGGGACCTGAGAGTTGACGTTCAAGAACTGAGTGGCCCCCACCCTCATTGCGTCAATGTGCGGAGTGGGCAGCGCGCCATAGCCGTAGCAACCCAGATGGTCGGCGCGCAGGGTGTCAACTGAGATGAGGATCACGGAGGCGCGCTCGGACCCTTCGGCAACGATGGGGCTGCCAACGACAAATCCGAGAATTGTGGCAACCCAGCAGAGAGACGCTGCGCCCAGTAATCGTGGGCGCCCCTCTAGGTGCAAAGCGTGCCAGGCCTTGCCGGCAGGCATCGTGAGCCCCCGATGGTTTGATATTCCATACTGAATTATACATCTGGCCACACGAGGGGCCATGCCTTTCGCTTTTGGTTGGTGTCGTTTGACTGGTCAACAGGCCCGGATCGGCGCTATATTACTCATATGTCGGATGATTTTGTAAACCTCATAGCAGGCTACCTGAAGTCGCGAAGGCAGGAAGTCGATCTACGCACCAAGAAAGCTCTTCAAGATGAAGGCATCAAGAAGGCGAGAGCTTTCGAGGAATGGTCTGCGTTACGCGACTGGATGACGAAGTTTTGCGAGGATGCGAACCGGGAAGAGGGTCGGGAGACCTTTCTGCTCAGGGTCACTCGCAATCAAATCCTGGAAGTCGCTGCGGATGTTCCGGAAAACGGCAATCGAATCTTGCACACGGAATTCAACTCGGAAACAGGCAAGATAACCTACCACATAGAACGCGGAAGCTTTTTTGGACAGGCTGCCTCCCCCGTTGCTTTGTCCACCGAAAGCTCCGGGACTTTCACGCCCGTATTAGATGGCGCCGAGTTTTACTTCTCGGACGGTTCTGAGAGAATATCGGCTGCAAAAATGGGGCAGGTGCTAATCAAGGCTCTGGTTAATATGCCGCAGGAACCAAGTGCCGGAAAGCTCTAGTCTTACCCCCTAATGATTCAGCCCGCAAAGCGGGCGTCATAACGTAGCCCACGGCGCAAGCCGTGGGTTTCCGTCGCCCCCCCTCTCCCCAATCCCCTCTCCCGCCCCGGCGGGAGAGGGGAGCCGAAGGCGGGGTAAGGGCCGCAAACCCAGGGCTGGCGCCCTGGGCTAAGTTATTTCGCCCCTGCCGGGGCTGTAATCCTGGCCATCGGTGAAGCCGAGCTGGTCCGAAGCCCGGATGTCCACAATTCGTGACGTTGTGATGGACCGAAATGCGGGATGCCAGAATTCCAGGTGCATTCCTCGCCCGATAAACCGCAGCTTCAGCATCGAGCCGCCCCACGTGGACCCCGCGATTCTCACCGCGACGGGATCGGGACAATACTGCGGGTGGCCCCAAATCAGTTCCTTGCCGCGATCGCCAATTAAGATGGTGTACCAACGATTCTGTGTCTCCACTTCCAACTGCACGCCCTCGGATAAATCGTCCAGGCACACACCGCCTTCAATCTCCGACTGTACGATGTTCCGATTCACCTCGTCACTGAAGTTGGGATGAGGCATGAAGGGTTTGGGATCGGGGACGGCGGCCTTCGTTTCCATTCTCGTTTTCTCCGCCTGCCTACGGCCTACTGCTTTCTGCCGTCTGCCTTCTGTTCTTCATGGCGCTTCCCAATCGAGGGCATAGATTTCCTGGGTGCCCGTGTCGCGAAGCAGAAGCGGTGAATCGTCGGGAGCCATGCCTAGCCAGACACTCCAGGAGCCTGTTTGCCGGAAGTTTTTCAGATCGGCCACGCGCTCGACCTTCCGGTCGCGAATGCGCACTCGCATCACGGACGTCTGGTCCTCCCGATGCAAGAAGTAAACGTGCTCTCCGGTTTTCGACCAATTGGGGAAAGCCGCTGTGACCTTAGCGATTTCCTCCCACCTTTGGGCGGCGAAATCGAAAAGCATAAGGCCACGGGAATGGAAAGGCATGGCGACGACATAACGCCCATCGGGCGACCAGCGGGGTGAGAAAAGGCCGTTTGAGCCAGGCAGGGTCGAGATTTGATGAGTCCCAACGTCAAGGACCCGAATGGTGGCGTTGCGATCATTTCCAGCGCCACCGAAGACGATTCTTGTTCCGTCGCGCGACCAGCCGGCGTCCCATTCGTCCTGCGAGTCTTCGGGTATGATTTCGCGCGGCGTTCCCCCGTCGCTCGAAACCGTATACAACCTCGCCTTCTGGCCGGGCGAAAAGGCAAAGAAAACGAGCTGCTTGCCATCGGGCGACCAGCTAGGATGCTCGGCATAGAGCGGCGGGTAGCTGAGCTGGAGCCGCCGGCTGCCGTCCAATTTGCTTGTCCAGAGTGTTCCCTCCGGGAAGCTGACATAGGCCACCCACTGCCCATCTTCAGAGAAGCTGACACTATCCGCCGAAATTCCGGAAAGGAACGGAACGAACTCTGCGGACTTCGCATCATAGCGCGCCAGCTCCCCGCGCGCCAGTGCTCCCACCACGAACAGCTTTTTGCCATCCTTGCTGGGCAGAGGATCGGAGAAGGTCATCGGCCCGGAGGTCAATTGCACGGGTTGGCCGTTGGCTTTTCCAAGTAAATTCCCTTTCTCAGCAAGGGCCCAGATATTGCCTCTTGACTGGAAAACGAAGTATTTCCCGTCGGGAGTCCATTTGCCGCAACATTCGTCGGGAGGAGTGTGCCAGGCGGGAAGCAGGTTATGCAGCTCCGTCCCGCTGATCGAAACCTGCCAAAGCGAGCTTCGATCAGTCGCACCACTCCTGACGCTGAATCGAATCACCGTGCCGTCCGGCGACCAAGCGGGATCAAAAGCTTGGTCGGGCGCGGAGACAAGCTTGTGGGGCTCGGCGCCATCGCTCTTCGCCAGGAATAAGTCGTGTCCGTTGGCGAAAACGAGCATTTGGCCGTCGGGAGACCAGGCGGCGCCCTGTCCAACGGCCTCTCCCAGCCTGCGCGGTGACCCGCCGAGCACAGGCAATGCCCAAAGCGGTCCATTGAATACTGTACCCACCTCGTCCGCGACGAGCAGTCTTGCCCCGTCGGGGGAAACAGTGAGCAGTCGCATGGTCGGGGCGGGAATTGGGACGCGCGTCACCTCTCCGCCGGAGCCGGACACCTGCGCGATGCCCGGACCCGCAGAAGCGTTGTCTTCAAAGTAAAGCCGTGCCCCGTCCGTCCCGACGAGGTTCTTTTGATTGCTGTCGTGAGTGACCGGGATGTAGCCCGATACTTTCGGTGGGGGGAGGGGACGAGATTGAAAATAGATGAGCAACGCGATGACAACGAGACCCAAGCCGCTGACCGCGACTGTCCACCCTTTCCATCGAGGCCGCCCGAGTTTGGAGACGGCCGCCGCAGCCGCAAGGCCGCCTGTCCCCGCCGCTGGTGAAAGTTCCGCGCTCCCCGCAGATATTGTGGCGCCGGATCGTCGCGAATCCGTGTCACGCTTCAGGCGCTTCAGATCAGAACGTACGTCAGCGGCGTGTTGATAGCGGAGGTCTCGGTCTTTCTCCAGGGCCTTGTTGATAATTCGTTCGAGTTCGGCGGGACAATCGGGATTCAGCCGCACCGGAGGAGCAGGTACACGGTTTAAGATGGCCTCAAAGATGACGCCCGAGCTATCACCGCGAAAGGGCAACATCCCTGTCGCCATTTCGTACAGCACCACGCCAAAGGAGAACAAATCACTGCGCGCATCCAGTTCCTTGGCCCGCACCTGCTCCGGCGACATATAAGCTACCGTCCCCATTGCTGTCCCCGGGCTGGTCAGATGCGGCTCGTCCACGGTGGCGGCGGTTAGACCATTCAAGGTTGCACCCT
>Ga0326727_10003407_pt1 | contig 50934 bp, 46 predicted proteins | sample MB2enrmetagenome_FD_207643 | JGI IMG/M metagenome (GOLD analysis project Ga0326727, IMG submission 207643) | Lab enriched peat soil microbial communities from McLean, Ithaca, NY, United States - MB29MY | ecosystem: Environmental > Terrestrial > Soil > Wetlands > Peat | place: USA: New York...
TCGGGCTGCCCTCCGGCACTCCGCCTGAACCTCTGGACCAGTAACCTGAACGCAAACCCTTATACACCAACGGGGTCCTTTTTGACAACATTGAGATACATTTAATATACAAGGGGAGGGCCGGGGGGCCTGTGGCCCCCCGGCTCTCCCCTCAAAGGACTTTCGCAACAGTCTCATAATACCGGGGAAATGAGCCTTAAGGATTTGCTCATTAGCTGAATTGGGGAGATGGCCTTGGCCTGTTTCATGGAAAAATTCCAGGACTCGCTCCGCTTCCGTCTCTGGCAGGATGAGGGCCGGGGACCGGGGACCCTGGGGGCCCTGAAGGCCCTGCGCCTCCTTATCCTGGCCGGCCGCGGCCTGATCAGGAATCAGTCCCTGGTGCGTTCTTCGGCCCTGGCCTATGCCACTATCCTGGGGTTCATCCCCCTTTTCGCCCTGCTCTTCGCCATTTTGCAGGCCATGGGTTTGCCGCGCCTGTTAGCCACGTATTTCCTCGAAAACCTCGCCCCCGGCTCCAAGGATTTTGTCACCCAGATCCTCCATTACATCGAAAACACCAAGGTGACCTCCCTGGGGGTCTTCGGGGTAGTGGTCCTGCTCTGCGACCTGGTCATCGTCATGACCAACGTGGAGAAGGCCTTCAACAAAACCTGGCACGTTTCCCGAACCCGCCCCTTGAGCCGCAAGGTCAGCGACTACCTCAGCATCTTTCTCATCTTCCCCATCCTCATGGCGGTGGCCCTCTCCATCTCCACTTCCTTCCTGGGGATTCGGGAACTCCGCCATATCCTGGCGCCGGTGGTGCCCGAAGTCTTTTTCACCGCCACCCGCTGGCTGGTGACCCTGGGGGTGCTGTGGCTGGCCTTCATCTTCATCTACCTGGTGATGCCCAACACCCGGGTTAAATTTTGGTCCGCGGTCCTGGGCGGGGTGGTGGGAGGCAGCATCTGGCAGGTGGCCCAATGGATCTTCGTCTGGATCCAGCGGGCTTCCGCTTATTACAACGCCATTTACGGCACCCTGTATAATCTCCTCTTTATCTTCATCTGGATGTTTTGGTGCTGGCTTATCCTGCTTTTCGGCACTGAGGTGGCCTATGCCCATCAAAACCTGGGCCCACTCACCCGCCGGCAACGGCTCTCGGCGCCCTCCCAGGAGCCGGTGGACGAATACCTGGGCCTGGCCGCCTTGCTGAGCATCGGGGCCCGTTTTTATCAACGGCAGCCACCCCTGTCTCTGGAGGAACTGGCGGAACTTCTGCCCAGCGGCAACAACCTGGCGGACCGGGTGATCCAGGCGCTGCAAGACTGCCATCTGGTGGTGGAGGTGGCCGCCCGCAAAGCGGCGCGCTCCCCCCAATTTCTGCCCAACCTGCCCCTGGACCAGGTGACGGTGGCCGAGGCCCTGGCCTGCCTGCGGCGCTCCCGGGAAGTGGCCCTCAGCCAGTCCCTGGAGGTTGAGCCTGGGCTGGTAGCCACGCTGCAGCGCCTGCTGGAAGGCAAGTTCCCCGCCGACCCGGCCTCCCTGACCATCAAAGACCTGGTGGAGTCTTTCGAAAAATCCGCCCTCCCCAGGCAGCCCGATAATCCTACCTGAACTTAAAGTCCCCCCGGCCCAGCAAATCATGCAGATGGACAATGCCCAGGACCTTCCGGGACTCATCCAGCACCGGGAGCACCGTGATGGCGTGGTGCTCCATCAACTCCAAAGCCTGGGAGGCCAGGGCCCCGGGGCCGATGGCCCGGGGCTTCGGGGTCATCACCTCCTTCACCTTTTTATTCAGGATGTCGCCCCATTTGACCAAAGCCCGGCGCAGGTCGCCGTCGGTGATGATGCCTCTCAAGGTGTCCTGGCCATCCACCACCAGGGTGACCCCCAGCTTCTTGGCGTTCATTTCGGCGATGGCCTGGCTCATGGTGTGCGAGAGGGCCGTGCGGGGGACCCGCTCGCCGGCGAGCATCACCTCGGAGATGGCCAACGACAGGCGCTCCCCCAGACTGCCGCCGGGATGGAAGCGCCGGAAGTCCGAGACCTGAAAACCCCGTTTGGTGAGCAGGGCCACCGCCAGGGCGTCGCCCATGGCCAGCATGGCGGTGGTGCTGGCGGTGGGGGCCAGCCCCAGGGGGCAGGCCTCCCGGGGCACCCCGGTGTCAATGGTCACCCGGGCCCGGCGGCCCAGGGTAGAGCCGGGCCGCCCGGTCAGGGCGATAAGCGGGGCCTTAAGGCGCTCCAGGCTGGGGATGAGGATGGTGAGTTCCCGGGTTTCGCCGCTATTGGAGAGGACCAGGACCACGTCGGCGGCGGAGACCATCCCCAGGTCGCCGTGCATGGCCTCCACCGGGTGGAGGAACAGGGCCGGGGTACCGGTGGAGTTGAAGGTGGCCACAATCTTGCGGGCCACGATGCCGGATTTACCCACCCCGGTAACGATGACCCGGCCCTTCGCCTGATAGATGAGGTCCACCGCCTTGAGGAAGCTAACGTCCAGCTTGGCGATCAGGGTGGTGAGGCCCTCCGCTTCAATGGTCAGGACTTCCCGGGCCAGGTCCAGGAGGTTAGTAGGCACTTAATTCCCTTGGGTTTCTGGTTTGCGTCTTTCGTTGCCGCCCAGGCGCTTGGCCGGTGCTTTCGGGCTCAATCGTGCCGCTATTGGTTCTTTACCGGAAAACGAAAACAATAATGCCGGGTGCGCACCGCGCCCCACTTGAAAGCCCCGTTGAGACGGCTGTTCCACCAATTATTCCCCTCTCCCCCCGCAAGCTCTCAGGGGAGAGGGAGAAAACCCGACTCTTCGCGGTACTTCCTCCTATGCCACTTTCAGACCCGAAGGTCCGATCTGCTTGCAATTCATGGGATAAATGTGCAAGAGACAGTTTGTTCTTCAAAAGGCCACAAGTCAAGAATTTCCCCTCTCCCCCAATGGGGGAGAGGGCTGGGGTGAGGGGGAATCCCGCTTCTCATTCATCAAAATCGCCAAAATCGTTTCCAAAACCGCCTCGGTCTCCGGCAATACCTGATTATTCCAAAAGCGGAAGACCCGATAGCCCATATTGTTCAAATATTCAGAACGCTGAATATCCAATTCCTCGTTTTCAGCATGTTTCCCGCCATCCCCTTCGATGACAAGATTTTTCTCTACGCAAATAAAATCGACAAAATATGGCCCCACCGGAAATTGCCGCCGGAATTTCCAGCCGCCCAGCTCACGATTGCGCAAATGGCGCCAAAGCCGGCGCTCCGCCTCGGTCATCCGCTTTCGCAAGGCCTTGGCGAGCTCCCTAACCAATCAAGCCACCCCTCACCCCGGCCCCCTCCCCTCTCAAGGGAGAGGGGGTTTTTGCGGTTAGGCCACCATCTGCCTCCGGCCGGTGAGGCCCAGGCTGGAAGCCTGCGCCACCAATTTCCTGGACTTACCCCGCTTCCGCCGGCTTCAGCTCTCGCCCCAGCATTATGCAGTCCTTGCCCCGTCCCTTGCCGGAAAACATGGCCCGGTCGGCGATGGCGAGCAGTTCCTCCCGGTCCTGGGCGTCTTCCGGCAGGGTAGCAATACCGAAACTGGCCGTGACCCGGATATCCAGCCCTTCATCCTCCAGGAAGCCGGTCTGATTGAGCTTTTCCCGCAGCCGCCGGGTCAGTTCCAGGGCCTGGGATTTGGAACGGTGCGGCAGGAGGATGACGAACTCATCGCCGCCATAACGCACCAGGCTGTCCTCCGGTCCCAGCACCGAGTGAAAAACCTGGGCCACCTGCCCCAGGACCCTGGCGCCCCGGATATGGCCGTAGCCGTCCACCACCGCCTTGAAATTGTCCAGGTCCAGAAACACCAGGGATAACTCCCCCCCTTTTTGCTGAATCTGGGGGATGAGGTTGTCCAGGCTGAAGATGAGATAGCGGGTATTGTAAAAGCCGGTGACTTCATCAATATAGGCCCGGGCCTGGAGCTTCTGGAGATTGCGAACATTATCCACCGCGATGGCCACATAATCCGCGATGATGCTCAGGTGCGGCAGATACTTTTCCCGGAAAAATCTTTCGTCCTCCACGTTGATGACTTCGAAAACCCCGATAACCTCACCCCGCACCACCAGGGGCAGGGCGATGATGGAGCGGGTGTCGAAGCCGGTGGCCGCATCTACCCGGGCGGCAAAGCGCGGGTCCTTGTCCACCTCAGGGATAAAGATGGGCTTCCCGGATTGGGCCACGGCGCCGGCAATGCCTTCCCCGGGATGCAGACGGATGCCTTTGACCGACTCCGGGTCCAGCCCCACTGTCACAGCAAAGTAAAGCTCCCGGGTCTGGGGGTCCAGTAGCAGCAGGGACCAGTTTTCCGCGGGCAACAGGAGCCTGATGCGTTCCAGGACGGCGGAGAGCAGGGTCTCCATGTCATAGGCGCTCACCAATTCCTTGGAGAATTCGATGGCGGCCAGCAGGCGCTCCAACTGCCCGGTGTCGGACGGCTCGAAGGCTGAAGACTCTTTCTTTTCCACCGCAGGCGCTCCAAGCTGATTCTAAGGGGAACCGGTCGCCTTTGCAAGGGGTTTGTCTGGCGTCCTTGACCCCCGAAGGAGCTGATTAATTTGAGATGGTTGCGAAAGTTTGTTGAGGGGAGGGCCGGGGGTTTTTTGGAAAGTGGCCCCCGCCCTCCCCGCAAACTCCCCTCCCAACCCCTTTAAGATTCAAATATAGGAGTTTAGGTAGAACCGCCGCCCTCGGCGGTTCTAGCCTTCATTATTTGTGCCGCCCGCGGCGGCAGCGCTACCGCTAATGAGCCAGGGGTTGCCCCTGGCGGGAACGCCGGCCCCGGTGCTCCCCGTCCTCCCCTCAAGCATGAAGCATACAGTTAAAAATTTGCGGTTCCCAAAAGCGGCGGTTAAAACGGTAGCAAAATTCCGCCAGGTAGCGGGTCAGATGCTTGGGGCTGACGCCATGGTGGATACCCCGGATATTGCCTTTAATATTGGCGATCAAGGTGTGGACCAGGGTTTCTTATTACGCCCGCAGGTGGTATGTCCATGTGGCCTCGGCCTTTCCCTTGACCCACCATTACAGGGCAGTGGTGGCTTAGGGGTCATAGGTCGCCACCCCGCAAGAATTGGCGAATTAAGGGAATGGTATCTTTAAAATATACAAAAAAGGTTCATTTTGAGGGAAAGTTGTGCTATCTTGCGTTCAAGAAGACGATTGGGCCACAAAAAGAGGAATTTCTTCGGATATCCTTTCCGGATGGCAGGTTCCAAAACTAATTTTCAACGGCAGAGGCCAAGACTGGCGCATAATCTCGGCTCATTCCAGGCTACCCGGCCTCTTCCTTGAGACCGGTAGCCTACCGGAAAACCGAAGTTGCTGAAAGGTGAGGGAATCGAGACCACCCGTATCTCCGGACCCGGTTAATAGGTAAGTAAATTCCAATCCGTTAGCTGCCGACTTTATCGGCCACCGAGCTGAACGTGGAGCTCAGGTTGCTGCCCAGGGCGGTGACCGCGCCTATGATTACCACGGCGATCAGAGCCACCAGCAGTCCGTATTCCACCGCGCTTGCCCCAGCCTCGTCCTGCAAAAACCTTTTAAGCATCGCTCCCTCCTTTCCACTCAAGGTGAATCAGTACTTGCCCAATCTGGACACCGGAAAGCTTTGCAATAAAAAGGCCAACAGCATAACCAAAAAAATATTTTTGAGATTAATTAATTAATTCTTTAAGTTTTTCATTCATAGAGTATGATCCAACCATCCGCAACTTCCACCACTTGTTTAATAAATTGAACATAAGATTAGATTCCTTGAACATAATCCACCTTTATTCAAGGATCAACCGGCCGTAGTATTTCCTCTTTTTAAAAACTGGATCAATGAACCACGTCAATTCCCAAAAGGACTCTGGCAGCAAGGCCGACCCCGTATGTGATGGCGCATGTCCCCATAATGACGGCTATATTATGAACGATCTTCGATATGATCTTTTTCCCGGACAAAACCGCGACAAAAAAACCCGCCGTGGATATGGTGAGGACGGCAAGCGAGAAGGCTATCACCGTAGGGGTTAGGGGCGCTGAATCCCACATCACCCCGACGAGGAAGGGGATCAGGATCGGGACATTCCCGACGATGAAAAACAATCCGGCGGTCTTGATGGCCTCTTTCGGCTCGCCGACCTCCCCTAATGATTTCAGCGAATGGACCAGGTTGGACAGGATGGAAGTGTCCTCCCCGATGAGCTCAATTATATCTTTAACCGTTTCTCTGCTGATTCCTTTCCCGACGAGGGCTTGTTCCAGCTCCCGTTTCAGCACGGCCGGGTTGATTTCTCTTTTTATTTGAATTTCACTGGTTCTTCCCTCGTGCAGATCGAAGGTTGCCTTCGAGGTGACATAGGAGGTGGACATGATCGCAATCAGCCCCCCGATTGCGCTTATAATCCCAGTCAATCCAATGGTCAGCGTCGATGCGTGCGCGGCAAGCAGGCCGATAACCAATCCAAGCGTCCCGATGATCCCGGCGGTCATCGCCTCCATTGCCTCCCGGGTCTTAGCGATATAGGCTTCTTTATTGGCGATATGTTCCATCATCTGCCATTCGTGGCCGATTTCCTGCCGGATAATGTTAATGATGATCTTGCGGGTATCCTCATCGTGCTCGTACGCCTCGAGTAATTTGGAGTACTCGAGGATCGCATTCCGCTCGTGGTGTTCCATGTAATGAATGAAGATGGTGAACGGAAGGATCAGCGAAAGCAATTTCCCCATCAATATTTTGATGCGAAGGGATAGAGTAATGTTGAAGGTGGCGCCATGGGACTTTGCGGCAATCCGCTTCCAGACCGTTGCGTGCCCCTGCTCCATGCTTCCAATTGTCCGGATGATCTCTTTCTGCTCCGCATCGTCGCATTCCGCGATAAGAAAGCTGTACAGACGATCGGCAATGATCTCCGATTGCCAGTATTTGTGCAGTAATGATAAATTTCCTTCCATGGTTCCGATCACCCCTCAAACCTCAGGATTTCTTAATTTAAACCTGGACAATGGATAAGGCAAGAAGGAGCCCTGAGATCCCAAGCGGACCTGACTCAGAGCAAAATGAACGTGCCGTATTTCCAGGAATGGCACGAGGATGGGCAGGAAGCATTAAATGCCTCAAGTGAAAGTTTTTTGGGGGGAAAGGTCAGTTTAGATAGGGGACTCTAACCGGGGTTCGGAAGAGGGCTATTTCCCTTCGGCAATATTTATCGACCCGGTTTTTTTCTATTGGCCGGCCATCCAGGCCGGTTAAGGACCATTATCATCCCACCCAATCCGGCGCCCCCGGGTTGACGCTACAACGGCGATGTTCCAGGCATTTCACTTCTTCCCAAAAATATATCACCGCAGCCTCGCTTTCCAGAGCCATCGGGAGTTTCACGCCATGCAAAGGCTCCCCACCTTCTTGCTGCGGCTTGAGCCATAGGTACCGACCGCTCCACCAGGAGGCTAGGGCTCGGGCCTGGGATTCGGTCAGAGGGGTATTACCAGCGCTTTTTCTTTGCGCCATGGCCCCCTCCTTTCTCAGAGAAGAAAGAAATAGATTACCCTAATTGTCTTGATTCCTCTTGGAAAAGGGCCAATTTCGCTTTAGCCAGCTTTTTATGCAGGGCTTCCACCTTGGCCAGGTTTTTGGCCAACAGGGCCTTGAGGATGTCACCTTCGATTTCAGCCACCTCCAGGCGTTTGTAGTAGTCCATGGACTCCTTGAGGTGGGCCAGGACGATTTTTCCCGTAAGGATGGGATGGTTGTTGGTCACGTTGGCATCCTTGAACTGGGTGCCATGCTCCAGTTCCACCTCCAGCCCGACACAAAAATCCTCCAGGGGAATATCCATGCCCTGGGTATTCACTTCTTTAAGGATTATACCGGCTTCTTCCGGGCTGACTTTAGTCTCTCTCTTTTGGGACCAGTCACTCAAGCCCAGTTCCTTACAAACCCTATGTACTTCCTGGACCGTGACATATTCGGGAACTTCCATTGATCATTCCTTCCTAATTTATTTTTAAGTGAGTCGGAAGTGGTCGCCTTAAGGCAGCTGCCAATCTTATTTTAAGAATGGGCTGCAATAACTCAAGTTGATGAAGGCATACGGGGCCTCCCGCTTCTCTTTGGAGGCCCCTTCCAAACAATTAAGGGCAACCCCAGACCGGCCGGCTTATTTCAGGCGCGGGTCGACCTGGCCAGGGCCGCCGCACTCCGGGAGGTAGCAGGTTACATTTTTGAATTCACACTCCTGCCGGCACTCGGGACAAATTTTTGGGGGAGTAGCCGCCTCCAGGGTATAGCCACAGGTGCCGCACTTCCAATGGGTTTTCATTTCCGTTTGACTCATCGCCTGATTCTCCTCTTCTTGGCTCATATGTTGCTATAGCCTCCGTTGATCGTTCAAAACATCCGTCAGCTCGTGGCGGTTATCGCTTTCTGATCATCCGATTTGCCATTCAGAATACGCTTCAGAAGCCCTCGAAGAAGTTTATGCTACGATCGGGCAAGGTCGAAGCGGTCGAGGTTCATTACCTTGTTCCACACCGCGACAAAGTCGTGCAGGAACTTCTCCTGGGAGTCCTCACATCCGTAGACTTCCGCCAAGGCCCGGAGTTGGGAGTTCGAACCAAAGATGAGGTCGACACGGGTGCCGGTCCATTTGAGTTCGCCCGTGGCGCGATCATGACCCTCAAACACGTCTTCGTCTTCCGAGGTTGCCTTCCAAGTCGTTCTCATGTCGAGCAGATTCACGAAGAAGTCATTGGTGAGCGTCTCTGGCCGCTTGGTGAAGACGCCGTGCTGGGACTGTCCGAAGTTGGCATTCAAGACACGCATACCGCCAACGAGAACCGTCATCTCAGGAGCGGTCAGCGTCAGCAGTTGCGCACGATCAACCAGCAGTTCCTCTGCCGAAACGGCGTATTTGGTTTTGAGGTAGTTACGGAACCCGTCCGCAACCGGTTCGAGTACGGCGAATGACACCACGTCGGTTTGCTCCTGCGACGCATCCGTGCGTCCCGGCGCGAAGGGTACGGTCACATCGTGACCGGCGTTCTTCGCGGCCTGCTCAACACCGGCGCAACCGCCCAGAACGATCAGGTCAGCAAGCGACACCTTCTTCCCGCCGGACTGCGCGCCGTTGAACTCCTTTTGGATGCCCTCCAGGGCTTTGAGGACCTTCGCCAGTTGGGCAGGCTGGTTGACTTCCCAATCCTTTTGCGGCGCAAGACGAATACGCGCCCCGTTCGCCCCGCCGCGCTTGTCGCCACCCCGGAACGTGGCTGCCGACGCCCAGGCGGTATAGACCAGTTCCGAGATCGACAGGCCCGAGGCCAGGATCTTGCCCTTGAGGTTGGCGATGTCCGGCGCGTCGATCAGCTCATGATCGACTGCGGGCACCGGGTCTTGCCAGATCAGTTCCTCTGCCGGCACCTCCGCACCGAGATAGCGCGAGCGGGGGCCCATATCGCGGTGGATCAGCTTGAACCACGCCCGGGCGAAGGCGTCTGCCAACTGGTCCGGGTTCTCGTAGAAGCGCCTGGAGATCTTTTCGTAGATGGGGTCGAACCTCAAGGCAAGGTCCGTGGTCAGCATGCCTGGCGCGTGACGCTTCGACGGATCGTGGGCATCCGGTACCGTGCCGGCGCCGCCGCCACCCTTCGGTCGCCACTGATGCGCCCCGGCCGGGCTTTTCGTCAATTCCCATTCGTAGCCGAACAGGTTCCTGAAGAAGTTGTTGCTCCACTTTGTTGGCGTTTGGGTCCAAATGACCTCCAGGCCGCTGCCGATCGTGTCATCGCCTTTGCCGGTGCCGAAGCTGCTCTTCCAGCCGAGGCCCTGCTCCTCGATACTGGCCGCTTCTGGCTCAGGCCCCACATGGGACGCCGGGCCGGCGCCGTGGGTTTTGCCGAAGGCGTGACCGCCGGCGATGAGCGCCACCGTCTCTTCGTCGTTCATCGCCATGCGCGCGAAAATCTCCCGGATATCCTTGGCCGCCGCGATGGGATCCGGGTTGCCGTTGGGGCCTTCCGGGTTGACGTAAATCAGGCCCATCTGCACGGCGGCGAGGGGATTCTCGAGTTCCCGGTCACCGGAGTAGCGCTTGTCGCCACCAAGCCACTCCTTCTCGGCCCCCCAGTAGACGTCCTCTGGGGGCCCCCAGATATCCTCGCGCCCGAAGCCGAAGCCGAAGGTTTTGAAGCCCATGGACTCCAGGGCGCAATTGCCGGCGAAGATTATGAGGTCGGCCCAGGAGATCTTTTTGCCGTATTTCTGCTTGATCGGCCAGAGCAGCCGGCGCGCCTTGTCGAGGCTAACGTTGTCGGGCCAGCTGTTGAGGGGGGCAAAGCGTTGGGCGCCGGATCCCCCGCCCCCCCGGCCGTCGCCGATGCGGTAGGTGCCGGCGCTGTGCCACGCCATCCGAATGAACAACGGCCCGTAGTGACCGAAATCGGCCGGCCACCAGTCCTGCGAGTCGGTCATCAGCGCATAGAGGTCCTTCTTCAGGGCCTGCAGGTCGAGTTTCTTGAATTCCTCAGCGTAGTTGAACTCCTCTCCCATCGGATTTCTCATGGGACAGTGCTGGTGCAGGACATTCAGGTTCAACTGGTTCGGCCACCAGTCCCGGTTCGACGTGCCCCTGCCGGCAGTGGGTTTGTTAACTCCGCCCGTTACCGGGCACTTGTTATCGTCATTCATTTTTTTCCTCCTTAACCGCGGCTGGTTGCCCTTCCTTTTGGCATATGGGGCAAAGGCCAAAAAAATTCAATTGGTGGTGGGTGATTTGAAAGCTGGTCTTCCTGGCCATTTCTAGAGAGAGCTCGGCTGACTCCCTAGACTCGGAATCTAGGATTTGGCCGCACCTGGTGCAAATGACATGGGGGTGCGGGTAAGGTTTATTGCCGTTGTAACGGCTGCCGGCGCTGGCAAAATTAAGCTCCAAAACCTCACCCATATCTTTCAACAGGCTCAAGGTCTTATAAATGGTGGCCAGACTGGTGGTGGGGAAATCGATTTTTATCAGTTCGTAAATCTGGTCCACGCTGTAGTGTCCTTCTCTCCTGGCGATGATTTTCAACAAAGCCAGCCGTTGGGGAGTGAGGCGGCAGCCTTTCTCCCGAAGCACCTTGGTCATCTGTTCCAGACGCTTTCCGCTGTCAATCACTAAAATTCTCCTTGATGCTCATCTGGACCTTGACTTTATGGAATAATTATTTATAAATATAATTTATCAATAAAGCAAGGTTTTCCTTTGGTTTCAAAATTATTTTCTATTGGTTAAAATGAAGCTGGCAGAGGGAGCCAGGAGGATGGGATGGTAAAACCGGAAGAAATGTGGCAGTGCCAATTCACCAACTGCGGTTATATCTATGATCCTTCCCGCGGGGATAAGAAAGGGAAGATCCCTCCCGGGACCCGGTTTGAGGACCTCCCTGAGGATTGGAAATGTCCATGCTGCGGGTCCTCCAAAAATATGTTCCGGCCTCTGGCCGGGCCCGGTTCGGTGGCCGAGCAGCCGAGTCACTGCGCCAGGTAACTCCAGGTCGCAGCAGATTGGCTGGACGAGTTTGGCGCTAACTTATTGCCGTTGATTTGTTTGATGGGCAAGCCATTTTAGACAAAAAAAGAGAGCTATAAAGGGAGGTTGGGCAAGGTGAAAGAATCTAACGACCAAGCGCCTGACGCCCAGATGGACCAGGGTCCGCAGAGTGTCACAATTTTTCGACCCTATCACCTCCAGCCGGGACAAAAAATCCACATCGGCGGCGGTCCGAGGCGCGGCGATTGGGAAGTAATAGAGGTGAGGGAGCACAAAATCAAGCTGCGGTGTCCTGTGTCTCTGCGGGTGATTGACTGTGACCATTTCTGTTTCTTCATAGAAGAGGCCACCGGAGTGCCGTGGCCCCGGCAGCATTAGCTGCGTTGGGAGCCGCGCCTGTCAGGAAAAGCTGTTGGTGAATGCTATACAAAAGGACCAGGTTTGATAAAATTCTCGCAGGCTGAAGATACCCTGGAGACCTGGCCAAAACCGGATACTTTAACGAAAATGGCCATCACAGGAGGAGGGCATGACCCAATCTGAGGAACTTCTCATGCAGGCTTTTGCCGGTGAATCACAAGCCAACCGCCGTTACCTGGCTTTTGCCCAGCAGGCCGAGAAGGAAGGCTACCATCAGGTGGCCAAACTCTTTCGCGCCGCGGCCGAAGCGGAGACGGTGCATGCCCTCGCCCACCTGCGGGCCTTTAAAGGGGTCAGGAGTACCGCGGAAAATTTGAGGGAAGCCATCTCCGGGGAAACCCATGAGTTCACCACCATGTACCCGGCAATGGTCGGCACCGCCATCGTGGAAGGCAATAAAGAGGCCGAACGGTCCTTCAAGTATGCCAAGGAAGTGGAAAAGGTCCACGCAGACCTCTATGAAAAGGCCCTGGCCAATCTGGACAAATCGACGGAGGTGGATTATTACGTCTGCACCGGGTGCGGCTATACTTGCGAGAACGAGCCCCCGGAATCCTGCCAGGTGTGCAGCAACCAGGCCAAACAATTTATCAAGGTGGGGTAAGCAGGCCGGAAAAGCCGTAAAGGTAACGGCCTGAAAATTATGGAAAACCAAACCAGAACCAAGGAGGAAGATATGACTGAGAAATTGCAGGTTTATAAATGCGGAATCTGTGGAAACATGGCGTCCATGGTGCACACCGGGGTCGGCACTTTGGTATGCTGTGGCGCTCCCATGAATCTCCTGGTGGAAAACACGGTGGATGCGGCCAAGGAGAAGCATATCCCGGTTATCGAGAAAACTGCCGAGGGCTTTAAGGTAAAAGTGGGAAGCGTTGCCCATCCCATGGAGCAAAGCCATTACATCGAATGGATCGAAGTTATTGCCGACGACAAAGCCTACCGGCAATTCCTGCATCCGGGAGAAGCGCCGGAAGCCACTTTTGCCATCAAGGCCGAGAAGGTGGTCGCTCGGGAATACTGCAATCTGCACGGTCTGTGGAAGTCCTGATCATAGGCGGACTAAAGCGCCCTGAATCCGCAGTCCGGCGCCCGCGGCGATGTCTGCGCTAGGCTCCCGCTTAAGAACACCCTGTCATATCAAGCGGTTACACGGAGTCCGCTCCATGGAAAATACGGAAAGTCAATAATCGAAGGACAACCCCCGATTTCTTGAGGGATGGGTTGGCCAGGAGATAATCAGCATGTCAGAGTTGATACAATGGCGCACGAACTGGCAAGAGGCGCTGGAGGAGGCAAAAAAAGTCAACCGTCCTCTGGCTCTGGAATTTTTTATGGATGGCTGACCCCACTGCGCCAGGTTGGTCCGGGAGACCCACCAGGATCCCGCGGTGATTCAGGCCCTGAACGAGTGGTTCATCCCAATACGCCTGGAAGGGCGCGCCCACATGGACCTGGTGCGGCAGTTTAACGTCGCTGGCGCGCCCACCACGATCCTTTTCTCCCCTGACGGCCAGGAGAGGCACCGGTTCCCCGGTTTTTATCCCCCCGAGGAATACCTCAAGGAACTGGCAAAGGGCCGCTGAGGGAACATGTTTGAGACAGTTTTTATCTTGAAAGGACCCAAAGAATGAAAAAATATACCTGCCAGGTATGTGGTTATGTTTATGACCCGGCGGCCGGGGACCCTGACAACGGCGTGGCCCCGGGAACTGCTTTTGAAAATCTGCCGGACTCCTGGGTCTGCCCCGTTTGCGGCGCCGCCAAAGATATGTTCGAAAGCGAGTGAGCTGCTGACTTGTCCAGGAAAACACCGCTTCTAAAGTTGCGCGGTGTCCGGGAGGCCGATGATGGATTTGCGCACTTACTTCGACAACGCCAAAGGGCATGGAGTGCTGGCCACTTCTGACGATCAGGGCCGGGTGAATCTGGCGATTTTCGCCCGGCCCCATGTCTTTGAGGACCAGACCCTGGCTTTTATCATGCCCCACGGTCTGACTCACCGCAACCTCCAGTTCAAACCCCACGCGGCCTATCTCTTCATGGAAGATGGCCCGGGTTATAAGGGGAAGCGACTTTACTTGACTAAAATAAGGGAAGAGCAGGATACCGAACTCCTGCGCTCCCTGCGCCGGCGAACCTATCCTCCCGGACAGGAGAAGCCGGGGCCCAGGTTCCTGGTCTTCTTCCAGGTGGACAAAATTCTCCCGCTGATTGGCGCCGGGGAGGGTTCAACCCTGCCCTGATTCTTGGGGCACCGGACTTAAGCGCGGTAAATAAGGAGGGCGTGTGGCCATGGCAATCCGAATCACTCCCGAGGAAACCTTTCAGAACCTGCGGGCGGGAAAAGCCCTGCTCGTCTGCGCCTATGACAGTGATGAGCAGTTCAGGAACCTGCACCTGGATGGCGCTATCTCCCTCGCCGAATTCAAAGAAAGACTTCCTTCCCTCCCCAAGAATCAGGAAATCGTCTTTTACTGCGCCTGAAGCGGGGAGCATACCTCTGCCCGGGTGGCGGCAGAGCTTAACCAGCAAGGATCCCCTAACGCCAAGGCACTCCTGGGCGGAGTGGCGGCCTGGCAGCAAGCCGGCTTCCCGGTCATCCCCGCCAATCCTTGAGATTGCCTGGCGATAAGCTTGCCGAAAAGGAAAAGGAGGAATATGCCATGAGCCCGGAATTCGACCGCAGGGCTTTCCGAGATTTAAGTTATGGTCTCTATATCGTGACGGCGCGGGATGGCGACCGGTTGAACGGACAGATGGTCAACACCGTCATCCAGGTGACCTCCGAGCCGGCCAGGGTGGCGGTAATCATCAACAAGAAGAACCTGACCCACGAATTTATTTCTAAAAGTGGGCTGTTTGGGGTCTCGGTGCTCGATGAGTCGGCTCCCATGACCTTCCTGGGACTTTTTGGTTTCCGGTCGGGCCGGGAGGTGGACAAGCTCAGTCAGGTGCTCCACAAAATCGGGGTTACTGGCTGCCCGCTGGTGTTGGAACATACTCTATCGGTTCTGGAGACCAAGGTGATCGACCAGATTGATCTCGGCACCCATACCATCTTTATCGCGGATACCATGAATGCCGAAGTTTTAAAAGAGGGGCGACCTCTTACCTACCGGTATTATCAGGAGTTCCTGAAAGGAAAGGCCCCGGCGACTGCCCCGACCTACAATCCGGTCCGATGAGCGGGCACCAGGTATTGGCAATTTTCTGAAAGGAGAAAGGAAATGGCGGAAGATTTACTGGAAAAGGGGGCGATATTGCAGCGGGACAAGGAAACTTACGCCATTGCTCCCCATGTTCCCGGCGGGATTATTACTGATTTCAACCTGCTGCGTCGCCTCGCCGATGTGGCGGAGAAATACGGGGTCAAGGCCATCAAGCTCACCTCGGCGCAACGCTTTGCCCTGGTTGGACTCAACCCCGAAGACCTGGATCAAGTGTGGCAGGAACTGGGACTTATTCCCGGGGCCGCCATCGGCCTGTGCGTGCGTTCCGTCAAGATCTGCCCCGGCACCGATTTTTGCCGCATAGGTATGCAAGACGCCGTGGGAGTGGGGCTCCATCTTGATAAAAAGTTTCACGGCATGCCCTTACCTTTCAAGTTCAAGATCGGGGTCTCGGGCTGCCCTAATAACTGTTCCGAGTCGGTCATCAAGGATCTGGGCTTGGTGGGCGCCGCCAAGGGCTGGCGGGTGCTGGCCGGCGGGTTCGCTTCCGGCCTCAAACCGCGTTTGGCGGACCTCATTGCCACCGACCTGACGGATGCCGAGGCCATCGGCCTGGCCGAACGGGTTTTGGACTGGTACAAGCAGGCTGACAAGAAAAAGCGGTTGGGCCGGATAATTGACGATATCGGCCTGGACACCTTCAAGACGGAATTGGGTCTGCCGGCCGCCTGACCCAAATTTCCCTCAGCAAACTACCTCTTCGGCGACCCTCCTCCGCCTGCTTTGGGACGCGGATGGGTTCACTCGCCTCCCCTGTAACAAACTTTCAAGGTCAGGATTTTTGATTGAAGTAAAAAAATAATGCCGTCATCAGGGGACAATTTATCGCCTAAGGGTTCTGACCCAGCCTGGCGGTGCTGGCCTGGGGACTTTAAGCTCCATCACAGTAAAGTATCTGGTTTTTGAGGGGTAGGTATGCCAAAATTTATGAAAATATCCTTCTGTATGACTTTTTGGTTGACAATTTTATGGAATTTTATGCTACCATGCCATCGTTGAAAGTAACTGGCCTTAAGAACAGGAACTTTAAGTGATTTTCCCGAGCGAAAAGGTGCCAAAAAACATTTTGGGACGGCCGTGGCCAAGGCTGCCGCATAATCTCAGATCTTACCGTGGTCGGGGTATAAATTATGACTGAGTATCTGGTAGTCAAGTTTCCAAAACCGCGTAAAGTGCTGCTTAACGGCGTCCCAAAGGGCAATACCAATGAGCTGCTGCCTTTGGAGGCAGGAAAGTACACGGTTTCGCTCGAGCCTCCCCCTGATTTTAAACCGCCGGCGCAGGATATCGATTTGGGCAATACCTCTGCCGAGCATCCGCAGGAAGTTGTATTCAACTAAGCCTGATGACTACGAGAAAATCGAAAACCCTGATTATCATACTGCTGCTGCTGCTCATTCATGTTGTTGCTTGCGCCCAGTATCCATTAAATCAGCAGAGTGACGCCCCCTTTGACAAGCAGGCGGGATATCGATTTGAGCATCTTAAACCAGGCCCTTACAAAAAAACGGATAACCTCTTCATTTGCCTGGCTTTTTCAGGTGGTGGCACGCGCGCCGCCGCCCTGGCTTATGGAGTAATGCAAGAACTCCGTAGGACTCGTATCCGCGTTGATGGAGAGGAAAAAAGCTTGCTGGATGAGGTGGACGTCATCTCCTCCGTATCCGGAGGATCTTTTACTGCCGCCTATTATGGCTCGTTTGGGGAGAGGTTGTTCACTGATTTCCGCACCAAGTTTCTGGAGCGCAACATTCAGGGAGCTTTGCTCGCCAGGGTCTTGAACCCCGTTAACCTGGCCCGGGTCGCCTCCCCCTGGTTCGGCAGGATTGATCTGGCAGCAGAACTGTATGACCGGGAGATTTTTGAGGGCGCCACCTTTGCCCAGCTGGAAAAAAACGGCAGGCCCTTTGTAATTCTCAATGCCACCAACTTAGGACCTGGGAGGCGGTTTGAGTTTACCCAGGAATATTTTGATGCCATGGGCTCGCGCCTGGACCAATATCCCGTAGCCCGGGCAGTGGCTGCTTCCTCAGCCTTTCCCTTTCTTTTGACTCCTCTGAGCCTCAAAAACTACCCTCTGGCGAAGGGATACGAACCACCCTGGTGGTATGCAGGGGCGGAGGAGCCCAAAGACTGGTTCACTCGACGCTACGATGCTGCCAAAAACCTGGATTTTTATAAAGATAAGAAAAACGGTTATGTGCATCTGATGGATGGTGGGTTGGCGGACAACATCGGGGTGCGGGCCCTTCTTGATGCCTATGCCCACGGATTTATCCAACAAAAAATTCTAGATGGCGACATTAAGCGATTGGTTTTTATCGTCGTCAATGCCCGTACGGAGGGCGAAGACCGCCTCAGCGCCAAGGCACGCCCCCCAGGAATTATCACCGTGGCGGAAAAAACCGCCACTACTGCCATGGACAATTACAGCTTCGAAAGTGTCGCGCAGTTGCGTTCCGAGCTATATAGCCGGGTGCAGGCACAGATGGACATCACCGCCGCCAACCGCCGTCTGGCGAGATACTGTCCGGGGGCGCCGAAATTTGCTGAACCCCAAATGGTTGATATGTATGTGGTGGAGGTCAACTTCAAAGCCGTAGAATTCATTGGCGAAGACCCCCGCTATTATCTTGACCTTCCTACCACCTTCTGTCTGAGTAAGGAACAGATAGAGAAACTGGTTACTATCGGGCCCAAGCTCCTCAACGCTTCGCCTCAGTATAGGTGTTTGCTTAAGGTGCTCCAGGCCGAGGCTGAGGGCTGGCCCCGACCGAAGGACTGCCCGGCGGGCGCCGGAATCATGGGCAATTAGAGTCGATATCTCCCATGCCTCGCACTGGCCTGGCCGGACAGAAATGATATTCACTTGAGCCTACCAGGGCCGGGGCTTCCCCCCTCATTTCATCCCCCGTGGTTTCTCAAATCCCTTTGGCGCAGAATGTCCCCTCTCCTGGGGAAATATTTCCCATGGGCGTACCAGCTGGTCCGGCGGAAAATCCAAACCTCTTTAAGGACCTTTAAAAAATGATTCAAAAAGATTTGGCATAGAAATAGCACTTTACTATAATTTCTTGAGGCCACCTTCTGCTAAAGAATATTTTTGGCGACAATTTTTGTGAGTTTATCCCAAAAAAATCTGTTTTTCTTCCCGTTCTGGACCACATCATTTAATGGTATTAGGGTCCGTTCTGGTCGTGGGCGGCGGCATGTCGGCAGGCAGTCTTCTCTGAACCTGGCCAACTCAGGCTATTAGGTGCATCTGGCGGAGAAGGGCCCGGCCACCGACGGCACCATGGCCAGACTGACCAGACCTTATAGAGGCAATCCTTAACTCCTTTTTGCTTGGGACCAACAGGCGTGAAAGATTCGGACCAAATGGAAAACATTTCAGATCAATTACTGCGGCCGCAGGTTTCCCTGGGGGGAAGATTGGCAGCATTCCATCTGACAGTAACCTACTGTTTCCAATGTAGAAAATGTTCTGGAGGCTGCCCCTTGACCTTTGCCATGGACCTTTTCCCGGATCAAATAATCCGCCTGGCGCTCTTGGGACAGGAGGAGGAGGTCCTCGGTTCCCGCACCATCTGGGTCTGTTCTTCCTGCGAGACTTGCACCAGTCGTTGTCCCAATGGCATCGATATCGCGGGCGTGATGGACTGGCTCAAACAGGAGGCGGTCAAGCAAGGGAAAGCTATTCCGGAAGAAGAGGTGGTCCAATTTCACCGCTTCTTTCTGGAGAGCATCCGCGCAAGGGGGCGCTTATCGGAAGCCAGACTCCTGCGACGTTATAATTTTTACAAAGTCCGGCATCAGGCTAATCTTGCGGAATTAAAGCAGAATATGCGTTTGGGTTGGAAACTCTTGAAGCGGGGTCGGGTGCGCCTGACTGGTCCGCCAGCCTTGAGAGGCAAGGCGGAAATCATAAAACTTTTTAAAAAGGCTAATCTTTAAGATCATGAAGGTCACCTACTATCCCGGTTGTTCCTTGGAAGGCACGGCGGGGGATTATGCCGCTTCCATCGCGGGCATAGCTCCTTTATTAAACGTGGAGTTGGTGGAACTCTTAGACTGGAATTGCTGTGGGGCCAGTTCAGCTCACAGCCTGAGCCATGATCTCGCCTTAACCCTGCCGGCCCGCAACCTGGCATTGGCAGAAAAGGAAGGCCGAGATTTGGTGGCTCCCTGCGCCCTATGCTTCAACCGTCTCAAAGTGGCGGAAAAGGCCTTGAAGAGCCCGGAGAAGGAAGGGCTGGAATTCTCTTATCGGGGTGAGATCAAGATCTGGGATTTATTAGATTATTTTACCCAAGAAGGCCTTCTGGAGGTGCTGGCCCCCAAGGTAATGCATCCCCTGACGAATCTTCGCGCCGTCTGCTACTATGGCTGCCTGGCGGTCCGGCCGCCGGCGGTGACGGACAAGGCCGATTACGAAAACCCTCAAAATATGGAGCGCTTGTTGAATATTTTGGGCGCCAGTCCCCTGGAGTGGTCTCATAAGACCGACTGTTGCGGCGCCGGTCTGGCCGTAGCGCGTCCGGATATCATTGATACCCTGGTGCAGCGTCTCTATGACCAGGCCTTAGCCGCCGGAGCCGACTGTTTTGTGGTTTCCTGCCAGATGTGCCAGGCCAATCTGGACCTTTCGCAGGAAAGGATTGCCAGCAATATTGGGAAGGACTATTATTTACCGGTTTTTTATTTCACGGAATTAATCGGCCTGGCGCTGGGACATCCCAAGACCCTAAAGTGGCTGAGCCGGCATCTGGTAGATCCCAGACCGTTATTAAAGAACAGGGGACTGGTTTAATAGAGGTTTAACTGCATGGCTGACAAGAAAATCGGCGCCGTAATGGTAGTGGGAGGAGGGATTGCCGGCATCCAGGCCGCCCTGGATCTGGCAGAGAGCGAGTACTTTGTTTATCTGGTGGAAAAGAAACCGGCCATTGGCGGGGTTATGCCTCAACTGGATAAGACTTTTCCCACCAATGATTGTTCCATGTGCACTCTGGCGCCCAAGCTGGTAGAGGTAGGGCGTCATTTAAATATCGAAATTCTGGCTCCCGCTGAAGTGGCCAGCATCTCCGGGGAAGCAGGAAACTATCACGTTGAGGTGCTTCAGAAAGCCCGATACATTGATGAGAGCCGCTGTATCGCCTGCGGCATTTGCGCCGAGAAATGCCCCAAAGGGGTGCCCAACGAGTTTAACCAGGGGCTTAATTTGCGCAAAGCTGCTTATGTTCTCTATCCCCAGGCCGTCCCCTTAAAATATGCCATAGATCGGGAACATTGCATCTATTTCCTTAAAGATCGGTGTCGGGCTTGTGAAAAATTCTGTCCTTCCCAGGCGGTGGATTTTTCCCAAACCGATGTGGTCCGGAGTTATAAGGTGGGATCCGTGATCCTGGCACTGGGGTATCAGGTCTTGGATGCTCGCCTGAAGCCGGAATATGGCTATGGCCGGTATCCCAATGTGCTCACCTCGCTGGAAATCGAGCGGATGCTGTCTGCCACTGGGCCGACCCAGGCTCATATAAAGCGCCCCTCGGACGGGGCTGACCCCAAAAAAATCGCCTGGATTCAATGCGTGGGCTCTCGGGATGCCGGAAAAGGCCGACCCTACTGTTCCTCGGTCTGCTGCATGTATGCTACCAAACAGGCGATCATTGCCAAAGAACACGATCCTGAGGTCGAGTCCACCATTTTCTGTATGGATTTGCGCGCCCATGGAAAAGGGTTCGAGCGCTATTACAAAAGGGCCCAAGATCCTCACCGAGTCCGATACGTGCGGGCCATGATTTCCCGAGTGATTCAGAAGCCGCGCACCCACAAACTGGAACTGGCCTATGTGGACGAAGGCAACCGGATCCGGGCGGAAGAATTTGATCTGGTGGTCCTGTCCGTCGGCATGGGAATTCCCCCGGGAAGCATTGAACTGGCCCGCAAACTTGGGGTGCAACTGTCGCCTCATAACTTTGTAGAGACTTGTTCCTTTACCCCGGTCAACACTTCCAGAGCCGGCATTTTCGCCTGCGGCACTTTCACCGGCCCCAAAGATATCCCGGATTCGGTTATGGAAGGGAGCGCCGCGGCGGCCTCCGCGGCCCGGCTGTTGGCATCCGTCCGGGGGACCCTGCGCCAGGAGCGGAGCTTCCCCACCGAACTGGAGGTCTCTGGCGAGTCTCCCCGGGTGGGCGTTTTTATCTGCCATTGCGGCAGAAACATCGCCGGGGTAGCCGATATCCCCAGGCTGGTGGAAGACGCCCGCACCTTGCCTCAGGTGGAATATGCGCAGGACAACCTTTTCAGTTGCTCCCAGGATTCCCAGAATCAGATGATAGAGATGATCAAAGAGCATAATCTGAACCGGGTGCTGGTGGCCGCTTGCAGTCCTACAACCCACGCCGCCATGTTTCAGAATATGCTCAGAGACGCGGGGCTGAACAAATACCTTTTTGAGATGGCCAATATCCGTAACCAGTGTACCTGGGTCCACCAGGAGGTACCTGATAAGGCTACGGAAAAATGCCAGGCCCTCATTCGCATGGGAGTAGCCAAAGCCCGGTTGCTTAAACCCCTGAAATATCTCAGCGTGCCGGTGAACAAACGAGCTCTGGTGATAGGCGGCGGCATGGCCGGCATGACCAGTGCCCTGGCCCTGGCGGATCAAGGCTTCGAAGTCCACTTGCTGGAAAGGTTGGACCGTCTGGGGGGAAACGCCCGCAGGCTCCACACTACCTGGCGGAACGAACCGGTGCAAACTTTTGTGGATAGGCTGGTGGATCAGGTGACCAGGCATGGAAAGATCACCGTGCATTACTATTCCATAGTAACGGCAGTATCTGGTTCTGTGGGTAACTTTAAATCAAGGCTGTCCACGGGCCTGGAGATTGAGCATGGGATAGTAATAATCGCCATAGGCGCTGAACCTTACCGGCCGGATGGGCTTTATCTCTACAAGCGGCACCCCAATGTCTTCCTCTCTTTGGACCTGGATCGGGAATTGACCCGACAGACCCTGAGGGTGAAAAATGCCAGAGAGGTAGCCTTTATCCAATGTGTGGGCTCTCGTATCCCGGAGCGGCCCTACTGCAACCGGGTGTGCTGCAGCCACTCGGTGGAGAACGCCCTGCGGTTGAAAGAGATGAATCCCGACCTAGAGGTTTTTATCCTTTACCGGGATATGCGGACCTATGGGGAAAGGGAGGTTCTCTATGCCAGGGCTCGAGAGAAAGGGGTGCGGTTTTTCCGCTATGCCGTGGATAACCCGCCCCAGGTGGATTATTCCGGGGATAAAATCATCATCAGGTTCATGGATCAGAATCTCCAGCGTCCGATAGAGCTCCAGGTGGACCTTCTGACCCTGGCTACCGCCATCATCCCCCATCAAAATGCGCCTTTGGCGGATTTATATAAAGTGCATCTCAATGCCGATGGCTTTTTTTCCGAAGCCCATGCCAAGATAAAACCGGTGGAATCCAGTACGGCTGGAATCTTTATGACCGGCCTCTGTCATTATCCCAAACCCATCCAGGAGTCAATTGCCGAGGCGCTGGCCTGCGCCTCCCGGGCCAGCACCATCATGATAAAGAATTATTTGGAACTCGAATCCATCACTTCCCGGCCCATTGACGAGAATTGCGACGGCTGCGCCTTCTGTATCGACACCTGCCCTTTCCAGGCAATCAGTCTGTTGGAATATGTAGCAGATGGGAGTATGAAGAAGACCGTGGAGGTGAACGCCGCGGTTTGTAAAGGCTGTGGTTCATGTATGGCAACCTGTCCGAAGCAGGGCATCTATGTGGCCGGCTTCACCCCGGAGCAATTGACTGCCCAAGTGGATGCCGCTCTGGGAATCCCACTGCTCACTACGGAGACAGAGGAGGCGATTTCGCCCCGACCTTTGGCCAGAGAAGTGGCAGGGAAGAAATTTATGTGCGACGGCGCCGCTTATCTGACCAGGGATGATGCCCGACTGACCATGGAAAAATATCAGAATGAGGGACTCGAGGTGCATATGTTTTTGGAAGAAGACAAGTACCTGGTTTATACGAGAAAGCTGGTAACCAAAGCAGCCTGAGCCAATTGAATATTTTGGGCGCCAGTCCCCTGGAGTGGTCTCATAAGACCGACTGTTGCGGCGCCGGTCTGGCCGTAGCCCGTCCGGATATCATTGATACCCTGGTGCAGCGTCTCTATGACCAGGCCTTAGCCGCCGGAGCCGACTGTTTTGTGGTTTCCTGCCAGATGTGCCAGGCCAATCTGGACCTCTCCCAGGAAAGGATTGCCAGCAAAATTGGGAAGGACTATTATTTACCGGTTTTTTATTTCACGGAATTAATCGGCCTGGCGCTGGGACATCCCAAGACCCTAAAGTGGCTGAGCCGGCATCTGGTAGATCCCAGGCCTTTATTAAAGAACAGGAGACTGGTTTAATAGAGGTTTAACTGCATGGCTGACAAGAAAATCGGCGCCGTAATGGTAGTGGGAGGAGGGATTGCCGGCATCCAGGCGTCTCTGGACCTGGCGGAAAGCGGGTTTTTTGTCCATCTGGTGGAGAAAAAACCGGCCATCGGCGGTGCCATGGCTCAATTGAACAAGACCTTCCCCACCAACGACTGCGCTATGTGCACCCTGGCCCCCAAACTGGGGGAGTGCGGCCGGCACCTTAACATCCAGATCCATACCCTCACCGAGGTGAAGAGCATCACCGGTGAGCCAGGGAACTTCACCGCCGCTCTAGAAAAGCAGCCCCGTTACATCGACCCCGCCAAATGCACTGGCTGCTGGGAATGTGCCAAGGTCTGTCCAGTTCCCATGCCGGACGAATTCAATCAGGGCCTGTCGCAGGGCAAGGCCGCCTATCGTCTCTACCCCCAGGCCATACCGGGGGCATTTGCCATCAAGAAGCTGGACCGGGCCCCCTGCGTGCGGGCCTGCCCCGCCAATTTGAGCGCCCAGGGCTATGTGCAGTTGATCAAGGAGCACAAATTCCCGGAGGCCCTGGCCCTCATCATGGACCGGCTGCCGCTGCCCGGCACCATCGGCCGCATCTGTCCCCACCCCTGCGAAAGCGACTGCCGCCGCCAGGAAGTGGATGAGCCCATCGCCATCTGCAACCTGAAGCGCTTCGTGGCCGACGCGGTGGATTGGGACGCCCTGCCGGTGCCCGAAGTTCCCCGCAGAAGCGAGAAGGTGGCCATCGTCGGCGCCGGCCCCTCTGGGCTGAGCTGCGCCTTCCATCTGGCCCTGAAGGGTATCCAGGCAGTGATCTTCGAGGCCGCGCCCGAGCCCGGCGGCTGGCTGCGCTACGGCATCCCGGAATACCGGCTGCCCCGGGAAGTGCTGCAAAGGGAAGTGAACTACCTCCAGCGCCTGGGCGTGCAGATCAACTGTAACGCCCCCATCGGCAAGGACCGGACCATCAACGACCTGCTGACCCGGGACGGCTTCAACGCCGTCTTCCTCGGGGTGGGCGCCCAGGATTCGGTGCGCATCCCGGTGCCGGGCCACGAGTCCCGGGGGGTCCTCTGGGGGGTCGAGTACCTCAAAGACTCGGCCATGGGCAAGAAGCAAAATCTGGCCGGGAAAAAGGTGCTGGTCATCGGGGGCGGCAACGTGGCCATGGACGTGGCCCGCATCGCAGTCCGGCAGCAGGGCAAAGTCACCCTCATCTGTCTGGAATCCCCGGAAGAGATGCCCGCCTCCCCCTGGGAAGTGGAAGAGGCCCGGGAGGAAGGGGTGGTGATCGTCAACCGCTGGGGCGTCAAGCAGATCCTGGAGAAGGGCGGCAAGGTCACCGGCATTGAATTGAAGGCGGTGGCCCGGGTCTTCGACGTGCAGGGCCGCTTCGCCCCCACCTATTTCGAAGATCAGACCAGGACCGCGGATGCCGACGTGGTCATCATGGCCATCGGCCAGAAGACCAACCTGCAGTTCCTCACCGAGGCCGACGGCATCCAGCTCACCCCCCGGGGCCTCATTCAGACGGACCCGGAGACCAAGGCCACTTCCCGGGAAGGCGTCTTTGCCGGCGGCGACGTGGAGACCGGCCCCTATATCGCCATCGCCGCGGTGGTCGCGGGCCGCGAGGCGGCCATCTCTATCGACCGCTACCTCCAGGGCCAGGATTTAAAAGCCGGCCGCCAGATGCCGCTTAAACCCCTGGCCAAGGAAGAAGGCAAGTGGTCCCCCGTCCGGGCCGACATCGAAAAGAAGCAGCGGGCCCTGATGCAGACCCTGCCGGTGGAGCAGTGGATCAAGGGCTTTAATGAAATCAACCTGGGCTACCGCGATGAAGAGGCGGTGGCCGAAGCGGCCCGCTGCCTAAACTGCGGGGGCTGCTGCGAATGCCTGGAGTGTGTCTCGGTTTGCCAGGCCAAGGCCATCGATCATTCTCAGCGGCCGGAGACCACAGAGCTCCAGGTGGGGGCAATCATCCTGGCCCCGGGTTACCAATTATTTGACCCCCACCAGAAGGCGGAATATGGCTATGGTCGCTATCCCAATGTCATCACTTCTCTGGAATTTGAACGGATTCTGTCCCCCACCGGGCCAACCCAGGCCCATGTGAAGCGCCCCTCCGACGGGGCCGACCCCCGAAAGGTGGCCTGGATTCAATGTGTCGGCTCCCGGGACCCGGCCCACGGCCGGCACTACTGCTCGGCGGTGTGCTGCATGTACGCCACCAAGCAAGCCCTCATCGCCCGGGAGCACGATGCCGCCATTGAACCCACCATCTTCTTCATCGACCTGCGGACCTACGGCAAGGGCTTCGAGCGCTATTACCAGCAGGCGAAAGAGCAGTATGGGGTGCGCTTCATTCGCGCCATGATTTCCCGGCTGGCCCAGGATCCCCAGACCCACGACCTGGAACTCACTTATGTGGATGAGAGCGGCCAGCTCCAAACGGAGGTATTCAACCTGGTGGTCCTGTCCACCGGCCTGGAAATGGGTCCGGAAACCGTGGCCTTGGCCCAGGAATTGGGGGTGGACCTGTCTGCCAGCAACTTTGTGCACACCAGTTGCTTTACTCCGGTGGCCACCTCTCAGCCCGGCATTTATGCCTGCGGCGCCTTCACCGGCCCCAAAGACATTCCTGACTCGCTGATGGAGGGCGGCGCCGCGGCCGTTTCGGCAGCCCGGGACCTGGCACCGGCTCGGGGCAGTCTGGTCAAGATCAAGGGGTTTCCTCCAGAGATAAACGTGGCCGGGGAGCCGCCCCGGGTCGGGGTGTTCATCTGCCATTGCGGGCTCAACATCGCCGGCGTAGCTGACATCCCCAGGCTGGTGGAAGACGCCCGCACCTTGCCTCAGGTGGAATATGTGCAGGACAACCTTTTCAGTTGCTCCCAGGACGCCCAGAACCAGATGGCGGAAATGATCAAGGAGCACCAGCTTAACCGGATGGTGGTGGCGGCCTGCAGCCCCACCACCCACGCCCCCACCTTTCAGAATGTGCTCCGGGAAGGGCGCCTCAACAAATATCTCTTCGAGATGACCAACATTCGCAATCAGTGCACCTGGGTCCACCAATCGGAGCCTGAGCGGGCCACGGAAAAATGCCAGGATCTGATCAGGATGGCAGTGGCCAAGGCCCGGCTGCTGAAACCCCTGGACTATCTCTATATAGGCGTCAATCACGTGGCCCTGGTGATTGGCGGGGGTATGGCCGGCATGACCGCGTCCCTGGCCCTGGCGGACCAGGGCTACCAGGTGCACCTGGTGGAGCGGCTGGATCACTTGGGAGGCAACGCCAGACGCCTCCACACCACCTGGAGGAACGAACCGGTGCAAACTTTTGTGGATAAGCTGGTGGATCAGGTGACCAGGCATGGAAAGATCACCGTGCATTACTTGTCCATAGTAACGGGAGTATCCGGTTCTGTGGGTAACTTTAAATCAAAACTGTCCACCGGCCTGGAGATTGAGCATGGGATAGTAATAATCGCCATTGGCGCAGAGCCTTACCGGCCCGAGGGACTTTATCTCTACAAAAAGCACCCCAATGTTTTACTCTCTTTAGACCTGGACCGGGAACTGGCCCAGCAATCCCTGCGAGTCAAGGAGGCCAGGTCAGTAGCTTTTATCCAGTGTGTCGGCTCCCGGATACCAGAGCGCCCTTATTGCAACCGGGTATGCTGCAGTCACTCGGTGGAAAACGCCCTGCGTCTGAAAGAACTGAACCCCCAGACGCAGGTGTACATCATTTACCGGGACCTCCGCACCTATGGGGAGCGGGAAGCCCTGTACTTCGAGGCCCGGCAAAAAGGGGTGGTTTTCCTCCGCTATTCTCTGGAGGAGCCGCCTCAGGTGGATGGTGAGGGGGATCGCATCCGTATTCTGGTGAAAGACCAGAATCTGAAGGCGCCGGTTGAGGTTACGGTGGACCTGCTGATCCTGGCCACCGCCATCATACCCCATCAGAATCTGCCTCTGGCAGAACTTTATAAGGTTTCCTGCACGGCCGAGGGGTTCTTTATGGAGGCCCACGCCAAAATCAAACCGGTGGAATCCAGAACCGCGGGCATCTTCTTTGCTGGGTTGTGCCATTACCCCAAGCCGATCCAGGAGTCCCTCGCCGAAGCCCTGGCCTGCGCCTCCCGGGCGGCCACCATTCTTTCCCGGGACTTCCTGGAAGTGGAATCCACCATCTCACACGTCATCGACGAGAACTGCGACGGCTGCGCCTTCTGTGTCGACACCTGCCCTTTCCAGGCAATCAGTCTCTTAGAATATGTAGCAGATAGGAGTATGAAGAAGACCGTGGAGGTGAACGCCGCGGTTTGTAAAGGCTGTGGTTCATGTATGGCAACCTGTCCGAAAAAGGGCATCTATGTGGCCGGCTTCACCCCGGAGCAATTGACTGCCCAAGTGGATGCCGCTCTGGGAATCCCACCGCTCACTACGGAGACAGAGGAGGCGATTTCGCCCCAACCTTTGGCCAGAGAAGTGGCAGGGAAGAAGTTTATGTACGACGGCACCGCTTATTTGACCAGGGATGATGCCCGACGGACCATGGAAAAATATCAGAATGAGGGACTCGAGGTGCATATGTTTTTGGAAGAAGACAAGTACCTGGTTTATACGAGAAAGCTGGTAACCAAAGCAGCCTGAGCCAATTGAAGGGAGCAAGGGGGGCAGTTTCGGGGTTGGGCTGGCTAGTCGCGGGATACATCATGATGCGCCTGCAGCATCAACATTTTTATTGGCCGAATCTAAGAATTTGGCTTTTTCATCTCCTGAGGCCAGCTCAGGGAGATGCTAAGTAGGTGGGGTGAACCATGAAAACCTTTGTTAATTTGATCGAGGAGGTCCAGAAACCGGGCTATTGTCATCATTGCGGGGGCTGCGTGACGTTTTGCACCGCCATTAATTACGGGGCTCTTGAACTGGGGGAAGATGGCCGACCCGTTTTCAAAGACCAGGAAAAATGTATCGAATGCGGTCTCTGTTACTTGATATGCCCCGAAATCGGTGAACTGGATGAGGACGTAAAAAAGATAGTATCCTGGGGTCCTCCCATCGGCTGCGTCATGGGAGTTACGGTGGCTCGGGCCGCTAACCCGGAAGTGCGGGCCCGAGGCACCGATGGAGGAGTGGTGACCAGCCTTCTGGTGCATTTATTGAACCAGGGCCGCATAGATGGTGCCATTGTCACCAAACGGATAGGGCCTTTTCAGCGACAACCCTCCTTGGCTTTAACCAGGGAGGAGATTTTAGAGGCCGCGGGTTTCTATTTCGACACTTCCCACGGCATGAAACATTTTTCTGACCTATATTCCACTTTTTCCCCTTCCATCTTGCAACTCAGCCACATCGTCAAGGGCCATCTTAACCGGCTGGCCTTTGTCGGTACGCCCTGTCAGATCAACACCATGCGGAGAATGGAAGCCTTGGGGATAGTGCCCGCGGCTTCTATCAAATTCCATTTAGGTCTGTTTTGTACAGGAAACTTTTCTTTTGGCCCGGAACAGCGGCAGGTTCTGGAAGAAATCGGCCATTTTCGCTGGGACGAAGTGCGCAAGATCAACGTCAAAGAAGAGCTCATGGTCCATTTGCAAAAGGGGGAAGTGCGCCGCATTCCCCTGGATAAGCTGGACTTCATGAAGAGATACGCCTGCCAATACTGTGATGACTATTCCGCCGAATATGCGGACCTGTCCTTTGGCGGCATCGGCGCTCCCGAAGGCTGGACCACCGTGATTACCCGCACCGCCGTAGGAAATCGGATTCTGACCTTGGCCAAATGCCTGGACCTGGAACAATACAGTTACCGGGACAATCCCCGGTTGGGCTTTCAAGCGCTGGCTAAGGTTTTGAAATCGTCCGAAAAGAAAAAGCGCCAGGCCGCTTTGATGCATCAGAAATTGGAAAGAAAGGCGGGCGGGTGACTTGATAATGATATGATAGTGGGGGTCCGGCGCGGCAAAACTCCAAAAATGCAAAAGGGAGAAGGCCCTTCCCTTTCCCGCCCTCCGGTCCTGCAACGACTTTCACGGTAAAAGCAAAGGCGGGCAATGCCCCCCTGCTGATCAACTGCTTACTGCTAACTCCTCACTGCTTACGGCTTACGCCAAACTCACCTTTATCTGGTCCTCCCGGGGCGACACCTTATCCAGACGCACCAGGAGGTAGTCGCCGGGGGAGAGCCGGATTCCCGGCGGGGCGACCAGAAACAATTCCAGCAGCAGTTCGGGGAAGATGAGGCGGTAGCGCTGCGGCAGGGCCTCCAGCACCAGGGCCTCCTGCTTCTGCCCCACCCGGGCCGCCAGGTACTTCAGGAGCCAGTAGCGCAGCCGCCGGGCCTTGAGCAGCCCGGCCCGCCGCATGGCCGGCTCCATCACCGGCAGGATTTGCTCCAGGTCCTGGCGTTGGTAAGGCGGTGGGAGGTCGCTCACGGCCGCCAGAACCTGCCGGTGAATCACCAGGTCCAGGTAGCGCCGGATGGGCGAGGTGGCCAGCGTGTAGCACTCTAACCCGAGGCCCCAATGGGGCTGGGGCTCCAGGTCCATGACTACCCGGCTGAGACGCCGCCGGTCCTGCCACAATTCCAGCAGGCTTTTTGGCTCCTGTCGCTGGATGGGCTCCCGGGGTTCTGGTTGACTGCGGTAAACCGCCGGGATCTTCCGCTCCGCCAGGAACCGGGCTGCCAGGGAGTTGGCCAGCACCATGGCCTCGGCCACCATCTGCCGGCTGGGGGTCTCCTGAGCCTCCACCGATACCTGCAGCTCTCCCTGGGGAGTGATGACTACCCAGACCTCGGGGAGCTTCAGTTCGTACCCCTCCTTTGCCAGGCGCGCCGCACTGAGCTTTTTGGTCAACCGGCCCAGCGCCATCAGCGTCGGTTCCTGGCTCAGGGGTCCATCCACTTCGTGGTAGGTCAGTCGCCGGGTCACCTTAATGATACTGGGCACGATGCTCCAATCCCGGACCTCGGCCTCCGGACTCAAGTTCACCAGAAAACTCAAGGCCCGACGCTTCCGGTGGGCCAAGAGGCTCAAGACGTTTTCGGAGATCTCTTCCGGCAGCATGGGCAACCGCCGCTCCGGCAAATAAATGGAGGTGGCCCGTTCCCGGGCTTCCAGGTCCAGGGGGCAGTCGGGGCGGACCAAAGACGAGACATCGGAGATATGGATGCCCAGGCGCCAGCCTTCCGGCAATTCCTCCAGGCTGAGGGCATCGTCGAAGTCCCGGGTGCGCTCCCCGTCAATGGTGAGGCTCTCCAGGCCGGTCAGGTCCCGGCGCCAAGCCGCATAAGGATCGGCCGGCGCCGCATTGCACAGCCGCCGGACCTGCACCATGGCCTCGGGGGAAAACTCCAGGGGCACTTCCAGGCGGTGGAAGTCCAGGTCTTCGTCTTCCTGAAAGACCCCCAGACGCACCAGCAGTCGGAAAGGGGCAGTTCCAACGTTTAGGTGGGCCTGGTCCAGATAGGCCTTGCCCTGGGCATAATCCGGGGCCTCGGCCCCGAATACCGCCAACTGGCGCAGGAGGGCCACCACCCGGTCCCGCCAGGAAGGAGAAGCGGCCGGTTCCCGCCCTTCCCAGACCGCCCGAATCCAGTCCCCGACCTCCTCCAGCTCCCGGCGGCGGGCCAACTCCCGCTCGTGCTGCTCCTTAAGTTGAGAAACCACCTCCCGCGGGTTGGCAATGACCTGGTCGTCTTTCTGTTTGAAGAGGAAGGGGTCTTCCCGGAGGCGGCGGCCGGTGGCTGCCACTTCATCCGCCAAGGCGCGGCCGAACCACAGTTCCGCCAGTTCGGCCACGCTGGTGGGCTGACCCTCCTGGACCAGGAGATCCCACAATTCTTCCAGGTCAATGGCGGCCTTCAGGGTTTCCCGTTTACTGGCCGTTTCCTCCAGACGCTTCAGCAATTCCTGGCGATTCAGTCGCCCCAGGGGCAAAGAAGGTCCGGCGTGCAGGAGGCGTTTGGGGGGGAGGGTGAGTTCCCGGCCGTTTTGGGCCAGGATTCGGAGGCGTTCGCCTTTGCGTTCCAAGACGACGCCGCAGAGGAGGCGCTTTTCCTCAAAAAATTCCACCAGGCTGCCCGATTCCATCTGGGCCAAAAATTAACCGGAATCCCCAGAAATGTCAATGAAGAAGGTTTTCGTTTAAAAAACAGTAAGATAAGCGAACACCTATCTGTTAAATTCTCCACGTTTTCAGACAGATACGAAAATAACTATTTAAATAACCATATTTTTTGCGTAAAAATAAAAAGATTAGCTGACGGATCAGATACTTCTGGCCCTTTACCGAAAACCGAAAACCCATCATGCGACTGGCGATTATCTCCGACATCCACAGCAACCTGGAAGCCCTGGTGAGCGTCCTGGACCGCCTCCGCCAGGAGGAGGTGGACTCCATCCTGAACCTGGGCGACCTGGTGGGTTACAACGCCAGCCCGGTGGAATGTCTGGCCCTGCTTAAAAACCGGCCGGACGTTCTCCACCTGGCGGGCAACCACGACCTGGCGGTGCTTTCGCCGGAGCGGGCCGAGTCCTTCAATATCATCGCCTACCAGGCCTTGGGGTGGTGCCGGGAGCAACTTCCTCAGGAAGACCTGGATTTTCTTCGTAAACTGCCCCTGACCCGGGAAACCCCGGGTTGGTTGGCCTGCCACGGCACCCCCACCAACCCGGACACTTACATTGCCTACCATTTCCAGGGTAAGCGGGTCTTAAAGGACTTGAACAAAAACGCCGGGCCTCGGCTCTGTTTTTTTGGGCATACCCATCGCCGGGCCTTGTGGTATCGGGACATCCGGGGAAAGGTGGCCCTACAGGAAATCTCTTCCAAGGTGTTCCTGTCTCGGGAGGGCCATTACCTCATCAACCCCGGCAGCGTCGGGCAACCCCGGGATAGCAATCCGGAGGCGGCCTACGCCATCTTCGACGAAACGGAGTTCTCCATCCAGTTTAAATCAGTGCCTTATGACCTGGCGGCCGCCCAACGGCGGATTCTGGCCGCCGGACTGCCGGAATATCTGGCGGAACGCCTGGCTTTGGGGAAGTGAGCAGGGCGCAGTTAGTTTTACAAGGTTGAAATTTTTGATTATTTTTTTCAATAATATGGCATTATTAATCTTAAAACCGGATACCGACCACTGGCACTGACAACTGCTTGCTGCTTACTGCTCACTGCTCACTGATATAAGGGGGAAAGATGGCGCCTTACCAGAAGACGGGAGTGTTAAAGGACGGCAGCCGGGTGATTCTGCGCCCCATGGTAAGAGAGGACCGGGATAAGCTGTTGGAATTTTTCCAGGGTTTGGATGAGATAGACCTCCTGTTCCTGCGCAGCGATGTCCGCCACCCGGCGGTCATTGACCACTGGGTGAACAACATCGACTACCAGAAGGTCTTTCCCCTCCTGGCGGAAGCGGACGGTCGCATCGTCGGGGACGCCACCCTGCATATGCGCAAGGTGGGCTGGAAGCGCCATCTGGGCGACATCCGGCTGGTGGTGGCCAAAGATTACCAGGGCAAGGGCCTGGGCACCCTGCTAATCAACGAGATCGTGGAACTGGCCGGAGAATTCGGTCTGGAAAAACTGGTGGCCGAAATTCATTTCCAGGCCGCCAAGGCGCTGGCGACTTTTAAGAAAGCCGGCTTTTCGGTGAAGGCGGTCTTCGAGGATCTAGTCAAGGACGCCCAGGGGCGCAACAGTGACCTGGTGGTGATGGTCTGCGACGTCCAGGCGCGGAAAGTTTAGGGCCTTACTTGACTGAGCTCACTCCTTGATATCCCGCCTTTGGGCCAAAAACGAAATGCCACGGTTCTACAGCAGCGGCTTGATTAATTTCAGCAAATCTTCTTTGGAGCGCGCCTCGAAAATCTTTTGGGCAATCCTGCCTTGCCGATCAATGATGAAGGTGGTGGGCACAAACTCCACGTTGCCGAAGGCCTTGGCCACCTGTTCATTTCCCACCAGCACCGGATAAGCCAGGCCCAATTGCTGGGCTAAGGAACGCAATTCCGCCGGAGTTGACGCCAGGCCGATTCCGATGGTCTGGTAGCCCCGGCTCTTGAGCTCCTGGTCGATCTGATTAATAAATGGCATCTCCTCCCGGCAGGGTTTGCAAAGATAGGTGAAGAAATTGACCAGGACCACCTGGCCGCGGAATTGGCTCAAGGTGTATTCCCGCCCCTGGATCACATCTTTCAAGAGAAAATCCGGGGCGGTTTGGCCGGCACCCGGTGATGAAAGGGAGAGCAGGAGCATGGCCGCCAGGAGCGAGCTGGCGAACGCTGGGCCCAAAGTCGATTTTATGTCCATAAGACCCTCCTCAGCGCTTAATACAGGCCCCTTTCTAATAATTATGCTTGGATTTAGTAAATCAAGGTGGGCAAGCTGAATAATGGAATGCGGTAGTTGTAGAGGTGCAGCCAGCGCTTGAATTCATCAGTCAGTAGCCAATAGCAAGGAAAGGCTCAAGGAAGATGCTGATTTCCATTTTTTTCTGCGGCATAATTCAAATCAAATATCTGGAAGCTCCCGGACGGACTTGCTGCCTAATCCCACTCATAAAAATCTAAATATTCATTCAATACTTCCGCTCCCTCAGGCTTCAATAACACCATATCCTCCAGGCGCACCCCGCCCCAGCCGGCCAGATAGATGCCCGGCTCGACCGTCACCACGCTGCCGGCCTTCAACACGCTGCGGCGTTCCGGATTAGGGCTCATATAAGGATTTTCGTGCACCGCCAGACCCACCCCATGCCCCAGGGAATGACCGAAGGCCTCGCCATAGCCCCCTGCCGCCACCACCTGCCGGGCCAGGGCGTCGGCGTCCAGGCTATCCATCTCGGCTTTAAGTTCCATTTCGGCCTTGACCTGAGCCCGGCGCACCAGCCGGTAAATCTTCCGGAACTGCTCATCCGGCGGCCCCAGGATATAGGTGCGGGTGATATCACCGCAGTAGCCGTGCAGCCGCGCCCCCATGTCAATGATAATGGGTTCGCCGGCCTGGATAACGCGGTCCCCCGGCTGGTGGTGCGGCCGGGCGCTATTTTCGCCCGCGGCCACGATGGGAGGAAAGGCCAGGGACTCGGCGCCTCCTTCCCGCAGGCCCTTTTCGATCTCCCAGGCCACCTGGCGCTCGGTCTTCCCCGGAGTGAGTTCCCGGAAGGTCTGCCGCAGTACGTTCTCGCTCAGCGCCAGAGCTTGACGGATAGCCTCAAGCTCCTCTGGGCTTTTGGCCTCCCGCAGGTCTTCCACCACCCCTTCCAGGGGCAGCCACTCCACCTGAAGCCCCTTAGCGGCAACCGTTTCCACCAGGCGTTGATAACCCCGGCAGGTCAGATGAGACGCCTCAAACCCCAGGCGATGCACTCCCAACTCCTGGAGAAGCCCGGCCAGGGCTTCACCCAGGTTCACCTGGTAAACGACGATTTGATAGGCCGGGGCCTCCTGCTGGGCCCAAAGTTGATAGCGAAAATCGGTGAGCAGCACCGCCGCGGCCGGGGTGATGAGCAGGGCGCCCCAATTGGGGTCATCGGCGGAAAAGCCGCTAAGATAGCGACGGTTATCCGGACCATGGACCAGGAAGCCCTCCACTTCCCGCCGGCTAAGAAGTTCTCGCAGGGCGGTAAGTCGGGAAATTTCGAGGGAGGTTGACATGCCTGAATTTTGGGAAAAACCTGGCGGAAAAGCAAGGGAAAAGCTGAGGCAAACTTTTCGGGAACTTTAGTTTTCCCGAAAGAGCTTGAAATCTTGACTGCCTATTGACAATTTAAAAAATTCAAAATAAATTTATATGATAAATAATTATCTGGCTGGTCCGGGGGTCGCAGGTTACCACGCCATTGCTACTGGGATGCATGTTTTGATCAGACTGGTTGCCTTTGATTGCGATGGCGTCTTGTTCGACTCCCGCCAGGCCAACATTGCCTTTTACAATGACATCCTGGCCCATTTCCGGCAACCCTCGATGGACTCCGAAGCCGAGAATTTTGTCCATTGCCACACCGTCGGGGAATCGCTGGCCTATATCTTCCGGGGTTATCCCAACTTGGACGAAGTCCAGCGGTATTGTCGTAATTTCGATTATAGCCGCTTCATTCCCCTGATGGTGGAAGAACCATATTTGCGGGAATTCCTGGATTTTTTGCGTCCTGCCTGCTTCACGGCCCTGGCCACCAACCGAACTACCACCACCGCCGCGGTGCTTAACTATCATCAATTGGCAGACCGGTTTGATCTGGTGGTTTCGGCCCTGGACGTCAGCCAACCCAAACCGCATCCAGAGTCCTTTGAACGGATCTTGCGCCACTTTGGCCTGGAGCCCCGAGAAGCCATTTACATCGGGGACTCCGAAGTGGACCAAGCCTTTGCTGCCAACGCCGGGGTGCCCTTAGTGGCCTACCGCAACCCCCGGCTTATGGCAGCTTTTCACCTTGAATCCTTCGCCGCCGGCCCGGATTTGCTCCGGCGACTGAATGGCCGCCAAACCCATTGAAAAGGAGCATGTCATGAAAAAGTACCAATGTCAGATCTGTGGTTATATATACGATCCGGAGAAAGGTGATCCGGACAACGGCGTCTCCCCCGGCACCGCCTTTGAGAAGCTCCCCCCGGACTGGGCCTGCCCCGTCTGCGGCGCCTCCAAGGACCAATTCGCCCCGATGGCCTGATCCGGCTTCAACTCGGCGCCTGGCGCCACCAATGAGACAGATGAACTCAGCCACCCTTAAAAGCCGAAAGCCCGCACCTGTGGCTCAACCCAAGAAATCCCTGATCAGGGAGTACGCCGAGGCCCTGGTCATTGCCTTTATTCTGGCAGTGCTCATCAAATTCTTCCTGATCCAGGCCTTCTCCATCCCATCTGGGTCCATGGAAAAGACTCTGTTGATTGGCGACTACCTGCTGGTGAACAAACTGAGTTACGGCATCCGCAATCCGTTGAACAACAAGGTGGTGATCCCCACCGGCACCCCCCAACGGGGCGATGTGGTGGTTTTCATATTTCCCCAGGACCCCAGCAAGGACTATATCAAGCGGGTCATCGGCCTGCCTGGCGACCAGATCCAAATCGTCAATAAAAAGGTCTTGATTAACGGCAAGCCGTACGAGACCCCCCAGGCTCATTACGAAGATTCGCTGATAATTCCGCCTCCCAGAAGCCCCCTCGAATCCGCCCGCGATAATTTCGGCCCGGTGGTGGTCCCCCCCGACTCTTATTTCTGCATGGGCGATAACCGGGACCGCAGCTATGACAGCCGCTTTTGGGGGTTCGTGCCCATGGACAACCTGCGGGGTAAGGCCATGGTCATCTATTTTTCCTGGGCCGGAAACCATCACGATGGCTTCCTCCTGGCGTTCGCCGGGGGGCTGGAGGGGCTCATATCCCACTTATCCTGGAATAGCAAAGATTTTCGGATACGCTGGGACCGTTTGGGCCGAGTGATTCAATAAAACGGTTTTCAGTTTTTGGGGGGCGGTTTTCGGTAACTGCCTTAATTATGGAGGTCTTGGAGCTGGACCGGGTTAATTCACTCCATTAGCAGAATAGATGTCCTTCTTAGCAGACCATTTAAGCAACTGGCATTTTCAATTATTTTTCTCGAGCTTTTAAATAGCCGATAATGTCAACGACAACAACCAGTAGAATCATTTTTGAAAAACCGAAAACTTTTCTTTATTATTATTTTTATTATCGCCCTGGCGCTCCTGTCCACCTACGGCTGTGGCCCTGGAGCCCAAAACCCTATCGTCATTTTCTGCTCCCCGGACTCAGGCCGTATGCAATCGGCCATTGCCGCCCTGCGTGAAGGTCTGAAGGAGGCGCCGGTGGAGGTGGTCTGTGCTCCGGAATCCGTCCCGGAAATCAAGGATAAGCTGCGGCGGGTGCAGAAACTCAAGCCCCGGCTGCTGGTGGTCCTGGGCACCCCGGCCTTGATGGCGGTGGCCCCGATGGAGAAGGACACCCCGGTGGTCTTCGCCCTGGTGGCCAACCCCTATTTCACCGGCGCGGCCTACGACCCGGAACACCCGGAAGACCATCAGGAGAATCTCACCGGCCTCGCCTCACCCGCGCCCCTGGAGGCGGCCCTAAAACAGGGGGCCGATCTCCTGGGGGAAGCTTCTTGGGGATTGTTGTATGATCCTAACGACGGAGTGGCGGCGGAACTGGCCGCGGCATTCACCCATCAGGCCCCGCAGTACGGGATCACTCCCCTGGTGGAGGCCAGCAGGGGAAAGGCTACCGATTCCCGGGCCTTGAAGCGCCTGCTGACCCGGGGAGCGAGGGTGATTTACCTTCTCCCGGCGGCCAGCACGGCCCGTTTCGCCTCCCTGGTGCTAGACCAGGGTCGGCGGCTCAAGGTCATAGTGGTGAGCGGCTATCCCGAAGGGCCGCGCCAGGGGGCGTTGCTGTGGGTGGTCTTGGATTACTGCCGCCTGGGCGAGGAGACCGCGGCCCTGGCCCGGCGCCTCCTCCAGGGCGAGGCCCCCAAGAACATTCCCATCGCCCAAACGGCCCCGTTAAAGATAGAGGTTGATGAGAAACTGCTGCGGCATTGGAGTGGCTATCCTGGAAAAAGTAGTCAGTAATCAGTGGCCCTTAGCCAGGAATAAAAAAATCCCTGCCTTGCATTTCCTGATTACTGGCTACTGATTACTGACCACTTCGCTTTGCGGCTTGGCGGTGTTGCCTGAGTAAATCTAGCCGGAGGAACTACATGCCCCAGTCCCCGAAATTTGATCCGGCCGCCTGGCAGCCGGAGATTCAGATGGCGCAATACCCCCTGGTAAACGGCCTGACCATCCTGGTGCTGCCGGATCATAGCCTGCCCATCCTTTCCTTGCAAATCCATTACCAGGTGGGATCGCGCCATGAGCTGCCGGGCATCACCGGCATCTCGCACCTCTTCGAACACCTGATGTTCCGGGGAACCGAGACCCTGGGGCCCGAGGAGTTCTCCCGCATCCTCCAGGCCAAGGGCGGCGAAATCAATGCCTTCACCACCAAGGATAATACCTCATACTTCGAGAACCTGCCCTCAGAGCACCTGGAGTTGGGTCTGAAGCTGGAGGCCGATCGCCTGCTTAACCTGAGACTGGACGAGGAGACCTTTAGCTCAGAACTTCAGGTGGTGATCAGCGAACGCAAGCTTCGGAGCGTCGATTCCCCCCTGGGCCTGGTGCAGGAACAGCTCTACGCCACGGCTTTCACCCAGCATCCCTATCAGTGGCCGGTGATCGGCTGGAACCAGGACCTGCACCACCTCAGTCTGGCGGATTGCCTCGCCTACTACCGCAACCATTATCATCCGGGCAGCATGACGGTGGTTATCGCCGGGGACGCTGAGCCCGAGCGGGCCCGGGACCTGGTGGCCCGCTACTTCGAGGACATTCCCAACCCCGGGGTGCCGCCGCCGCCGCCGCCCTTTACCGAGCCGCCCCAGCGGGGGGAACGCCGGGCGGTGGTCAAGAAGGTCTCTCAGGTGGAGGCCCTGCTGGCGGGTTACCACGCCGTGGGTATGGACCACCCGGACCTTTATCCCTTGAGCCTGTTGACCATCATCCTTTCCGGCGGCAAGGCCTCCCGTTTCTACCAGGGATTCGTCCGGCCGGGTAAAGCCGCGGCCCTGGAGGTGGAAATGTCCCCTCTACCTTTCGCCTCCCAGGACCAGGATCTGCTGATGGTGGCCGCGGTGGCGGCCCCGGGCACCCCCCTGGCCGGCCTGGAAAGCGAGCTGTGGCAGGCCATCGAGCAGTTGCGCCAGGATGGCGTCCAGCCCCTGGAGCTGGCGCGGGCCAGGAAATTGATGCGGGCGCAAATGGTGAAGAGTCTGGCCCACAATTTTTTCCGGGGCCTGATGGCGGGGCTGTTTCAGGTGAAGACCGGCGACGCCTCCAAGGCCAACCAGGTGCTGGCCGCTTATGAGGCGGTCACCGAGGCCGACATCCGGCGGGTCGCCCAAACGTACCTTAAAGAAGACAACCGCACCGTGGTGACTTTGCAGCCGGTGTCACCGGAGGAGAGCGCCACCCTGGGGCCGCTGGAGTGAGCCGGGATGTAGGGCGGGCACTGCCCGCCAACCACTGGCCACCGGCCACTGACCACCGGCAAAGGCGGCCCGAGAGCCGATCCCACAAAGAACTTTAAGGAAAAACAGCTATGGCGAGTTATATTCCGGAAATCCACCAGGTCACCCTGTCCAACGGCCTGACTCTGCTGGGGGTGGAATTCGGCCGGGCCCCCTGGTTCAGCCTCAGTTTTATGGCCAAACGGGGGTCCGAAACCGACCCGCCGGGCAAACCCGGGGTGGCGGACTGGGCCCTCGAGCTCCTCACCCTGGCCACCGCCTCCCGCAGCCAGTTGCAACTGGCCCAGGACATTGAAGCCCGGGGCGCGACCCTCTCCGGCTCAAGCGGCTTTGACGCCAGCCTCATTTCCCTGGAGGGGCTGGCGGAGGATTTCCAGGAACACCTGGCCACCCTGACCGAAATAATCCGAACCCCGGCCTTCCCGGAGGACGAGTTTCTCCTCATCCGGGAGCGCCGCCGGGCCGAGCTGACCCACCAGTTGGAAGATCCCCGGGAGTTGGCCAACCTGCGCTTTCAAAGACTCTTTTTCGGGGACGCGCCCTACGGCCATCCGGTGCCGGGCGACCTCAAGTGTCTGGACGCCCTCGATCTGGCAGACCTGAAACGCTTTTATCAAGGGGAGATTACCCCCGCAACCTCTACCCTGGCGGTGGTGGGCATGCTGGATTTCGCCACGGTGGCGAAGGAAGCGGAACGCCTCCTGGGCGACTGGCAAGGCGGCGGCCCGGCCAGCCCTGCCTATACTGCGGCGCCGGCTAAAATCTCCTCCCCCGGCATCTATCTCTTGGACCGGCCCGACCTGACCCAGAGCGAAATTCGGGTGGGGCACCTTGGCCTGCCCCGAGCGCATCCCGATTACTTCCCCGTGAAGCTAATGAACTACATCCTGGGCGAAGGCGGCTTTTCCTCCAGACTCATGACCCGCATCCGCTCGGATTTGGGCTTCACTTATGGGATTCGCAGCTCGTTTGCCTTTCGTCGGGCCCCAGGCCCGTTTATCGTCTCCACCTTCACCCCGGCGGCCAACACCGCGGCCGTAGTCAAAGAAATCAAGGCGGTGATTCAGGAAGTTAGGGATAAAGGGATTACTTCCCGGGAACTGGAGGAGGCCCAGAGCTATTACGTGGGACATTTCCCCCTCGGGCTGGAGACCCCGCGGGGCGTCAGCCGTCAGGTGCTGGCCATTGACCTCTATGGTCTGGGCCGGGATTATTTGCGCAGGTATTGTGAGCAAATTCGCGGCGTCGCCCTGAAGAGCGTGGCCCAGGCGGCCCAGGACCATCTCCACCCCGACGCCCTGGTCACCCTGGCAATGGGCCCGGCGGCCCTGTGCGCCGAGGCCTTGAAGGAATTGGGACCGGTGCAAAAAATCAACGAAATTTAGGCTATCATTTTTTAGTTGACAAAAGTTTTTCGATATTATGAGATTAAATGATGCGTTAAAATTAAAGATTATTGGTAAAAATGAAGGAGGAAAGTTTTCATGCACAAAACTCCATTGTTAGATCAACTGGAGTCCGGTCCGTGGCCCAGCTTCGTTAAGGATTTGAAGCGGGTTGCCGCCCGGAAAAAGTCCGCGGCGGATTTGCTAGGAGTACTGGAACGCTCTTACAAAGACAAAATCACCCACTGGAAGCACGGGGGCATCGTCGGCGTCCTGGGTTACGGCTCTGGAATCATCGGTCGTTACATAGATATGCCGGAAGAATTTCCCGGGGTCGAGCATTTCCACACGATCCGCGTCAACCAACCCTCCGCTTGGTTTTACACCACCAAGGCCTTGCGGGAACTGTGCGATATTTGGGAGGAGCATGGCAGCAGCCTCCTGAATGCCCATGGCTCCACCGGCGACCTGATCTTCCTGGGCACCACGACCGGCGAACTGGAGCCCACCTTTGCCGAACTAACCGCCAAAGGCTGGGATCTGGGCGGCTCTGGTTCGGCTATGCGCAGCCCCTCCTGCTGCGTGGGCCTGGCCCGCTGCGAGTGGTCCTGCTATGACACCATGGACCTGTGCTACGAAGCCACCCAGACCTTCCAGTTTGAGATGCACCGTCCGTCTTTTCCTTACAAGTTCAAGATTAAATGCTCCGGCTGCCCCAATGACTGCGTGGCCTCGGTGGCCCGGGCCGATTGCTCAGTCATCGGCGTCTGGAAAGACGATATTCGCATCGACCAGGCTGCAGTGCAGGCCTATGCCGGCGGCGAGTTGAAGCCTCGGGGCGGCGGCTCCCCGTATGCCAAGCTGGACGTCAAGGCCGACGTCACCGACCTCTGTCCCACCGCCTGCATGAGCTGGGACGGCAAGACTTTGAAGATTGATAACCCGAACTGCAACCACTGCATGCACTGCATCAGCCTGATGCCCCAGGCCCTGCGGCCCGGCACCGAGACCGGCGCCACCATCCTGCTGGGCTCCCACGCCCCCATCCTGGAAGGCGCCCAGATGAGCTGGGTCATCGTGCCGTTCATGGAAATGACCCATCCCTATGATGAATTTAAAGACCTGGTGACCAACATCACCGAGTGGTGGTCGGAACACGGCAAAAACCGGGAGCGTGTGGGTGAACTTATCCTGCGCCTGGGTATGCGGGCCTTCTTGCAGGGCGTCGGTTTGGAGCCGGTGCCTCAGAACGTCAGGACCCCCCGGGCCAACCCCTTCTTCTTCTGGCATGCGGAAGATTTCATGGCCGAGGACGAGGGTCGCACCTACATTAAATAATTCGCCGGAATTGCTGGCAGGCAATTGATCCGGCCTGCGCCGGTTGCCCAACCTTAGGAGGAATGAGGAAAATGGCTGAACGGATAACTGATATTGGTCCCCCGAAATATGACAAGTTCTTGCCGCCCGTCATTAAAGAAAACTACGGCAAGTGGAAATACCATGAAATCCTGGAACCCGGAGTCCTGATGCACGTTTCTGAAACCGGGGCCAAGGTCTTCTCGGTCCGGGCCGGCTCCCCCCGGCTCTTGACCACTGACTTGATGAAGGAATTTTGCGACATCGCCGACAAGTTCTGTGAGGGTTATTTGCGCTTCACTTCCCGGAACAATGTTGAATTCCTGCTTACCGACCAGAGCAAGGTCGCCGGCGTCAAAGACGCCTGCAAAAAAATAGGCATCCCCATTGGCGCCACCGGTCACTCGGTGAGCAACATCGTCCACACCCAGGGTTGGGTCCACTGCCATACCCCGGCCATTGATGCTTCAGGCATCGTCAAGGCGGTGTTGGATGATCTGTTTGAGTACTTCGGCAGCCATAAACTGCCGGCCCAGGTGCGCATCGCCCTGGCCTGCTGCCTGAATATGTGCGGCGCGGTGCACTGCTCCGATATCGCCATCCTGGGCATTCACCGCACCGCCCCCAAGGTGAACCACGAGAAACTGCGCCACCTGTGCGAAATTCCCACCACTATCGCCTCTTGTCCCACTGGCGCCATTCGGCCCCATCCGGACAAAAACCTGAAGAGCGTGGTGGTTAACGAAGAGCGCTGCATGTATTGCGGCAACTGCTACACCATGTGCCCGGCCATGCCGGTGTTCGACTCCCGGAAAGGCGGCGTGGCCTTGCTGGTGGGCGGCAAAGTCTCCAACTCCAAGACCCCGCCCATGTTCTCCAAGCTGGCGGTGCCTTACCTGCCCAACAACCCGCCCCGCTGGCCGGAAGTGGTGGCCGCCATTCACAAGATCCTCACCAAGTATGTGGAAGGCGCCAACAAGTGGGAACGGGTCGGCGAGTGGGTCGAGCGCATCGGTTGGGAAAAGTTCTTCGAGGTTTGCGACATCCCGTTTACTTTCCAACACATTGACGAATACCGCTGGGCCTATGACACCTACCGGACGTCGATGCATTTTAAATTTTAAGCAGGTGGGATAAATGGCACTATCCAAAGAAGAGTTGGTGGAATATATTTATCAGCTGGTGTTCAAGGTCCAGGGGAAAAAGCAGCTCAAGGCCATGGACCTGCAGAAGGCCGTGCTCAAAGAGCACCCTGACCAGGATAAAAACTCGATCAAGTTTGCCATCAAGGACCTGATCGACACCGGTCGCTGCGTTTATACTTACTTCGGCGGGAGCTACATCGAAATCCCCCACGAAGAAGGCGCGGCCAAGCACTGATGTTCCAGCCCTGTCCCCGCCTGCTGCTCGCAGCTCTCCGGGGTGGGGCGGGCAAGACCACCTTGACTTTGGGGCTTCTGGCCACTTGGCGGGCCCAGGGGCATCGCCTGGTCCCATTCAAGAAGGGCCCAGACTACATCGACCCCGCCTGGCACGCCCTGGCTGCCGGCTGCCCCAGCCACAATCTGGACCCCTTCCTCATGGAGGGGGACCAGATTTTGGCAATGGTGGCCCGCCAGGCCTCCCAAGCCGACGCCCTCATCATTGAAGGCAACCGCGGGCTGTACGATGGTCTCGATGCCCAAGGGACCTCCAGCACCGGCGAGCTGGCCAAGTTTCTGGCCACCCCCGTGGTGCTGGTGGTGGATTGCACCATGCGCACCCGCACCACCGCCGCCCTGGTCCTGGGTTGCCAGCATTTTGACCCCGAGGTGCCCATCCGGGGGGTGGTGCTCAATCAAATCGCCCGCCCCCGCCACGAAGACATCATTCGCCAGGCCATCGAACGCTATTGCGGCCTCCCCGTATTGGGGGCGATCCCTCGCCTCAAGTGCGCGGTCTTCCCGGAGCGCCACATGGGGCTGGTGCCGCCGCAGGAGCACGCCACCGCCCTCCGGGCCATCGCCACCGCCCGGGACCTGGTCCAAAAGTATCTGGACCTGGACCGCCTCTGGCGCTTGGCTTCCCAGGCCCCTCCCCTGCCGACCCCGGCGACCCTAGGCCGGCCGGGATGGTCGGCCCCGGCCCCGGTGATCATCGGGGTGATCCGGGATTCCGCCTTTCAATTCTACTATCCGGAAAACCTGGAGGCCCTGGAGCAGCATGGGGCCCGACTGGTGGAAGTCAGCGCCCTGGACGACCCCCTGTTGCCCCCGAATCTGAACGCCCTTTACATCGGCGGTGGCTTCCCCGAAACCCATGCGCCGGCCCTGGCCGAAAACCTGAGCTTCCGCAATTCCGTCAAGGCGGCGGCCCGGGCCGGGCTGCCCATCTATGCCGAATGCGGCGGGCTCATGTACCTGGGGGAAACCATTCAGGTGCACCGCGAAAAATTCCCCATGGTCGGCCTCTTCCCTTATGACTTCGTGATGAGCCAGAAGCCTCAGGGGCATGGCTATACGGTGCTGGAGGCGGTCCAGGAGAACCCGTTTTTCCCCATTGGCACCCGGCTCAGGGGGCATGAGTTCCATTATTCCCAGGTCGTGCCGGACCCCGCCCCCGAGGCCCACCTGGCCTTTCGGGTTACCCGGGGCACCGGCCTGGGTGGCCGCCGCGAAGGCCTGGTATTTAATAATGTCCTGGCTACTTTCACCCATCTGCACGCCCTCGGCTCGCCCCAATGGGCTCCGGCCCTGGTGCAGCGAGCCCTGGAGCATCAGCGGGAAAATCTTACCCTGGACGAGCTGCCCGCCAACCCCGAAATTTCCTCCCGGGAAGGCCGCCTTTCCGAAACTCCCTAGCTTTGGGACTTCCTGCTAATCTCCCTGCCTCCCTCCGATTCATTTACTCTAACCTAACTTTTCCCTCCTTTTTGGGGGGCAGGGTACAGCCCCCAAAATTTTCCTGCCCTGAAGGTAAGCTAACTATAAATTTTCCACCATTCATCCACCACCTCAGTTCATAATAAAATAATCAATATTTTCAAATAGTTACCTTACGTTCTCTAAATGCGTTTTTAACTCTATTGTAACCACATTGAGTTAAATGAGAAGAAGTTGGATGAGCAGGCAATTCCCTCTAGATTAGCCATGATGGAGGAGTGAGATTAATACAAGACAATCCATTTCGATTCTGGAGGCCCAGCCGCGCCTCTCCGAGGCTATTCATAAAATGGCCGCTCGGGATGGGAGAAGAACTTGCTGAAAATTACCCGCAAGATTGATGAAGGGGTGACCATCGGCGACGATACCCGGTTAGTGGTTCTCAAGGTTCGGCGGAGGCAGGTTTGCCTGGGGATTGAAGCCCCCTCAGAAATAGTAGTCATCCGGGATGAAATCTTTCAGCGTCTGACTAAAGAAAATCAACTAGCCTCCAGGTTCGAGCTGCGGGACTTGCAAGAATTCAGGAAGTCGGTCAATGGCCACCTCAATTGGCTGGCTCCTCCTGCCGAACCGCCGTGGCAGGGCCGCCCCATGTCCATTGACCGCGGCAAGTTTGGAACTCTCCAGTTTGTAGAGGATCAAGTAATTACCTTTAACCGCGGGCTTTTGGGGTTCTGCGATTATCACCGTTATATCTTGCTTTCCCGGCCGGAAACCGCCCCTCTGTCCGTGCTGCAGTGTGTAGACCAACCGGAACTGGCCTTTTTGGTGGCTGCCCCTGCCAACCCGATAAACGGTTTAAATTTGGGCCGCCTCAACGCCACCCTCCAGGAGCTAAAAGCCCGGAGCCCCGAAGATTTGCAGATGTTCGTCACTTTCACCATCCCTCCGGGACGGCCGACCGAGGCCACCGCCAACTTCTCGAGCCCCATCCTCATCAACCCGCGTACCAAACTGGGGAAACAGCTGCTGTTAGAGAGTCAGAAAAACTCTCGCCAGCAACAAATCCTGGAGAAGTAGAAGGAGACCAGGGACCGTGGCATCCGCGGTCGGCGGAGCGCGGTAGTAGCCCGCGGCATCCGGATAGGACTAATAGCGGCTCAGGTCAGATCTCGGAGAGGTGGGCGGATTACCTTCCTAAGGCGATGGCCATGGCAGTGGTCATTTTTACCATGTCCTGATTGGTCTTGCGAAGATATCGGGACAAAAGCTGAGCTAGACGCAATAAGATCTTGCAACCCATGTCGCTATTCTGCTTAATTAGTCTCAAGAAATCTTTCCGGCCTATTTCCAGGAGGAGGCATTCCGTCACTGCCGTGACCGTGGCCGACCGGGGCTCGCTCTCCAAAAGGGACATCTCCCCGAAACAGACCCCATCTTCGGCCTTAAGGCGGATTAAAATCCGTTCGTGGGGGGTCTCTTCGTCCAATACCAGGCCCAAGCGTTTAGTAATTTCAACTTCTCCCTCAAGGATAATAAACATGCTGTCGCCTGCCTCGCCCTCCCTGATGATAATCATTCCGGCCGGGAAATTCTTAAGCTTAGCTAATTCGACGACCTGTTTAATTTCCTTTTCATTCAGGTCCTGAAAAAGAGAAATCTTTTTTAGCGAACTTACATTCATTGTTGTTTCTCATATTCGGGCAGAAATAATTTAACGCCCTTTAGCATGCCCGGCACTTGTCCATCCCCCGGAGGTAAGCTCAAGGCCTCAGAGGTGTGATTTCACTTATTCGGCCTGCCGACTGACTCCAAAATTTTCCGATAAATCGCCGTTGTGGCTTCCTCGGGCTCCATGTTTAGAATCTTTTGTATCGACTGCTTGCAGTCCAGGTAAGTCCTTAGGGCAGCGTTATGCATGCCCCTCTGGGTTAAGAGCAGCATCAGGCTCCGATAAGCCGGTTCGGCTAGGCTGTCGGCTTGTACCACCTTATTGTAGCAGTCGATGGCCTTCCTTATGGAACCCTGAGCCTCATAAAGCCTGGCCAACCGATACAGCAAGTCTATGAAATTCCTTCGGAGTTCCTCTCGTTTTCCTCCGGCCCAGGTGTAGTAAAGCTCTTCAGCCAGATAATCTCCATCGTAAATTTCCATGGCCTGTTTGTAAAGAAAAATTGCTCCTTTAATCTCACCCTCATCTTCTTTCTTCCTGCCATTTTTATAAAGCGAAGAAAACTCTTCGACGTCAACCCGACAGAGTTCTGGATCCAGTGAGACGAGGTTGGCCTTCAGGTGCACATAAGAGGACCCGAACATCTTGTCCATAGCCGGCTCCAAGGTTCTGCGCAGGCGGTGCAGGTTGACTTTGAAGTTCTTTTCAGCCAATTCGGGGGAAGTTTCCGGCCAGAGATCTTCCATGAGCACATCCTTAGGCACACCCTTCGGCCCGCGGGCTATGATGGCCTTGAGGAGCAGTTGGGGTTGGTGCCCCTCCCATTCTTTGTCTTCGACCATTGAATTTCCCCGCCATAGGCGAAAGCCTCCCAAAGTCTGAAAGTGCAGATGGGGCAGCGTAGTTCGCTGGATGGTCTTTCTGATCTCCCAGGCCTTGTCAGCGACCTTTCGGTTCGGGTGTAAGGACAAGCGCTCCAGCTCCGGTCCGGCCAGGTCCGCCAGACGGGTGGCGAGAAGCTGGGCGGCGCAATCCCAGCAACCTTCCAGGCCTAGTTCCAGGTTCAGGATGCAGGCCTGCAGGATATCCTCCCGGTTCAAGATAATATTTGCCTCATAACCCCACTCTCGGGCAATCTGTTGACCGGCCTCCAGGTGAGCTGCCGCTTCCCGCTTTTGGCCGTTTTCCCATTCCCACAGAGCCAGGGCCAGGTGGGTCTCGCTTAAGAAATGCAGGATGCCGGCTTCCTGAAAATGAGCCCGGGCTTCTTCCAGGTCCTGCCGGTCCCCGACATTTCCATCAAGATGCAAGCCAATCAGGCCAAGGAACGTTTTGACCAGGCTTAGCTGGAGATCTGACCGGCCTTCCTCGGTGGAAAAGACCTCCCGGGCCCTCCGCAGCAGTTCCCTGGCCCTGGTATAATCATTCTGGCGATAAGCCCCTAATCCCAGGTGCAGTAAAACTCTGCCGTACATAAACAGGTTGCCCTGGGAAAGCCACAGATTTGCCAGGCCAACCCCTGATTCTTCCGCCTCGAATTCCCCCTGATAAATTTTTAAGATTAAGTCATTGGTCAGAACGACGTGGTAAAGATTAGTGAGGCCATGGTGCTCGGTTGTTTCCCGGGCTCCTTGCAGAGCCTTTACGGCCTTGGGCAAGTCGCCTTTAAGCCGATAGAATTGGGAGGCGTTTAGCAGGTAAAGGGCCTGGAGCTCAGGATATGGACATTTTTCCAACAACTTGCCGGCCTGCTTGAGGACTTCCTCAGCCCGGGCAAACTCGCCCAGGAAAGTGAGGCAGCCAAGGGTATGGATGAGCGCGTTTATCTGAAGGGGAACGATGCCCAAATCCCGGCCCAGGAGGCCAGCGTTATTGCAGGCCCAGATCCCTTTGCGGGGAGTGCCGCTCCGGAGATAGTGGGCGAAGCCTATCTGGCACCAGAGAACCGCCCGTTCCAAGGGAAACGGTTGCGCGGCCGGGCAATCCACCAGGTCTTCGGCCTGGCTCAGCAGCGTGTGAATAAGGGGAATGGATTTGTGTCCCCGGGCAATGGAAGCCTCAATGAGATAAGCCAAGGTGAGGAGAAGGCCCCTGGTGTCTCCCTGTTCGCCGAACAAGGTGTAGGCTTTCTGGAGGCTGAAGAGATATTCCTCGTGGCCGCTGAACCGTCCAGTAAGAAAGTGATAAAAGAGGAGCCACGAATTTTCCTGGACCAAATCTTTCGGCAGGACGGACAGCCATTGGCCCAGTTCCGCGGTTTTGCCAAGTCTGGCGAGCTCCAACCCCACCTTCTCCAGGGCTGAGGCTGCCTTGGTATAAGACCGGGACTTGAGGTAGAATCTCACCGCGGTCTCCAGGTCCTTCCGGCCCTCAGACACCGAGGCGGCCTGGTAGTAAGATTCTATCTGATGCTCCTGGGCTATGAGAGACTGAAATTTTGCCTGCAAAAACTCCTTAAACAGCGGGTGGTACCTGAATGACCAGCCTCTTTTCTTGTCATAAATCGATTGGACGAAGAGGTTCCGCTTGACCAGTTCCTCGAGGACCTCCTGGGCATTGGTCAGACCCATGGCCGCTCCCACAAAGTCTGGCTCGATTATGTCCAGGATGGAGGACTTGATGAGAAACTCCTGCACCTCCCGCGGCAGCAAGGCGAGGATCCGCTCGCCGAAATACTGAAAAATGTTCCAGATAAATTTTCCCGCCAATTCCTGGGAAATATAACTCTCCCTCTGCCCCTCCGGGACCCAGTCCAGGGAGTCGCAAAACAGCACCAGACCACCGATCCAGCCTTCCGTGAGTCTATGAATGCGTTGGATCAGGTCTGGGGAAACGTGAAATTTGCGGATGCTTTGGAAATACTTGGTAGTCTCTCCTGGAGTAAAGGCCAGGTCGGCATTGCTCAAACGAAATACCTCTTCTCTCTCTGCCAGTTTTTGGATGTCCATGGGAGGCATTTCCCGGGAGAGGATGAAGAGGCGGAGGTGGGGCGGCAGGATATCCAACAGGACTTGCAAGAGGCGGAAAGCCTGGGCTCCGGCGGGGAGTCGGTCCAAGCCGTCCAGAATTATCTGGACCGGGGAAGTGGCGAGGTTAAGAAGAGAGAGGAGCCAGTCTCGATAAAGTGGCGCTTCTTCTCTCGGACCTAAGGCGATCGCGGGGTAAGACAGGGCGGAAGTGAAGTCCTTCTCCGAAAAAACCCGCTGCAGGGAGCCCGCCAAAAGATAGAACAAGTCGACCGCCTCGGTGTCATTCGGACTCAGATTTACCCAGGCCGAGGGAACCGCGGAGGTGTTGACATACGATACGGCCAGGGTGGTCTTGCCCTGGGCCGCCTGCCCCAGGATGAGGATGAGCTTCTTATCCTGATGCAGGTCCAATTGCTTAATCAAACGGGGGCGCGGGAGAATCTGAGGATTTTGGGGGGGAATGATCTTTGAGATGTGAATCGAGGGCTGCATATTTTGCCACCTCGGGCGATATGCCCCTTGATCGTTAACTTCAATAAAAGGCTAAGTTTTTTTATTATCTAATCAAGATTGCCTGTCAAGAAATTATCCGTCAAAAAATCCTTGAACTTCCTCAAGACCCGAAGGGTAACCCCCATTCCTGATAATCCTTCCTCATTACTCCGGGTATTTCCCCGCTGAATTTTTCAAAAATTTCCTGCTCTGGAGATCAGCTAAAAATAAATTTTTCACCATTCCTTCCACCTCTCTAGTTCATAAAAAAATATACTTTGTTTTCCAATAGTTACCTTACGTTCTCTAGATGCGCCTGTAACTATACGCAGCGTCATTAATAATTGGACATATTTATCGGGAGATCATATAATCTATGCATGAAAGCGCTGACCATTCCCGATGCGGTCATGGCAATTCCTGCCCTGCAAGAGGAGATTCGTCGGT
>Ga0326727_10003409_pt1 | contig 50925 bp, 41 predicted proteins | sample MB2enrmetagenome_FD_207643 | JGI IMG/M metagenome (GOLD analysis project Ga0326727, IMG submission 207643) | Lab enriched peat soil microbial communities from McLean, Ithaca, NY, United States - MB29MY | ecosystem: Environmental > Terrestrial > Soil > Wetlands > Peat | place: USA: New York...
GTGCGGTTGATGGAGGAAGAAGCGGCCGCAGAGGAGCAGATGGCCCGGCGGCAGGTGGCGGCGCGGCGGCGTGCGGCGCGGCAACGCCAGAGTCGTTTGGAGGCGGCGGTGCGCGAAGTGGAGCGCATGCAGAGCGAGAAGAAAGAGGATCGCGACAGTTTTGTGGCGCGCGCCTCGACGACCGACCCGGAAGCCCACCTGATGAGGAATGGCGAGGGCGGCACGGCGCCGAGCTACAACCTGCAACTGCTGACCGACACGGCCCAGGGGATGATCGTCAATGTGGACGCCACCACCGAGGCCGTCGACCACCGCCAACTGGAACCGGCCCTGGACCGCTGCGCGCAAACGCTGGGACGCCGCCCCGAGCAGGTGGTGGCCGATGGCGACTACACCAATCATGCCTCCGTCGCGGCCGCGGCGAACTGCGGAGTGGATTTTTATGGCTCCTGGCAGGAGAGTTGGAAGCCCGGCGAACGCGACGCGCAAGGCCGCAGCGGCGCGTTTCTGGCCAGCGCCTTTCCCTATGAGGCGGAGAAGGATCGCTTCACTTGCCCGGCGGGAGAACTCCTGACTCACCATGCGATACAGAAGCGCGAGCACGGGGTTCGCGTCCACGTCTATCGCGCGCCGCGGGAGGCTTGTCGTAAGTGCGCGTTACGCAGCCAGTGCGCCCCGCCCCAAGCGCGCCCCGCGTGGGCTCGGTCGATAACGCGCCTGGAAGAGCCGGCGGCGACCCTGGCTTTCAAGGCCAAGATGGCCACGGAAGAAGCAAAGCAGATTTACGGTCAACGCTCGCGCATCGCCGAGTTTCCCCACGCCTGGATTAAAGAACCCTGCGGACTGCGCCAGTTCCGTTGTCGAGGCCGCCTGAAAGCAACGATGGAGGCTACCTGGGCGGCGCTGAGCTATAACTTAACGAGATGGTTCGCCCTGCGGCAACGACCCACCCTGCCCAATGCCGCTCTGGCAGCCGCGTAAGTGCCGAGCGCCCAAGCGCCAAAAGGTGCTGAGGAAGAAATCGTGCTGCCCTCGGCGCCCCCCCGGGCAACATCATCCCCACCAGGGATTGCCCGCACCACGTCTGAAATCATCGTGCATCCCTACTTATCCCTACCCCGCGCTTCTCAAAACACATTTCTTCACACGTTCCAGGAACCGTTTTCTTCCTCCTTGGTGGGATTGAGGGCAGAACCTTGGCGGCGCGGCGACCGCTTTCCGCAGTGCGGGGATTGGTGCGGCGCGGGGCTCTTGGGCAGGAGCCGACCGTTCGATCGACGACTCTCGCGCACCAGCTCCAGAATTTCTTTCCGGGAGAGACCCGCATCGATGCCCGGCACGTCCAGCGGTGAACCGGAACGCGTGGCCGGGCGGACCAAAAAGGCCTGCCCATCGCGGCGGCAAATCTCCACTCCCCCTTCGCGGCTGGCGCGGTTCAGCAGTTCCGCCAGTTGCTGCCTTGCTTCCGAATAGTTATAGACTTTCATCTAAAAGCTTACTGCACGTCCGCTGCGTATCGCAGAGTAATTTTTCTCGGAGAAAAGTAACTCTGCTACGCCGCTGCCGCGCCGTGCCTCGATGCAACTGCTTATTCAATATTGTTCAATAACAAGTTACACTGGCTAAACGATTCTCATCACCTTTCCCGGAGGGCTCGAACATGCTCGTGCAGGATGCGCAACGCGAAGTACGTACAGTCTTCATCGGCGGTTTTTGGGGTCAACTGGTCTCGTCGGCAATCTGGCTGGGGTCGGCCGCTCTGGGATTCTGGGTTACTCCACGTGCGGCGATATTCACACTGGTAGTCGGTGGTTTCTTTATATTCCCCGCCGTCCAACTGCTCCTGCGTTTAACCGGCAGGCCTACGTCACTTACCCCCGGCAACCCCTTGGGCAGTCTTGGGATGCAGATCGCGTTTACGCTGCCGCTGTCCATGCTTCTGCTTGTTCCGGTAACCGAGTTTCGTTTGAACTTGTTTTATCCGGCGTTCATGATCCTGGTGGGGGCGCACTATCTTCCCTTTGCTTTTCTCTATGGCATGCGCATGTTCATTCCCTTGAGCGCGATACTCGTCTGCGGCGGCGTTGCCATTGACTATTACATTCCCGGATCATTCAGTGTCGGAGGCTGGATTGGCGGCCTGATGCTGTTCGTTTTTGCCTGGATCGGACGCGCTGCAGTCCAACATGAAGCGCGTGGTAAAGCATAGGGACGCGGGACAAGGGAAAACGGGACAGGCACCATATTTCCGATTTGCCGACATCCTTCATAAAGAAGCGGTGGACCCGGTGGACCAGTCCCGGTTGAGGAAGAAACATGAACGGGCAATGGCCTTCCACGACGATGGCAGAATTCTCCGGGTTGACAGATAATGGCCGGGTGGTAATTTGCGCTGGCGATTCCGATGGCCACGCTACAACTTCTACGCGAGGTTCGCGCCATGTCCCCGTCTCCAAACCCCGCCGCGCCGCCGCCGGTGGCGCCTCTGCTGGCGTTGGCCACGAAGTTGCTCCAGGCCGGGCGACCCGCCGAGGCGATCGCGCCGTTGCGTGAGGCCGCGCGGCTGGAGCCGTCCAATCCCCTCATCCAGCACGATCTCGGCCTCGCCTGCCTCGAGGTTGGCCACATTCCGGAGGCCATCGCGGCCTTGCAGCGGGCCGTGGCCAGCAACCCGCGCTACGCCGATGCCTATTTCCGCCTGGGAATTGCCTTGGAGAAGCTGGGCAACATCGGCGGGGCCGTCGTGGCGTACGACCGCGCCACGGAGCTGCTCCCCTCCCTGACCGAGGCATGGTTCCGCGCCGGCGCCCTGGTCTACGCCATGGGCCATCGCGACGCGGCGATCGGCTGTTTCCGCCGCGCGGCGGCGACCGGAGGTAAGACCAGCTTCGGCCGCCTGGGCAAGGCGCGGGCGCTGCTGACCGAGGATCGCTATCCGGAAGCCGAAAAGGTGCTGCGAAATACGCTGGCGCGCGATCCGCGGAACGCCCTGGCGCATGATCTGCTGGGCTATCTGCTCTCGGAGTTCGGCCGTTTCGAGGAGGCCCGCGAATGCTTCGAGCGCGCCATCGCCATCGCGCCGCTGCTGGCGGGAAGCTACTACGAACTGGTCCGGTGCCGCCCCGTCACCAGCGCTGACGACGGCCTGCTGGAACGGATGGAAGCCGCCCTGGCCACGCCCGGGCTGGAAGCGGCGCAACGCCTGCGCCTTCACCTCGCCATCGGCAAGGCGGTGGAGGATCTGGGCGACTACGCCTTGGCCATGCAGCATTTCGACGCCGCCGACGCGGTGCGCCGGGGTGCGGCGTCGTTCGACTCGGCCGCGTTCTCCCTCGAGATCGACCGCCTGAGGGCCCGCTGCACACCCGAATGGATCGCGGGGGCGCCCCAACTCGGCAACCACGATGCGACGCCGGTGCTGATCATCGGCATGCCGCGGTCCGGCACCACCCTCGTCGAGCAGATCGTCTCCATGCATCCCGAGGTCGGGGCGGGCGGCGAGTTGCATTTCTGGAACCAGCGCGGGGCGGCGTGGTACCGCTCCGGCGCGGCCGGGAACGAGACGCCGTTCCTCGCCCAGGCGGCGGCCGACTATCTGGGCGTGCTGCGCGCCATCGCGCCGAAGGCGGCGCGCGTGACCGACAAGATGCCGTTCAACTTCCTCTGGGCCGGGCTGGTCCACGTGGCCTTCCCGCGCGCCATCATCATCCATTGCCGCCGCGCGGCCGTGGACACGGCGCTGTCGATCCATCAAACGCATTTCCATCCGGGTATGGCGTTTCCGACCGGAGGCGCCGAACTGGTGGCGTATTTCCGCAGCTACCAGCGGCTCACCGACCATTGGCGGAGCGTGCTGCCGGCGGATCGCTTCCTGGAGGTCGATTACGAGGACCTGACCCGCGCGCCCGAACCCGTCATCCGGCGCATCATCGCGGCCTGCGGCCTGGCGTGGCACGACGCGTGCCTGCGCCCCGAAGGCAATCCGCGGGCGGTGACGACCCCCAGCAAGTGGCAGGCCCGGCAGCCCATCTATCGCACCTCCGTGGAGCGCTGGCGACGCTACGAACCCTGGCTGGGGCCCCTGCGCGCGCTCGTCGACGACGGGTCGGAACGGGACGCGGGCATCGCCCGAACATAATGGGGCGGAACAGGCTGCGGAAAAACTCGCCGGCATGGCGATGATTGGAGCGCCGGGGTGGTTACCGGCCGTGAGGGGCCGGTCATCCAGGTTCGCGCCAAGTCCTCCTGACACCGTCTTCACCACCTCTTCACGCAGGCGTCATTTGTCATTAATGCAACAGGATCAAGATTCCCTATCGTATCCAATAATACTTGAGGCGAGTGACCGGCTCGCTCCGTGGACGCCCGCTAGTCGAGTCGAACTGAAATGCCCTTCCCGTATGAGAATTTTGGTCATCGAAGACGAATCCAAGACCGCCAAGTTCCTCAAGAAGGGACTTAGCGAAGCGGGCTTTGTCGTCGATGTAGCGGCCGACGGTCTGGAAGGCCTGTACCTGGCACAGGAAGTGGATTTCGAGCTTCTGATTCTCGACGTGATGCTTCCCGGTTTGGATGGCTGGCAGGTTCTGACTCGTTTGCGCCAAGCCGGCCGGCGGGCGCCGGTATTGTTTCTGACGGCCCGCGACGCCGTCCACGAGCGCGTACGCGGTTTCGAACTGGGCGGCGACGACTATCTGGTGAAGCCGTTCGCCTTCTCCGAGTTACTGGCGCGCGTGCGCTCGGTGCTGCGCCGGGCTCCGCCCCGCCAGCAGGAAACCCTCCGCATGGCCGACTTGGAGATCGATCTGTTGCGCCAGCGCGTTACCCGTGCCGGTCAACGGCTGGATTTGACGGCCAAGGAATTTCTTCTCTTATCGCTTTTGGCGCGGCGGGCAGGCGAAGTGCTCTCCCGAACGCTGATTGCCGAAGCGGTTTGGGACATGAATTTCGATAGCGACACCAATGTTGTCGACGTCAGCGTCCGAAGATTGCGCAGCAAGGTGGATGATCCTTTTCCCCTCAAGCTGATCCATACCGTGCGGGGCGCCGGTTATGTCCTGGAATGCGACCAGTAACACCGCACCGTGGTGGAGGACCCTGGCCTTTCGGCTAACGGCCGGGTTCGCGCTGGCGGGCTTAGGTCTCGTATTCCTGGCGACGGCCAGTCTTTATCTGGTGTTGCGCACGGAACTGGAAAAAAGCACTGACCTGTTCCTCGCCGATAAGCTCCACGTGGTCCGCACCCTTTTGCGCGAGCGCCCCGAGGATTGGGATGCGCTGCGAGAGGAAATTGAGCTGGAATCCGCCGCCCGGCGCTACGAGCAATTTTATATTCGCCTGCTCGACGAGCGTGCCACACCCCTGCTGACGACGCCGCGCATGGCCGAGCAATTGGACTTGTCGCTGCTCGCCCGCCGAATCCAGAGCCGTCCCGATCATCCTTTTTCCATGCAGGGGACGCACGGGCAGTCTTTTTGGGTCACCAGCGCGTCCGCGGAGGTTGGTTCACCTTCCACGCGAACCGACACCATCGAAATTGCCATCGACGTCTCCCAGCAGGAAGCGCTGTTGACCCGCTATCGGCGATGGTTCCTGGCAACGCTTCTGGGATCCTTCGCCATCTTCCCGCTGATCGGATATCAAGTTGCACGGCATGGCATTCGGCCCCTCGAAGAGATTGCCACCACGGCTCAACACATCAGTTCGACGAACTTGCACGAGCGGATTTTGCCGGAGGGATACCCGTTTGAACTGGCGTCCCTTGCCAACACCTTCAACCAAATGCTCGACCGCCTGGAAGAATCCTTCGAGCGGATTTCCCGATTCTCCGCGGATATTGCGCACGACCTGCGCACGCCGGTGAATAACATCCGCGGCGAAGCCGAAGTGGCCTTGGTCCGCGCCCGCACCGTCGACGAATACCGTGAGGTGCTGGGGTCCTGCCTGGAAGAAGCGGTGCGCCTGTCGGACCTTATCAGCGATCTCTTGTTCTTGGCTCGAGCCGAGAACCCGCTGACCCACCTCCATCGCGAGCGTGTCAATGTCGCCGAATTGCTGAATGGGGTGCGTGACTACTACGAAGCTTCTGCGGAAGTTGGCGGTATCTCGCTCACCACCGCTGCCGAAGCTGAACCGGTCATGGCGGAACTGGACCGCGCTCTCGTGCAAAGGGCGGTGGGCAATCTGGTGTCGAATGCCGTCGCCCATACGCCATCCGGCGGATCGATCGTGCTGGCCACGACCCTGGGAACCGGCGCGGAAGCGTCCACGGTCCGCATTGAAGTTTCCGATACCGGCGAAGGCATTCCGCCGCTAGCGCTGCCCAAGGTCTTTGACCGTTTCTACCGAGTGGATACGTCCCGCTCCCAGGCCTCCGGCGGCACCGGGTTGGGGCTGGCGATCGTGCAGAGCATCATGCTGCTTCACGGCGGCAAGGTGGAGATCGCCAGCCAGGTGGGGCAGGGCACCCGCGTCACGCTGCGCATTCCGGTCTCGGGTTCAAGATGACAAAAATGTAATCTCCGCGTCATGTCGGCGTTTGCGCTCCGGTCCAAGAATGGAAACGCTGGCGTAGTTCCCAAGGCGCGCCAAGCCTCGGTCACAAATTCAAGGAGGACAATCATACATGTCGCGAAATAAATCTCGAAATAAGTCTCGAAAAAAGTCTCGGATGAACCGTCTGCGTCCGCTCGCCGACCTGCGGGTCGGTCTGCTGGCCGCGGGGCTGAGCATTCCGGCGCTCGCCGGTGCGCAGTCCGTGCCGTACCCGACCTACGTCGCCGGCCCGCAGCCGAGCGGCTCGTGGGTCGTCAGCACTGGCCAAGTCATCACCCCCGCCGGCCTCCAAGTCGACCTCGGCATCCGGGTCCGCGCCAAGGCCGTCGCGCTGAACCCCAAGACCAAAACGCACACCGCCGCTGTCCTCACCATGGGTACGTCGGCGAGCGATGGCAACGGAGCCGTCGAGGTGTTCGACACCCTCACCGGCGTGGTCCTGCAGAACTACCTCCCGTTCGGACTCTATCCGAGCGGCAGCTATAAAGGCATCGCCTATTCGGCGGACGGCAAGTACCTGGCGCTCAGCCAGGACAGTAGCTATGTCACCATTGCCAAGGTCACCGCAGCGGGCTTGCTGGAAGACGACGTCCAGGTCAGCGTGCCGCCCAACAATTCCCTCATCGACTGCTTTCCGAACAGCCCTCCGGCCGCTTATGGCAATCCCTGCGGCTCGTTCTATTCTTCGAGCACTTCTTATCCCGGCGACGTCGCGTTCTCCAAGGATGGCACGAGCGCCTACGCCCTGCTGAACCAGAATGATACGCTCACCCAGATCAACCTGATCGCGACGCCGCCGGTGCAGGGTACGCAGATCCGCGTCGGCAACGCGCCGCACAGCATCGTGATCAACAGCAAGGGCACGACCGCCTACGTCAGCAACGAGGGTGGCCGGGCGGCTACCGAGGCGGACTTCCAGATCAACTCCGCCGGCACGGAAATCGTCGCCGACCCGGTGGTGGGCGCCGCCATCACCGGTACGGTTTCGGTGGTGGATCTGGCCTCGATGACGGTCACCTCTACCATCTCGACCGGTCTGCACCCGACCGGGATGGCGTTTTACGGAAATGAGCTGTTGGTCGCCAATACCTACAGCGACACCATCTCGGTTATCGACACGGCCACCAACACCGTGACGCGGACGATCGACCTGGGGCTGCCGATCGGAGTGCCCGGGGAAAGCCAACCGGCCTATGGCGCCGCGCCGAACTCGATCGCGGTCGATGGCAACACTGCCTACGTTGCGCTTTACAATGCCAATGCCATCGGGGTAGTCAACCTCGTCAAGGGCGCGGCGACTCCCGTCCTGGGCATGATCCCGGTCGCCTATGCGCCAAGCTCGGTGGTGTTCGACAAGACCGATAACGTGCTCATCGTGGCCAACGACAAGGGCATCGGCACGCGTGATTCGTTCGAGACCGACCACGGGGTTACCGGCTACAACACCCACCAGGACAACGGCACCGTCAGCATCGTCACCGTGCCGAGTAGCGCGGCCTTGGCGACGATGACGACGCAGGTTTTCCAGAACAACCACTGGGATCTGGCGGTAAATATCAACTCCGCCTCCGGGGGCAGCCCGTCTGCCACGCCGGTCGCCATCCCGAAGAAGATCGGCGATCCGTCGCTGATCAAGCACGTGTTCCTGATCATCCGTGAAAACCGCACCTATGACCAGATCCTGGGCGACGTGGCTGCCGGCGATGGCGACGCCTCCCTGGCCGTGTTCGGCGGCGCGGACACGCCGAACGCGCACGCGCTGGTGCAGCGCTTCCCTCTCCTCGATAATTTCTACGACCCGAGCCGCCAGTCGGCGGACGGTCACCAGTGGATCCAAGAGGGCATGGCGCCCTACGCCGACGACATCCAGTCGCCGGACTGGATCCGCAGCTATCCCGGCGGGAACGCCGGCGATGCCCTCGCCTATCAGAACAAGGGCTTCCTGTTCTCGGAAGCGGCGGCCGCCGGTGAGTCGGTAAAGATCTACGGCGAGTACGTCGAGAACGATACGTTCCTGACGCCGACCGCGTCGACCACCGAGCCGAGCTGGAGCCAGTTTTACGCCGACTCGCAGTGCTTCGAGGGAGGGCCGGGTTGCGCCGCACCCGGGACCCCGGGCGAGACGACGCTGTACTATCAGAACACGATCACGGCAGAGTCCTCGATCCCGGCCGTGTATAACCACCTCATCAAGAACTTCCCGCAGTTCGATCTGGGCATCCCCGACCAGTTCCGCGTCGATGTGTGGGTGCAGGACTTCAACAACGACGTCGCGGCCGGTACGGTGCCCACCTTGAGCATGCTGTGGATCATGTGCGACCACACCGGCGGCCCGCCGAATTCGAACGCCGAACAGGCCGATAACGACTTGGCCGTGGGGCGCATTATCGACTACATCAGCCACAGCAACGTGTGGTCCACGTCGGCAATCTTCATTGAGGAAGACGACGCGCAGAACGGCGTCGACCACATCGACGGTCATCGCAGCCCGGGCTATATCGTCAGCCCCTACGCCGTGCAGGGCGGACGCACCGACCACACCTACTACACGCAGGTCAACATGACTCGGACGATCGAGCAAATCCTCGGTCTGCCGCCCATGAACCAGTTCGACCTCGTGGCGTCGCCGATGACCACGGATTTCGTCAAGGGCAAGGTGCCCGCGGCCAACTTCCTGCCGTGGACGCACGTGGCGAACCAAGTGGCGCTAACCGAGGGCGTTTCAGGGGACGCAGCCAAACCAACGGACACCCCTGCGGTTAAGGCCCTGCGGAGGGCTTGGCTCCAGAAGAAGGCGCAGATCTTCGCCGGCAAACTGACCAAGCCCGACTCCGAAGACCCGGACACTGTCAACCATCTGAACTGGTACCTGTCCACCGGGTTTGTGCGGCCCTATCCCGGTGAGAGCAAGGTTCGTCCCCCAAGCGACTTCACCAAAGCGGCACCCACCACCGCCGACTTGGACTAAAACACGTTCCGACTGCAACGACCCTCTCCCCGATCACCGGGGAGAGGGTTTTTTTTGCCTCAAGCGCCAAGTCCCAGGGTCCCGTCAAAGTCGAGGCAGCACCGCTCCCTGTCCGTCTCGATTAACTTCATCGGGACGGCTAATGATATCGTTCCCCTTTGGGGAACTTTACGGACTTTGACGTGAACCGGGACGGCCCCCGGTCACAAGGTGGTTAGATTGGATAACTTCCTCCCACCTTCATGAAGAAGCGGTGGACCCGGTGGACCAGTCCCGGTTGAGGAAGAAACATGAACGGACAATGGCCTTCCACGACGGTGGGACCGTGTGAGCGGCAGGTCTCCATCGCCTGCGCATGGTCGCTGCCATCGTTTACACTTTTGTAGATCCAGATTTTCCGGATCTCGGCCTGATTGCATTCCCGCACCGCCTGGTCAGTTGCCTCCGGCGTGCCGGTCATCAGCAGCGCGGCCTCCACGGGGGGAGTAATCTCGGAGACATGGGCAAAGGACTTCCGCCCGTCGATCTCCGGGGCCTGGGGGTTTACCGGGATGGGGTCGTATCCCTTGGCTAGAAATTCGCGCCACAGCGCTCGTGAAAAGTGTCGAGGATCGCGAGAGACGCCCACAAAGGCGATTCTCTTGCATTCCAGGAATTTGGTAATATCTTCGAGCGATGCGGTACGCATGGGGGCACCTCGCGGGTTAATCTAGGCCAATTCGCGAAACGGCGCAAGATACAAATTGTCGGTGCTGTCCTAATTTCAGGAGTAACGCCGGCTTCCAGCCGGCACTGAGCCGCCAAGATGGCGGCGCTACGGTCAAACAGGTCCTATGAGCGAACAACCTTTACGAAGCCAAGTGGTGTTGGTAACGGGCGGCGGGAAGCGGATCGGGCGGGCCATCGCCTTGACTCTGGGCCGCGCCGGCGCCGACGTGATCGTGAACTACAACCAGTCACGGGAGGCCGCCCAGGCCACCGCGGGCGAAATCGCGGCTCTGGGAGTGCGTGCGGTGGCGCTGCGCGCTGACGTCTCACGTCCCGGGCAGGTGACGGCCATGTTCCGCGCCATCGAAAAGCGCTTTGGCCGCCTGGACCAGCTCGTCAATAACGCCGGCGTTTTCTTTCCGAGGAAATGGGACGAACTGGAGGAGAAAGACTGGGACCGCGTCCTGGGCGCTAATCTGAAAGGTCCTTTCTTCTGCGCCCAGGCGGCGGCGCGATTGATGATGCGCCAGGGGCGGGGAAATATTATCAACATCTCTTCGCTCGGGGGATTGCAGGCATGGCCGAGCTACATGCACTATTGCGCCTCGAAGGCGGCGCTCATCTCCCTGACGCGCACGCTGGCGAAGGCCCTGGCCCCCACGATCCGCGTGAACAGCGTGGCGCCGGGGACCATTCTCTTCCCGGATGAAGAGCGCAACGCGACGGTCCGCAAAATCATCCGCAGCACACCGCTGCGCAAAGCCGGCGCCGCCCAGGACATTGCGCAGATGGTGCTATTCCTTGCCACCCAAGGCGAGTTCATTACCGGCCAGGTGTTTGCTGTCGATGGCGGGAAGTCGATCCCTTGAAAACAGCTTTCAGCCATCAGCGGTCAGCAATCAGCTTGCTCCCGATCGCCAGCACCAAAAAACGGCCCCAATAGAGGCGATTAAGGGTATTCTGCTTGATGGTCGGGAAGGGAAAAATGGAAATCCTGGTTTAAGGGAAAATCAATGTCCAACACAAGGGAGATGCGGGCGGTTACCGCTCGTGTGAACAGATTGAGCTATGGATTGCGGGTGCTGGTCGGCGCGGTGCTTTTGGCTGGACTTCCGGCTGCCGCCGCGCCCGCCACCACCACCACGCTCGTGGTGACGGCGGGAGGCAGCCCGGTCACGATGGTGGCGTCAAGGACAGTGGTGGCGCTTACCGCGACCGTGCTGGCCGGCGGCGCGCCGGTAACGCCGGGCCAGGTGAACTTCTGCGACGCCGCAGCGGCCTACTGCACGGACATTCATCTTCTGGGCTCGGCGCAATTGACGAACGCGGGGACGGCCGCAATCAAGTTCATTCCCGGCATCGCCAACCACAGCTACAAAGCGGTTTTTGTAGGGACAACCCGCTATGCGTCCAGCGCTTCCGGGGCATCTCCGCTGGCCGTAACCGGGACCGGTCTCACCACCACCGCCATCGCCTCGAGCGGCAACGCCGGCAATTACACGCTGACGGGAATCCTGACCGCATTGGGTGCCCCAGCCCCGACGGGATTGGTGTCCTTTGAGAACCAGACCAACGGCAACGCGATGGCCGCCACGGCGGTACTTGACGGGACGACCTTGGTTAATACCTTCGCGCCTATACAGAACTACGGCACGGACAATAACCCTTATGGCGTCGCCGTCGCGGACCTCAACGGTGATGGAATCCCCGATCTCGCCGTGGTAAACAATGGGGACCATAGCGTCAGTGTGCTTTTGGGCCATGGTGACGGTACGTTTGCAAGCGCGGTGAATTATTCCACAGGAATTGGGCCGGAAGCCTTGGCCGTGGGGGATTTCAATAGCGATGGCGTCCCCGATCTGGTGGTGGCGAATAACCGCGACAATTCGCTCAGCATACTTCTGGGAAATGGCGATGGTACCTTTGCCGTCCAGCCCGCCATTGCCGCTGGCGGCGGACCCTCGGCCGTGGCGGTGGGAGACTTTAATAACGATGGCATTCTCGATCTCGCCGTGGCGAACGACAGTGCCGGCCCCGGCTCGGTAAGCATCCTGCTGGGCAATGGCAACGGCACCTTCCAGCCTGGGGTAAGTTATCCGGTGGGCGATGCGCCGCACGGCCTGGCGGTGGCCGACTTCAATGGCGATGGCGCGCTCGACCTGGTGGTGGCGAATTCCGGCAGCGACAACGTCAGTGTGCTGCTGGGCAATGGTGATGGAACATTCCAGTCGCAATCCATCTATCCCGTGGCCAGCGGCGGCAGCAACGCTTGGAGTGTGGCCGATGGAGACTTCAACGGAGACGGATCACCGGACATCGCCATCGCCAGTTCAGGCAATGTGAGCGTGCTGCTGAACAAAGGTAATGGCACGTTTAACCCGGCGGTGGGCTATGCCGCGGGCAACACGGCTTATGCCCTCGCGGTCGGCGACTTTAACGTGGACGGCAATGCCGACCTGGCTGTTGCCAACGTCAACTCACTCAACCTCAGCGTCTTATTGGGGAATGGAGATGGAACATTTGGCAGCCCCAGCAACGCTGCTGCCGGCGGTATACCCCAAGCCATTGCCGTGGGCGATTTCAACGGAGACGGCAGGCCGGATCTGGTCGCCGCCGTGACCGGGAGTGCTGATTACGCCGGTGTCCTCCTGGGGGAGCAGACGGAAACTGCCACCGCCGCCGGCGTTAGCATCGCAGGTTCGGGCATGCAAGGTGTGTTGGCCAGCTATTCCGGCGATGCAAACCATGATTCCAGTTTCTCCAGCACAATCGCTCTCACCGGTTCTCCGATCACCCCGACCATCAGTTGGAGTCCAACTCCGGGAATTCTCTATGGCGCCACGCTGAGTGGGATATTGGATGCCTCCGCGCTGAATGGAACCTCCCCCGTGCCGGGAAGCTTCGCCTACACGGCAACGCCTTACGGCGGAAGTGCGAGTCCTGTGACCAGTGCCACCGTATTAGTCGTAGGCAGCTATACCTTGACTGCGACATTCACCCCCACGGACACAATCCATTACACGTCGGTGAGCGCGAGTATTTCGTTTACGGTCAACAAGGCGAGCCCCACGGCTTCGGTCGTGTCCTCTCTGAATCCCGTGCTGCTGACGAATCCGGTCACCTTTACCGCCACCGTCTCCTCGACGGCGAGCACTCCGACCGGCACCATCAGCTTCTATGATGGGACAACGCTGTTAGCATCGTCGTTAGCGCTGGCGCAGGGCACAGCGACTTACACGACTTCCAGCCTCACGCTCGGCACCCACTCGATTATGGCGATCTACAGTGGGGACGCCAACTTTACCGGCGTCACCAGCGCAGCGCTGGCCCAGACGGTGGAAGACTTCATCCTGAGCTTCTCCACGCCTCCGGCCGGGACCCCGGTGCTGCCGGTTTATCCGGGAGGGACGGCAACCTTTGTCCTCCAGGTGGAGCCATCCAGTGGCCTGAACTTCCCATCGGCGGTGACGTTTACCCTCAGCGGCTTGCCTGCGGGGGCGACGGCGACTTTTACGCCCAAGTCGCTGCCCGCGGGTTCGGCGGGCACGAACGTCAACCTGGTCATCCAGCTTGCCAACCAGATCTTCGCTCACAATTCTCCCCACCCCCTGGGACGCGGGCTGGCCTTGGCGATGGTGGGAGGAATGCTCCTGCTGCCCTTCGGAACAAAGCTGCGCCGGTCCGCCGGGAGGGCGGGAAGATTGGCGGCCTTGCTGCTCCTGATGTTGGCGGCCACCGGCGCCGCCGTGGGCCTCACTGCCTGCGGCGGCGGCGGTTACTTCGGGCAGCAAGTGCGGAATTATACGCTGACCATTACCGCGACTTCCGGCGCTCTGTCGCATACGACCACCGCCATCCTCACAGTGCAGTAAAGGGAGAGACCCGAACATGCGGAAAACCTTCTTGGTAGTTGCACTTGTTGCTGCGGTCTTGACGGTAGAGGGGCCGATGGTACGGGCGCAGGAGCAACAGAATCCGGCCTCACGGTTCCAGGTGTCTTCCACCGACCTGGCAATTACGTACACCACCGAACAGTCGAAAGTCATTCCTTCCGGGGCCACCTTCTGGCTCCAGGGCGCGAGCGTCAATGGCGCCATCACCTTCTTCCACGGCTTTGGTGTGGCCATGAACCTGACGGGCGACTATGCCTCCCGGATTGCCCCGGGCGTGAGCCTGGGGAAAATCGCTTACATGGCCGGGCCGCGCTACACCTACACTTTGCACATGGGCTCCAAGCGTGAAACCCGGCTTTTCGCGGAAGGCTTGGCTGGCGCCGTGCGCGGCTTCGACAGCGTCTTCCCGGTACCCTCCGGAGTGGCCGACCGAGCCAGCGCTTTCTCGATGCAAGTGGGCGGGGGCTTGGACGTCGCCATCTCGAAACACTTCGCCCTCCGCGCCATCGAGGCGGACTGGGTTTATACTTTGCTGCCCAATAACTCCACCAACACTCAAAACCACCTGCGGCTTGCCGTGGGATTGACCTACCACATGGGTAAGCACTGAAGGCAAATTCCGCCCCCCAGGCCCTTCCCACAAGGTGCGGCCGGTTTCTACTTGCCCTTCGTGATGTCTTCCAAAATCCGCCGCAGGCGGTCAAGGGAAACGGAGGTTTGACCGAAGCGCAAGGTGTTATAGAGCTTCGTGAACTCCATCACACCCGGACCCCAGGGGGTACTGAGAAAGGAAAAGGCAAACTCGCGAGGGGTTTGGGAAGCGGTTTTTCGAAAGCCTTTTTTCTGCAAGGCCTTGAGCAAACGCTGATAGGTGAGCGTAGCCTCCCGGGGGTTCAATGCGGAGTTGCGCCGGGCGAATCTCCAGGCCAGGCGAAAGCGTAATTCCGCCAGCGCCCCGGTCTTGTCGGTCAGGATCAAGCCGGCCAGGATGCTGAGCATGACCAGCAGGACAAGCGCCTTGTGCGACATCAGCCAACCTTCCAGGCGGAAGGCGGTGCGGATTCCCTGGCGCTTGAACCGTTCGAAGCGGCGGCGAAAGACCTGCTGGAAGTCGCGCGAATCCTGCTCGACCTCGCGCGCCAACTGCACCTGGTGGCTGAAGTCGTAATTGATGATCCATTCATTCCAGATCAGCGCCGCGGTGTCAACGTAGTCGTCCCATTCGCCGGGAAGAACGGGATGGGGATCGGCCGGCGTGGGATCGAAGGGGATCCAGCCGTAGCCGGCGAAGTAGACTTCCACCCAGCTATGCGCGTCGCGGGCGCGCACCACAAAATCCTTGCCGAAGCGGTTGTAAGTGCCCGTTTGAAATCCATTCACCAGCCGCGCCGGAACGTCCAGCGTGCGCAGCATCACCGCCATGGCGGCGGCGAAATACTCACAGTAGCCGGACTTGGAGCGGAACAGGAAACTCCCCACCGGGTCTTCCGGCTCGATGGCGGGCGGGTCCAGGGTGTATTGGAAATTGTTGCGCAGGTAAGACTGGAGGGCGATGGCGCGGTCATAGTTATTGGCGGCAGAAGCGGTAAGGGTGCGAGCCAGTTCCGGGACGCGCGGGTCGATGGTGTGGGGCAGACGGAGATAGACCATGCGGATGTCGGCCGGATACTGGATGGAGGCGCTCTGGAGTTCCCTGGCCGCGGGGAGACCGGCATCGGAAACGACGTCGTACGCGAACGGAACAGTGACATTCTGCGGATTGTGCAGCGAGCCGGTTTCGTCTATGTTGAGCAGGCGCAGGCCGGAAAGCTCCCGAGGCTCGGCGGCGGCGAAAAGCACATCGGTGGAGAGCGCCGAGCGCAGAACGCGATAACGCAGCGGATGGTGGGGGCGGTGCGCCCAGCCATCGGGCGGGGGAATGGCGAATCGCAGGGGCGATTCCGTTGGGATGGAAATTCGGTCGGCGTTGTCGTTGAACCATCGCTTGCCGCTGAAACTGTCCAGGGTGACGCCCCGCCATTTGACCCCCACATACCCTCGGGGACTCCCTTCCGGCATGACGCGCATCACCACCATGGGGGAGCGCAGAATTTTGCGGATGTCTCCCAGATTAACGGTCTCGGAAAACCCCGTGATGTTCTGGGTCTGCATCGAGAGGTTGGTCAGGTATCCGGTGCGATAGCGGGGAATGACGAAAAACAAGAACGCGGCCAGGACGAAGATTCCCACCGCCAAGCCCACCGCCGCCGTCATCAGCGACTTTTCCAGAGCCCGGCGGTTCTGGTCGGGCATGCGGAAGGGTCCCTCGGGAGCCCGCCGCGCCGCTTCCACTCCGCGCTTGATTTCATAGCTGATGAACGTGGAGATGGTGACGAGCACGTAAAGGGTGAAGCAGACCATGAACGTCGTGCCCACCGTAAGCACGGCGCTGGCCAGCATCATCAGGAACGAGAGCGTGGCCAGGTAGCCGTAATCGCGATAAGTGCGCGCCGAAAAGATTTTCATGATCGCGGTGAAAAGCACCAGATGGACGGTCGCGGTCAACATGCGATCAATGGGGCTGGGACCGCCGGAGAAGATCAAAAAATCCAGGCCGTAGAAGAAAATGTAGAAGATGGAAATTCGCGTAACGGTTTTGGGGCCGAGGGAATAATCCGCGCCGCGGACGTAGCTGAAGAGTTTGATGCCCAACGCGCCGAACATCATGACCATGGAAACGACGTCCAGCTTGCCCGTGGTCGCGACGGTCAAGAACCCGGTGGCGAGCATCAGGAGCAGGGAAATCTCAAAGTAACGCTGCACGCTGATGTTCACCTGTCGCTTCTGGACGTCTGTGGCGACGGCTTGTTGTTTCTTGCTCATGGTTTTGGCCGACCCGATCAAGGGTTCTATTGTATTGCAGAAAAGCTCAGCGCGCGAGGTGCCAGGTGTGGTGTCCCGCGTAATGTTTGACAACGGGATAATGCACGGACCCCCTCACCCGTCCCGCCCCCGCTGGTAAAAGCGCGGGTGGCGGTCCTTCTCCCCTTCGGAGAAGGAAAACACAGTTTTTACGCGCCTCCGCACGTAATCGGTTTTCCCCCTCCGCCGGGGGAGGGGGTGGGCAGGTGAGCCCCAAAGGGGCGATCTAACGAAGCCCAGGCCAACGGCCCATAAGCGCTAACTTGACACCATGAGCCGCCCGAAAGCCCGCAAAGCGGGCGTGGTCATTTAGCCCACGGCGAGCCAGCCGTGGGTATGCATGCACGACAACAATCATTTTGAGCCCCGTAGGGGCGACGTCAGGTCAAACGGCTGCCGGACGTCGCCCCTACGGGGCTGGAGAAGCATTTTTCGGAGACTGTTAACCCACGGCTGGCTCGCCATGGGCCACGAGATGTCGCCGCTACGCGGCTTCGGAATGGGATCGATGCCTCAAGTTAGCGCTTATGGGCCAACGGCCTGGGTCAACGGGATCCAAAACCGATACCCGAGCCCTGAAGAGCCTGCCCCGAGCAGAGCGAAGGGGGCGGAACAATCCTTTTCAATCCCACACGTACCGCTCGTCGTAGGCGATCCCGGAATGGGGGAAGATCTATTTCGCCCTTTCGGACTGGCGGCAAAATTTGGGGGTAATCTAAACCCAGGCCTCCAGCCTGGGCTTCGTTATCGCGCCCCTTTGGGGCTCAGGAAATTGCAGGGGGATGGTGTCTAAACCCAGGCCGTTTGGGCTTCGTTATTGAGCCTCTTTGGGGCTAAATCAACCGCCCTCTGGGCGGCAGAATTTGGGGGTAATCCAAACCCAGGCCTTCAGCCTGGGCTTCGTTATTGCGCCCCTTTGGGGCTGTGCGGGAAGCGCGCAGGTGTCCGTCAGCCAACGGATTCCGGTGCGGCTCTTCCCCGCGCGCTCACGCGAACCAGCAGCCGGACACGAAGACAGTGACCAGTGACGAGTGGTGAGTGACGGGAGAACCGGGGCTCGGGACACGGGATTCGGGATACGGGAGCATATCCAGGGCACGGGAAGTGCAGTGACGAGTGACGAGTCGACAGCCCGAGCCCCGCGTCCCGTTTCCCGTCCTTGGCCCCCTCGCAGTGCCCCCGACACTCCCCCGCTTCGTTGATCGGCGGAAGTGTGGAGGAGGATGAAGGAATATTCTTGGTGGGCGGCGGAGCCCCTCGGGAAGCAAGTGTAGCGCAGACCTCCGCCGTTGAGATCTGCGGTTCTTACCTAGGTTCACGCTTCCGAGTGCGGGGGCAGGCTACTCTCATCGGGGTTTGTGGGTTTTTCACGGGAAGAACCGCGGACCTCAAAACCGGAGGTCCGCGCTACGACGCTAGGTTCACGCTTCCGAATGCGGGGGAGGGGGCCCTCATCGAGGTTTGTGGGTTTTTCACGGGAAGAGCCGCGGACCTCAAAACCGGAGGTCCGCGCTACGACGCCTCGCTACATTCGCGGGTGGCACATACATTGCTGTTTATGTATGCGCCACCCGTGTTTGGTCTACGGGACTCTGTGGGGCCGTCATCCTATTCCTTGACGCTTCTCCGCCCTTGCTCTTAGAATCCCTTCAGACGCCGATGATTGAGGTTGTACTCTACACCAAGCCCGGGTGTTGTCTGTGCGATACGGTGAAAGCGCAGCTCGGTAAACTTCGCACCGTGCAGCCGTTCGAGCTTCGGGAAGTAAATATTCTCGATGACCGCGCTGCGTACGCGAAGTACTGCGAGGAAATTCCCGTGGTGCTTATCAACGGGCGAAAGGCGTTCAAGTACCAGCTTGACGAGAGAGTATTCTTGCAGCGGCTCAAATCGTGGCCGGCACAGGGGGAGAAACCGGAACATGGAAGTTGATATCCTGACCATCGCGGCGCACCCGGATGACGTGGAGATCACTTGCGGGGGCACGGTCATCAAGATGACGGAAGCGGGTTATCGCGTGGGCATCCTCGACCTCACGGCGGGCGAAAGCGGCACGCGCGGCAGTGCGGCTCTGCGCGAAAAGGAAGCGCGCCGCGCCGCGGCGGTGCTGGGAGTGGCCCACCGGGAGAACCTCAACATCCCCGATGCCGGAGTGGAAAACAATCGCGAAAATAAACTTATGGTCGCGCAGAAAATTCGCGACTTGAAACCCCACACGGTGATTTTGCCCTATTGGAAAGGCCGTCATCCCGACCATTACACCACCGGACACCTGGGTTACGAGGCGTGCTTCCTGGCGGGGCTCGCCAAGCTGCCGCTGGCGGGAAAGCCCCACCGCCCGTTCAAAATCATTTACGCCTCACAATACGTGCCCACCGTCCGGCCGACGTTTGTCGTGGATATCACCGCCCAGTTCGAGAAAAAAATCAAAGCCATCTTCTGTTTTTCCTCGCAGTTTTCCCCACCCAAAGAATTGCAAAACCTCTTCCCTTCCCGCTCCGACATCAACGCCCGCATGAGCTCGGAAGCCCGCCATTTCGGCCATATGATCGGGGTGCGCTACGGAGAACCCTTCATCATGCGTGAGATCACCGCGGTCGAGGATATCGTCAAGATCCCGGTGAAATCCATATAAGCGCGGCCACAATCTCCTGAGCTGTGCGACGCGGCAACTTCGGCATCAGACGGCGATTTCAACGGCGAAAAGGCTCGCGGATGCCTGATGAGTCTCTTTGACAACGAAGCTGTGGCGACTTGAAATTACAGACGTGCAGGACCGGGCTGATCTCCCTCAGCGACGGAGTACTGGACCACTCTACCGCAGTGCAGGCAGACCGTCCAGGTTTCGCTTCGCCCTATACAAGGGGTACGGGGTATACGGAAAGAACGCAAACAGTCACCGCACCCGATGAAGTAGTGTCCGTCCAGATCCCATCTTGCCTCGACGGGTAGGTGGTCAAGGGGCGGGGGAGCAGTTCGTAAGGGAGGCCTTCTGGCCAGGTCGGAGATGGTCTGGAGAAGTTGTGCAAATCCGAAACCATTCTTGTGGAAATAGGCGTCGGCGGCCACTCCCTCGGGCATTTGATCGGCGGTGACGGCGCTGATAACAATAACCGGTATTTGCGGGAAGCGTTTACGCACTACGTCAAGAAACTCGAACCCCGACATGCGCGGCATATTGAGATCGGAGATGACTAAATCCGGAAGGCCGCCGCGAAGTTTTTCGATCGCATCCAGGCCGTCAACCGCCACTCGAACGACATACCCCGCCGCCACCAAGTATCCGGAGATAAGCTTTCGGACAAGAGGTTCATCATCGACTAACAAAACCCGGCCGCTAAGTTGTCCCAACATGGTCGCCCGGCCAGTATAACGAGAGGGCAGTATGTATATTCTACCCCCGGGCGCATGCTGTCTGCTCAATATTGCTCACTTTACAAAAATAGGTGGCGCGTGGGGAAAGAATCTGGAATTAAAATAGCTCGTGGGATGCCTTTGGAAACAAAAGACCCCTGAACGACAAGATGTCATCCGCCCTGAGATGTTTTTGCTAACACACCGGTATATTGAAACTCTGCGATGTGGTTTAAAATGAATAAGATAGATGAGAATTCATACCCCAAAATGGCGGCATTCGCGCCCTTTCCAACTACCTATCTTCATGATAAATAACCAGTTAGAGGAGTTGACGGGCAGCGATTCTTAGGTATTCATGAGGAGTAATGGACTGTCCACTTTAAAAACCTCGCAATTCCTCTTCACTCAGCCCGAAATAATGCCCTACCTCATGCAGCAGGGTGGCGCGGACTTGGCGGCACACGTCCGCCTCGCTTCTCGAAATGGCCTCGATATTTTTCTGGTAAAGGAAAATGCGGTCGGGCGGCGCAGAGTAGAAGACGCTCTTTTCGGTCCGCGGGATGCCGTGAAAGAGGCCCAGCAATATTCCCTGGACTTCAATTCCTGCCGGCGGCGAGTCTTCCACGATGATGGCCACGTTGGTGAGCCGCTCGCGAAACGGCGCGGGCAGGTCATCCAGAGCTTGTGCAACCAGGGCCTCAAATCTGTCTCGCTCCATCTCACTCCGGATTGTAACCTCAAAATAACCCGCCGCCAACTCTCGGGCGACCAGGGAATCAGCCCGGGGTTCTCACCACGGGTTGGATGGGCGGGGCTCGACGTGCTTATGCCGCGCGCAGGCGGTTTGTCCAGCGGTTGTAGATGAACCAAGCGGCGCCGAGGACGATCACGGCACCCAGAACGGCGTCGAAGCGGTGAAAGTACTCGCGCAGGGTCACCCAGCGCTCGCCCATTTTCATTCCCGCATACGCAAGCGTCAGGCACCACGGCAAAGACCCCAGAAAAGTATAGATGTGGAAGCGGGCTACGTTCATCCGCGACACGCCCGCCGGGAAGGCGATAAACGTGCGAATGACGGGCAGCAGGCGGGCGATGAACACGGCCCAGTTGCCATAGCGCGCAAAGAAGCGGTCGGCCAACTCGAGATCGTGGTGAGTAACCAGCAGCCAGCGCCCGTATTTTTCTACCATGGGCCGCCCTCCGAGAGACCCGACATAGTAGGCCACAAGCGATCCGAGGTTGCACCCCACGGCCCCGGCCAGTCCTACCCAAAGCAGCCGAAATCGGCCGGTGAAAACCAGGTAACCGGAGAACGGCATGATGACTTCCGAAGGCAGCGGAATGCACGCAGATTCGATCGCCATGAGCAAGGCAATGCCCAGATAGCCGGTCTGGGAGATCACTGCGATGATGAAGGTAGCAAGGTACTCGAGAATGGCAGAGACCATAGGGAATATGAAATCGGATTATTTAGCGATCAGGTTATTAATATATTAGCCCATCGAGTTATTGAGCGGCCCTGGCGCTTCTAAATGGCCGATCAGCCCGATCATCAGATGAGCCGTTACTTAGAAAGCGTCGGCATCCTGAGTAAAAATGAAGCCGGGAAGCCGCACCCCGTCGGCGACCTGCTCGACCTTCACGCGGCGAAGGTCAGCGTCTCCTCCCCCCACTTTTCTGAGGATGGCATAGGAAGCGAAAACCTCCGAATAAACTTTGGTCACCAGCCAATTGTCGCCCGTCCCTTGCAACTGCCAGACTTGGCCTAACAGAATCGAGGAAACGGCCACAGCTTAACACTCCTTAAAGGGGAGACGGTGTCCCCGTCACGGGAAACTGAATCCGAGGCCAGGTTGAAGGCCGATTCAACTAAATCTAACTGTCCCGGGATGCGGAGTCAAGAGCGCAAAAGTGCGAAGTGTAAACTCAATTTAACTTATGACCTCAGTTACCGATGCAACCCCCTTGCGATCCAAGCAATCCAACAAACGGGCGGATTCGGGCTGGCCCGAACCAAGGCCGGAGGTTTATATGAAATTAGGGCCGGGGGCAGCAAAACTACCACAGCGCTAGATTGGGAGTCGCCAAGGAGAGAAATAAAGAAATAACGGTCGAACCCGCCCGCAATGGTATAATTGCCGGTAAGGAGTCATGCCATGATGAAGCCGCGTTTTGTAGCCCTATTGCTTGCCGCCATTGTGTGCTGCGTCTCGCTTCCCGGTCGCGCTGACGATAAGAAGGACGACGTCGACGAGATCGGCGATCGCAAGGTTGCGCATCGCAGCATTATCTCCCAGGAAAAAGAGATCGCCATCGGCAAGCAGTATGCCGATGAAATTGACAAACAGGCCAAGATTCTCAAGGACCCGGTCATTAATGAGTACGTTAACCGCGTGGCGCAGAACTTGGCGCGCAACTCGGACCTCAATATTCCCCTGACGATCAAGGTCATTGACGACCCTGCAATCAACGCCTTCACCTTGCCGGGCGGGTTCATGTACCTCAACACCGGCACGTTGATGGCGGCAGATGAGGAAGATCAGGTGGCCGGCGTCATCGCGCATGAGATCGGGCACGCGGCGGCTCGCCACTGGGCCAGCACCATGACCAAGGCCACTATTCTCCAGTTTGCCATGCTCCCCATGATGTTCATCCCCATGTCAGCGGCGGTCTATTATGGCGTCCTGGAAGCGTACATGAACGGCGTGCCTTTGGCCTTCCTGAAATTCAGCCGCAAGGATGAGCAGGAAGCCGACTTCCTGGGCTTGCAGTACATGTACAAGGCAGGCTACGACCCCAATGCGTTTGTCGGCTTCTTCGGTAAAGTTATGGACGAAGAGCGGCGCAGCCCCGGAAGTATGGCCAAGGTTTTTGCCGACCACCCCCCCACCGGCGATCGCATCATCGCGTCGGAAGAAGAGATCCAGAAGATTCTCCCCAAGCGCAACGAGTACCTGGTGTCCACTTCGGAGTTTGATGACATCAAGGCGCGCTTGCAGACCGTCATTACTCAGCACAAGCGGCAAAAGGGAGACAGCGGGCCCTCGCTGCGCAAGCGCGAGACGCCCGACTCCAGCTCTACGCAATCGGGTCAACAGAAGACCGATTCGAGCGGCGACGACCAACCGCCCGTGCTCAAGCGGCGCGACTAGGCGCAAACAAATTCACCACAAAGCAAAGGGCGTCCGGACCTCCGGGCGCCCTCTGCTTTTGGGGCTTGCGTGCCAGGCGCGGAAACGCCCCTCCTCCTGCCCGCGGGGAAGGAGTCCGGATGATGGTGATGAGATTCTGCAATCAGGGATGGCTGGGAGCATTGAAAACGACGCCGAGTTTGCGCAGTTCGTCGTGGTAGTATTTCCGGTAGAGAATCTCCCACTCGCCGCTCCCCTCGGGGATGGTGCGTTTCTGCGAAGTGATCCGGGCTTTGATGACTTCGTCGATCTTCTCTTCCTCGTGCATCAGCTCGGTCAGGATCTTGACGATTTCCTGGCGAATGGTGTTGGGCTCTTCAAAGATTTCCACCTCGTCCAAGGCCTCAATCGCCCCCATCATCCGGTGGGAGATTTGGATGATCTTTTCATGGCTTAATTTCATCGGGTCAAAACCCCACCCCTTCAGAGGATGATTTTACGTTCCCGCACGAGCTGTTTTTTGATCACTTTAAACGCCTCTTCGAAGGTGGCGCCCAACTCCTTCATTTCGTCGCCGTGCTGCTCGAGGATCTTTCGAACCTCATCATTAATCCGATCTTCGATACTGAACTCATCGAGCATCACCTCATACATAACCTCAGTTACGTATTCGGGCTGGTCGTATTGAATGAGCCCGGCCTTGGTAAGGCGTTTCAGAACTTGTTTGGCCATGTAGGCCACGTATTCTCGAGGAAACTGCATAATCGGGTCTGTGTCTTCCTTGACGATCTAAGAAAGCTAGTGTATATTCCATGGATTGGAACTGTCAAGGTTCGTGTGCCGGGGGGGGCCGAAGCAGATTAGCCTCCGCTCGAAGGGGAGCTGGGCGGTTAGCTCAGTTGGTCAGAGCGTCTGCCTTACAAGCAGAAGGTCATCCGTTCGAGCCGGATACCGCCCACCAGTGAATTGAGTCATTGGGTCATTTGGCCATTGATTCATTAGAACGGGAATCCAATGGACCCGGGAGTTCCGAGCCCGGGAGGCAGGTCCAGGTTCTTCAATGAATCAATGACTCATTGGACCAATTTTTTTGGGGACGTAGTTCAGTTGGTTAGAACGCATGCCTGTCACGCATGAGGTCGCGGGTTCGAGTCCCGTCGTCCCCGCCAACTCTTTCAAGACGTACCCAGCATTAAGTGACCGCCCAAGGTCTTATCATCCCGTCAAGCAAAACAGTCAGGGGCTGTGCCTTTTGATCGTGCGGCAAGGGATTGAATGATAGTGCGGTCAAGACTTGCTCAGCCCTTCCACGGGAAGGTATGTGCCTTCACGTTCTGATAATTCGTGTCGAGTGCCGGTTCGAGCAGAAGTAGGGCGGCGATGCGTTTATCCTTTTTCGTGGCCGCTTGCAATAAGAGAAACCCTGTATCTTGAGGCGCATCCGGTGTGGGCGCCCAAGGTTAATTATTTTGTCCGAACCGTACGTCTTTACCAATGGGCCAACGTTTCCAATTGAGGTTCAACCACTGTTTTTGGGCTCTGTTCTTGGTGGTCCTGATCACCCCGCCGCCGGGACATGGTTCCGGCGCCGCCCTCCCGGGTCCCCGCGAATACCGGCTGCGCTTTTATCACACGCACACCAACGAGCGGCTGGAGATCGTTTATCGCCGCGGTGATACGTATTTACCCGGCGCGCTCGACCGGTTGGACCATTTTCTTCGCGATTACCGCACCGGGGATGTTCGCCACTTCGATCCACGGTTGTTTGACCTGCTGCATGACCTGACCCAGTCTCTGCACGATGTGGGCGGCGAGATCGACGTGATCTGTGGCTACCGCACGCCGTGGAGCAATGAATTTCTCCGCACCCGCAGCGCCCATTCCGGGGTGGCCGAACACAGTCTCCACATGCAGGCCGAGGCCATCGACATTCGATTGCCGGGGATCCCCACCTCTGAGCTGCGCGATGCGGCGCTCCGGTTGCACCGCGGGGGCGTGGGATATTACTCCGCTTCTAACTTCGTACACGTCGACGTGGGACGGGTGCGGCGCTGGTAGCCGTATTTCCCCGTGGACGGGGACACCCCCGGGCCAGAGCCTTCTCCAGGTGCGCCCGTGAGTCCCCCTGTGCTTCACAGGAACAGAGGTAATAATCCGAGCAGCCCTAGCACCGTGAGGAGAGCGAGTCCCTGCGTGCCAGTGCGGCGGTCCCCGAAACCATACGCATAAATGCCCTTAACGAAGCTATTGCTCGCGGCGGCGATGACAATCGCGCCCCCGGCAAGCGTAACCGGCGTCAGAGACGAGGCAGACTCCGCGAGGCTCAAGATAAAGGGATCGACATCGGTCACTCCCATGACTGCCGCCAGCGTGTAAAGTCCGGCACGACCCAGGTAGGTCAGAGCCAGATGCGTGATGAACAGCATTCCCACAAACAATCCTGCGAACAAGAATGCCGCGCCCAACTCCAGGGGATTTTTCGGCTGCAACTGTTGCTCGGCCTCTGCACTGCCTTGATCCGGCCTGCGCATCCACAGCCATCCGCCGAGAAGGGCGGCGGCGGCGAGCAGCAGGAAAGGCAATCCGAGCCGGTGGAACAGTTGACGGTTAAAAAGCCCCAGGAGCGCGAGCAGGCGCAAGTACATGACACCGGAAGCAACCAATATCGCCCCGGAATATAGATGCGGGCGTGACTGCCCGCGGGCTCGTTTGGCGAGCACCACGGTGGTGAGCGTCGAGGAATACGCTCCACCCAACAAAGCCGCAACCAGAACCCCGCCACGTCCTTGCGTCCACACCTGCAAGAGGTAGCTGCCGTAAGAAATGGCGCTCACGGCGACAACCACCAACCACGTTTTGAAAGGGTTAAACCCAAACGTGCCATACGTCCGGTTCGGCACAATGGGAAGGATGACCGCCGAAAGCAGGAGAAACTTCGCGAAGGTCAGGATTTCATGGCCCGGCACTCGCTTGGTGAGGTTTTCGAGCGCCGTCTTTAGCTCCAGCAATGCCACGCCGAGCACCGTAAGCGTGGTTGCCACCCAATACTGCTCGCGCCAAACGAGCACTCCGATAACGTAGGTCACCAGGCCGGAGATCTCGGTGGTCATCCCCGCCAGCGCCTCTCCCTCGAGCTTGTGCCGGTAGGATTGCCAAAGAAACGCTCCCACCACCGCGAGGCCGACCGCAGGCAGCAGAAAGTTTCCTCCCGATAACAGGCCGAGTGCGTAACCGAGCAGGCCGAGGAGCGGAAAGGTGCGAACCCCGCCAAATCGGTACTGTTCCGAGACCACCTTTTGTTCTTCGCGCTCCAGACCGATCAGGAAGGAAAGAAAGAGCACCAACAAGATCTCGGCGCCTTGCTTGGGGATGAATTGGATCAGAGTATTACCCATAACGCCGCCGCACCGCCATGATTCTCGCTCTTCTTGCGCTTCAAAACAACCGTCATCGCTTGAACCGAGATCTTCCCCGGGAACCCGGCGCGCATCTTATCGCGAATTCACGAAGTTCGCGAAAACCTGGTGTGGTGCGTCCGGTATCCGCAGTAAGGGCTTTAGAGGCACAGGACGTTGCGAGTGATCTTCCGATAGCCTTTTTCGTCCGCCCAGAAGGTAAGGGGGATGGCCGCGAGAGCATCCACCTCCGGCACCGCCAAGCCATTTTTGGCCAGGTCGACGGTGAGGATGTATGCCCTGCAAGTGTTGCAGGCTTCAACTCGGACGGCCTCGAACTTGGGCGAGGCATAGACGCAGAGCTTTTCCTCACGCCGCTCATCGCACGCCGGGCAGGCGATGCGCAGGTAGTCCCATTCGGACCGGCAGAACGAACAGACGAGTGAACGCCTGGCGCCCTCACCCTCCGGTCGCAGCACGCCGACCAGGGGCGAAGACCCGCAGTAGGGACAACACGGACGCCGGAAGGGCGGCGCGGGCACCTCCGCATGGTCGGCGAGGAATTCCGCATACGGCTGCAAGAAGGCGTGGGCGCAGAAGTGCTCGAAAGGGCTGAGTTCCGGCCGGGGGTCGGCGGCTGCCTGGACGCCCACCCGAGGCGCCCCGGCGTCGGTTTCGATTGCGGCGGGGAGGTTGGCCGGCCAAGATGCGCGCAGAAGCGCCGACGCGGCATCGAAACCGCTGGCCTTGAGGCCCCGTGCGAACCCGGCCAGGAAGCTGGGAGCCTCGGCTTCAATCATCGAAAGAAAAGATCGCCAGCGGGTGAGGAGATGGCCCAGATCAATGTCATCCAGAGCCGCCGGGAGCGAAGTGCCATGGGCATCCTGCCCATGCCTGCCCACGGGCGGGACGCCCGTGGCACATATAGCGGATGAGTATTGCAGGTAAGAGCCCTTTTGAAAGTTGGCAAGTCGAGAGTAGAAAAGCAGGATTTGCCTGGCGAAGGGATACGTCTCAGCAAGTTCGCGGGCACGGGCAATGCGCTGGTCCCACTTCCTGCCGTTCACGGGCACTCAGGCGACCTCATTCTTGCTCGAGCCTTTACCCCGCACTTGCTCATACCACAACCGGTGATGCATGCGCGCCCAGTCGCCGGAGACTTCGCCTCGGATAATCGAAGTGAACCCTCCCCGCACCATGGCGGTGCCCATGTAAACGTGCAGGATGAAGCCGCCGATCGTGAACAGCGCGGCCACCACGTGGACCAGCACGGCGGTATAACGCAGCCAGCGCCAACCCCAGGGGATATCATTGACGAACCATAAGGCCACGCCCGACAGCACCAGGGCGATGCCGCCGTAAAACATCACCCAAAAGAACTGCTTCTGGCCGATATTGAAGCGGCCGATGGGCGGCAGGTTCTCATCCTCATTGCGGATATAATCGCCGATGTGTTTGGCCCATGCGCGATCCGCCGGGGTGGTGCGCATATCCGGACGCCACGCAACATACATCCATAAGACCGCGGCAAACCAGAGCAGCCCGAACCAGGGATGCCAGAAGCGTGCCGTGGGTCCTCCACCAACGAGATCGGCAATCCAGAACAGATAGGGGGACCAGAAGGCGAGGCCCGTACCCAGCACATAGATATAAGCAAGCCCGGCGACCCAGTGGATGACGCGCTCAACGAGAGTATAGCGCATAATACGCTCGGTAGAATCATCGCGGGCGGGATCGTAGGGAAGAACTTGACTGCTCATGGCCTCTCCTCCCTCTTGTGCGGCGTCGCTTTGACCACCTTGGGGCCGAAGCGCAGGTAGTGCAGCGTGACGCCGATGAGTCCGCCCAGCATGGCGAGATTCCCGAGAATCTTCAGGGGCGTTTTCCAAAGCTTGACCGCCCACGGAATAGAAGGATTGGAGGGCAGACCGCCATAAGCCTCCGGGTTGGTGGCGTCGTGCAGCACGTAGATAACGCCGGTGCCGCCCACACCGGCAGGATCATAAACGCCCGCTTTCTCAAACCCGTAATGATCGCGAAGCTGAGTGACGCGCTTTTCCGCAAGATCCTTCATGTCGTCCTTGGTGCCAAAGTGGAGGCAGCCGGTGGGACAGGCTTTGATGCAGGCGGGTTCCAAACCTTGGGTGACGCGGTCCGAACACAGCGTACACTTGTAGACTTTTTTTGTCGCGGGATTGAACTTGGGAATGTCGAAAGGACAGCCAGTAATGCAGTAGCCGCAACCGGTGCAGTGGTCCTGCTGAAAATCCACAATGCCGTTGGCGTATTGAACGATGGCGCTGTCAGCCGGGCAGGCGGCCAGGCACCCCGGCTCGGCGCAGTGCATGCATTGGTCCTTGCGCATCAGCCACATCATTCCGCCGTCCGCCTTGGGCTGCTCGTTGAACTTGATCAGGTTCCAGAAGTTCCACTCCGTGTGCGGCATCGTCTGGTAGGTGTTGTCGAAAGAAGTGATGGCGAAAGGCAGATCGTTCCACTCCTGGCAGGCAATTTCGCAGGCTTTGCATCCGATGCAGGTGGTCGTATCCACCAGCTTGGCAACCTTTTCCTGCCGCTGCATTCCCTCCCCCGGTGCGGGGCCGGCATGGCCGGAGATCTTTACGATGCGCAGTGTGGCCTGGCTCATGGCAACCTTTCCACATCTCGTAGGGGCACCCCTCGTGGGTGCCCTCCACAAGGGCCCCCGCGAGGGGTGCACCTACGAGATGCGTTGAATAAATCCACTGCACTCCTCACTAAGTTCGCCTTGGCCCCGTTTAAGCTCTTTCCAACTTCACCAGAAATCCCTTAAATTCCGGCGTAAAGGCGTTGGGGTCAACCACCGTGGGTGAAAGCAGATTGGCCGGCGTATGCGCCGTCCGGCCTTCATCCTCGGCGATTCCGCGATAGCCCCAATGAATCGGGATGCCGATCTGGTACGTCTTCTTGCCGTTGATCAACATCGACCTTATCCGCCGCGTGACCATGGCCCTGGCGATGTATTGGCTGCGGGCGCTGGTCACTTTGACCCGTTCGCCTCCCTTGATTCCCATTTCGTCGGCCAGTTCGGCGGGCACCTCGACGAAGGGCTCCGGCACCAGCTCAACATTGGCAGGATTGTTCTTGGTCCAGTAGTGGTAGTGTTCGGTCAGCCGATAAGTGGTACAGATTATGTTGAAGCCATCGGCCACGGTGCCGTACTTGTCCATCGGTGTCTTTAACTTCTTCACCACCGGATTGTGGGATTGGTTGGGGTGAAGCAAGTTGTCCGTGGGGCTTTCGATGGGCTCGTAGTGCTCCGGGAAGGGCCCATCCGTAACCGCCCCAATCGGCACAAAGAGCCGGCCTACACCTTCCGGATTCATGATGAAGGGGCCCATGTGATCCTTCGGGTTGGAATCGGGTTTGAAATCCGGAACGTCGTGCCCCATCCACTTCTCGGCGCTTGCGTTCCACCAGATCTGGCGGCGGTCGGGGTCCCACGGCTTGCCCTCGACATCGCAAGACGCGCGGTTGTAGAGCACGCGGCGATTCACGGGCCAACTCCAGGCCCAGTTCGGATAGATGCCGAGCCCGGAAGGGTCCTCGGGACCGCGCCGGGCCAGTTGCGGCCCGACCTCCGTCCAGCTCCCGGAATAGATCCAGTTACCGCAGGCCGTGCTTCCGTCATCGCGCAGCCAGGCGAACGAGGGAATCTGCTGAGCAGCCTTGATGGTCTGGTTGGTTGCGGGATCGGTGATGTCCGCGAGCGCCTTGCCGTTGATCTCCTTCGCCACCTCGGTGAGCGAGGGATTGTGAGGGTCGTTATAGTTCCAGGTGAGATTCAGAATCGGGTCGGGGAACTTGCCGCCCTCTTTCTGGTACAGCTCGCGCACCTTGAGAAAAATCTGCGCCAGGATGGCCTGGTCGAGGCGGCAGTCGCCCGGCGGCGGCAACGCGGCATTTTTCCATTGTAACCAACGGGCCGAGTTGGTGAACGATCCGTCCTTTTCGGCAAAGCCGGCGCAGGGCAGGCGGTAGACGGTGGTCGGAATGCTGCTCATTTCCTGCGGCGTGATCCCCGGCGACTTCCAGAACTCGCTGGTCTCATCGGGATAGATTTCGCCCACCACCAACCAATCCGCCTTCTTGAGCGCCTCGATGTTCTTCTGGGAATCAGGGCCGATCATGACGCCATTCATTCCGAAAGCGAATAGACCCTTGACGCCGCCCCTATACATGTTGTCCCAGATTTGGACCCAGGAATAATTCCGATCTATTTTAGGCAGATAATCGAAGGCCCAATCATTCTCTTTGCGGGCGGCGTCACCATACAGGGCTTTGAGGAGCGATACAGCAAACTTCGGCGTGTTCGACCAGTAGTTCATCGATTGCCACGGTCCGGGTTTGGAGGTCTTGGGTGTAATGCGCTTCAGGTACGCTTCCAGGTTGGCGTCGTTTGGGTTCGGCACCTTCAAATAACCCGGGAGAAGGTCGAACACTCCCGCCATATCGGTGGCGCCCTGAATATTGGAGTGGCCGCGCAACGCGTTCACGCCTCCACCCGCGCGCCCCACATTGCCGAGGAGAAGTTGCAGCATGGCGGCGGTGCGAATGGTCTGCGTACCGGAGGTGTGCTGCGTCCAGCCCACCGCGTAGATGATGGTAGCGACTTTCTTCATATCGCCGTCTTTGCGAATCGAAGTGAAGAGTTCGGCGGCCTTGTTAAACTCCTCCTCCGGAATACCCGTGATCTTCTCGACCACATCCGGCGTGTAACGCGAATACTGCTGGCGGAGAAGCTGAAACACACAGCGCGGGTGTTCGAGCGTGAGATCGTAGGCCACGTTTTCCGGAAGGGCGGGCGGCGCCGTGGCAGGGGGATCCGTGCCATGGGCATCTGTGCCATGGGCATCTTGCCCATGCCCGTTCACGGGCGGGACCCCGATTGATCGGGGCAGGCTGCCCGTGGCACGTCCGCTCATGTCCCCGCCTTCGGCGTAATTCCAAGTTGATTTGTCGTAGGTTTGGGTAGCGGCATCGAACCCGGAATAGAGCCCATCCTCAGGAAGCTTGAAGCCATCTTTGATGATGAAGGCAGCGTTGGTGAAATTCACCAGGTAGTCTTTGGCGATGCGGTTGTTCTCGATGGCGTAATGGATCAGCCCGCCGAGGAAGGCAATATCGGTGCCGGTGCGGATCTGAAGGTGCAGGTCCGCGACGGCGGCCGTGCGCGTGAAGCGCGGATCGACCACGATCATTTTGGCGTTGCGGTTGCGCTTGGCTTCAATCGCCCACTTGAATCCGCAAGGATGGTTCTCGGCGGGATTCCCGCCCTCGATCAACATCATGTCAGTGTTCTTGATGTCGATCCAGCCGTTGGTCATTGCCCCGCGCCCGAAGGTAGGTCCCAAACTTGAGACCGTGGGGCCGTGTCAAACCCGGGCCTGGTTTTCCATATAACACAGGCCCAGACTCCTCATGGATTTTACGACCAGGTAGTTGAACTCGTTGGTGTCGGTGCAGCCGCCCGTCCACGCAATGCCCTCGCAGCGGTTGACCGTGTGGCCTTGCGCGTCTCGCTCGACGAAGGTCTCGTCGCGTGTCTTCTTCACCCAGGCGCCGATTTCCCGGATGGCGTCATCCCAGGAAATATCCTCCCAATGGTCGGAGCGTGGGCGCCGCACCTGCGGTTTCAAAAGGCGGCGCTCGTTGAGGATGTCTTGCTGCAACGACGAACCCTTGGGGCAGAGCGTTCCGCGATTGATGGGATGATCCGGATCGCCCTCCACGTGAACGACGGAGGGGGTCACGTTCTTGGCGCCATCACCCTGCGTGTAGATGATGACACCGCAGCTCACCGAGCAGTAAGGACAAGTGGAGCGAGTTTCCGAGGCGCGAGCGATCTTGAGCGCGCGCATCTCCGCATAGGCGGGCGCTAAGTCAAAGCCCAGCATTGCCGCGGCTGCCCCGCCCACCGTGCTGACCTTCAGAAAGTCCCTGCGCGTGCTAACCATGGTGGACCTCCATGAACGCCGAATATGAGAAATCCAAAGCGATACCCTAGTTTGTATCGGCTAAAAGACATTTTGTCAACTTGTTTTGTTGATCCTCACCCGGAATCGTGGGCAGAGAATGCGCCATTACATCCTCATCGGCAGGGACCACCGGCCCGGCCCCTGAACAGAATTTCTTCCCAGCAATAAGTTGAATCCATCTCTACCAACCCCAGAGTGAAGTGCGGCATCTTACCATGGACTACAGGGCGTGATAAGAACTATCCGGAATTCTATCCTGCTGTAAGGGCAGGCACGGGGCCAATGCCAACTCTCGTCGCAAGCGACAAGCTCTATGCCAACTCCGTAAACCCGCAATGGGTGCGGTTGCTTGACGTCCTGCAAATGAACGTGCCGTTCGCGCATTGCCAGGGCGCCGAGCTCTTCCGGCCGGACGGGCGAAGAGTTCTGGACTTCCTCTCCGGGTATTGTGTTCACAATACGGGTCACAACCATCCACATATTATCGCAGCACTTAAGGAAGAACTGGACCGAAGCGGGCCGGTGATGCTGCAGAGCCATGTGCCGGAACTGGCGGGCGAACTTGCCTGGCGTCTCGCGGAGAGCGCCGGAGGACGCCTTAAAAAAGCCCATTTCACCAGCTCCGGCAGCGAAGGCGTGGAGGCCGCCATCAAATTTGCCCGCGCTTGCACCGGGCGCGCCGGCCTGCTGTTCGCCGAGGGCGCATTTCATGGGCTTACGTGTGGGGCTCTTTCCTTGATGGGTAGCGGCTTTTGGCGCGAGGGTTTCGGCCCGCTCCTGCCGGAGGCTGAGCAGATTCCGTTCGGCAACCTGGATGATCTCGAAGCGGAACTCTGCACGAAAAAGTGCGCCGCTTTTATCATGGAGACGATTCAGGGCGAAGGCGGCATTCGGATTCCCGATGCGCAGTACTTGCAGCAAGCTCAGGCGCTCTGCCGTCGGTATGGAAGCTTGTTCATTCTGGACGAAGTTCAGACGGGCCTGTACCGAACGGGCCGGTTTCTGGCCGCCCAGCATTTTGGCCTCGATCCGGACATGGTCATTCTCGCCAAAGCGTTGAGCGGGGGGCTGGTGCCCGTGGGCGCCGTCTTAATTACGGACGATGTTTACAAATCAGTCTATAGCTCTCTCCACCGGGCCATTATTCACACCTCCACTTATTCCGAAAGCAGTCTGGCGATGCGCGCCGGCCTGACGACGCTGGACGTGTTGGAATTCGAGCGGCTTGGCGCGCGGGCCTTGTCGTTAGGCCAATACCTGCGCGAGCGACTGCAAGACACGCTCTCCAGTTACGAAATGGTGAAAGAAGTGCGCGGCCTCGGTCTTTTCTGCGGCGTCGAGTTCCAGCCGCCGCGGCAATGGGCGCTGCGAGCTTCCTATGAAACCTTCAAGCGAATCCATCCGGGGATGTTCGGGCAAATGCTGGTGATGAACCTCTTCCATAATAAGGGCATTCTTACGCAGATTTGTGGCAACAACTTTCAAGTGCTGAAGGTGGCCCCGCCTCTGGTGGTCACGGAAGGTCAGATTGACGAATTTGTGAGCAAACTGGGCGAGGTCGTGGAGTCCATTCATTCCTCCACCACCTTTTGGTCCGAGGCGCTGGGCCTGGCCCGGCGGGTGGTCAATATTTAGGTGGGACAGGCGCGGGTGATGAATTGGGCTCCGACGTATTGAAAACCGATGTTTTTATCGCGGGCGGTGGCCCGGCCGGGTTGGCCACGGCCATCGCCGTTCGGCAGCGCGGCCTGGGTGTGGTGGTGGCGGATCTTGCGCGGCCGCCCATCGACAAGGCCTGTGGCGAAGGGTTGATGCCCCATACGGTCGCCGAGTTAAGAACTTTGGGCGTAACGCTGGGTTCCTCGCAGGCCGTTCCTTTTCGCGGCATTCGCTTCATAGGTGAAGGGCGGGTGGCGGAAGGGTCCTTTCCCGAAAGCGATGGACTGGGAATTCGCCGGACCACCTTGCACCAAGCCCTGGTGGAAAGAGCGGCGGAAGCAGGCGTGCAATCCCTTTGGGAAACGCGGGTGAAGCGCATCGGCCGGGGAGAAGTTTGGCTCGACTCGGGAAAAGTTCTGTGTCGCTGGATTATCGGCGCCGATGGGCAAAACTCCTTGGTGCGCAAGTGGGCCGGTTTGGATCGAGGACGCCCCAAGGAAATTCGCTTCGGGTTCCGGCAGCATTTCCGCGTCGCGCCCTGGACAGACTTCGTGGAAGTTTATTGGGGCCGTCATTGCCAGATCGTGGTCACTCCGGTGAGCCCGGACGAATTATGCCTGGTGGTGACCTCCCGTTCGCCGCAACTGCGCCTGCAAGAAGCCCTTACCCAATTCCCGGAAATCGCGCGCCATCTGGAAGGTCGCCCGGCCGTCACCAAGGACCTTGGCGCCATTTCCGCTCTCCGCATAATGCGACGGGTTTGTAAAGATCCCTTCGCTTTGGTAGGTGACGCTTCCGGCTCGGTGGACTCGCTCACCGGCGAGGGGCTGGGACTGGCGTTCCAGCAGGCAAATGCTTTGGCCGAGGCGCTGGCCAAGGATGACCTGATCCGCTACGAGGTGGCGCACCGGCGCATCAATCGCCCGCCGGAGATGATGTCCAGGTTACTGCTGGCCATGGAGAGCCGGGTCTGGCTCCGGCGCCGGGCACTCGACGCGCTCGCCAAGGAGCCTCGCTTATTTGAGCGGCTCCTGGCCGTTCATGCCGGAACATTTTCTCCTCGGACTTTCGGTTTCGGCAACATTTTCCGGTTGGGCTGGAGGCTGCTCGCCGCCCCCAGTTGAAAATTCCATTTCACGGACTCCCATACCCATGACCAAACTCAAGCGTTGGCGGAGAAATCTCTTCACCCTGGCGCTCGCGCTATTTGCCCTCTTGCTGGCATCACCGGCGGTCGCCCAAGAAGCGGTGCTGGAACTCGATCCCGCTCAGACCCAAGTGAGCTTCACGCTCGGCGATGTCCTCCACACTGTTCACGGGATGTTCAGACTCAAGCGCGGAACTGTGAAATTCGATCCTGCCACGGGGCATGCCAGTGGACTGGTGGCGGTTGACGCCACGAGCGGCGAAAGCGGCAGCCATGCGCGCGATCACAAAATGCATAAAGACATCCTGGAAAGCGCCCAATATCCTGAGATCACCTTCACGCCGGAGCAGGTGCAGGGGCAAGTTCTGCCGCAGGGGGACTTCCAAGTCCAGGTTCTGGGAACCTTCACGATGCACGGGGCTGCTCATTCCCTCACCTTGGTTGTTCAGGCCCGTCTGGCGGGAGAGCAGTTGACCGCCGACACGCATTTCACCATCCCCTATGTGAGCTGGGGCCTAAAGAATCCCAGCACGCTGTTCCTGCGCGTCAACGAGACCGTGGATATTGCCATCCATGCGGCGGGCCAAATCAAGCTGTCCACGGCGCACTAAGACGAAGGTGCGTTCAAATTCGAGGTCCTTCGGCCGGCCTTACTGGGCGAGATTTTCAAAGTGACCACGACTGTGAACCTTCTGGTGGTCCTCCAGCGTTTCCAAATGGCTGATCACTTCGGTCCTCATCGTCGAGTCTTGTTGAATCCTCTCCTCAATTTTGGTGGCCAGTAAATGCGCAGATTCCAAAGAGGTGTCTTTGGGAAACAGCAGATGGAATTCCACCCAAGTCGTATTGCCGGCATTGCGAAGCCGCAACCCGTGAAACCCCACTCCGGCCTGGGAAGTCATCTCGATGAGCAAATGCCGGATTTGCGTCTGGGTCTGCGGATCGACTTCATCCATCAACCCGCCGATCGATTGGCGAATCAACTTGCCGCCCATCCAAAGGATGTTCAGGGCGACTAGGATCGCAACGATAGGATCAAAACGCAGCCAGCCCGTGAGCATGGTCAAACCCAGTCCCACGAGAACGCCGAGACTGGTCAAGCAGTCGGTGAGCACGTGTCGACCATCGGCTTCCAGGATTAACGACCCGTGTTTTTTTCCCACCCAAACCAGATAGCCGCCCAGGGTTCCGTTGATGAGACCCGCGGCCAGAACCAACAAAGCGCCAGAACCCAGGTTCTCCAGTTTGGGCCCCGCAATCAATCGGTGAATTGACTCATCGAGGATATAAACCGCCGCCAGCACAATCATGGCCCCTTCAAAACCCGCCGAAAAAAACGCGATCTTGTCATGACCATAGAGATGACCTGGGTCAGGGGGCTTTTGGCTTAACCAGAGGCTGTAAGCGGCGAAAGAAACCGCCACGACGTGAACGACCGATTCGGCAGCATCGGAGAGGATCGCCGCCGATCCGGTCATCCCGTAGGCAAGCACTTTTGTCCCGAGCATGAGGAAGCCGACCACCAGGGAAACCCGCATGGCGAGCTGGAGTTGACGCGATTCATGGGGATTGGGAATGTCCGCCGCAGCCATCATACTTGTCCGAACCAGGGATTCACTCCGAACCTTAGATTTCACCCTTAGGCCTGGCGCTAATCATACCTTAATTAGAGGTTTGGTGATCCTGCTGCCGCAGTCCAAGGCTTGCTGGCCGTTTTTGCGGAGTTCGAAAGGGAGATTCTGCGCGAACGGGTTCGTGCCGGCTTGGCGCACGCACGCCAGACAAGGACAGTGGTTAGTGGCTAGTGGTTAGTGACGAGTGGCGAGAAAAAGGGCGGGCTGGCGTGCGGAGCCGCAAGCTGCCGAGCATGGCCCTCACGCTGAGAGCACGGCTTGGGGGTGTTTCCCGGCGATGGTGAGCAGCTTGAGGGCTGCCTGGTCCGGCCGTCGCACGCCTCGTTCCCAGCTTTCAACGGTATTGGTACCGACATTCAGAAACCGGGAGAAGAGCGCCTGACTGGCATTGAACGCCAAGCGAATTCTCCTGATTTCCGCCGGCTTGAGAGGTCTCAGAGGGGGAGGGATTTCTCTCGTCCGGAGGTCTCACGGCGGAGGCCATGGCGCCGGCAAGTTCAGATTCCTCCCCGCACGGTTATTGACTCTGGTGTAGAATCAAAAGGTATAAGGGCAGGCGTCGACTACGCCGTGGCCGCCCAGACTCGCGTCGCCGGCGCACTATCAGGGGAACATGCTTCACCAAAATCAGCAGGGGGAGGAGCCGTTGGCGGCTCAGCGCACTTTGCCAGGAGACGCCCCGTCCGTCGCCGTCCCCATCAGCAGGGTCGAGGGCTCCCACACTTCAAGGGCTAACGATGTTCTGGCCGTGGAACAGGCGCTGGAGATTCGAGTCGGTCAGCGGAGCCTTTCCATCACTATGCGAACGCCCGGCAACGACTGCGAATTGGCAGCCGGCTTTCTCTTCTCCGAAGGGATTATCCGCGACCCGGCGGATATCCTGGCGCTGGGGCGTCCGAGCGACGGAAGCCCGGACATTGTGGTGTTTGAGTTGGTGGGGGGAGAGCGACCAGCGCCCCTGCGGACGGAACGGAACTTCCTGATGACTTCGGCGTGCGGCGTCTGCGGAAAAGCTTCGCTCGGCGACCTTGAGGCGAATTCCTGCCCGGTCCTTCCCCAGGATGACATCCGAATTGATCCCGCGACTGTTCACGGCCTGCCCGACCAACTCCGGCGGGCGCAGAGCGTTTTCGAGAGCACGGGAGGGTTGCACGCTGCCGCGCGCTTCAGCCTCCAGGGTCAACTGGAATCCCTGCGAGAAGATGTGGGGCGGCACAACGCCGTGGACAAGTTGGTGGGCGCCGCGTTATTGGATCGCCGCCTGCCGCTCGCGAGATCGATTCTCCTGGTCAGCGGCCGCGCCAGCTTCGAACTCGTGCAGAAAGCGCTCATGGCGGGCATCCCGGTCATGGCGGCGGTCGGTGCGCCTTCCAGCCTGGCGGTGGCCACGGCGCAACGCGCGGGCATGACGTTGATCGGTTTTCTGAGGAACGGCCGCTTCAACGTGTATACCGGAAGCCAGCGTATTCTCGGACTGGAGCTGCCTTGATGAAACTTCGCATCCAGGGAAACTCGCTTCGATTGCGGCTTACGCGGAAAGAAGTGGCGCAGTTGCACGACTGCGGGCACGTCGAATCGTCCATCGAGTTCGCGCCGGGCCGCAGGCTGGCTTATGCGCTCGAAGGTTCTCACCATGCTACGTCGGTGACCGCCAGCTTCGATGGCCGTGCCATCCTGGTTGAGGTTCCCGCGCGTTTGATGGCGGAGTGGACGGAAGGTGACCGGGTCAGCATCGAGAGTCCTTCAGAGGCTGACGTGCAGTTGCTGATCGAAAAGGACTTTCAGTGTCTGCACAAACCCGGCCTCCAGGACCCCGACGCGTATCCCCATCCGCTCGCGCCTTGACGTCTAAAATAGGAGGCCGGCATTGAAAAAATTCGTGGCAGGCGTAATGGTAACCCTTGTCTGTATCCTCGGCGGAGCGTACGCCTACTTCGCAGGAGGCTTCGCGCCCGTGGCTACCGCTTCGGCTCCCATGCCGTTCGAGAGGAAACTCGCGCATATGGCCCTGAATGCAAAACTGCAAAAGGAAATGCCCAGGACGGTCCCGATTGAGGCCAATGAAGCCAACTATCTTGCGGGTGCGAAAGAGTACCTCATCCATTGCGCAGTGTGCCATGGGGTTCCGGGGAAGGAGAAAACTGCGATCGCCCGCGGAGAGTTCCCCCCACCGCCGGTGTTATTGGAGGGGACGGGGGTCACCGACGATCCGCCCGGCGAGACCTATTGGAAGGTGGCGAATGGAATTCGGATGACGGGAATGCCGAGTTTCAACCAGAGTCTGTCCGAGACCCAGATGTGGCAGATCTCGTTGTTGCTGGCCAATGCGGACAAGCTCCCCCACTCCGTCACTGCGGTGTTAGCGGGACAGCCCGAATCGCCTCAGCCGACACCCGCGGCTGAACACCCACCCGCAAGAAAGTAGTTTCCCGGTGAGAGAAGAAGAGGGTTGAGGGTCAGCGGGTTCGCGGACATTTCATAGTCCGGGAATATGGTCGTGTTTCCGCTCAACCTCTTCCTTGATAGTACACAGGGCATGGTTCCACACGACGTCGTGTACAAACTCGGGGAACAACCATCTGGCGCCCTTCCACATGATCCGGCTCGCCAAGCTCTTACCTCGCTTGTAGTCGAATGCGGTGTAGATGGAGAGCCGGCGGTTTCCCTCCTTGGTAGGCGTAACGTTGAAGATGAGTTTCGCGTGGTCCACCAGCCCGTCGTCGACTTGATAGAGCAAGGTTTCACATCCGACTCTTTTGGTCAGCCGCATTTTCGCGCCCAACCCGGTGAACGGTATCCGGTATCGAATCACCGATCCGACCTGGTTGGGCTCCCCCTGGACCTGTCGAATGTTGACGAATCGCAGCTTGACGAACCTCGCCTGGGGCCGGCCGAACTTGGCCATCTCCTCCATGATCTCTTCCTCGGAACCCCGGATTTTGATCACGTACATCCGTTCGAAGTCCGGCGACTTGCTGAGCTCCATTCCCAGGCCGGACGCCAGTTGCTCCTTAAGCACCTCGCGCTTTTCTTTTAGAACCACGGTCGGGTAGCGTCCGTACTCGCCCCATTTCAGGCCGAATAAAAGCTCGAACGCCACGTTTCTTAGCGTCACCGCGGCGCCGCTGAGAATGGATCGCAGCACCGCGTAACCGCACATTTCGCCGAGCACTTCCCGATAGTCGGCGGTGCCGCTGGCGATCTTCCATAGCACACCACTCAAGGGCCGGCTGTGCTCATCTCGCACTTTGAACTCGGTGGCAAACGCCTGGTACATAATGCGGCTTACCACGGGCCGGGTGAACGCTACCCGGCTCGCCGCAAATACCATCCGTCCGAAGCGATTGTCGGCCACCAACCATTTGACGGTCTTCCCATATCCCCTGGCGAGCGACCGCTTGTCGACTCCCTCATGGAGCACGGTCTCCGCCAGCCGGCTCGCCGTTGCGTAGGCGGAGTAGAGACCGTCTTTATTCAGCCGCGACCCCACCGCGTCGCCGATGATGGCAAAGCGGTCGCCAAAAGGAAATGTCGCCGTGGTCACGGTCATTCTGGGCGCGCAAGCGCAGGCGAGGGGAGCGGCCGCAATGCCCGGCAAGATGCGGTCAATCTGCGGCAGCGTCAGAAAATCGCGGACGGTTTGCTGAGTGTCGCGTGGCAAGACCGCCTCGTCGATATACTTCCCGATCATGGCGACGGTTAAGAAGCGGCCTTTGGGAATAAGGGCCGTATGCTCGAGGGCGAGGCGTTTCGAGCCATACTCGATGAAGTAGATTTCCCGGTTAATATTCTGGCGGAGATAGTCCTCCCCCACCTCGAGCTCGAAGATGAGAGTCTTTCGCGACTTGCCGGGGACGAACGCCGGATTCAAGCGCTGGGCGGAGGCGATAAGCCCATCGTCACGATAATCGAAGCCACAGTGCGCATTGATTCCGGTGGCGATGCTTACGAAGCTGGCGTCGAGCGAGATTTTCTCTCCAAGTGGCGTCCGCAGTGTCAGGTTGGGCATCCCCGACGCACCGTAGGCAATCGCCTGCACTTCGCCATACTCGATGCGGGCGCCTTCCTTCACCGCCTCGCCGAGCAGAAACCCATCGAACCCCGTGGGTCGGCCCAATCTTCTGCCCGGTAACGAGCCTCGGAAAACGGAGTACATCTGCGCGTCTTTGGGAACTCGCAGCCGGAAGTTTTTCCACTGCCCGTGGATCCAGACGTAATCAATGTGCCCCTGGATGATCTCATCGGGAACGATTAGACCTTGCGCGCCGAGAATCTCATTCAACCTCGGCGAGATCAGGCCGGCGCAAAAGTTGCATCCTTTGCATTGAAATTCGTCCAAGCCCGGGCCGGTGGGGCCGCGCTTCTCGACAATGACGACCTCAAGCTGTCGATGGAGACGCCGGGCTTCCCGAAGTAGATGGATGGCGAAGAACGAACCGGCAGGCCCACCGCCGACGATGGCAACGCGATCGCCGTTCTGGAGGCTCGTGGAGGGAAATAACATCTCAGCCGGCGCTTTCTCCGGGTGGGAGGGTGCAGCCTGTAGCGCGGACCCCCGTTTTTGGGGTCCGCGGTACTTACCGTGAAATACCCACAAACCTGGATGAGAGTAACCCGCACCCCGGATTCGGAATCGTGAACCCAGGCAAGAACCGTAGCGCGGACCCCCGTTTTTGGGTCCGCGGCTCTTACCGTGAAATACCCACAAAACTTGATGAGAGTAACGCCTCCCCGGATTCGGTATCGTGAACCTAGGCAAGAACCGTAGCGCGGACCCCCGCTTTTGGGGTCCGCGGCTCTTACCGTGAAATACCCACAAAACTTGATGAGAGTAACGCCTCCCCGGATTCGGTATCGTGAACCTAGGCAAGAACCGCAGACCTCAAAAGCGGAGGTCTGCGCTACGGCGGTGCGGTTCAGAAAACGAATCGCGCCAGCAAATACACGGTATTATTTCCGCTCGCATTGCGAAGCGCGCCATCATAGTTCGTGGCGGCGCCGTTGAAACGTGTATATCCGGTATACTGAACGCCGAGCTGCAAATTCTGCATCGGGAAATACGAGAAGTTGAGCGTGTACCCGGCGCCTCGGGGGTTGCCATTGGCGCTGCCGCTAATCGGACTTTGTGAAAACAGCAAGGAGTCCACCGTCCCCCCGGTATCGAACCAACCGACTGTACCAGAAAGGCGATTGCCGTAGTGATACTCGGCATTGGCCAAAACCGTGTCCAGGTGGTGGGCGCTCTGCTGTGCTCCCATCGCGGCATAGGTGGCAACCAAATCTGAATTTTCGCGGATATACGTGCCGCGCAGCGAAAACACGTCTTTCCTGACCACCGTCCGATCGACCTGAAAGTCCACTCCGTAGTCCGTATAATAATCCCGGAAACCGACGACCGCCCCGGGGGTCGACGCCATGTGCATTCCATAGGTGCCGATTTCATACTGAGTTTTGGGCGTCGATTCGTTGAAGGCGACGCGCCAGTAGGGCGCGACCCCACGGATGTTGTAGGCAAGAGCGCTTCCTGCAACGCTTCCTGGATTAGGTTGAGAAACCCCCACGTGCTCCGAGCGATAAATGGTTCCATCCACATACAGATGATTGTCCCACATGGCGAAGCCACCGATTCCGGCGACGTCCTGCGCCAGATGGCCGGTAAGGATGGGACCCGCGGTGGGGGTGGGTGCGAAATCGCTCGAGATCCACGGGAAACCCCATGCCGGCGTAGAATTCCAGAGGTCCTCGACGCCCGGGTTGTTGTTGAGGGTCAAGCCGTAATCGAGCTCCTTGCCGCCCACATCCTTCTTATTCGCGTAGCGGATATCGGTGTTGTCAGCGCCGAAATGATCGTTTTGGGTATTATAGGTTACTTGCAGAAAGCTCCCGACGTGGTCTGTCCATGCCCCGGAAAGAAAGAGCGACACATCTTGCGGAAATTCAAAATTGCCATTCTGGGTCCCCGGCTGAGGGGTTTTGGTTGCCGTAAATGAGGTCTCGAACATCACGGAAAGGGGTAGCGAGGCGAGAAGGTCAAGCGCTGCAACGCGCTGTTTTGCATCGGCCGTGATCCCTTTCTTCTCTTTATCTTTATCCACGTAACCGAGCAGCTTGAACTTTCGTCCCGCCGGGTTGAGTTCCGGAGGCGTGTAGTGACACCCGCTGCACGGCAGCCCCGTCTGGCGCGCATAGCTGGGAACACCCCGCACGTTGGTCGGATTCACGGTGGCAAGAAATGCAATCGAAAGCACCGGAACTGACGCGAGTAGAGAAATCATCGTTTTTTTCATAGCAATCTCCTTATTTGGGGGTTACCCCGACTCCTCCGAAAATAGCTGTGCGAAGCACCTTGGAGTGCGGTCGCGAAGCTGCCGCTTTCCGCCCTAGATACATGCGGTCCGTGGGCAAGGGGCAAGGCGGCAGCTTCGCGACCGTACTCCAAGGTGCTTCGCACATAGAAACCGACGATGGCAAGATCTGGGCAGAAATGAATACGTTTTACCTCACCGAATATTTGGGCCCCGGCCGCGCGGGAGCTTGGTAAGGAGGTTGAGCGATGGCGCGGTAAAAGGCGATGACCGCCTCGATGTCATCTTGACGAAGGGTTTTTCCCCAGGGGGGCATGGCAGCGGACTTCCCCGCGGCGGCTCCTCCCAGGGTAATGACGTTGCGCATGAAATCGTCGCTAAGCGCGTTCAGCGTTGCGCCATCGCTCGCCAGCGGAGGATTGGGATTCAGGTTCGCGCGGTTCGAGGGGCCGGCGGGGGTGGAATCCGCGTGGCACCATACGCAGTATTCGTAGAACACCCGCTTGCCTTGTGCCTGCTGATAGTTGAGCGGAATCACCTTCGACGAATCGCTCCAATCGGGCTCGCTATCGTAAGCCCGCGCCAGAGGATCGGGCGCGACCGCCGCGCGGTTCTGGCGGCAAGAAGTGGCCAAACCGGCCGCGATGATGAGCGAGATGAGAAGTGCATAGCCAAGAGAGGCTGTTACACAGGCACTCCTGCCTGTGTCATGAAAACAACTGTGCCGAAGGCACCTTGGAGTGCGGTCGCAGCAGCTACCGCCTTCCCCCTTCGGTTCATTCGGCAAATGTGCATCGGGCAGAGGAAGAAAAGCGGTAGCTGCTGCTACCGCACTCCAAAGCGCTTCGCGCATATTCATCGTCAGCGGGGCGGCGGAGTCGCGTTGCCCCCTCGGAGAACTTGCGAATTTGGACAGCGGAGTTTTCATTGGCCCTTCCCCGATCCGCCGCCGGCATGGGTGGGAGCGGTCTGTTTGAGCGTCATCAGATAAGCGGTCAAGGCCGTGCGCTCCTCGTCAGTAAAATCCCGGTGCGGTTCAATGGCATCCGGCTGTAGAGACTGCGGATTCTTCAGCCACTCCTCGGCCCAGGCGGCGTTGATCCAGTTGCCGGCGTTCGTCAAGTTGGGGCCGACGTAGCCGCCCGTCGAGCCGATGGTGTGGCACGACTGGCACTGATACTTCACTTCATAAAGTTGCTTGCCGAGGCTCGCCACCTGCGGGGTGAACGGTTTGGCATCGCCGCTGGCCGGATTCACCGTGGGCGTCTGCATCACCATGCTGAGGTAATCCGCCAGGACGGAGACCTCTTCGTCGGTCATGTTGAACTGGGGCATACGGAAGGTGAGCGTGGGGCGCAGGGTTTGAGGATTTTTCAGGAACTCCGCAATCCACTTTTTCTGCGCGCGGCTGCCTTCGCTCGACAGGTCGGGCGCCAGGGTTCCGCCGTAGCCGTTGAACCGATGGCAGACGTAGCATTTGTAGCGCTCATACACTTCGCCGAACGCTCCGGCGGGGCGGAACTTCGGTTGCCCGGCGGGGAGAATCAGACCCTCCAAACCGGCCGTGGCGGATTTTCCGGTCATGCTCAAGAGCGCCGTGGTGAGGGCATCCAGATCGCCGGGAGCGAGGGAATACTGCGGCATGCGCGCGGCCACGTTCACCGCCACGGGATCGGTGATCTTAGCCTCGATGTAGGCCACCGGCGTGCGGGTTATTTTCGAGCTGCCAAATTCCAGTTGCGAAGCGTTCTTGCTGCCCAGGCTCGCCAGGTCCGGGCCAAAGTCCGTCTGCGGGGGCACACCCTTGATAGCGTGGCAACTCGAACAACCCTTTTCCATGAACAAGCGCCGCCCAAGCTGGATTTCATCGGTGGAAGGCGCGGCGAGTGGTGGGGCATCGCTGAGCAGGCCGGGATCGGTAAGCTTCGCGGCAATATACTGCGACACGAGAAAGAGATCCTGGTCAGACCACTGATAACGCGGCATCTCGGCATGGGGCAGGTACGACTGCGGGTTGCGCAGCCACGCCGCCAGCCAATCGGGATTCACCTTGCTCCCCACCTTGGTGAGTTCCGGTCCAATATCGCCGCCGATCAACTTGGTTTCGCCGGCGCGCGTGACCGCGAGGGAATGACACGTCGTACAGAACATCTGCCGGAAGCGCGTTTCGCCTTGCATGACCAGGTCGGGCCGCTTTGCCCACGCGGCCACCGTCTGGGGTTCGAACTTGTAGGGCGGAATCGGTTCGCTCGCGAGCGTACTGAGATAGCCGGAAAGGGCGCGGAGCTCCTTATCGTTCAGCCGGAACTTAGGCATGCGGGGCTCGTCTTCGTTTTCGTACCCGTTGACCAGCACGCTGCCGTCACTGGCGGTGAGGGTGCGGGGATCTTTCAGCCATTTATAAATCCAGGCGCGGCTGACCTTGGTCCCGATGTTGTTGAGGTCCGGACCCAGCATGGGGGGCCGATCCACTCCTTGCAGACGATGGCAGCCGACGCAATTTAGGGTGATGAGAAGTTGGCGGCCGCGATCGAGGCGCGGCGCCTGCGCCAGTTCGGAGCGATGGCAGGCTCCGCAGGACGACTGGATGTAGCGCACGGGGAGCACCGGCTGCTCCCAGGCGAGGGTGGTCTCATGCGCGTCGCGAACCGTGGTGGCCAAGCCCTGGCCACGATGGCAAACCACGCATCCCCAATCCTTTACCCGATGGGGAATGGGCGGGTGGGCGCGGAAGGGTTGCGGCACGGAGGCCTCCGCGAGACTGGGCCGCGTGATGCCTTGATGGCAAGTCGTGCAGCGATCCACCACCTGCATTTGCGGAATCCAGATTTGGTCGATCTCCGGGCGAAAGTCCGCCAACAGGCGCTTGGTGTCGGGCCGCAACTCGGCGAAGCGGACGTAATCCCTCTCGTAGCGCCTCCAGTCGCTCAGATAATCGCGAACCGGGGAGATGGCCAGGACGACCAGGAACACCACGCTCGAGACGGCGAAGATCAAACGCAGGCGTTTTGAGACCTTTCCCATGTCTTCAGCAGGCATTTCAACTCCAGGGCCAGACCCAGGACCAACCCGGGCCCCTGAAAAATGTCCCTACCGCCGTAAGCGTCAGGGCGACGGCGATGAACCAGGTCATCACCCACCACGGCAGCGGGCGCGACCCCAGGAATTTCAGGAATCGCGAGTTGCTCGTGAGATTGAAATAAGGGAGGAGGCCGAGAGCCCCCACCAGAACGGTGGGAACCAGCACGGTCCAGGCGTCGTAAAGGGCGAGCAAAACAAAAAGTCCCGCAAAGACGCCGAGATAAATCTGCAACCGCCGGGGACTGCGGTGCGCCCAGAGCGGTTCGCCTTCGATGTTGATGTCAAAGTAGGGAATGACCACCAGCCCCAGGACCACCAATGTGGGAAGCAGAACTCCGGCAACCAGCGGGGGAAAGTAATGGAGCAGTTCCTGAAGCCCCAAAAAATACCACGGCGCCTTGGCGGGATTGGGGGTCAGCAACGGGTTGGCCAGTTGCTCCAGGGGCGCGTCCCAAAAAAGCGACAAAACGACCAGAACGATCGCAAGCAATTGAAACGCAATGGCTTCCCGCAGAATGACGTGGGGGAAAGACATGAGCTGCGGGCCCGTCTCCTCTTTGACTTTGGCGGACATTTTGCGCGTGATGAACACCACGCGTCGAGGCTCCTGAATAGCATTGGACCCTATGCCCAACTGGAATGTGTTTTTCTCAATCATGATCGTCTCGCACCGTAAGTCCGCCGTCCTTTTGAATTCTCCAGAAATGAATTGCGATCAGACCGACCGCGGCCAAAGGCAGAATCACGCAGTGAAGCACATAGAAACGCAACAGCGCGTTCTGCCCGATGATGTGGCCGCCGAGCAACAGGAATCGAATGGGCCGCCCCAGCACCGGGACGTAGCTGATGATGTTCGTCCCCACCGTGATCGCCCAGAAGGCCAGTTGGTCCCAGGGAAGCAAATAACCGGTGTAGCTTAGGAAAAGCGTGACCAGCAACAAGCCCACACCGACCACCCAGTTGAATTCGTGCGGAGGCTTGTAGCCGCCGCGGTAAAAAACATGGAACATGTGCCAGAACACCGCCACCACCATCGCCTGAGCCGCCAGGCGGTGAAGATTGCGGAGAAAGACTCCGTTCGACACCACGTAAATCAAATCTTTCATGTCGCGGTAGGCGTCAGGGACGGCGGGATGGTAATAAAACATCAGCAGAATTCCGGTAAGGGTCAGCACGACGAAGAGGAAGAAGGAAATCGACCCGAGATAGTACGTGGCCCTGACACTCAGGGATTTCTCGCGTACCTTCACGGGCAGCATGTGCAGCCCCAGATTGCCGAATACCGCCAGGCTGCGGGTGCGATTGGTGCGCGCCGGGCCGCGCCTGAAGATCGAGCGCCAGACGCGGGTTTGGCGAAGCTGTTCGAGCCGTTCGTGGGTCCAAGCGGTTGTGGCCATGCGTCCTCAGACTTTCAGAATCTCGGTTTCCTTGACAACTTCGAGCTTGTCGACCACCAGAGATCCATCCTCACCCAGCACCAGGGAAAAATGCGGAAGCGGCCGGGGAGCGGGCCCGGCTTGCACGGTCCCGGTTCTCTGGAATTTGCTGCCATGGCACGGGCAAGCGATCTGGTCGGATTCCGGCTTCCATTGGGTGATGCACCCGAGGTGGGTGCACACCGCCGACAACGCCCACATCCCTTTGTCCGTGCGGACGATGTAAACCTGCTGCTCCTGAAGGTAAGTGACGGAATTGACGGGGTAGTCATCCGGCGAGCCGGCGCGGAACGTGGTGGGCGGCTCAAACAAAACATTCGGTGACGCATACTTCACCGTGACGACGGCGGCGCCGATGCCGGCAATCGCCAGAGCCCCCCCCGCGATTTCATTAAGGAAATCGCGCCGGCTGACGGCGTTTTTGTCCTCCGGCCTTCCCGAAGCCTTTGGTTCATCGGACATATTGACTCTCCCTGGTCTCTTCCTGCACGCCCTCAGGGTCGTGGTCAAAAACCTCATAAGCTTCCATGGTGATGGTATGGGCAGGGCAGCGCTCCGCGCAGAGTCCGCAGCGGATGCAGATGGTCTCGTCTTTCACCATCACCGAGCCTTCGGCGGACAAAAGGTCACCGGGCGTCAGATGCTGAAACGTAATCGGGTCTGAGCTAACATTCTCGGGGATTCGTGGTTTATCCACTTTGGAAATGCTCAATTGGCTGAGCGGCAAAAGCTCCAGGCAGTTTTCCGGGCAGACATCCACGCAACCGCCGCAAAGAATGCATTCCGAACCTTGGTCTTCGTTGCCTTCAAAAATTGTGTTGATCCAGCACTTGAGGCAGCGGGACGCTTCCTCACGAGCTTCTTCCTCGGTGTAGCCGGTTTCCACTTCCGCCACGCCCGTGCGGCGGTCGAGCGAAATCGTGGGAACGGTGAGCCGCGAGTATTCATCGTAGCCCGCCGCCATCTGATGATGGTCGAGCACGGTGATCTGCACGTAGCGAGGTTGAGGCTTCCAGTCAGAACCTTGCAGGTAACGGTCGATTTCCTCCGCGGCTTTCTTGCCGTCGGCCACTGCGCTGATGATGAGGCGGGGTCCGAAGGCAATGTCACCGGCGGCGAAAACGCCGGGGGCCGTGGTTTTGAGAGTGTCGGAATCGATCTTAACGGTTCCCTGCCGCGTGGTCTCGATTCCGTCTTGCGGTTTCAGGAACGAGAGGTCAGAAGTTTGCCCGATGGCCAGGATGGCGGTATCGCAATCGAGAACGCTCTCCGTCCCCGGCTCGAAAGCAGGATTGAAGCGGTGCTGGGCATCGAATACCGACGTGCAGTGAATCGTTTCGAGCCCTGCCAGCTTGCCGTTCTTACCGACGAACCCCCGAGGACCGCGAGAAGGGTGAATTTTCAGGCCCTCGTCCAGAGCCTCGTCAATCTCTTCCTCGAAGGCCGGCATTTCCGCGCGGGATTCGAGGCAGACCATGTGAACTTCCCGCGCGCCCAAACGCAGCGCGGTGCGGGTGACATCCATTAACTCCTTCATGGCTACGTCGCGTTCCGCATCGCTCAGGCGGTCAGGAAGAAGGGATTTGCTCAGCGCATCGAGGGTCTGGGATTGCTGCTGGCGAAGCGCTGTGCGAGCTACGTCGATCGCCACGTTGCCGCCGCCGATCACCACCACACTGCTGCCAATCGAAAAGCGGTAACCGAGGTTGGCGTTGAGCAGGAAATCCGTGCCGGTGATGACGCCATCGAGTTCGCGGCCGGGAAGCATCAGCTCACGGCTGCGGTGCAGGCCGATGGCCAACAGAATGGCCTTGAACCCTTCCGCGCGCAGGTCTTCCAGCGAAAAATCGCCCAAGCGGCTGTTGAGGCGCAAGTCCGGCCCCAGCGCGAGGATCTCGCGAACCTGCGCCTGTACCACGTCGCGAGGCAGACGGTATTCGGGAATCCCCAGGTGCAACATGCCGCCGGGCACGGGGGCAGCTTCAAAAATGGTGACGGGATAACCCCGCAGGGCGAGATCGTGCGCGGCCGCAAGACCCGCCGGCCCCGAACCGATCACCGCCACACGCTCCGCGTGCGTTACGCGAGGCTTTTCCGCGTGGAGATCCACCGGGTTGCGCGATTCCGGCCCGTGGCGCTCCGTGACAAAACGCTTGAGGGCACGGATGGAGATGGGCGTGTCAAACTGCCCACGTCGGCAAGCGGTTTCACACGGGTGGCCGCAAACCCGGCCGCAAATCGAAGCGAGCGGATTCGGACCACGAGCGTAGCGGTAGGCTTCCTCGTATCGGCCCTCCGCAATCAGGGCCACATAACGGCCCGCTTGCGTGTGAACCGGACAGGCCTGCATGCAGGGGAAGTTCGATTCCAGCCAGTCCAGGTCAACGAGTTTTGTCCGCTGTTCGTCCAAGTTGCTGCTCCGGCCAGTTGGAGTGCGGGAGCTTGCTCCCGCTTTTTCTACCGCTGACTGGTCAGCGGTTGGTCGTTCGCCCCGACGAGTCGGGGCGGGAGAAAGCGGCGACGAGTCGCCGCACTCGTGCGCCTGAAAGCGCACTTGGTCGGAGAGGTGAAAGTCCTCTTCGAGTCAACGTAACTTGGTAACTGAAGGTATCTGCGTCGTCGCGAGACGGGGTGGAGAGCAACCGGAGGTGAACGGCCAGTCCGTACGATGAGAAACTCGATTCGGCCGACGTCATGGGGCGAGGTTGCGAGTGAAAGTTGAAGCCTCGAGTTCCCGT
>Ga0326727_10003410_pt1 | contig 50925 bp, 37 predicted proteins | sample MB2enrmetagenome_FD_207643 | JGI IMG/M metagenome (GOLD analysis project Ga0326727, IMG submission 207643) | Lab enriched peat soil microbial communities from McLean, Ithaca, NY, United States - MB29MY | ecosystem: Environmental > Terrestrial > Soil > Wetlands > Peat | place: USA: New York...
CGGAAGGCCTGACGCGCACCCCTCCGGTCGGGCGATTGCCGTCAACATTCATGCTCCTATGAAGCTCAAACGGTCCTGGCGGAACAATTGTCTGTGGTGCAATAAACAGTATTCATGCCCTCGTCAAAAAGGAAAAGGACTGGCAAATTCTTACTGCTCAAAGCGCTTGGAATGGCAAAACTGTGTCGCCGTATAGGTGATGGGATAACACGCATCGGCAACTACGTCAAGAAATTTTACAATTATTTTCAAAGCGCATTAGAAATGCCCGAATAATTCATCGTGTTGTTAGTATTTGTCACTTTTTTGATTGATATTCGGCATGTCTTAATATTCTTGACCAGTTCCGAGAGAGGGACGTGCCTCGGTCCTACGAACTCCATCGCTGGCGAAATCAAGAAATCACCGCTATAGGTTCTTCGCTGGTGGAAAGGATCGTTGGGGGGGAAAGGACGGCGATGGAAACCTAGCCCGGCGGTTTCAGGCTGCGCACGCGCGTGGCGCCGCCGGCGTCGCCCGCGGCTTCCAGGGCTCGGGCTTCGGCTTCGTAGGCCTGAAAATAGCTGGGATCCACTTCGCGCGCAGCGCGGAATTGTTCCGCCGCCTGTGCCGGCTTGCCCAGTTTCATCCAACAGGTTCCCAGAAAGAATCGTGCCCCCATGTCCAGCGGGTTGGCGCGGACCGCTTGTTGAAAATATATCGCCGCGCGTGCGTAGTCACCGCGCGGGAAATAGACGGAACCGAGAACGTCGTAGGCCGCACTGTAACGGGGAGTGAGGTCAATCGCCTTCTGGAAATACGCCACGGCTTCATCCGTACGTCCCTGGACAAAGGCGATCTGCCCGAGCCCGACCAGGCAGTCGTAAGTCACCGAGGGCAACTCGATGAACGCCGTGTGGTTGAGCTGGATCGCCGCCTCGTATTCCTGCGCCGCGCCGGATAGATCGTTGTTGCGATATTGCAGGTCAAGCGCCCGGTGGACGTGCACCAAGGCGGTCTGGGGAGCCACCTGGTAGGAATAGTTCCACAGCGTATCGTTGTCGCGCCAGCGGGGCACAGCCCGCAAATCCTGCACGCTGAAGAGGACCAGCGCGAGGCCCAAGGCGGGAACCAAAACGCGGGCAGGACGGCGGTCGCGGAACCGCTCGGTAAGAGTGTGCAGGGCGAAATACGCCACCGCCAGGGAAAATCCCATGGAGGGCAGGTAGGAAAACCGCTCGGCCAGCAGCGGGTAGCTGAGCTGCCGCACATCGAGAGAGGGAATCAGCGTTACCGGCCACCACAGAATCAGGAAACACAACGCTGGCTGGTGTTTGCGCAGGAGGATGGCCAGTGCGATCCCCAGCAACGTAAGCCACGGCCACGGCGACCGCAGGCTGGCGGTCAAGTCGAAGTCGCGAAAATCATTCAAGTCGGTGGGCCAAAAGAAAAGTTTGGTGTGCTGCCCTAGCAGCCCAATCGCCGCCCCCGCAACGCGCGGCGAGATCCTCCAGAAATGTGGAGCGTGCGACACATGCCCCAGGACAATCAGCCGGATCCCGAGGTAAGCTGCCGCCACCGTCGCATAGGGCAGCCAGCGAAGGCCCTTGCGCCACCAGCTTTCCGGGTCTGCCATAACGAACCAGTACACGGCAAGCAGCAACGGCATGCTGATGGCCATTTCCTTAAAAAGAAGCGCGAGAAAATAAACGCCCGCCCCCAAAGCGTGCCACGCCCCGCGCCGCTGGGGCGCCCTTTCCGCGCGCAGGAAAAACAGGAAGGCCAGCAGAAAAAAAAGACCGCAGCCGCAATCGGGGACCCCGGCGATCCAACACACCGGCTCCACGTGCAAGGGATGCACGGCCCAAAGGAGCGCGCCGGCGAAGGCCACGACGTGTTTTTGCAAGAGGTCCAGACCCAGCCGGTAAACCAGGAGGACGTTGATGACGTAGAAAACCAATTGATAGAGATGAAACAACGCGGGGTTAGGTCCCGCCACCTGCCAAACGAGAAAATGCGAGAAGATGTGGAGGGGGCGATAGAAATTGGTTTCCGCCGCCGCGCCGAGAAAGGACCAGACGGGACCGGTGAAGATGTGTCCCCACAGGTGGGGATTGCGCACGAAGGGGTTATCCAAAACCTGCCTGCCGTCGTCGTAAACAAATCCGTTGCCCAGCATGCCGCCGAAAGCCACCATGGTGCTCAGGGCGAGAAGCCACTTCGCCACCACCGCGTGATTCCTCAGCAACTCATCGCCACGATCCAGCAACGCCAACCTTCCCTTCTCCGATCTGCCTCACCCCGAGCTATGCGGCACCGGTCAATGTTTTGCCACCAGCGAGCGGACGCGCGCCGCCTTCGCAGCTTCGCCGGCTGCCTCGTGCGCGCGTGCTTCGGCCTCGTAAGCTTCAATATAAGTCGGATCTACCTGGCGCGCTGCATGAAATTGCGCCGCGGCTTCGCGCGCATGGCCCAGCTTGAGCTCGCAGGCGCCCAGGAAGAATCGGGACTCGACATCCTGCGGGTTGAGCCGGACGGCGGTGGTGAAGTATTCCGCCGCCCGCTGGTAGTCGCCCTGAGGAAAGTAAAGCGCACCCAGGGCCTTGTACGCCGGGCTGTGATCGGGCCCCAGGCGGATGGCCATTTGATAGTAGTTTATGGCCTCTGCCTTGTGGGCGCGCAGCAGGGCGATTTGCCCCAACCCCAGGTAGCACTCGTAGGCGATACCGGCAAGTGGCCGCACGCTCTCCCGGTTCAGCCGCAAAGCGGTGTTGTACTCGCCCTCCGCTCCCGTCATGTTGCCGTCGCGAGTGCGGAGCAGCGTCGCCTGGAAAAGGTGCACGAGCGCCGCGTCAGGAGAGGCGTGCAGCGAGTAGGTCCACAACGCGACGTTGTCGCCCCAAGTGGGAACCAAGCGCACATCCTGAACTGCGTAAGCGACCGACACCAACGCGAGTACGCCGGCGAGCGCCGGGACGAGTCGCCTCACGGGCAAAAATTGCGGGAGCTTTACCAGCAGGAGATAAGTAACCGCCAGGGCCAGCCCCACTGACGGCAGATAGGAGAATCGATCCGCCACCGGAAAGCTCACCATGCGGACGTCGAGGCACGGCGCGAGAGTCATCAGCCACCAAAAGACGAGAAAACCCAAAAGCGGCTCCCGCCGGCGAAAGAACACAGCGGTGACGAGGGCCAGGAGGACCAGCCAGGGCCAGGGGGAATGCAAACTCGGGCCCAGTTCGAAAACCCGGAACGCACTCAAGCGCGCGGGCCAGAAGAAAAGTTTGGCATGTTCGCCCAACAGCCCCAGCGCCGCCGCGAATAACCCCCGCGAGAACTTGAAGGTTTCGGGCGCTTGAGAAAAACCGCCCAGGGCGGTCATGCGGATCGTCAAGTAGACGGCCAGCGCCGCTCCAAAGGGCAGCCAGCGAAACGCCTTCTGCTTCCACGTCGAACTACCGGGGAAGAAAAACCAGTAGACCAGCAAAAGCAAAGGAAGCGCGAGCGCAGATTCTTTGAAGAGAAGGGCGGGAAAATAGGCCAGTGCAGCGATGGCGTAACGGCCTGGCGCACCATCGGCAGCTTTCTCGGCGCGAAGAAAAAGCCAAAACCCAAGAATTCCGAAGCACGCCGCTCCCGCGTCTGGCAAGGCGGAAACCCACGTGACCGTTTCCACGTGTTGAGGATGCAATGCCCAAAGCAAGGCACCGCCCCATGCCACCCCGTCGTTGTCCAACAATTCACGCCCGAGCTGGAAGACCAGCCACGCAGTCGCGGCGCACAAGAGGAGTTGGAAAAGGTGAAACACCGCGGGGTTGGGTCCGTTCGGGCGATACAAAAGCCAGTAGATCACGAATTGCAATGGCCGGTAAAAATTGTCGTGTTCACCGGCGCCGCGAAACGACCAAACGGAGCCGAGGAAGATCCGCCGCCAGAAGCTCGCATTGGCAATGAAGGGATTCTCCAGGATTTGGGGAATATCATCGAAGACGAACCGACAGGAAAGCGCTCCCCCGTAGACCACGAAGGTGAGCAGGCCGAGAAGCGCCCCTACCCATCGCGAGTGATTCGCGACCCATGTCTTCCCTCGCTCGATCAAGGGTAACCTCTTTGACCCGGCCGCTGCTCTGAGGTCAACGCCTCCAACTGCTGGCGCGCCGCGGTGCTTTCAGGATGATACCGGAGTTCCAGGTTGAATTCGGATTCGGCGGCAGGAAGGTTGTTCTGGTCGCGCCGGATCATCGCCAAAACAAAATGGTAACCGGGAGCGGAAGGGCGAATCTGAATCGCACGCTGTATGTACTGTACCGCTTCGTCGGCCCGCCCTTGACGCCAAACGCTTAGCCCAAGGTAAAGGTATTCATCGGAGTCCATGGCATTGATACTAATGGCGCGCCGCAGAAAAGGCTCGGCTTCCATGGGCTTTCCAATTTTGTAATAGGTATAGCCGAGGTTGTAGTTGGAAAGCCAAAATCCGGGCTCCCGCGCCAATACTTGAGAATAAAGGGCGATAGCCTCACCGGGGATCCCGGCGTCCATGAGCGCCGCCCCCAAATCGTTGCAGATCAAATTGTCGTGGGGAGCAATCTTGTATGCTCTTTCGTAGAGTGCCAGGTCATTGGCCCAATAGTTTTCTTGCGTCAGCGTCCCCGCGGCGTAGGCCAGGCAGAGCGCCGCGAGGGCGGCGATTTGCAGGATTATTTGGCTCGCGCGCCCGCGGTTCGCGATCTCCACCAAGAACAGCGACACCAGCAGGACAAAGCCGACGGAGGGAATATACAAGTAACGGTCATGGGCAATATCGCCCTCCCCGTAGGCGCGCAGCCAGAGGACGGGGACAATCGGCAGCGCCATCCAGCAGCAGGCAAAAAGAGCCAACCGGGCGTCTCGCAGCCGGCGGGTGCCCCACGCCAGCGCCAGGATAAGCGCCAACAACAGAGCCGTTGGAACGAGCAACGCAGCGGACGCCGGTTTGTCAATATAGGGCAGGCCGTAAAGCCCGCTCAGCCCCGCGGGAAACAGCAGGTGGCGAAAGTACAACCATACGATGCTAGGTTCTGTAAGCGCCATACTGAGCAGGCTGAGGGAAGTCACGGAGTGCGACAAACCCCGCAAGATCATGGCTCTCAGGGGAATATACAGGATGGTCAGGGAAATAAATCCCCAGGATTGTTTTAGAGCAAGAGCGAACCGTGACATCTCCGCGCGCCCCTTCGCGTAAAGCCACGCGTACACGAACACCAAGGGGCCCAATGCCACGGCCGTCTCTTTCACGAGCAGCCCCAGAGCGAACAACGCCAGTGCCAGACCCATCCAGGCCCAATGATCCCCCTCGTGAAACCGCAAATAGGCGAGAAAACTTCCGATCAGGAAGATCGCCATCAGGGGATCGGTGACGCCGGATACCCAAGCGACACTCTCCATGTGGACGGGGTGGAGGGCAAAGAGTGTGGCGGCGCTGAAGGCGATCCATCGGCTGGCTGCCAGGCGCCGAACCAGGGCAAACACCAGGTAGGTTGCCGCGACATGGCAAAGGACTGTGGTGAGGTGCCACCCTTTCGGGGCAAGCCCAAATAGGGCGTGGTTCAGACGAAACCAGAGCAGAAACAACGGGCGGTAATAATTGCCGCTCACATTGGGATACAATTCTGCCCAGGCATGGGAAGTAAAATAATGCGGCCAATAGCGCCACGCGTGGATGGCGGGGTTCTGAAGGATTTGCGGTTTGTCGTCATAGACAAACTGAAAGCCGAGGGTAGGGACATACGCGAGGAAAGCCATTGCACAAGCCAGCGTCTCAGCGAACCCGCGCCTGGCGATCCATCTCCCTGCACCGGTATTTTCCGGGGAAGTCTCAACCTGCATTGTTTTGCCGGACCCACAAATCAAGAACTCTCCGCCTAAATCACGTCGAGGTCTTTGAAAAATCACGGGGGAACAAATGTCACACTGGTTAGGGCTTCACGCCCGTGGCCAGCAGGGCTCCTTCCGCCTTGAAGCGCCGCATCTGATCTGCGTCGCGGAACCATCGGCCGGTGTAAACCTCTGGAGTGGGCGAGGGATCAGGAATGCGGCGATGGTTAACCTCGCGGAAACCGGCGTCGGCGAACAGTCCCAGCCACTCGGCGGCCGAAAGCAGGTGCGTGGGAATGTCATACAAAGGCCCCCACTGGTGGCAGTCGGAATTGTCGCGGTAGTAGTTGATCAAGATCCACGCTGAGCCGCCGGGCTCGAGCACGCGAAAGATCTCGGGGAGGGCGCGCGCCGGATCGGGCCAGTAATACGCGGATTCAACAGACAGAACCTTGGTGAAAGCACCTGCCAGCGCCGGGATCTCCTCAGCGGTTCCGTGCAGGAATTGGGCGTTGGGGAGAGCGTCGCTTGCGAGCTGCGCCCGCCGGATCATCTCATCCGACACGTCAATGCCCACAACCAATCCGTTGGGCACGAGCGCGGCAATGCGCCGGACCAGCCACCCGCTTCCACAACCCAGGTCCAGCAGGCGATCGGCAGGTTGCAAATCCATGAGCGCGAGCGTGGGGAGAACGATGGGTAGGTGGCTCTCCTCCATTCTTTCCGCCCGGCCCGCTTGCGCCCAGCGGTTGAATTCTTCGCGAAGCTGAAGTCCCGGCGCCCGCTTAGGCATCGTCATCTCAAGAAAAACCTCTCCAGAGATTTTACCAGAGCGAAACCCGCTGCGCCGGGCCATCTGCGGTTGAATTGTGCTGTACCCCCGTGCTATGCGTAGGAAATGATCACCGACTCCGCCAGCGGGGGCTGCCGGAAGTGTTCGCTGCGCGTGAAGCCTGCATGGCTGAACATTCGCTCGAATTCCGCGAAGGTGTAAGCATCGCCATGGGGGGTTGAACCCAGCATGATCATGCTGAAGGTAGCGGCTTCCGGCGGGGTGACTCGATCGTCGTTGGGCACAAATTCCAGCGTCACGGCGCGGCCGCCGGGCGCGAGGGCGGCGTGAACTTTGCGCAAGAGGTCTTCATTGTTGGGGGGATCAAAGTGGTGCAAGAAGTTCGTGAGCAGAACCAAATCATAACCTTTGCCGAATTCAACTTCAAAGGCGCTTCCGGCGATGGTGGAGTAACGGGATTCGACGCCGGACTTTCGCGCGTTCTCCCGGGCCACGTCCAGAACACTGGCCCAGTCGAGCGCCACGATTTCGGCTTGCGGGTTGTGGCGGGCGATGTCGATACCGAAAAGCCCGTGGCCGGCGGCGATATCAAGCACGCGGCATTTCCCGCCCTTGTCAGCCTCGACCAGTCGGGAGATGAGCTCGGCCGGCATCATCATCATGGGGGCCATGGAGCGGGCGAATTCCACCCAAATCGGATTCTCGACGCCCACCGTCCCTTCCTCGCCCATCATCGTGCCACCCTTGCGCACCGCGCCCGTAAGGTCATCGAAGGCCGTGAGCATCTCGGGTGCGTCCAGGAAGCGCGCGGCACCGCCCATGTAAGCGGGCGACCGGCGATCGAGAAACATGGCCGCATCCGGCGCCAGCCCGTAATGGAATTCTTTCTTGGTGAGGAACCCCATCACCGTGAGGTAATCACAAAGGATGCGAACGCCGCGCTCGGCTGCCCCCGCGCGTTGGGCAATTTGTTCAGCCGTGGTCTGCCGGTCCCCAATCGCCGTGAAGACGTCGAGATCAATGGCCGCCCGCATGGCGGCAGTTTGTTGATAAGCGTTGAAAGTCTGGAAAAGCCGCCCGGGGTTGGGCATGGCAGCGGCCGCCGGAGGCGCTCCCGCTGATTCCACCTGGGGTATCCTTGCAACTTCGGGTGCTATGGGTTGGTTCATCGGTAATCCTCCTTGAGAGCACACGGATGCGCCGCGTGGTCTGTGTTGAATTAGGTTGTTTTGCTATCAAGCCCTGATTAGTAGCTACAACGTTAGATAACTTACGCCGGGACAGCCCGAGCGTTTTGAATGGTTACCTTAGGATCTCTGGACTCAGGTGGAATGGGCAGCCCCTGCTCGCGAAGCAACGAAACGTGTTCTACCATTCCCCATCGTGCCTTGTACAGGCAGTCCTCGACTGAGTTTCCAACCCCGGTAAAGCCCTCAAGATCGGGTGAACAAAACCCGAAGAAATTAGGGTCTTCCGTCGCTTCGATAATCAATGAGAATTTCAAGTCAATCAGCCTTGCACCTTCGTCAACAACTCCACAAACTTCTGCTCGCGGTCTTTCTGGTCCATTCCCAGGTGTTTTTCCATGACCTGCGTGGTGTTCATGGAGCAGAACTTGGGGCCGCACATGGAGCAGAAGGCAGCTTCCTTATAATAATCATCCTGAAGTGTTTCGTCGTGCATGGAGCGCGCCGTTTCCGGATCGAGGGAAAGCTGAAATTGTTTGTTCCAATCGAAGAGGAAGCGCGCGTAGCTGAGGGCGTCGTCGCGGTCGCGGGCGCCGGGGCGGTGCCGGGCCACATCCGCCGCGTGGGCGGCAATCTTGTAGGCGATGATGCCCTGGCGCACATCGTCCTTGTTGGGCAGGCCCAAATGTTCCTTGGGGGTCACATAGCAAAGCATGGCCGCCCCGTGCCAGCCGATCATGGCGGCGCCGATGGCCGAGGTGATATGATCGTAGCCGGGAGCTATGTCGGTAACCAGCGGTCCCAGGGTATAGAAGGGCGCCTCGTGGCAAAGCTCCACTTCCTTGTCCACCTGGAGCTTGATCTGATCCAGGGGAATGTGGCCGGGCCCTTCGATCATCACCTGCACATCGTATTCCCAGGCTTTGCGGGTGAGCTCGCCCAGCGTTCTCAGTTCCGCGAATTGGGCTTCGTCGCTCGCGTCCGCCAGGCAGCCTGGCCGCAGGCCGTCACCGAGCGAAAACGAAACGTCATACTTCTGGAAAATCCTGCAAATGTCCTCGAAGTGCGTGTAGAGAAAATTCTCCTGGTTATTTTCCACGCTCCACTGCGCCATGATGGCGCCGCCGCGGCTGACGATGCCGGTGATGCGCTTGCGCGTGAGGGGGACGTGCGCGCGCAGCACGCCGGCGTGGATGGTCATGTAATCCACGCCCTGCGCCGCCTGCTCTTCGATAACTTCCAGCATAATCTCAGGAGTAAGGTCGCGCACCTTGCTGACCCGGGCGAGGGCCTCGTAAATCGGCACGGTGCCGATGGGTACGGGGCTGGCGCGCAGAATCGCTTCGCGAATTTCGTGAATATTCCCCCCGGTGGAGAGATCCATCACGGTGTCCGCGCCGTAGTGCACTGAGGTGTGCAGCTTTTCCAGTTCCTGGTCGATGTTGGAAGCACTGGAGGAATTGCCGATGTTAGAGTTGATCTTGCACTTCGCGGCGACGCCGATGGCCATGGGCTCAAGCTCCACGTGGCGGATATTGGCGGGAATGATCATGCGGCCGCGCGCGACTTCCTCCCGGACCGTTTCCGCCCCCAGGCTCTCGCGCTTCGCCACGTATTCCATTTCTTCCGTGATGATGCCCTGGCGCGCGTAATGCATCTGCGTCACAATGGGACCGGTGCGGTTCTCGACCCACGGGGCGCGAATTGAAGGCGACATAAGACGACCTCGCTTTCTGATGAATTCACCCTGAGAAAATCAGTGTACAACCATGCCGCAGCTTCCGCAAGTTGGGCCAGGTTGCACGGCACGTATTTCTGCTCACGGGACGCACGCGAATGGCACGCACATCCACGGGGAAGCCACGAGTTTGATTGCGGCCATCCGTGCCTTAACGTATGATTAGGACGAGCTTCAGAGGAGACACTGCAATACCAAATGATTGATCGCACCATTTCTCATTACCGGATTGTCGAGCAACTGGGTGGCGGCGGCATGGGCGTTGTCTACAAAGCCGAGGACACCAAGCTCGGCCGCTTCGTCGCCCTCAAATTTCTCCCCGAGCAGTTCAGTAAGGACCCCCAGGCCCTGGACCGGTTCAAGCGCGAGGCGCGTACGGCGTCGGCGCTCGATCACCCGAACATCTGCACCATTTACGAGATTGACGAGGCGGACGGCCACACCTTCATCGCCATGCAGTTGCTCGAGGGTCAGACGTTCAAGCATCGCATCGCCGCCGGGCCGATCAAGGCGGAAGATTTGTTCGAGTCCGCCCTGCAAATCGCCGACGCCTTGGACGCGGCGCACGCCAAAGGGATTATCCATCGCGACATCAAGCCAGCAAATATTTTCCTGGCCAGCCGCGGGCAGACGAAAATCCTGGATTTCGGCTTGGCCAAGGTGGCGCCGGGACGACGATACGTGGGAGCGGGGGTGGACGCTTCCGGCGCTGCGACGATGGCGACTGCTGAGGAACACCTGACCAGCCCCGGCACGGCGATGGGAACCATCGCCTACATGTCACCGGAGCAGGCGTTAGGGAAGGAGCTGGACGCGCGCACGGACCTCTTCAGCTTCGGCGTGGTGCTGTACGAAATGGCCACGGGACGGACGGCATTTGGGGGCTCCACCTCGGCCGCGATCTTCGACGCCATCCTGCACAAAGCGCCGGTTTCGCCGATGCGATTGAATCCCGAGGTCACTTCGGAGCTCGAGCAAATCATTAACAAGTTACTGGAAAAAGACCGTGAACTGCGCTACCAGAGCGCGGCGGACGTCCGCGCCGACCTGAAGCGCCTGAAGCGCGATACCACTTCCGGCCGCTCGGCAGCGGTTTCGGCCGCGGAGGAAGTGACGCACGAGCCTGTCGTGCCCACGGTGACGCCGCGAAGTGGAATCGCAACCGCGGTTGCTCTCCCGTCGACGGCGCGGCGCACGGGGATGTTCGTGGCGGCGGTCGTGGTGCTTCTATTAGCAGGGATAGGCGCGTTTCTGTATTTTCATCGCCGGCCAATGATGACCGAACGCGACTCGATCCTGCTGACGGATTTCGTCAACACCACCGGAGATCCGGTTTTCGATGGCACGCTCAAAAAGGCGGTGGCGGTGGAGCTGGAGCAGTCGCCTTATCTCAATGTCTTTCCCGACCAGCGAGTGGAGGAGACGCTGAAATTCATGGGAAGACCGATGGACACGCGAATCACCACAGAAGTCGGGAGGGAAATCTGCCAGCGCAATGGGATCAAAGCGATGCTGACGGGCGGCATCTCGAGCCTGGGCAGCCAGTACGTGCTGACTCTGGAGGCCTTAAATGCCAGCACGGGCGATTCGCTGGCACAAACCCAAGCAACGGCGAACTCGAAAGAAGAGGTTCTTAAGGCTCTGGGCAGCGCCAGTTCCCAGTTGCGGATGAAGTTGGGAGAATCGCTGGCCTCCGTTCAGAAGTTCGACATGCCCTTGGAGCAGGCTACGACCTCATCCCTCGACGCCCTGAAGGCCTTTAGCCTGGGTGATGTGCAGCACAACATTGGGGAGGATACGGCGGCGATTCCCTTCTATCAGCATGCCATCGAGCTCGATCCCAATTTCGCCATGGCGTACGCGCGCCTCGGCACCTGTTATTACAACGCAGGGCAGAGCGAGTTGGCCGAGCAAAACACCCAAAAAGCCTTCGAGCTCAAGGACCGCGCTAGCGAGCGCGAGCGCCTCTACATTACCAGCCACTACTACGAGGCTCGGGGAGATATCGACAAAACCCTCCAGGCTTACGAATTGTTTAAGCAGACTTACCCGCGGAATTCGATCCCGCGCACCAATCTGGCGATCATTTACAATAATTTGGGGGATTTTCGGAGGGGGTTGGAAGAGGGTTTGGAAGCGATTCGGCTGTCTCCCGACACCTGGAACGCTTATGGCATCGTGAGCCAGGCTTATGTAGGGTTAAACCGCATGGATGATGCCAAAGCCATCCTTCAGCAGGCCATCAATCGGAAGATCGGCGGCGCAGGCCTCCACGCCGGCCTTGCCTTTGTTGCCCTCCTCCAGGATGACAAGGCAACCTTAAATCGGGAAGAACCCTTGGCCCGACAAAGCCCCTACTGGGCCGCCCAAATGGACGCTGGGTACGCCGACTTGGCAGGGGCGCAAGGACGCCTCAAAAAAATGCGCGAACTCATAGGAGGGGTGGTGGAGCAATACCGGCGTTTGAACCTTTCTGAAAACGCCGCGCAGTATCTCCTCGATCAGGCGCAGTGTGAGGCCCTTGTGGGTTTCCGCTCGCAAGCTTTGGACGATGCCACTACGGCCTTGAAGACTTCTGCGAGTCCTTCCGTCAAGCTGGGCGCGGCGGCGGCGCTGGCGCTCGCCGGCCAGGACGCAAAGGCCAAGAGTCTCGGCGAGGAAGTGGCCAAGCTACGCCCTGACGACACTCTGGTCAAGGACGCCACGATCCCAGATATCCAAGCGTTCATTGAAATAGAGCACGACAACCCCGCACGAGCCCTGGAGATTCTAAAGGTAGCTCAGCCGTACGACCGCGCCGATTTGGGTACGATGTGTATCCGCGGCATGGCTTACTCAAAGGCAGGAAAGGCCAATGACGCCGTCCAGGAATTCCAGAAGGTTCTGGCTTACAAAAGCTCCCGTCCGGGTTCCCCTTACATTTTTATGGCCGAACTGGGTATGGGGCGCGCCGACGCGCTGGCCGGTGACAAAGCCCAAGCCCGCACCGCATACCAGGATTTCTTCGCCCTGTGGAAAGACGCCGACCCCGATATCCCTCTCCTCGCAGACGCCAAAGCCGAATACGCCAAGCTACAGTAAGCAGGAAAGTCAAAATGCTCGTCTGTGCAAGACTGCCGCAGCTTCGCTAAGTTATAGGTGGATTATCGAGCGCTGCTCCCACCACTAGGGCTAGGAGGAGTTTCAACGAAATCTTGCGTGATATAAAGGTCACCGTTCAGCCTCTGCACGATGCCAATTCCGATGTCAGTGGCTTTCACATTTAAGATGTTGGCCCGATGATTGGGCTTGAAAGGAGGCTCGCGCATAAATGAGGCTTCCGCGCCACGGACAGTTGGGTTGTCGGCAATATTCTCTGCCATAGATCGCCAGGGGATTCCCGCGGCTATTATTCGTGCAAAAAAGGTCGTGCCCTGCGGGTCAGTATGGTCAAAGTATCCTTTTTCGACCATGTCGCGGGAATGGGCTCGCGCCACCGCCGCCAGCTTCTCGTTCCACTTGAGGGGCTGTGCCTGGCCATGCGTCTCGGCGGAGTACGCGGGATCCTGGCGGTCGCGGTTAACCAGGTCGAACATCTGCTTTTCCAATTCGGCCAACAGGGATGCGGTCAGTCGGGGCGTGGCAGCGCCCGGCATGGTGGACGTTTGAGTCTGGCCCGGACCCGCGCAGACTGTGATTGCAGCCCAGAAGAGCGCCGCGAAAACAACAGCCCACCGGCAATGAGAAATGGTTTTCATAATCGAACATCCTCCTGGATGCGATTTGACAAGCGGATGCCGCTCCCTTTGAAAGTTTAGGCCCTGTGCAGGAGAACGTAGTGAACTGCAATTCGCTTTTTGGCGTTCTGTCCTCGAGAGTATAGCAAATCCTCGCGGAAACCAGTCTGGAAGAGAGCTTTTGGCAAGCTCGGGGTGCGGAGGCGAGTGCCTAGTTCGCCCGCTCGATGTATTTCCCTTCGGCGGTATCAACGCGGATCGTTTCACCTTCACTGATGAAGGGTGGCACCTGGACCACCACGCCGGTTTCAAGGGTGGCGGGTTTGGTTACGTTGGTCGCTGACCCCCCTTTGATGCCCGGCTCGGTTTGGACCACCTTCAGGTCCACGGTGGCAGGCAACTCGACGTCCACCGGCCGGCCCTCAAAGAACGCTACCTTGAGCAAAACGTCGGGCATCATATACGCGGCGCGGTCGCCCACTGCTTCCTTGGGCAGGTGAATCTGCTCGTAATTCGCAGTATTCATGAAGTAGTACGAATCACCGTCGTTATAAAGGTACTGCATCTCGACTTCGTCGATCGCGGCGCGCTCCACCGTATCTTCTGAGCGGAAGCGGTGGTCAATCAGAGCGCCGGTGCGCAGGTTGCGCATGCGGGCTTGCACGAAGGCCCGCAGGTTGCCGGGGGTGCGGTGCTCGGCCTTGTAAATGGTAAAAAGCTCGTTGTTGTGCCTGATGATCATTCCGGGTCGAAGATCATTCGCATTCATAATTGTTCCTTCGTTCTGCTGATGGTGGGGCTTAAAACAGGATGGAGACCTGGGAGTCCTTTCCCGCAAGAGCCCGAGTAGGGAATTTTACCGGCTTCCCGGCCTCCCGTCAACGACGGCTAAGAGCGAATAGGCATAAATGGGGGAGCAGCAAGCTGCGAGCCGCACGGGGCCCCGGCACGGCGGGGTTGGGCGAAGCTATTCTGTGGTACGATACCGCTTGGGTTAAGCCTTGGGCATTCTGCTGGGTATGCTCACCGCGCCGGGGAGCCACAACTGCCAATAAGGGAATGAATCAGCGACTCAGAAATCTCAAGGGGTGTGCCGTCGTTCTAAGTCTTTACGCAGTGGCCACGCTCCCGATTCTCAGAACATTCCCTCCGGTCTGGCCCGATGAAGTTCTGTTCTACTCGCCTGCCGCTGCCCTGGCCCGAGGGCAAGGCATGGGAACGGCGGTGCTGGCCGGTTTTCTCCCCGGCATGGATCGCTATACGTACTGGCAGCCGCCTGGGTACTTCTTTTGCCTCTCGCTCATACTCTGGCTTGTGGCCCCCGCCCACCATTTTCTAGCCGACCGTTTGTTTTCTTGGTTTCTGGGGGTGGTAGTTCTGGTGCTGGGGGCCGCCACTCTCAAGCGGCTCACGGCCAACTCGGGGTGGGCGATTCTCGGCTTGGTCGTGTTGGGGACGCAGGTGACTTTCATCCAAGCCGCGAACGTTGGCCGCATGGAGATGCTGTCGCTCGCCTGCGTGCTGGCGGCTCTCAATGCCTACCTTGCCTACAGGCAGAAGTCGAGCCTCTACCTTCTCGCCGGGTCGAGCTTTCTGGCGGGCCTCGCAATGGTCTGTCACACGGTGGGGATTCTTGCCGCTTCCCTCATGGTGGTGCATGAACTCGCGTTGCCCCAGGCAGGCAGGAGGCGAGCCAAGGAGGTTTTGATCTTCCTGGGTTGCATCCTGGCAGCTTTGCTGCCGTGGATTATCTATATTGCGCAAGCGCCGGACGTGTTCGCCGCGCAGATGTTGGCCCAGTCCGCTCGCAAATCATCCTACCTCAGCACTCTGCTGACCTCCCGGGGTTACATGGCTTGGCTGCGGTCACCTTGCGAGCTGGCCATCTGGCCACTGGGGCATCGCATCGGGGGGGTGGGGGGTGACAGCGTTTGGGTCCCGGGCCTGATGCTTGGCGTCGGCGTCGCGGCATTGCTGGCGGAAGGCCGGCGTCGGGTCGAGGCTTCCTTGCTGGGGACATGGGCGCTGGCGGGGTACGCTGTAAACCTGTTTCTGCCCGAATTCTGGTACGCCGTTCATTTTGCCACACCCTGCTGCCTGTTACTGGGGTGGGCCGCGGCCGCACCTGCGAAGCGCTGGGTGCGAACCTTGGCTTTGACGACGCTGGTGTTCGCGGCTATTTCGAATTTTGGCCGGGCAAAATTGCTTTGGCAGATTAATCAGGATGGTTCGAGGCGCTACAACTTGTATTGCTCAACCCTGGAGCGCATTATCCCTCCCAATTCCAGCGTTCTGCTAGCGACCATCCCTGACCCGTATTTTGGGTGGCTTGGCGAGAAGAAGTCTTATCAAATTCACGAGTTCGTACCCGAAGGTATTCCGGTTGATAATGCGCAAGCGGAGGAAGCCCTCGGCAAGATCGATTACGTGGTCGGCAGCGCGTGCTGCCGGCCCGATTACCTTGCGAACTACCTCCTGGCCCACGGGAGAACTGAGGCGAATCTGGGGGAACGGAGTTTCCTATCTCCCCCCGTTGTTATCTGGAGCTTGCACGCCCAACCGAATCCCCCGCTCCAGCGGGATGAAGGCAAAGGAGTCACAAAGTAACCTGGGGGGCTCATTGGCGCCTACCGGGGTGAGGGCGTGAAGGGTGCAGGAGCGTTGAGTTACTGTGGAAATGACTGTTTTAATGGCACGGTAAAGCGTGGGGCCGGCGGCACCGGCCATATGGGGTTGTGCGCTTCGAGGCCAACGGCGTCAACGAACTGGGCAGCGCACATGGGGCGCGACTTGCTGACATGACAACAGGTGCAGCCAATCTGGTGGAATCCTCTGCGAAGCCTGCCCGCTCCGCTGCCGGAGATCCCTGGCGCTGGTGGTTGGGGGGCGCGTTGACTCTGGCTTTCTTGCGAGTGCTTCCCGCGCTGCGCTTTCCCATTGGGCGCGACGAAGCCACCTACTGTATGATCGGCCAAGGCCTCCTGCGGGGTCAGCTCCTCTATCGCGATCTCTGGGATAACAAACCTCCCGGCATCTTCTATATCTACGCGGTCATCGTGAAGATTTTCGGGCCGGTGATGTGGTCGCTGGGAGTTGTCGATATCTTCTGGGCCATCGCCCTTTCCCTCTGCATTTTCTTTTTTGCCAAACGATACCTGGGCGCACCGGCTGCGGCGATTGCTGTGGCCTTCAATGTCACTTGGCATGCCTCGTGGGGTTACATCCATGCCGCGCAACCGGACAGTTTCCTGCCCCTGCTGGTCTTCGCCGCATACTTCCTCTTGACTTCCGAAAAAGCGCGGTCATGGACGGCTAACTTCGGTGCGGGCCTGCTGTGCGGCGCCGCGTTCTGGGTAAAGTACAATGGTGCAGCGTTCTTTCCGGTTCTGATCTTCTTGCCTTACTGGGATTTCAGCCGCTTTGACGAGCAGCCACGGCAGATTCGATTGACCATCCCCTGGCGCCTGTGGTTCCAGCGTACCCTGGCCGTGGCGGGCGGTTTTCTGCTGATGATCGTTGCCGTCATCGCTTACTTCTGGGGCACAGGGGCATTGCCCGCGCTGAAAGAAGTGCAATTCGAAGTTCTGCCGCGCTATGGGTCGATATTCCTGGAGCACATGCCGCACTACTATTACTTTGCTTTCGACTTGACTCGCCTGCATCTGGGGGCCTGGACGGAGGCCGCATTTGGAGCGGCCTTGCTGGTCGCCTGGTGGCGGCGGCAATTGCATGTCATCGCTCCCGTTGTGATCATGGCCGTCGCGGGCTTTGTGTGCACGGCGTTGCAGGTCCGATACAGCTCCTACGCTTTTGAGAGCGCCTACCCTTTCTTCGCCATGCTCTGGGGCTACTTGATCGTTCAACTTTACGAGGGCTTTGTTTACCTGCGCCGTTTCCTCACCCGCCGTGGCTGGCGTTTGGCGAGCCTGCTGTTATGGCTCGTGGCGGCGGAGGTGGTCTTCTACCCGCTGCCCGATTATGCCTACAGCGTGCGTGAAGATTATCGAGGCTTGGCAGAGTGGGTGCGTAACCCGCAACAATCTTATGAGGATTATCCCTTTCCCTATCCCCTCGATAAATTGCATGACCAGCTTACGATCATCGACTATGTGGAGAAAAATTCCCCGCCGGGCACGGGAGTCTTCGTGTGGGGCACAGCCCCTCTCATTTATTTTCTAACGCAACGTCCGAACGCCAGCCGCTTTGTCTCAAACCTTGCGCTGGTTTCCCCCTGGGGACCCGAGCGCTGGCGGGAGGAACTAATCGGGGAGTTGAATCGGAGGCCGCCGCGTTTCATCATCGTGGCGCGTCATGACGAAATGCCCCTCGTGACCCTCACATATGCTGATTCCGAGCAATGCCTGAGCAAATACCCCGCCTTGGCTTCGTTCATCGCGGGTCGTTACGAGTCCGTCAAGAATCTGGACGATTTCGAGGTCTATCGCCTCAAGCGACTATGAATTCAGCAAAGCTGCGAGAGTGACTCGATGGGGCGCACTGATCTTGGGCGCCATCGCTGCGAGCACACCGTAAGACAGGTTTCCAAGCCGATGAGGGATGAATCCGAACCAATGCATCCCCGCTCCCGCCCCTGGTTGTTCGCGGGCCTCGCGGTGGTTTTTCTGCGCGCCCTCCCTAACCTGCGCTATCCCCTCCACACTGACCAGGCCACTTACTGCGTGATTGGCCAAGGATTGCTTCACGGCCAACTGCTTTACCGTGATCTTTGGGACAACAAGCCGCCGGGGATTTTCTATATCTACGCCCTGATCGTGAAAATCTTCGGACCTGTTATGTGGTGCGTGGGTGTAGTGGATATTCTTTGGCTACTGGTTATCTCGGTCTGCATCTTCTACTTTACACGCCGCGTCCTAGGCACGCCCACGGCGGTCTTGGCGATGGTTTTCAACGCTGTGCGGCATTGCCAGATGGGGTACATCAACGCTGCACAACCGGAAGCATTCCTGATGCTCTGTGTATTCGCCGCATGGTTCCTGCTATGGCCGGGGGGACATTGGCGCGCGCCCCGTTGCCTGGCAGCCGGTCTCGCTTTGGGCGGGGCGTTCTGGCTGAAATACAACGCCGTGGCTTTTTTCCCCTTCCTTGCCATTCTGCCCTTTCTGGACTTGCGGGAGTTGGGCGGACCATCGAGCCGGGTCCGGCTCGTGGTGCCTGGGCGAGACTGGCTCGGGCGGATGCTGATCGTCGGCGCGGGTTTTGTTCTGGTGGTCGGGGGGGGGCTGGCGTATTTCCGCCTGGCGGGCGCATGGTCCGCCCTCAAAGAAGTCCAGTTTGAAGTGCTGCCCCGCTACGGCGCTATGGCTTTCGGAATAACTACCAACAACTTTGTGGTGTGGGCCCTGCGCCAGACCCAAAATCAGTTGGGAATCTGGAGTGAAGGCGTGGCAGCCCTCACTCTGCTGATCGCCTGGAGGCGCCGGGAGCTGAGCGCGCTTGCCCCGGCGGCATTGCTGGCCCTCGCCGGGTACCTTTCGGTGGCGATGCAGATCCGATTTCACCATTGGTATTACTACGAAACATGTTATCCCTTTTTCTCGATATTCTGGGCATATGTCGCGGTGAAGACTTACGAGGGATTCCAGTTTCTCCGGCGCGTCCTCGCCCAACGCGGTTTGATCCTGGCGCGGAGTCTGTTGTGGGTGGTGCTGGTGGGTCTTGCGGCGTCGCTGCTGCCGGAAGAGGGTGTGCGCGTGGTGCAGCAGTACGGGTTCCTGAGGGACTGGTGGCGCAATCCCGAGCTTTCCTACATGGTTTACTGGTGGCAACTCCCCCTCGAGAGACTTTCGGGGCAGCTTCATGTCATCGACTTCCTGAAAGAGCATTCCGCGCCGGATGATGAAGTGTACGTTTGGGCAACGGCTCCCCTCATCAGCTTCCTGAGCCAGCGAAGAAGCCCCTCTCGGTTCGTTTCCAACCTGGCCTTGATCTCGCTATGGGGGCCCGATCGCTGGCGGCAGGAACTCGCGAGCACCCTGGAGAAGAAACGCCCGCGCTATATTGTGGTGGCGCGCGATGATGCAATGCCGGGAATTACCTTTACCGGGCTGGACTCAGAACAGTATCTGCGTGTATACCCCGCGCTGGCAGAGGTTTTACATAGCCACTACCGGCCCGACGTCGACTTCGGGGACTTTCAGATTTACCGCTTAAAGTAGAGGGCTATGAGGGTTGCCAGGGTGGCGAGCGAAAGGGTCAGACCGAGCCGCAGCCCTCGCTGGCGATAGTCAAAACGGATATCGTGAGGGCCGGCCCCGGCGTAGACGGCGCGAAAAATCTGGTTGGCACGGAGCACGGGCGCCGGGCGGCCGTCGAGGGTCGCTTGCCAATCGGGATCGTACCGATCCAGCAGGACGACGTAAGCGGGGCGCGTGACTTGCGCCCGAAGGGTGACGGAGTTGGGATCGCGATGCACGATTTCCACTTGCCCGGCGGGCGCGCCGCCGCTCACCGCAGGCGATGAATCTGCCGCGGCGGCGAGGATGACCGTGCTGAGCGCGTCAAAATCCGGTGAGGCCAGGTGGTCCAAGGTCTCCTCGGAATTCGTCGAGAACAGGGAATTCCCCGCCACGTAGGCCCGGGGTACAAAGCACAAATCCTCATACAAGCGGCTGGGCATGGGTGAGCCATTGAAGACGTTGCCGAGGGAGTGGGTGGCGGCGGAATCAGCGGGCGTGGGGCGAATAATGTATTTCACATTCGTACGTCCCAAGAGACAATCGACGTGCAGGGGGTCAATGACGTGGCGATCCTGATAGATTTCAATGTCGTAGAGATAAGGCGGGAGCGAGCGCTCCAAATCCAGGTTGATGCTTCCCTCCACTTGGTTCAGCATGGAGCCGGTGGCGAGTTGCAACCGGGCTTGGAAGGCTCCTTGCGCCATGGGCCCGAAGTTGGCCACTTCCGGGATCGACTCTAGATTGACGTAGGTTTGCAGATTCTTGATGTCGGGCGTTTGTACAATGGGCCAAAAGGAAGCGACGCGATAGGTTCCGGGCGGGTCCTTGAATTTCTCCAACGCCGGGGGGCGGTAGGTGAAGAAAGTCTTCGGTACCGTTGGGTTTGCGCCCGAATTTGCCGCCACCAGTTGGCCTATTGCCAGCAGCGCGAAAGCATACAATCCCGAGCGCGCCCAGGATTTCCCTTGTTCCAGTCCATAGGCCAAGACTAATCCGCCCAAGCAGAATCCGGCAAGGCCGGGAAGTTGATAGCGAAGCATGGTGATGAGAAAATCCGGCATCTGGTGAAGGTTGAAAGGCGTTTCCCGGAGCGTACTCAGCACCCACCGGGTGGGCGACATAATGAGCGCAGGCCGCAGCCAAGCTACGGCCAGGACTGCGACGATACAAGCGAGGAATAATTTAAGAGGCATTAGCAGACGGCGGCCCTGCGTTTTCCACGGCAAAGCCGGTGAGCGCAAAGCGTCAAACCCCCACCCCGCCAGAATCGCCAGAAGAAACGTAACGAGGACCAGGAGCTTGACGGGATAGCGCACTACGGCGAGCGGCGGGAAGAGCAGATAGGCCAGAGCAAAGACCGGCGTAAAGTGGCCGAAGGAAAGCAGCAAGAAAACTCCGGCCGCGCCAGCCACGAAGTTGCGCCGGCGCTCCCGCCCCAGCGCCCATCCGGCCAGCGCGCAGAAGATCGGCACGAAGCCAATAAAGACGGAAAGAAAATAAGGGAGATTCGAGTCTGACATCAACCAGAGCCAGCCGGTAGGCGCGGCCATGCCGGAGCCAAAGAAATTCGGCACGATCATTTCCGGCAAAGAAAATGGATTCACCGCCCAGTTGGCGGTCTCGCGAAAGCGCAGGCCCTGCACGCCGCGGCGCGATTGGCTCAGCAGGTTGGAGGCAGGCAGGAGTTGCGCCGCGCAAAGCAGCATCATTCCCGCCCCCACCAGGAAGAAAATCGCGAGCAGGCGGAAATTGGGCTTCGACCAGAGTTGCCTCCAAGCCCCGCGGCGATAGAAAGCATAAGCGCAGCAAAGGCCAAAGGTCGCCAACATGGTCAGCGGTTCACCGGCCAGCCACTGGAACGAGAAGATCACGATGAGCAGAATCCACGGACGCAGCCGCGGGCTGGCCAGAGCCCGGTCGGTTGCGAGCAGTGCCCAGGGAATCCAGGCAGCGCAGGCCGACTCATTGTAAAGATCGCCGAGGGAAAGCACCGGCCCGCTAAACATGAAGACCAAAGCCGCAAAAAAAGCTCCCTCATAGGTCTGCCCCCACGAGCGCGCCAGCACATAAACACCGATTCCCGCCAAGGCAAAATGCACCAGGAAGTGCATCGTGAAAGCGATATCGATGGGAAGGAGAACGATGAGAAGTGTGAATGGATAGAAGAAAAGGAGATTGGGATTTGCCAGCACCGGCTGGCCGTAATTCAAATAGGGGTTCCAGTAGGGAAGAAAACCCTGACGGCAAAGATCGTGGATGAAGCGCGCGCTGGGAAAGGTGTAATTGTAAACGTCCCGGTAGAAGAACATTGCGGAGGTAAAAACGACCTTCCAAAACATGCCCAACAAGCACGCAACGAGCAGCCCCACCGCTACGAGGTCAGCGCGAGTCAACCGGAAGGGGTTCACCGCTCCGGCTTGGGTTCCCGGTGAAACGTCGGAATGGATTGGCATCATGTCGATATGAACTGCGAGAGTCTAATATAGCACCGCAATAGAAAGTTCGAGGTCCGAGGGTCAGAGGGGGAACAGGGAAAACCTGGGTGCACAGCATTGGGGTTACTGCGCATCGTAGGGAAGGCTCTTAAGCAATTCTTTGTCAGGATCCCGGTCGCGCGATTGGAAAGTCTCCGGGTTTGGTGGGAAAAGGGATTGAGGTGCTCCGACTCCCCGGGGAAGGAGCGGTCCCCCGGGGAGTGGTGGAGTCGATTTGAGGGCCTCCAGGGCCGGCGAAAAATTGGGTCCGGAAAGTGCCACCAGGTAGCCGGGGTCGCGCCAGGGCCGGTAGGACCTTTCGACAATCGAAAGCAGACTTTCCTTGAGGTGTTCCAAAAGGGCTTGGTTTTCCGGCAACTCGGCGACGTCCTGCTGTTCCAAGGGGTCTGTGGGCCAATGATAAAGGCGGCTGCGTTGATAACCCGGCCGGTAAATGAGCTGCCACTCCCGCGTGGTAATGCTGATCATGCCCTTGGGGGCGTGCGAGGTGACGTTATCCAGGACTTCCGAGAGGGTGGGTTCATCCGGCGTCCTCGGCATGTAACCAGGACTCCACATGCGGGCCAGGCTGGTGCGGCGGAGAACCGCCTCCTTCACCCCAGCAAATTCCAGCGCCGTCGAGAAGATCTGCCGCGTTCTGGCGATGTCCGTGACCCGGACGCTGGCAGGGATTCCCGGGCCGGCGACAATCAGCGGTACGTGCAAGACCTCACGATAGAGGTTCAAGCCATGCGAATAAGTGTCATGCTCGCCAAAAGCCTCCCCGTGGTCGGAGGTGATGATGACGTAAGTATTGGACCACTCAGGAGATCGCTCCAGAAAGCGCAGCAGCTCTCCCGCTTGGCTATCGACATAGTTCAGGGAGTTGTCGTAAGCGGCGATCAAGCCTTCGCGCTCGGCGGGCGGAAGATAAAAGCGACACAACTCGGACGACAGCAGCAAATGTTTGGCGTCCGGGGAAGCGTGCCCGTAAAGATGATCGTAGGGGGAAGGAACTTCGTAAGGCTCATGGGCATCGTTGTAATTGAGGAAGAGGAAAAAGGGGCGGTCGGGGCGGCGATCGAGCCAGCGGTAAACTTCCTCGTTGAGTTGGTGGGCGGTGAACTGGTTAAAGCGGCTGCGGTGGAACCACTCCTCGCTATAAGGTTCAATGACATCACGTCCGAGGCGCGTAGCATCCAAGCTGTAACCCATCGTGCCGGTGCTGTCGAGGTAAGTTTCAAAGCCCCGGCCCACTCCCCAGGGAATGATGCCGTAATAGGGATTGGCATTGAACCCAGCCGTCTCGTAGCCGCCCGAACGAAGGATTTCCGCCAAGGTCCGAGGTTCTGAAGCCCTATTCGTGCCGGCGCCGTGCTGGTGGGGCAAAAGGCTGGTAAACATGGAAAACATTGAGGGCAGCGTCCAGGACGATGCGGAGATGGCATTTTCGAATAGCACCCCGCGCCGGGCAAATTGATCGATGTTGGGCGTGGTATTCCGAGAGTACCCATAAGAAGAAAAATGGTCAGCGCGCGCGGTGTCCACCACGATCAGGACGATGTTGGGGGATTGCGGTGTTCCTGTCGTGGCGTGAGCGGTAGAGACAGCCAAGTGATCCGGGAAGTGACTAATTCCCACGACGACCGCCAGCGTGGCCATCGAGCTAAGGACTACCCCCGACCAAATTCGCTGCGGCACATCCGCCAAGAAGCCCAACGGAGAGTTAGGCTTCCTGGTGGCCCACAGAGCTGCCAGGGTCCATGCGAAAACTCCTGAGAACAGGTTGACGGGCCTGATGACATGTTGGAGCACAGTAGCCGTTTGAGAGAATCGTAGTGCTAGCGCCAAATAGCCGCCGGTCAAACCGGCTAAGCTGGCAATAATCACCATTCCCAAGAAGCGGGATCTCGGTAAGGCAGCCAGGAAACCCGCCAGTAGGCCGAGCAATCCAAAGGCCACCGAGGTCATGAGAGGAGCAAAGAACCAGATGGAGGGCGGGAGAGGCAAAGCTCTGGAGCGCAGAAATCCGGCTTCAATCAGTCCGAGAACGGTCCCGGTGCTTGCTCCCAGCAATCCCACCCTGCCAATAATTGTCTGCCATTTTGGGTGGTTAGTTGCCATTTTCTGTCGCCTGCAATGCCCTAAAACCTTGCGGAGCTTTCGGGACCCAGCACCAACGGCTTCTAGGAACCCGTGGAAGATAAGAGTTACTAAACTCAAAACCAATAACTTACATGCATAGGCTTTTTGCGAAGTTAGAAGTTATTGGTTCTCCATTAGGCCAAACTTATCTCCGACCGGCTCCTGGCACAGACGTACCGTGCAAATGAAGGACCAACTTCTCCCCATGTGCTTTCTACTTTTGAATGACTCGTCGAGAAGGACACCTATACAACGTCCGCAGCTTTCGGAATGATAGACGGCACGGGGTGCAAAAGGTTACATCATGTTTTGAACACTCTGTCGGGTATCAAACATATCACGAACATTATAATTCGCCAATACCAGAGGAATGTAAGCCAAAGTTTACATCCGGAGTTTCTTATATAGTCCTTCGGGAATCAAACACACGATCAACATTATGATTCGCCAAAACCAGGGAACGTAGACCACGTTCTTTCGGCGCTTCACGGCATAGTAAATGTCCCGCGCCACGGCTTCGGGTGAAGCGACCAGCGGCAACTTCGCCCCTCCAAATACCATGCGCGTGTCGACATAACCGGGTTTCACGGTGGTGACCTGGACACCGCTGTGGTAAAGCCGATTGCGCAGCCCCTGAAGATAAGTAGCCAGTCCACCCTTGGCGGACCCGTAGAGGTAGTTGCTCTGACGGCCGCGGTCACCGGCAACCGAAGAGAGGGCGCAGATAAACCCCATGCGCTTCCGCTCAAAATGGTTGGCCAGGACATTAAGAGCAAGCGCGGAGCCGGTGAAGTTCGTGTCCAGAATCCGGCGCGCTTCGTTCAAATCTTTTCGTGCCGTTTCGGGATCTCCCAGGTAGCCGGTGCAGAGAACAGCGCCCTCCAGTGAATCACCGGCAAGAGCGATGCACGCGGCGAGCCCCGATTCCAGGATATCGAAGTCCAGCACATCGACTCTCGCAGCGCCGGCGCTCACGTTATGGCGCAGGCTCAGGTCGGCAGCGAGATATTGCAATTCTTCCAGGTCGCGGCCGGCGAGAATGAGGTCATGCTGATGCGAGGCAAATTCCGCCGCCAAGGCACGGCCGATGCCGGCATTGGCGCCCAGGATTAGGACCGTCGGCACAACAATACCTCGTCAGTTGCCGATTTTCGATTGCCGATTGCCGATTGAAATGCTTCAAATTCACCACCCCAAATCGGCAATCGAAAATCGTCAATCGACAATTCTAAGCCTCCGAGCGAGAGATGAAGATAACAATCTCCTCGGGTCCAATTTCCGCTGGAGGGCCCGGAAAGATTCGAGCTTGGGGTACATGGCGGCAAAATCCTCGGCACGGAGCACGGCATCTTTCGCCAAATAGATTCGTCCTCCATAATCCAGGGTCATCCGGTCGAGCTCGTGGAGAAAGGGAACGAGCCCACGGGCGACGGGAATATCCAGGGCCAAAGTATAACCGCGCATTGGGAAAGAAAGCAGACCCTTCCCGGCATCGCCGAAGCGTTTCACGACGGCCAAGAACGATGCACGTCCGGAGCGCGCTAACCGGTCAAGGATTTTACGAAGGCCCGCACGGCCGCTCTCCTGGGGAAGGGCGATCTGATATTGGACAAAACCCCGCTTGCCATACATTCGGTTCCAATGGTTGATGGCGTCGAGCGGATAAAAGAACTTTTCAAAGCTTATCAGTCGCTGCGGTGCGGTGCGGTGAACGGCGTAGTAGGCAGTGTTGAATGCCTTCACCGTCAGCCGGTTCAAAGTCCCCGAAGGGAAGTCCATGAACAGGTTCCATTTGGGACGGGTTGGGACAGTTGGATCATTCCCGATTCCGGATTGCGATTTCCGCAGCCGTGCGGGTAACTCGCCCTTCGCCGCGTGATTACCCCGCATCAGAACGCCGCGCCCCATGATTTCGCATGTGGCGAGGGCGTCGATCCACGCCACCGAGTACTCATAGCGCTCATCGGAGGCTTCCATCGTCGCCAAGGCGTCTTCGAGATTCGCAGCTTGGTAATAGTCCACGAAGACAAAGGCCGAATCGACCCGCCGCAGCCGCAGCCGCGCGCTCAGGATGACCCCCGTCAGGCCCATGCCACCCACCGTCGCCCAAAAAATTTCGGGATGGGCGGCCGGGGAGCAGAGCAGAACTTCGCCAGTGGGTGTAAGCAGCCGGAAATCCAGAACGAAGTTGGAAAAGGACCCATCTTTATGATGGTTCTTGCCATGAATGTCTGCGGCGATGGCACCGCCCACGGTCACATACTTTGTCCCCGGCGTCACGGGCAGAAACCAACCGGGGATATATTGAATGATCTCGGCGAGGCTTACGCCGCCTTCGCATTCGAGCACGCCGGAGGAATTATCGAAGGAGAGAAACCGGTTCAGCAGGACGTGCCAGATCACGCCGGCATTTTCGTTCAGAGCAGCGTCGCCGTAACTGCGCCCCAGGCCGCGAGGAATGTAAGAGGGTTGCAGGCCCGACGCCAGGGTGGCTGCCACCTCGCTACGCTTCTCCGGCCGAAAAAGGTGGCAAGATTCCACCGGGTAGCGGCCCCAGCCGGATAGCGATTTGGTTACGAAGCTTGGTTTCATGCAGCGACTGATAACTGATGACTGACCGCTAAAGATAAATGATCAAAATGACGGAGGCCGCCCATAAAAGCACATCTGAAAGCAATACCGGGTCCGTGAATAAGGACCGCGTGGGATTTCCTCCCTGCTCACCATGGTGGATGAGGTGGAGATAACGGAAGATACCAAACAAGACGAACGGGATGGTCATCTCCAGCCGTTTGCCGGGGAATTTGCTCTGCACATCCGGCGACAGGGTGTAGAGCGCGTAGGAAACCACCGTCGAAGCGGTGACGACGCTGATGAGCTGGTCGAGAAAATACGGCGAGTAGTCCGCCAGGATCGCCCGGTGGTTAGGGGCATTGTCGCCCAGCAGCACCAGCTCATGGCGGCGTTTGCTGAGGGCAATGAAAAGCGCCAGCAGCGTCGTGCACACGATCAGCCATGGGGAAATAGCCACGCGAATTACCAGCCCGCCGGCAACCACGCGAAATAAGAAGCCCGCCGCCACAATGAACACATCCAGGAGAAAAACGTGCTTCAGGAAAGCGGAATAGAGAACATTGAGCACGAGGTATGCCACGACGATTGCAAAGAAGCCGGTGTTAAGCCTCCAGGCCGCGATCAGACCACTGCCGCCCAAGATCGCCCCAACGATTGCCGCCGTCGTGGGGCTGAGCCAGCCGGAAGCGATGGGTCTGAGCTTTTTGGTGGGATGATGGCGGTCTTCCGAGGCATCGAGAATATCATTAAGGATGTACATGGCGCTGGACACCAGGCAGAACACCAGGGCGGCCAGCAGGACTTGCCGGCAACGGTCCCAGCGCGTGAGGCTCTGGGAAAAAATGAGGGCCGCAAAAATGAACCCATTTTTGACCCACTGCTGCGGGCGCAGCGTTTCAACCAGGGCTCGAAGCGTGGAGGTGCGGGGGCGCGCTGCGCTCTCAATGGATAACGATGTTTTGAGGGAGCCCGTATTTGCACCTTGCTCACCGGACATCATCACAACTCCGCCATGAAGGGGAACTCTTGCGCTACGAGGCTGGAGGGGTCAGCGCGAAGCTGCTCAAATTCGCGCTCGGAATACACCACTGTGTCCGTCGGGATCGAAGCGGTGAAAATCTGGTAGGCGCTGCGGCTCCGGACAAAATCGGGAAATTCTGTGCGCACAACGACCATCAAGTCTGCATCGCTGTCTGCCGTCCAGTTCCCCTTAACCAAGGAACCAAACAAGTAAACCTTGACCACCTCCGGGTGCACGCGCTTGGCTTCCGCGGCGGCGTTGCGCAAGTCAAGGAGAACTCGGTCAAGGTCGATGAATCTGACTTCTACAGAACTCCAGGATTCGTTGCGCATGATCAAGAAATTCCTGACTCTCTGTTGCATTAAAATAATCCGCTGGACGCCCGGAAGCAAACCCGTTGGGGTAACGGGAAGTGACGTAGACTTTGTCCAGCGCTTGGGCACCCTGGAGTACCTCTTGGCTAACTCTGACGGGGGGCGGGAGACTTCGCAGAATCTCCGTAATGGAGTGCCCCCGTACGGCTCCCCTGAGCGCTTGGACCAGAGCTTTCACGGCTTTTTCAGCACTTTGCTGAGCAATGAAGGCTGCCCATTCGTGATGCCCTGTTGAGGCGGCCGTTTTCCCGAAATCCAGGTCTCTTTCCGCCTGCTCGAACCAGTCTTTTGATCGATCCACGGGTCCGCTCCAAGCTCAGTCTATCACGGAAATTGACGCTCCTCCTCTGCCTGAGTATAATCACATCACAAGGAACGCACGAACTTAAAATTCACTCAGGGGAGATGGGACCATGAGCAACCGCAAGGTGATGTGTATTTTATGCCTCTTCTGTATTTCAATCACCGCTCCCCTGAAAGCCGCCGATCCCCCTGATTGGTTGAATCCTCGTAAGGCTTTTTCGCGCACGCCGTTTGGAGCGGAACTTGAAATCTATTCGGGTGGGATCACGGGAAAGAGCATTGGCGCGGCTTACGACTCGGTAACCAAAGGCGATTATGGGGTGCGCCTCACCTTTGGGTTTATGAAAGCCTTCAATTTTAGTATGGGTTACATGTACAGCAATCAGACCCGCACGCTGACCGCCGCGGTTCCCGCCAGCAACGGACTTCCTGCCGGCACGGCTCTGATGCAGGCTGGAAATCTGAACCTGGCTTATGGCAACGGAGAATTCAGCCTCGCGAGGTTTGGCCGCAGCACTTGGTACCTGAGCCCTGGGGTGGGCGTTGCCCGGAATGGCGCGCGTGACATGACTTTCGTGACACCCCTGGGTTCCGCCTCCGGACCCATCCTTCCCGGAACGGCAGTCTCCTTCAACCTGGGCACAGGAGTGAAGATCTTCCCCACGAAGCATGTCGGATTCCGCATTGACGCTCGTGATTATGTTTCCGGGGGAGGAACCGGGAACCTCAGCGCCAGTCTAAGTCTTCCTCCGCAAGTCGCCGCGCTGTGTAAAACGGGCTGCACGACCTTCAACCCGGCGCCACTTTTCGGGTTGATTCCAGTCCAGAACAATATCGTCTTCACCCTGGGGTTGATCTTCAAGATCAAGTAGGAATACGGGTCAATCAGGGAATCATCCATCCCAACCAGTAAGCTTGCGCCAAGGCGATCAGGCTCAGCAGCAGCGCCAGCAGCAAACTATGGCCGAGAGTGGAGCGCGCCACGTCGCCCTCATGCCCCACCAAGCCGACGGTTGTAACTCCCACCGCTATATTCTGCGGGGAGATCATCTTCCCGGTGACTGCCCCGGAAGAATTGGTGGCGGCCAACAGGATGGGGCTTACGCCGATCTGATGGGCGGCGGCCACTTGCAGATTTCCGAAGAGGAGGTTGCTGGCGGTATCGCTGCCGCTCAAGAAACAGGCGATCCAGCCCAGAAACCCGCTGACCAAGGGGAAGAGTTTTCCCATCCCTGCCAAGGCCGCGCCCAGCGTGTAGGCCATCCCGGAGTAGTTGTAAAGATACGCCAAGGCCACAATGAGCCCCACGGTCAACCCGGGCATGCGGAGCTGGCGCAGTGTTTTCATTCCGGAATTCGCCACAACCCCCGGCGAGGTGCGGAAAAACAGGGCAGTCAGCAAGATCGCCGTCAGGGCCGCGGTGCCCGCCGCCAAGGGCTGAAAGGGGAAGACGGCGGCATAAGGTTTTTGATAGAGCGTGATGAAGACCGCGTTGTGCAGATGGGGGACAAGCAGGTTCTTCTGGCCGACGGCGAAAAGGTGGAAGTAAGACCAGAAAATCATGACCGCCGCCAACAGCACCCAGGGCGCCCAGGCGGCAAGTGATTGCCCCGTGGTCAGGCCCGCTTCCGGAGTGGGTGAAATCTCGACTCCCGCCGGGCTCGCGGCCGCTGGCGATGACGTGGGCTTCCGAACCCGAATAAGCCCAACCACACAGGTGGTGGATAATATTGCCGCGACGATGTCCGCCGCGTAAGGTCCCCAGAAATTCGAGCAAGCGAATTGAGCCAGCGCGAAGCTTGCGCCGCCTACCAGGGCAATCGGCCATGCCCGCTTCAATCCCTTACCACCCGCGACAACCAAAACGAGGTAGGCCGGCAGGATCAGGGAGAGAAAGGGAAGCTGCCGCCCCACCATCGCGGAAAGCTTCATCAGGTTGAGGCCGGTTACCCCGGCCAATGCGACGATGGGGATTCCTAGGCTACCGAATGCCACCGGTGTGGTGTTGGCGATCAGAGCCAGGGTGACAGCTTGGCGCGGCTTGAAGCCCAGGCCCAGCAGCAGAAAGCCCGCCACCGCGACGGGGGCGCCAAATCCACAGGTGCCTTCCAGCAGCGCCCCGAAACAGAACGCTACCAAGATGACTTGAACGCAGGGGTCGCCGGAAGCGTGTTTACTCATCCACCGGCGCAGCAAATCAAAATTGCCAGTGTCGACGGAAAGATTGTAGAGCCACAGCGCTGCAAAGACGATCCAGAGGATCGGCCAGACGGCATAAGCAAGCCCATACAATCCGCTTAAACCTGCCAAAGGCAGAGGCATGCCCCACACTAAAATGGCCAGGAGAAACGCCGTCACCAAGCCGAGCGCGGCTGACAACGCTCCGCTCTTACGCAGCCCACCCATAAAGATTAGGACCACGGCCAGCGGCAGGGTGGCGATGAGCGCGGAAATCCCGAGACTGTGCACTGGCGCCAGTGGCTGAGGCCACAAAAACGCCAGGTCGACCGAGGGACGAGTGACAAGTGACGAGCGAAGAGCAAAAAGGTGGCTTGCGCATTGCCCAGCTCTAAGGTCGGGAGAAAACAAAGAAGCGGTCAGCATGTGTCGTCCTTGAGTGAATTTCTCAGACTGCCTACTGACTATTGATTTCAGCCATTTCCTGCCTGGTAAAGCCGACAAGCTCCGGCTCGATGGCGATGGCCATGCCGGTTCGCGCCCGCACCGTTTTCCTGACGTGCTGGGCCAGTGCGATCACGTCTTGGGCCGTCGCGCCCCCCAGGTTGAGCAGCACCAGCGGCTGGGTCTCATTCACCTGCGCGCCGCCGATTCGATCCCCCTTGAGGCCGCAGATTTCGATCAAGAAAACCGTGGGAATCTTGATCTGATTCGCCGAGGGGAACCGCTTCCGTATCTCTTCCAGCCGCGCCAGTTCGCGTGGCGGAAAGTTGCGCCGAAGCATCTCGCGCAACGCCTCGTATTCGGTTTCGCGGAGCGACAAATTCTTGAAAAATGAGCCGGCATTCCCGCCTCGCTCCTCGCGTGGAAATGGAAATTTCCGGTCGCGGATTGAGATAATCGCCTGGCGAATTTCGGTGAGCGAGGGATCTTTCGTGCCGCGCTCCTGGAAAAAAGTCCGCAAGTCGGGATAATCAAGCTGGGGGCGCCCGTGCTTGGTGAGGCGGAGCGTAAGCCCCAAAATGATCAGTTTGCCCCGCGCGGTCGTGTTGAAGATGCTGCGCCGGTAGCCAAATTCACAATCCGCACGGCTGAGAACGCGGGGCGCGCCGGTCGAGATCTCAATCACCCGCGCCGACTGTACGACGTCGCTCGCCTGCTGGCCATACGCGCCGATGTTTTGCACCAGCGCTGCTCCCGCTTGTCCGGGAATGTGGGAGAGGTTTTCAATTCCCCACCAATTGCGCTCCACGGTCTTTTGCACCAATTCATCCCAAGTTTCTCCGGCGCTCACTTCCAGGATCAGCGCCTCGGCGTCTTCCTGCCGGATTTCGATTCCACGGCAAGCCTGATGCACCACCACGCCCTCAAAGCCTGCGTCACTCACCAGGATGTTGCTGCCTCCTCCGAGGACGAAAAGCGGAAGGGAATTCTCGCCGGCCAGCGCCAAGACCCAACGGAATTCCTCCGCGGAAGCGGCACGGGCGAAATACCGCGCGGGTCCGCCGATCTTGAACGTCGTATAGGGCTTCAGCGGTTCCGCCTCTGTGATGAGCAAGCCCTTGGTGCCAGATTGGGAGGGCATAACAAGCGATTGTAACAGGTCACTTCAATCCCGACACTAACGTCAGGCTGCCGCAGAGCGAAGCGTCTGCCTCTCTCTGCTTGAACCACGGCTTTCTTCAATCGAAAATCGCAAATCCAAAATCCAAAATGGATTAATGGACTCGCCGCTCCTGGCCCTTCCAATATTTTTCGCGCAGGACCTTTTTCAGAATTTTCCCCGTGCCACCTCTCGGCAGCGTGTCAATAAATTCCAGGGATTTGGGAATCTTGAATCCCGCCAGATGCTTTCGGCAATGGTCCAGGATTTCGGCTTCGCTGGCTTGGCGGCCCGCCTTCAGGATGAGGATGGCCTTCGGGACCTCTCCCCATTGCTGGTCCGGAATGGCGATGACCGCGCATTCCAGGACGGCGGGGTGCTGGTAAAGCACGCGCTCAATTTCCGCCGAGGCCACGTTCTCGCCGCCGGTCAGGATCATGTCCTTGGCCCGATCGACAATGAGGACGTAACCTTCCTCGTCGATCGTGGCCAGGTCCCCGGTGTGAAACCAGCCGTCGCGAAGGGCGTCGGCGGTGGCTTCCGGTTGACGCCAGTAACCTTCCATCACTACGTCACCGCGCACCACGACTTCGCCCACCTGCTGGCCGTCAGCCGCCACGTCACGCCCATCGAGATCGACCACGCGAATTTCGCTGCCCGCCAGAGCGTAGCCTGCCGTTGCCTTGCGATGGAGGTCCTCCTCCTCGGGGTCCTCCGCAAGGTGCTCCTTGATGCGGGCGAGGGAGATGACGGGCGACGTTTCCGTCAGACCGTAGCCTCCCATGGCAGTACAACCGGGGAGTTTTTTCTCCACTTCATGAATGAGGGCGGTGTTGGCGGGCGCGCCACCCATCATGACTTCGCGCACGCTGCTTAAGTTGTAGCGGGAAAAATCCGGATGATTCAGCAGCGCGATGGCCATGGCGGGCACCATTTGCAACCGCGTGACGCCCTCACGCTGGACAAGATCGAGGACCGTCAGGGGGTCAAACTTTCGCAGTATGATATGCCGCCCGCCCAACAGAGTGAAGATGTGGGGCGCGCCCCAACTGTTCACGTGGAAGAGCGGCACCGTGTAAAGGTGCACATCGCGATCAGAGCCCTTCAGGCCTATGGTGGTGTAAAAGGCGTGCAGGTAAAGGTTCCGGTGTGTGAGCATGACGCCCTTGGGATACGCTGTCGTGCCACTGGTGTAAAAAAGTTCGGCCACGGAGTTTTCATCGATCTCGCGGAAATCGATGTAGGCAGGCTCCGCGGCCGCCAGCAACTGGTCATAGAACTTTTCCAGCGCCCAGGCCGGCTTTGCATCACGCAAAGAGATGTAGTGCTCGACGGATTGCACGTGCGGCCGCAGAGCCTCCACCAACGGGATGAATTCGGGATCGAAGCAGAGTACGCGCGGAGCGGCGTCATTCAAAATGTAAGTCAACTCTTCCGGGCTCAGGCGGATGTTCATCGCCAGCAGGATGGCGCCGATCTGTGGAACCCCGTAGTAGGCCTCCAGCAGGCGATGGCAATTGAAGCTCAGGTAAGCAACGCGGTCGCCTTTGCGCACCCCCAGATGCAGGAGCGCGGCAGAAAGCCGGTCAGCGCGCTCGTTGAACTCGCGATAAGTGAAGCGATCCTCGCCGCACACGACGCCGACTTTGCGGCCGAACAGCCGTGCCGCGTGCCGCTTCAAGCGGACTGGTGTTAAGGGGAGCAGCATTTTCACCTCGCGCCCTTTTTTGGAGTTAAGCCCTGGAATATACCACAGGTCCTGCGGACGTAGCGCATCCTCCCCGCTGCGGAACGGGCGTCCGAAGGTGTGAAAAAATAGACGGTTTCATCCATCAACCGACGGACAAAGATCGCAAAGAATAATTGCTTTGTTTCCTTTGCGCCTCCGCGCCTTGGTCCGTCAGCCGACGGGTGAGGTGTTTTTTGCACTTACAGGAGTTTTTTCACAGCTTCTCCCGCCCGTGTCCGGACTTTCCACATTTCTGTCTGGGTTCTCCTTTCATCGTAAATTCACCCTGCCCTGCCCAACCGCACGCCGATGGCGTGCTCACGCACTCGACGCGCTTGGAAATATGCGCGCCACTGGGGGTAAGAGCCATCCGCAGGCAGAAACACCTGTGCGGGACCAGTCCAACGTAATGCCGTATGGCCAGCGGCGCGCAATTCGGGGGTAAGACCGTGTCTCGGCCACGTGACGCCATGGGTATATTTCATGAAAGGTTTTTGGTGAAACGCACTGTACGCCTCGCTCCTGCCCCACGTGACGCCGCCCCCCAACTGTGGTATAAAACGACCAGGAGGGGATAAGAGTATGGCAGCACTCGATTGGTCCCAATGCCCCGCCGTGGAGAGCATCCCCGGCAAACGTAGCGGCGCATGGGTGTTCCGGGATACGCGGACGCCGGTTTCCGTGGTCTTTGACAATCTGGAAGCAGGAGCATCGATCAGGGAGATCATGGAGTGGTTTCATTTGTCCCACGAACAGGTCGTGGCCGTGATCGAATTTGCGGCGCGCAGTCTTGACGCGCTACCGGTCCAGCCTGCCACCCCTAGGGCCGATGCTCATCCTCTTTGATAACGGTACTCCCGCCCCGCTCCGGTATGCGCTCACCGACCATGTGGTGGTTGAAGCCTTCGAACGGGGATGGGACCGGCTTCTTAATGGTGAACTGATAGCGGCTGCTGAGGCGGCAGGCTTCGACGTTTTGCTAACCACGGACAAGAACATGCGTTACCAGCAAAACCTGAAGGGCCGAAAGCTCGCGTTCGTGATTCTCGGCAATCAGCAATGGCCCACTTTGCGCCGTTATGTTGAAAGAGTGGTGGCCGCTGTGAATGCGGCGACTCCCGGCAGCTATACCGAAGTGGATATACCGTTCAATTAAAACCCCGGCAAGTACGAGGTTCATAGCCTGCCCACCCGCTGGGGACGGAGTCCGCACCGCGCCAGGCTAGTTTGGAGCTCCGAAAATATAGAAACTCCAGGCACCCCGATAAATCGGGGTCCCGCCCGTGTGGAGTCATGGCCAAGACCCCGATGCATTGGGGCAGGCCGGGCATTCCACGACCGGTGGCGCGCCGCCAAGCTCGTTCACGCTGGCTCGATCCGATACTGCACGCCGGGCTGGGTGGGAAATTGCACCACACTGCCCTTCACCGACACCGTGAGCGGCTGCTGGCGCCCTACCGGCGTGACCCGGACCTGTTTCCCCGGCCAGGGATTTTCCAGCTTGGCCGTCGCGCCTTTTTCACTGAACAGAGTCACACTTGAAACCGTTTTGCCATCGCACGCGGCGCTGAGCAGGAAGGCTCCGGCCGCGCGAAGATCACGAAAGCGCGCGCGTCCCAACCCCTGGGTGTTGGGGAACAGGCGGAGCGTGCCGGTGTAGCTCTGCATCATGCATTCATTCAGCACGGCGGGCAGCGCGAAATTCTCCGTCCACACGCCCATGGGCAGCATGAAGTCAAAAGAGAGTGAGTCACTGTAACGCCCGCCCACCTGGCGAACGCGGTCGCTGGTGATGCCATCGGGAAGGCTGCAATATCCCACCTCCCCTTTGAACCAGGCAAGGTCGAGCACGCCCAGGCGGGCGCGAATCAGGGGCTGATACACCAGGTCGTTGCCGCCTTCCAGGCGTACCACGCGGGCGGTTCGCCGGGCAATGTCCAGTTGATCTTCGCCGCGCCCCAGGCCCACCTGCTCGGCAGGGAATACGGGTGAGAGGGTAAGGGGCACGTTGTAGACGTGCTCTACCGGCGCGTCCACCACATCCAGCCAGACCTCACCGTAAGGACCTTGCGCTTTCGGATAGGGCGCCAAGCCCTCTCGGATTTCCTTCCAGCGGGCGCGCTCTTCCTGGTCTTGGCCCAACACCGAGGACGCTTCGATCATCGCATCCAGCAGGAACTGAATCAGGGCCAGGTCCAGGATGCAATCCTTATTCAGGCGATAATCGACCGTGAAACCCCAATTCTCGGAAGAGACGGTGGGGATGACGTGATATTTCCCATCGTCACCTTTCTTCACGTAGGCGGCGATGAAGCGCACAGCGGCGAGCAAGATGGGATACACATGGCGCAGATAATCCACATCGCCGGTATAAAGGTATTGCCACCAGAGGCTCTGCACGGTCCAGGGAGTCTCGCTAATCTGGAGTGCCCAGGGCGGGACAGGGTACGGCACCATCTGGCTGGGCACGGGATAAGCCGAGTGCGGAAAGTACGCGCCGGGCAGGTCGAACTTGTCCTTGGCACACTTTTCCGACATGGCCATCAGGTTCTGACAAACCTCAACGTAGGGCAGGTGCTGATCCACGTGATTGCTGGCGAACACTCCCCAGAACACCTGCTGGGTGTTGTAATCCATGTGGTAATCGCCGTGCCAGGCCGTGCCAATGCGCCCGGTGGACCAGTTGCCGAATATACCCGGCGCCACCTTGCGCTCACGCAGGCAGCAGGCCAGCCAGTACTGGTTCTGGTACCAGATTCGCTCCAGTTCTTTGTCGTCCAGTTCGACCGCCGAACGCGACCAGAACTCGCGCCAATGGGCCTGGGAGTCCTCGCGGATGCGCACGATATCCATCCCTGCCAGCCGTTCCACTTCCTTGCGCGCGTAAGAGGGCGTGTCCAGCTCTTCCTGGCTATAGGCATGATCCTGAGGGATGATGATCCAGGGATGTTGATTGCCGGCCTCCCGTTCCAGCCGTTCCAGCAGGATATCGCGCGGCGTCACCACCTTGACGCCCAGTCGCAGAGGCTGCTCGCTATGGCTCCTGAGGGATACTCTTGGCGGTCCTCCAGCTCCCCTAAGATTGCCTGCCGTCCCGCCTCCTTGCTTCAGGCGCGCCTGACTTTCCGCCAGCCCTTCGAGCTCCCAGGCGCCCGCGATCCTTCCGTGCAAGGCAAAGTTGCGGTCCTTGTCGGAGTGGGGTGGATTGGGCATCTCCGCGGTGGGGCCAATGGCCGGGAAGTACTGGAAGCAGGAAAACTCCGCGAAGGCATCGCCGGCTTTGCCATCGATTTCGGGCCGCGGCAGCAGGCTCCCGTTGGCCGGGGACGTTTCAGGCCCGAACTCACTGGTCGGCGAGGGGCGGGAACTATCGAGATCCGGGTAGTAGTCGACGGAAGAGAACAATACCGGGCCATCGGTGGATACGGAAACCAAGCCCGTCACCCAGTCCACGAAACAAGAGACTTTCACGGGGTGTGAACGGCCGGCAAGACTGGTGCAAGTGAGATCGAGAGTATACAAGCCCGTGGCAGGATCGAGTGTCTGCCTGCCCGGCGCCACCCAGCGTGGATCCCAGTGGATCCAGACCGTACCGCAAGGCCAGGGACGCGGCCACGGGCGTGCGTAAGAGGATCGGACCTTCCTCGTGTATTCCTGGAAAAAGTCAATGCGGGTCTCGAGATACAACATGTCCGGTTTGCCCAGCCGCTTGGCTTCTTCGCCGGCCCGGCCCCAGAGTTTCAGGATTTCCTGGAAAGTAAGAATGTCTTTCTCGAAATCCTCGCTGACACGAATGTCCCAGGAGTCACTCTTCCCGATGTACAGACCGAACGCGTCGGGCCGCACCACCGCGCAAACGCCGATGTCGCCATTTCCCAGGAGCATGCCTTCGAAAAAAACCGGTGTGGGCAGATCACGAACGAGGGCGTGGCGCTTGGCGATCAGGAACCCGTCCAAATCGGCGCCTTGCGGGATCGCGTGCATCTCGGCGGGCAGAACGCCGGCCGTCGCTGTTGCGGCTGTGGCTTGAAGGAATCTCCTGCGATTGGTTTTCATGGTGCTCCTCGGCTTCCCTCGGGAATTTTGCGTGGTGAGGGTGTGGGTTATCCATGGGTTTCCGTGAACCCAAGCCTCTCCACTGCTCCTGCGCCAGCTCTTGTGCCCAGCGCAGTGCGTCGGGATTTTCTCACTCCTCGCGGAATTGTTCAACCTGCAATGCGGGAGTTTTTCATCCAGATTACCGTCCTCATCATCAAGTAGAAATCCCTCTGGTCAATGTATCGGCCGTCGGCTCCAGGATGACCACATCCTTACGGCGGGTCTCCGGCGTAACCTTCAATTTGACAATCTTACCGCCGCGCACCTCCGCCTCGACCACCGTTTGTTCAGGCGCGTGGAGTTTGAAATCGCAATCCCACTCCTTTGGCCACGCAGGCAACAGCACGATTCGTCTGCCGATGGTCTGCATCAGCATTTCCTGTAGGCCGCTCATGCCGCTGCCGCCCCAATTGTGGTCGGGCACCCAGTCGTGGCCTGGTCCCCAAAACGTGGGGAAGCGTCGCGGGCTGTTCTGGAGCTTGCGGGTGTTGTAATCGGCGGCGGCTTCGGTCATGCCCATGCGCGCGAAGAAGATGCCGTCCTGGTGCCAGCTCTGCACCATGTTCTTCGGAAATGTGCCGTGCTTCCAAGTATTGCGGAAGACCGTCATGTCGTCGCGGCCGAGCGCAAAGCGATCGAACGGAAAGAGCGGATAGAACTGCGGGCATTCCACGTTCTGGTAGCGTTTCCAAGACTGGGCCGGCAGCAGGATGCGGTCGCCCTCCACCTCGGCGTAAGTGTAAAGCGGAAGGCGCTGCAAAAACGCCCGGTAGTATTTTTTGTCCGACGGCGTGACCAGGGGATCGTCCAAGGCCAGCAAGGATTCCAGACAGGCGGACAAGCCGGCAATCAGAACCACCGGGTTGCGCGCGCCGCGATAGGATTCCAATGCAGTTGATGGAAAGATGTCCAAGCGGCCGTTGGCATCGAGCGCTTTGCCGGAACGGATGCGCTGGTAGGCTTGGTAGTGTTCGTCGAAGAATCGCACCGCCTGCCGGATGAAGGGCAGGTCGGGCCGGATATCGCTGCCGAAGAAGCGATGGTGCTCCAGCATCATGTAAGCGAACTCGAGTTGAGATTCCCAGTGATAGGACACAAATCCGTTGGCCTGGACGCCGTGCTCCACCACGGCGTTGTAGCCCTGCGCGCCGTCGGCCCGGGGATCCCCAAAGGGAATTTCCTGGCCCCGCTGCCGGGCTGTGGCATTGGTTTCGGTCCAACCCCAGCCCCCGGCAAAAGGCAGGCCGAAGTTTTCCGTCTGCTCGGTGATGAGGCAGCCCTCGTGTCCCCAGTAGGTCCGCACGCGGGCGACGGCATTGGGCAGAGCGCGGCGATAAAACTCCAGTTGCGGGGCCATCAGGTCCGCGTCACCCGCCTTGAGCATCGGCCAATACAGGAGTCGTTGATTCTGCGCGGTGAAGCTGCCGCCACCCCACGCGCGCCAGTCGGGGCTATACGGATGTCTTTTGTCTACCAGAGAGGGATCAAACGTGAAGTTGCCGCCATTGAATTTGGTGGGGTATTCGCCACGCGCGTTGCAGCCAAGCTGGTAGCGGAACAGTTGGTAGTTGCGCCCGATTTGCCACGGCTTGTTATTTTCATCGCGCTGGTTGGGGGCAATCACGATGTGGCTGCGCCGCCAAAAATCCGCCCACCAGGAAAGGGTCGATTGCCGCGCCGCCTCGCGGGCCGGCTCCGGCGCGGCCGCCTGCGCGGCGAGCGCATCCCGCCATTGCTGGAGGCTGTCGGTCTGTGCCAGGTGAGTGAACACCTCGAGGTGATGTTGCACCGCCGCTTGGGAGGAGCGCAGTCGCCACGCCTTGAAGGGAGTGAGCACGTAGGTTCCCTCCGCGGTGCCGTCGGCGACGAAGCCTTCGCCCTGCAAAATTCCCCCAAAAGTGCGGCCTTTCTGGGTATTGACCAATTGGCCTTTGACGCTTTCCAAGCCTTGCTGGCGGACGATGTAATCAAATAGCAGCCGGTCGTCGCGGTTGCGGTGATAAAACAACACCGTGTCACCTTCGTGGCCCACCTCGTCGTGATAGCGGATCACCTCGCCGGGATACGCGTCCCAACTCATGCAACCAAATCGCGCTCTGCCCTTGTCGTTGGGCAGGCTCTCGTCGGCTTGGCGCCAGCTTTCATAGGCGGCGCTGACCTCGACGGGTTGGCCGGCCTCGACCTCCAAATGCACGACCGGCCGATGCACTTCCGCCCACACTTTGATGGTTGCGGACAGGCTATCTTTGCTTCCGGTGATCTCGACGTGCCCCTCGCGCAGCTTCAGTTCCTGGCGGAACGCCGCGCCGTCTGCGAAGGGATTCGGATCCAGCCGCACCCGCAGCCGGCCCAGCTTGTGGTATTCATTGTTTTCGTCGAAGCATCCGCTGCGCTGTAAGTAGCAAAGCAGCTCGCCGTTCTCAACCCACACGTTGAGGCCGATGTCCCCGCCGCCGCACGGCATGGACTCACTCGCGTTCGCGCTCGGGCTTGTCCACACGACGTTGTAGTCTGGAAGCCAGGCCAATCCTTCGAGCAAATCCGTTGTGGGCTGATCATGAACCCGGGCGTGGCGCTGGGCGATTTGTAACCCGTCCGGGTGGGCGCCTTCCGAGATCGAGCGCATTTGGGCGGGCAGAACGCCGGCCGCCGCCGTTGCTGCTGTGGCTTGAAGGAATCTTCTGCGATTGGTTTTCACCGTGCACCTCGCGACCGTGTCCTTGAGATCCCCCTCGGAAAGCTTGCGTCTTGAGGGTGTGAGCCTATTGAATGATGCCGAGAATCCGAAACTCCTGCGCACTCCGGCGTCCGCAATTGCGCCGAACGTAGCGCCTGGGGATTTTCTCCCTCCCGCAGGAATTGTTCAACCTATAATTCGGGAGTCCCTAAGGGCCCCGGCGCGGCGAAGACCCGAGTTTCAATGTCTGCGGCTTCCAAAGCCAACGGAAGGCTGGGAGGCAGGCCCAGGAAGGCCCTTGCGGGTTAACACCGTTTAATTTCACCAAGCCTGCATTGAAAAGTGATTCTTTGTGCAGAGCCGCCCCTACCGATTCTGAATTGTTAAGAGTTGGCAATTCATCGCATAATATTAACGAGGATTATTATTCCATTCATAATTCAGAATTCATAATTCAGTATTCAGAATTGCTTATTCATAGCGCAGCGCTTCGACGGGATGGAGGTGGGAGGCGCGGAGGGCAGGGGCCAGTCCGCTCAGAAGGCCAACCATCAGAAGGATGACGGTAGAGATCCCGATGGTGCTCAAGGAAATGTAGAGGTGGATGTCGCCTTTGCCGGAGGTGTCTTCGTAGAACGGACCGTAGAATGGTATGGTGCCGATGGCGGCGGACAGGCCGTAGGCGAGCAGGATGCCCAGGACGCCGCCTACGATCGTCAACACCAGCGCCTCCGCCATGAATTGCGCTTGGATGTGCCGCCGCCGCGCCCCCAGCGCTCGCCGCAGGCCGATTTCGCGGATGCGCTCGTCGACGGCCACCAACATGATGTTCATTAGGCCGACGCCGCCGATGCCCAGCGTCAATGCTCCCACGAAGGTGAAGAGGGCTTCGAAGCCGATGGTGATGCCGTCGATGATGGGGCGGAACTGCTCGCGGCCGAACATCATGATGGCGCGCTCGTCAGTGGGGGAGAAGTTCTGGCGCTTGGCGACCGCGGCGCGCACCTGCGCCATGGACAGCTTCTCAAAACGCGGAGCGATGGGTTCGTAGACCAGCACCGAGGCGTAACGCGTATCCCAGAGATCGCCGGCGGTGGAGTAGGGAATCCAGGCGCACTCATCGTCAGAGGTGAAATAATTGCTATCTTGGATCTTGATGTCCATCGTCCCGATGACTGTGAAGCGCACTCCGCTGATGCGCACCGTCTCGCCGATCGACGGTCTGCCGGCAAAAAGCTTTTCGCGCAGGCGATAGCCGATGAAGACAACGCGGCGGCGCTCGAGTTCGTCTTCCGGGCTCAGCCAGCGGCCCGCGCTGGGGACTTCGTCGCGTATCTCGCCATACTCAGGACACACGCCGCGAATGGCGGTTTGGGACATGCGGTCGCCGTAAGAAATGGGCAGCCAGCGGACGCTTTCCATGCACACCGTCTTCACCAGCGGGGCTTCCTGACGAATGTCTTCAACGTCCACCTTCTCGAAGACCACGTGCTTGCCGGCGCGCTCGCCCCCCGCTTGCTCGCTGGTCTGGGCAGGCCAGCAAATCACCGCGCCCTTGCCGAAAGCGTCGAACGAGGTAACCACCACGGAGCGCAAGCTGCTGCCGTAAGCAATCAGCAAAGCTACCGCCGCAATGCCCCACACGATGCCCAGCATGGTCAGGATACTGCGCGTGGGCTGGCGCCTTAGGGAGATCCAGGCTTGTTTTAATACTTCGGTTAGCATGTTGATGCTCTCTCGGCCGCACAGAAAGACAAGTCAAGAGTCAAAACGCAAAAGTCAAAAGGCAAAAGTAAAAGACCAGACGGTTTTGACTTTTGCGTTTTGACTTTTGACTTGTTCTTCATGTGGTTCACCCTCCCGCCTCAAACCGCAGCGCCTCAATCGGGTCCACTTTCGCGGCGCGTGAGGCGGGGTAGAGGGCGGAGAGCACCGCCACCGTCCCCAGCACTGCGAACGACAAGGTCGCGGATTGCCAGGTGGGCAGCATGCCCGCAAAAAAAGGTGGCATGGGAACCAGGTTGACGAGCACGCAGAGCCCGTACGCCATGCCCATTCCCGCACCGCCGCTGAGGAAGACAATAATCATGGTCTCCACGAAAAACTGTTGAAGGATGGCGCGAGAGCTGGCGCCCACCGCCTTGCGCACACCGATTTCGCGGGTGCGTTCGCGCACCGCCACCAGCATGACGTTCATGACTCCGATGCCGCCCAGCACCAGCGTGGTGATTCCTATGGCACCCAGAAAATACTTCATCGCGTCCATAAGCTGATTGAATGCCTTGGCCTCCTCCACCGTGTCCCAGACGGGCGCGGCTTCTTTGTCCAGGGGATCAAACCTGTGCAGACGGCCCAGCGCACGCTTCACTTGCCACTTGCAGGTTTCGTGGTCCGGAAGGGATTTGGGCGCTACCAGCAAGTGGTCAACGTCGGTGGCCAGCAGAGGAGGCTTGTTGGGGAAGTCATGAAGCATGGCGCTGAAGGGGACAAATATCTTGTCCACGTCCCAGCCGTCGTAGCTGGAGTTCTGGTCCTTGGCCGTCATGACTCCGATGACGGTATAAGGGATGTCGTTGAGGATGATCGTCTCGCCCACGGCCGAGCGGCTGGAAAAGAGCTGCTTTTTGATGTTGCTGCCGAGAAAAGCCACGCGGCGGCCCGCTTCCTCGTCGCCCCAGTCGTAGAACCGCCCCGTGCCCACGCCGATGGAGCGAATCTCGGCAAAGGGAGGATAAGAACCGGTTATCCGGGGCGACGCATTATTGTAAAGGCTGCGTACATTCGTGCCGCTGCGCTCCAGTTCCGGCAATACGTAGCGGCAGGCGGTGGCTTCTTGCTGAATGGTGGGTACGTCACTCGCGGTCCATCTCACTTCCCGGCCGGCCCGCAGGCCTCCGGCTTGCATGCTCGTCCGCCCCTCGAAGATGATCACCAGATCCTTGGCAAAGGTCTCCTGCTGCCTCTGCTGGCCGATGCGCAAGCCTTCGCCGGCGGCCACCATCAGCGTGATGGAAATGATGCCCCAGGCGATCCCAAACATGGTCAGGAAGGTGCGCAGCTTGTGAGACCACAAGGTGCGGAGAGTATCGACAAGTAAGTCGCTGAATACCATTCGTCGCTCGTCCTGTGTCACTCGTCCTTGGTCATTTGTCCTTAGTCCTTTGTACTTAGTGATCCGAGTTGCAACTGACGAAGGACCACGGACAAGGGACAAATGACAAAGGACAAAGGACCAAGGACATTCCTATTGCAAGATAACCTGCTGCCCTTCTTTCAATCCGCTGATCAGCTCGGTCTTGACGCCGTTAGAGATTCCGAGTTTCACCGGAAGCTTCTGCTTGCCGGTCTTCGAGCCGGGGGCAGGTGTTTCCACAAAGGTGTGACGGTCTTTGTCGTAGATCACCGCCGCCTCGGGAAGTTGCAGCACGTCGGGCTTCTCTTCCAGGATGATCTCGGCGTTGGCAGTCATATTAGCCTTCAATTCGCCGGTGGGGTTCTGGATGGAGACCTTAACCTCGAAGGTTGTGACGTTATCCTTCTCCACGCCCATGGGGGAAATCTTGGTCACTTTGCCCTCGAACTTTTTGTCTTTCAGCGACTCCACGACGATGCGCGCGCGTTGTCCCATGTAGACCTTACTGATGTCGGCCTCGTCGACCTTCCCTTTGACGTAGACCTCGCTCACGTCACCCAGGGTCATAACCAGGGTCGCCTGGGAGCCAAGAATCAAGATGGAGCTGACCGCGTCGCCCACCTCCACGTCCCGCGAGAGCACGAGGCCGTCCATGGGGCTGACGATGGTCGAATTGCGCAGGTCCTCCTCGGCGCTATCGAGGGCCGCTTGCATTTGTGCCACCTGGGCCTTGCTGCGGGCGATTTCCGCCCGGCTGACGGCCAGGTATCGCTGCGCGGACATCTGCTTGTTCAAAGCGAGTTGGTAAGCCTTCTCGGCGTCGTCCAGAGTCGAGGCGGAGACCACTCCCTCCGCCGCCAGCTTGCGATTGCGGTCGACGGTGGACTTCAGAAAGGGGAGGTCCGGCCCTTCCGCATCAACTTTGTTGCGCTCGTAAGTGGCTTGGGCCGATTCCACGGCGGCTTGGGCGGCCTGAAGGTTGGCTCGAGCTTCGGCCACACGGGCCTGCAACTGCTCCTTGTCCAGCTCCACCAGGACCTGGCCCGTCTTCACGTGGTCGCCATAATCCGCCAGAATCTTTTCGACAATGCCGCTCGCTTTGGACTTGACCTCCACTTTGACGAGCGGCTCGATCTTGCCCGTCGCCACCACCGATCGCGCCAAGTCCCCGCGCGTGACGTTGGCAAGTTTCGAAGGGTCAATCGCATTATTAGGCCGTAACGCTGCGGCAATGCCAATGCCGCCGCCTACCACGATCAAGCCGGCAATCGCCAGCAGATACCATTTCTTCCGCTTGCTATGATGATTATTCGCCATTCGAGTCTCCAGGCTGCCCATACCCAAGCAACCCTCTAATCCTCCATACGTCTGCAACCCCGTGAATGTTCCCCATTTCGCCAAATGGGCGGGGAGATTGCGTTCGCATCGAAGGGAGGAACACCGGCAATGCCTCTCAAATTTAGACGCGAGCTTTTTGAAGTCGTAAGCGGGGAGGGAAGGAATCGCGACGACGTCGTGGCCTGCCTCACGCAGAGCGTGAATTACCGGTCCCGCACAGCTCTCGTCGGCCAGAAAATTCATGTTTCGGGATTAATGCCCAACCGGAGCGTCCGAGAGTAGCACCACTTCCTCGTGGGCCACGCTCGCTGCGCCGTACGCGATCGCCGCCCGGATGTCCTCGGGCGCCAGGTGAGGATAATCTTCGGCTAGCTCGCCTTCGGTCGCTCCCTCGGCAAGCTTGTGCAGGATCAACTCGACGCTGATTCGCGTCCCCTGAATCACCGGTTTGCCCATCATCACCGCCGGGTTAATCTGGATTCGGTTAGTCGTCATTGCCTTGGCCGTGGCGCCTGTCCCCGTCCCCCAGAAAAGTCGGTGAACGTGGTGCCTGTCCCCGATGTGCAAGGGCCCTCGCGACTAAGCACGACTGGAATGCCCGGCACCATGGATGAGTTGAACCCTGCCGACTTTACCACCCTGGAGCCTTACCTTGATCCCGTGCGGGTGAAACGGGGACTTCGTGAGAAGGTCCTGGACGATGCCTCGGGTCTGCTTCCCGGTGGGCTGGTCCTCTTTGAGGATAACTGAAACGTCTGCTCCACGCGCCACGTCACTTCGGTTCCGTCCATCCATGAAACTTACCCCCTTCACAGCCTCGTCAAAAACTTCCTTCGGGCTACCTATCACAATAATCCATGGGGACAACAAAGGGGATGAGAGAATTCAGCAAGCGCGGACCTGCTTCGCAAGGTCCGCGGCTTTTCGGCCTTGTGCCCTGCGAGGCGGGCGCGTAAATTATCGCGGTGCGACGCCGGCGCCTGCCTTTTCGGTACGACCGATTTGGCTTGGTTACGATCGCGCACTCCCCGGCCATTGATGGGCGCACGCGGATTTGAAAATGCAAGGCTCGATTCCGGATGAAAGGCCGCGGACCTCAAGAACAGGCACGCTACCTTGCTCGGCTGCATGCCGGTTTATCCCGGCGCACGGTCAGGTACCTTTTCGCGCGCCAACGGTCGCCAGCCGGTCCTACCTGAAGGTCAGGCCGATGCGGAAGGCCACGAAGCTAAACTCCGCAACGTCCGGGTACGCGTTTTTCAGGATCCGACCGCCGTGGCCGTAATATCGAACGTCAAAGCGCAGGCCCGCATGCTTCGTCGCGAACAGGTCGACGCCGCCCCCGATATTGAACCCGTTGGTCTTTACGTCTTTCCCCTCGGGGACAGAGTTATGTCCGAAAAGGATCGTGTAACCGCCGGCTACAAATGGCGAAACATCCCGGAGTTTGGTCTTCTTGGAATAATAGTGGTACAACACGTCGGCCGAACTCACGCCAGTAGTGTAGGAGTTGTAGTATTGATCGCCCCTTCTGGTGAAGGCGGTGACCCCCACCTCAAGGCCTATGCCTAAACCGGTGGAGCTGGATAGTTCCCCGCCCATACCCGCGGCGAGACCCATACTGTGAGACGCGTCGCCAACAAAAGCATATCCCAGGCACAGAGGCCGATGGTCCTTATTCTGCTCGTCCGTGCTCTGTGCGGACACGGGCACCGCGGCGGCGAGCAGGAAAGCCAGGGTAGCAATAAGCGTTTTCATGGCTCACCTCCAACGAACGGTGGCGTGCAACAACCCGTCGGGCGCAGCCGAATGCGTCCAACAGCGTAAATCTACATATGTAGATTTATGCTGTCAAGTTTTATTTTCGCTGGAAGAAGCGACTCTCCGACGTCCGCTCATGCTGCGCTAGCAGGTAGATTAAGGCTGGGACATTCTGATGTTTCGCTCCTTCCTCGGCGATGTAGCCGAGGAATTCGGGGCTGGCGCAGACGGTCGCTCTAGGTCAGTAGGCAGTGGGCAGTAGGCAGAAGGCAGCGAGCGCCTTTGCGAGTCCCGGCAAGCCAGGAAAAGGAAGTAGGCAGTAGGCAGCCCTGCCATCGGCGGGGCCGGATTGAATAGTCTGTGACTCGCAATTTCGCCGGCCATTTAGAATCAGAAGGTTGCCGCTTAGTCACAGGCCAGAAGGCCGGACGCCGGGCAGCTTTGCATAGCGGCGGGAGAGTCTATCCCGACCCTATCGGGACCTCGCCAGTCTTAAATCCTGAATCTGCAATCTCGAATTCCCGCGCCGTGCACCGTACTTCGATCGCCATTCTTGAATCTTGAATCTGCAATCTCCGATTCGGCTCGCTATGCCCTGTACTTCGAGCCCCCAGCCCCCAATCCCTAAGCCCTGAACTCGTTTCTTGCCACTAACCACTGTCCTTATGACTTCGGATCTTTTTGTTTCCCCCAAGTCCCTTTGGGAAACCAGGCTTGGTGGTGCATTTTGTCCATCTCGAAAATATCCGCCCCGACATTAAAATGTATTCATGAACTTTTGAGCGCCTGCCGATGACACTAATGAACACCGAACGTGGCAGAAGTGTTCAACAGCGTTAAGTGTTCATCAGCTATTCAACCAAAGACGACGACTTCGCCCAGCGGCTTTTTGCTGACTTACAGACAAAGAACGTGCGCTGTTATAAATTTGACAGAGACGCCAAGTGGGGTGCGCCGGTGTGGGGCGAGATTGACACGGCCATCCGGCATTATGACAAGCTGGTGGTGATCTGCTCCAAGCAATCGCTTGAAAGCCCGGCCGTCATTCGCGAAATCGAGCGCGCCTTGAAGAAGGAAGACCGCGAACATAGGAATGTTTTGTTCCCGATCCGCATTGACGATTACCTCTTCGACGAATGGGACCACCCCCGCAAGGCCGATGTGGTGAGCAAAGTGATCGGGGACTTTCGCGGCTCGGACAATCTCGCGACCTACTCGAAGGCCTTCCCGCGTTTTCTCGACGCCCTCAACCGCCCCCAGCAAGCCTCCAAGACCGGGTAGCGCAGCGCGGCGAAGCCGCAACCCACGGCGTAGCATGGCCGACCTGCCCCGATCCATCGGGGTGCTAGCCATGATTTGACAGGGCAGGATCGTGCTACGTCGTGTGTTCGTGTAGGGGCCAGCGGCGACGCCGCAAACCAAGGTGATTTGTAGGGGAGGTTCGCGAACCGCCCTCATTAGCAATCGCCCGCGATTGCCCGTAGGGCGCTTCGCGAAGCGCCCCTACAATACCGACCACCGGCGGCACTGGAGAAAGAACGCAAGCAGAAAAAACCAGTCCTCTTCCCCATCCGCCTGGATGACGCCGTAATAGAAACCGATCAAGCCTGGGCCGCCAGCCTCCGCCGCACGCGCCACATCGGCGACTTCCGCGCCTGGAAAGATCACGACGCATACCAGCAGTCGTTCGAACGCTTATTGCGCGACCTTAAAGCGTAGCGTAGGGCGGCGCAGCCGCAACCCGACATGTAGGGGCGAACGGCGTTCGCCCTTGGCCGAGCGCCGCTCGGCCCTACGCAAGCCGGCGCGGCGAATACGGCACAGAAAATGCGTGTAGGGGGGGGCTTGCCCTGCCCAAGGGCACCCCAAGGAGTGCCCCTACACAGGTCCGCGGCTTTTTGTTGTCGATGGGGGACGAAAAGACACGGGGCTGGGGATTCGGGGTTAGGGGCTAGTGGTTCGGGACGCGGCGGGCGGGATTCAAGATGGCAGATTCAAGATTCAAGATTGGAGGAGTAGACTTGAAAAGCTGGCCGGCCTACTGCCTACCGCCCACTGCTTACTGCCTACCGCTCTTCAACTCTTGCGGCCAGTTGGTGATGAGCACGGGCGGGTCTGGGGTGCTCAGCTCAGGAGAAGCATTGGTCAGAAACTTGCTGCCGTCGCGCGCCAGTAACTCGTACGGCCCATTCGGCCCGGAAACCGGGGTTAACCCGAACAGCCGCTTGGGATTGCCCAGCTCCACTCCGGCGCCAGCCTCGCGCACTTCTACGGCCACCAGATCATTCCCGCTCTGGTAATACAATTCCTTGCCGTCGCCGCACCAGACGGGCACAATCCCTCCACTTTCGGAGACTTGCCACTTCGCCCCTCCGCCGGGGAACGGCGTGATGTAAACCTCGTAGCTCCCGGTTTCGGTTCCCAAATAGGCCACGAACTTACCGTCCGGAGAGAACTTCGGGACGACCGCGTCGAAATCGCTCTGAACCAGCGGAAAAGGCTTTCGGTCGCCGAACAGGGGCAGAATCCAAATATTAATCCGCACCTTCTCGAGGCGCTGATATGCCAGATACCGCCCGTCCGGTGAGATGTCGATAGGAGTCTCGGTCAAACCGAAGGTGTTAAGAATCGTTTCTTCCCTCCCTGCTCCGTTGGCCAGCTTGGCGTAAACGTGTCGTTGCCCCGAGCGGAGTGACGCGTAATAGATTTTTGTACCATCCGGCGACCAGACTGGCGTGTGTACGGACCCAGGATCAAAGGTGAGTCGCGTCCGGGTACCCCGCTCAAAATTGAGCAGCCAGATATCCGACTTGCCCGTGGCATCTTCGATTCCCACCGCCAACTATTTTCCGTCCGGTGAAACGCGCGGCCAGATGTAACGAGCCGGCGGGCCGACCACACCGAGCGGTTTTCCGCTGCGATCCCGCAGAGTCAATTGCGATTCGCCGCCTCCACCGCGGAAATAGAGCAGAGCCCCCGTCTGCGAGACCGCGAAGGTCCCATGGTAGTTGTGGAGGCTTGCCGACGCTTGTTCGGCGATCCGCACCGCCTCCCCGACCGGCTCCATGCGGCCCAGGTCGAACTTCTGCGCCAGTAAAGACCCGCCGCGGACATAAACCAGGTACCCGGAGGCATACACGGCGTTGGTATCGTTGCGTAAAAGAAACCGGTGTTGCTTCGAGTCGAGTGAACCCAGGGCAATCCCGGTATGATCGGGCACATTGCTGTGAACGAAAAAGACGTAATGCCTTCCATCCGGCAGGAACCAGGGCCAGCGGTGACTGTCCTCCTGTTTTGACGCGTCCAGCTCCGAAGCCTCGACCGGGGTGCCGCCTTGCGCCGGGACGCGCAGCAGGGTTGAGGTCCCCGCCAACTTATACAGTAAAGTGTCCTCCTGGCTCCAGGACCCACCGCGGCCGACAGGGGCATCGCAGATCGTCGGCACGGGGCCACCCGAGGCGTCCACGCGCTTCAGCTTGCCTTGAGCCCAGAAAGCAATCGAGCGCGAATCGGGTGACCAGAACGGGTCAAGCGCATCCTCCGTACCCGCCAGCGCCTGGGCGGTCAACGAATTCAACGGACGGATATAGAGCACAGGTGATCCCGCCGCGTCAGGCGCCACCACGGCCCAACGCGTGCCGTCCGGCGACATGGAACTGTATCCCGCATTCCCATTCGGGTCAGCCTTGTCCGGGGGGATCAGGAAACTCCTCACCACCCCCGGCGGCGGCTGATGACGCAAGCGCCAATTTGTCACTATTGTTGCCGCCCATAGCCCGAGGAGAACTGTGGCCACCAGCCAGGGTAGCGCCGACCGAAACCGTCCGCGGTCGCGTCCGGCGGCCGCAAGTCGCGGTGTAGCACGTTGTATTACCTCCACCTGCTTCAGTTGCAGCTTGATGTCGTGCGCGCTGGCACCCAGTGCGTTCTGACGCATCTTCCTTTTTGTTATAGGCAGGAGTTTTTCGCGAACTGCCTGGGGTGAGGGCAGTTATCGGTTTTCCCACTTGTGAGGTTCCTGACTACATGGCGGGAAGAGTAGCGCCGAGAGCCT